>Ga0209480_10000933_pt1 | contig 22257 bp, 26 predicted proteins | sample JI61114C2DNA_FD_187501 | JGI IMG/M metagenome (GOLD analysis project Ga0209480, IMG submission 187501) | Wastewater effluent complex algal communities from Wisconsin, to seasonally profile nutrient transformation and Carbon sequestration -... | ecosystem: Engineered > WWTP > Effluent > Algae... | reverse complement strand
CTGCCAATTCTTTGCAGAGCCTGTCAGCATCTGCGCGGGTATCCGGTTCCAAGAGGATCTGGACATTGTTGCCCAAGATCAACTTGATCCCCAAGCGTTCTTCGAGTACATCGGTGCCTACCAGCTTGTGCCCGCCGAGGATCGGCAATGCCATGTGCATGACCTGGTCTTGCTCGGCTTTCGCCATTGGCGGTTGTCCTTCCATGGCTGGCATGGCGGAAAAACGCGTGATCTCGCCGATGAATTCCGAGCGAAAAACGCTCTTGTAAAAGGCGAACGCTTTTTCGGTCTTGCCTGCGAAGTAGAGGTAGGTGCTTGTGCTTGCCATTGTGCTTATTGTTGTTTGGCTTGATCTTCGTTTCATCTGTTGAAGGCTTTCTCCAACTTGGCAAGATCCAACTTCTTCATCTCCAACATCGCCTTTGTGACCTTCGCTACTTTCTCTTTGTCGTTGCTCGCCATCATGTCCGTGAATGCCGTGGGCACCACTTGCCAGCTCATGCCGAACTTGTCCTTCACCCAGCCACAGATCTGCGCTTTCGGATCGCCACCTTCGGAGAGATTGTTCCAGTATTGGTCCACCTCTGCTTGGTCTTTGCAATTCACCACAAAGCTCACGGCTTCGCTGAACTTGAAAAACGGGCCGCCATTGAGGCCGAGGAAGGGATGCCCGTTCAGTGAGAATTCGATGGTCATTACCATGCCTTCTTTCATGCCACTTTCAGGCCCGCCAGCCGCTGCGGATTCTTTCGAATGATAGGCAATGCGACCGATCCGCGAATTCGGGAAAATGCCGCAATAGAATTTGGCCGCCGCTTCGGCGTTGCCGTTGTACCAAAGGCACGTGGTGATCTTTTGGAGTTCCATTTTGTTTTTGGGTGTTTGGTTCTACTTGTCTTTTTTGGTGGTGTTCAATTCGGCCTTCACCTTGGCAATACGCTTGACCAATGTCTCCGGCGTTTTTGCCGTTGAAATGGCCAAGGCATGTACCTTCTTTTTGCTGTAGGAAAGTTTGTCGAAGTTGGCTTTGGCCATTCCATCTTTCTTCAGCAATGCAGCTAATTCAGGCGGCAATTCCACTTCACGAGGCGCGGTATCCAATTGGATCTGCACATCAACCGTTTCGCCACCAACCACGCCTGCATTCTCTCGCACGTCGGCACTTACGCTTACCATGAATTTGCCGCCCATCACGGCAACGGTGCTTCGGTAGGTATATCCTTTCAGTGTGACCTGCACCGCGGGTTTCTTACTTGTGCCAAGTTTGGAGATCACTTCGGAAGGTATTTCAATGCCGGTCGCTGTTTTGCCTGCGGTCTTGATCTCGGTCTTGAACCGAACGGGTTTCTGTGCTTGACTCATTGTATCGAAGTTTTGTGGTATCGGTCTGGTTCAACCCAGTCTTCGGCTCGCAGGCCGCAACATGTATGAAGCGATCACCAAGCCAAGGAAGATCAGCGGCGAAGCCACCATGAACGGGCCGGACCCGAAGAACGGATCGCCGGCTAATGCATGCAACGCCGCAGCGCCGGTAAGCTCGAAGAAGAATCCGGCATAAGCCCACTCTTTCAGCAAGGGCACGCCGGGGATCACGCACACGATCGCGCCCAAGATCTTCCACACGCCAAGCACGTATAGCAGATCCGGCGAAAGGCCCAAATGCGCCATGGCCTGTGTAGGTTGTTCCCCATGCGCGAGGAAAAGCGTGCCGCCGATCACAAAACTTGCGGGACCAAGGATCGTGGTGATCCAGTAGGCGATTGTACGGCCTTTGTTGGCCTGTATTTGCCCTGTTGGAATTTGGATGTTTCCTGATGCGTTCATTTTCGGGGTGTGTTAGTTGGTTCGTTAAGGACGGTTCAGACTTTCAAGCGTTTGTGATAGAGAGCGTACGAGGCGAACAGCACGCCCAAGAACAGGATGATCGGCAGCCACGTACTCGCCGGATCGCCTACGGAAATGGCGGACCAGATCGCACCTAACAGGTCGTAACAGAATCCTGCGTAGGCCCATTCCTTTAGGCGTGGCCAGCCGGGAATAAGGAGCATGATGGCCCCGAGCACTTTCGCTACTCCTAAGAATTGGATGAAGTAGGTAGGGTAACCCAAATGGGTGCCTACCATTTCCACCGCTTCCGGAACGGCTAACGCATCCATGATCCCGCCGCCGAACATCATCAAGGAAAACAGGCCGGTTACGATCCAGTAGGCTATGTTGATCTTTTTCATTTGGTTGGTTTTTGTGTCGTTCGTTTTCGTTTCGGATCACTGTTGAAGCGCCTCAGGATTGAACCAGAACACTTCCCACAAGTGGCCGTCCAGGTCGCTGAAACTGCGCAAGTACATGAAGCCATGATCTTCGGCGGGACGTGCCTCGGAACCACCAGCGGCAATGGCCTTGTTGAACGTGCTTTCCACAAGTTCTTTGCTCTCGGTACTTAAGGCGAGCAATACTTCGGTTTGCTTGTTGGCATCGGCGATCGTCCTTCCTTTCGGAATGAAACGGTCCATGCTCGGTGTGGTGTGTAGCATGGCGAATATGCTGTCACTTATCACCACACAGGCAGCCTTGTCATCGCTGAATTGCGGGTTCATTTTGTAGCCGAGTTTTTCGAAGAACGCTGTGCTTTTTGTAAGGTCCTTCACGTGCATGTTGACGAAGATCTGGGTGGGCATGGCTATTGGTGTTTGGTTGATCCTGTTGTTTGACAATGCAAAGCAACGGCATCATAAAAGCCTCTACAAAGTGTACTTTAGCCAAACACAGGGGGCATTTCGGCACGAAAACCATGAAACACATCAGCATACTTATTCCCGAAGGCGACGTTGTCGTGAACGGCGTGGCCGGCCCGTTGATCGTATTCGATTGGGTGAATGAGGTGATGCGCGAACGCGGTGAGCCGATCGCTTACGAAGTGGACCTCGTTGGCGTGAAACCGGAGAGCCAACTCTATAATGGCCGCTTCGCGATTCGCCCAAACAAAATGTTGAAGGACATTGCGCAAACCGACCTGGTCATTGTGCCACCGATGTCCGGCGACCTTGCTGGGCTTGGTGCGATCAACTCCGAGGCCATCGCGTGGGTGCGAGCCATGCATGCGGGTGGCGCGGAAGTGGGCAGTTTGTGTACAGGAGCGTTCATGTTGGCCGCCACAGGCCTTGTTGATGGAAAAGCCTGCACCACGCATTGGTCCGTAGCACCGTGGTTCCGCAGTACGTTCCCGCAAGTGGATCTGCACGAAGAACGCATCATCACCGAAGTGAACGGCATCTACTCCAGTGGCGGCGCGGAATCACTCTTCAACTTGCTGCTGTATTGGCTCGAAAAATTCAACGGACGAGAGATCGCCTTGCAAGCCGCGAAGCGCTACGAGATCGACATCGACCGCGATTCGCAAGCGCCGTTCCTCGTATTCCAAGGCCTGAAAGGGCACGGCGATGAAACCGTTCTGAAAGCGCAACGGATCTTGGAAGACAAGTACGCTGAAGTCATCGGAATTGACGAACTCGCTGCGGACCTTGCATTGAGTCCACGCAATTTCAACCGGCGTTTCAAAGACGCTGCTGGCCTTGCACCATTGGCTTATCTACAACGTGTACGCATCGAAGTGGCGAAGAAGCAATTGGAGCGCGGCGTGCAAGTGAACGATGCCATGTACACCTGCGGCTATTCCGATCACAAAACCTTCCGCAACATCTTCAAGCGTGTTACAAGTATGTCACCGCGGGATTATCGCGAGCGGTACACGAAGGTTACGGCGGAGGCGGTTAGGATGGGTTGAGTACTGATCGGTGATGACCCCGGTCCCCTACTGCTTAAGTCCTATTGGAACCATCTCTCTCCGCGATCGAGACAGAGGATCAATGGAATGTCTCGCCACGCTCCAGCATACCCATGAACTTTGCAAGTAGTCTGGCCCGTGTCTCCTCCTTCTTCGCTGCATGCAAGCGATGTAGAAATGGATATCGTTTTGTGCCGGTCAAGGTCTTGAAGAATGCCGCTGCCTTCTTGTTCTTCTTTAGTGCCGCTTCCAGTTCTGGAGGAACCGTGATTTTACTTGCTGGCGCGTAGGCTTTGTCCCACTGGCCGTTCTCCTTTGCACGCTTCACAGCCGCAAGTCCTGCGGGGCGCAAGAGCTTGGCTTTGATAAGCGCTTGTACTTTCGTTTTGTTGATCTGGCTCCAAATGCTGCGTGGACCGCGCGGTGTATATTTCTGAAGGAAGTACTTGTCGTCATAAACCCTTCGGACAGCGTCGATCCAACCATGGCAGAGCACTATTTCCAAGGCCTCAGCGTAGTTGACCGAAAGTATCCCGCTATCCTTTTTTGCGATCTTGATGTAGATGCCCGGTGAGGTGGCACCATGTTGCTCTAACCAAGCATCTAGCGCTTGGGCGGTCTCGAACGCGACAATAGGTCTGTCCTGTGCGTCCTTCATTTTGCGATCACCCAATTCAATTCCGTCCGATAATCCTTAGGATCTTTAACTTCCGCAGGGTTGCTCAAGTAGCACTCCCAAAAACGTCCCGATCCGTTCAATTTCTGTGCGTTGACCCACCTCTCCAATTCGCCCCATGCTTGCCCAAGTCCTTCGTATGGCCCTTGGTAAACAGAGCGCACGACCTTCTCTGCTGGTAACGTGCTATTCACCACACGTCCGCCGGACGGCGGATTAATCGCCTTCGTCACTGGGAAGCCGATCTCAAAGTCGAACGTGTCCGAAGGTCGGCGATGATGATAGGAGAACATTGGGCCAACGGGTTGAAGACCTTGGTCCTTCAGCGTTTTCAAGATCTCCTGTATCGCCGGGTCCATGCACTTCGACATGTCGCGAGCAGGTATCACTAAGTGGATCACGGCGGTGGGCTGGGCTTTGGTAGTGATGACTTCGGGTTTGGTGTTCATGCTTGGCAATGCTTTTTCGCGGTCACCTTCAAAATGAAGTTCAATGCCTTTGCGTTGCACTGGCGAAGTTGAAAAATTTCCGTGGGAAACCGTGAACCGTTGTAGCAATTGAAAATCCCACTGGACCTGAACGCTTAGAGACATTTGTCACTTGAGATCGCCAGCATCCGGGATACTTTTACGGACATGAAACGGGTGATGGGGTTTGTGACGTTGGTTGCCTTGGTCGCTGGCTGTGGTACCGGCTTGTCAGATTTGGAACAGAAAGCAGCATTGGAGCAGGGCGCAGTCATATCAGACGCGTCCTTCCAAGGTCTCAGCGCGCAGCTCCAACAAGCGATGAATGAAGGCGGTCCGGCGCACGCGGTGGAGTTCTGCTCGCTCAACGCACTGGCCATCGTGGATTCGCTCTCTGCCGTGCATGGCGCCCGCATCCGCCGGACCAGCGACCGGGTGCGTTCCCCGTATGACAAGCCGGATGATGAGGAAGCCAATATGATGCACGCGATGTTGACCGAATGGGAAGTGGATCAACCGGAAAAAGGCATCCAAGCCCGCGCGGTGACTTACGGCGACAGCATCGCTTACTACCGTCCGATCTTCATCAGCTCGCCGGCCTGCCTAAAATGCCACGGTGTTAAAAGTGAAACTGCAGATGCTTCAGCTTTGGATGCGATCGCGGCACGGTACCCCGGTGATGAAGCCACAGGGTATCAGCTCGGCGAGCTGCGCGGCATGTGGAGCATCCGCTGGGCCCGTTGACGGCAGGTATTTCCGTTTCCTTTAAGGCAACCGCCTTCGCAGTAAAAAGCGGCAAAATCACTGCCGCACTGCCGGGCATGCAAGCCTTCAATTTGGCTGTTAAGCCTCACCACTTATTGTTGTACCACTTCGCACGCCAGAGTCAACGTGATGAAGTCCTCAACGGAAAGCTCCTCGGCGCGCTTCCGGGCGAATTCAGCAGGCACGCGGCCTTGCAAGGGTTCGAACGATTTCAACGCATTGTGCAGCGTCTTCCGCCGTTGGCCGAAGGCTGCCTTCACGGTGCGGAACAACAGCTTCTCATCGCAAGGTGGTTCCACACGTTCGTTGCGCCGCATGCGGATCACCGCGCTGCGCACTTTGGGCGGGGGAATGAACGCATCCGGTTCCACCAGAAAGAGCGGCTCCATGTGGTACCACACTTGCGCCAACACGCTGGTGATGCCGTAGGTGCGGCTGCCCGGCCCCGCGCACAAGCGGTCGGCTACTTCCTTCTGGAACATGCCCACCACCTCGGTAATGCGCTCCCGGTTCTCCAACACTTTGAAGACGATCTGCGTGCTGATGTTGTACGGAAAATTGCCGATCACCGCGAGCGGTCCGTTGCCGATTCCGGAAAGGTCCATACCGAGCAGATCGCCTTGTACCACCTTCAGCTGTGGCCATGTAGTGTGCAGGAAGGCCACGGATTCGCGGTCCAATTCGATTGCGATGAGGTCGATGTCGTCGCGTTGCACGAGGTACTTGGTGAGCGCGCCGGTGCCCGGCCCTACTTCGATCACATCCCGGTAGCCGCCATGGTGCGTGAGGCCTTGCGTAATGCGGAGCGCAGCATCCTCGTCTTTGAGAAAATGCTGGCCGAGGTGCTTCTTGGCCTTGACGTACATCATCCAGGATCAAGCGTTGTGCAGCACTTCCAACAAAGTGCGGAAGGCGATGGCTTTGCCGCCGTAATATTTCTCGGACTCGGCTTTCAAACGCGCTGCATGGTTCTCGCGGTACTGTTCGTAAGCCGCCATGTCGGCACAGGAATACTGCACGGCGTAGGTTGCTCCGGAATCTTCATCGGCCAACACGCGACAGATGCGGGCGTCCAGAAAATGGCCCGTCGCCATTACCTCCGGCACGTGCGTGTGGCGCATCCAAGCCAGCCACATTTCATGCACTTCGAGGTCTACGCTTACCGTGACGTTATAAATGATCATGGAGTTCCGTTGAGGAATTTCTGCTCGGGCGTGTCGAGGTTGTCGTGGTCGCCACGGAGGTTTCGATAATGGTCGCGTGCGTCGGCCGTGAAGATGCTTCCGCTTTGGTCGAAGAGCAGTTTACCAAACCATTCTTGGGCCTTCTCCTTGTCCTTGATATCATTCTCGTAGAGCAGTCCGAGGTCGTACATGGCGTTGTCCACCAAGATGTCGTTCGGATATAGCTCCACCACTTTTTGCAGGTAGCCTGCAGCTTCTTCGTACTGGTGGCGTGCGTGTGCGATACGGTAGCGCTCGTAGAGCATATCGTCGCCCAAGCTGCTTTGCGGAAAGCGCGCGTTCAAGGTGTCCAGCTGAACGAGTGCGGAGTCGTACTTGTGCTGAAAGGTGAGCAGTTGCACGTGTGCGAACAAGCTGAGCGCGGCGCTCACCGTGTCGGTGCCCAAGTTGTCGTCGATGAGCAGTGAAAGCTCCATGGCATCGTTGGCGATCAGCTTGCTGGTACTGGCTTTGAGCACATCGAGTTGTGCTTTCGCCCAGAGGAAATCACCCGCGTAGAAACTCACTTTAGCGTTGCGCAGGCGTGCTTCGTGACCTAACACATCCTGCTTCATTTCCAAATCCACTTGGGAATAGAGCAGGCTTGCATCCCAAATTTCGCCTTGCAGCACCAGGATGTCGCCAAGGTCGAGTTTCAGGCGGCCTTGTTCCAGTCGGTCCAAGCCGGGCATCGTAATGCCTTGTCGCAGTTCAGCGACGGCACCCGCGGCATCATTCAAGTAGTAGGCCTTGAGGTGCGCCAATCCGTTGATGAGTTTCACATTCGCGGGTGTGCGGCCCAGTTCGTCCAGCGTGGAGTTGTACAGCGTTCGCAGTTCCTGCAATTGTTCTTGCGGCGGATCGGCCTGGTCGCGCACTTGTGCATCTTTCGCTTGCACAAGTCCGGCGCGCGCGGCGGCGTACCACGGCGAACCTGCACCTCGCTCGGCCACATAGCCATAGCTTTTTGCGGCCACGCTCCAATCCTTGTTGGTTACGGCCATATCGCCTAATGCCATCAACCGTTCGCCGTCTTCTTTGAAGCGCTTGTCCATGGCTTTGCTTTGCACGAACGCACTGTTGAGGTCCTTCCGTTGGAGATAAAGCCAGATGAGCATTTCCTGAAGACTGGTGTTGTCTGGATCCTTCTGGATGCGGCGCAACAACTCGGTGCGCAGCAGGTCGCTGCGGTCGTCGGTAGCGGTGAAATCGATGTAGCGCCCCAAGCCGTTCTGTACCGCCTGCTGATATGCGGGGTTGGTGGAAAGCAGGTCGAGATAGTCGCTCACCATTCCGGGCACGTCGCCTTGACCGGCGCGCAATGCGGCGGTTTCGTAAAAAAAGTCGGATGCACCGTCTTTCAGGATCTTGCGACCGCGTTCGTAAGTCTCTAAAGCGCGGCCCAGTTCGTTGTACTTGGTAAACGCGTTGGCCATGTTGCGCACGGCTGCCTGTTCCGGCGGCAATGCTTTCAACGCTTTGTCAAATTGCTGTTCCGCCTTGGCGGTGTCGCCTTCCATTTTCTTCACCGCGCCGATGTCCACGAGGAACACGGGGTCGCCGTTCTGGCGGCGCATGCGCTCCTTGGCGAGTTTTTCAGCATCGTCAAATTCCTTCAGTCCGGTATAGGCTTTGAACAGCTGCTCGTAGTAAAACGCGGTGGGCTGTTTGTCGTAGAGCTTGTCCAAGTACAAAATGGCCTTTTGGTACTGGCCTTGGCGCATGTATTCCAGCGCGAGCTGTTCATCCGTTCCGGGCTGGGCCATGGCGCGCGGGGCCATGCCGATCACAAGCACGATCAGGAATGCGCGCAAAATGAAAACGTGTTTGAGCAATTTCATGGGTGCAGGAACTGCACGGCTTCGGCGCGCAGTTGGGTACGGTCCTTCTGGAGCTGCACAGCTTCGGTCGTCAACATCCGCATGTCTTCCGTAAGTCGGTCGCACCATTGGTTTTCCACGCGCAACGCGTTGGCGGCTTGTTCCGTGGTGATGTGGCCCGTGCAAAGGTCGTGCTGCAAGTTCAACAGCCGTTTTGCTGATCCAGTGAGAAGCGCCCGCAAGCGCAAGCGTTCGTCCAAAACGCGGGGCAATGTGCCGCCCATGGCGCGGTAGTAGTTGCCCAGCACGCCGGCTTCAGCCACGCCCAACGTATCCTTGAAGCGCAGCTCAATGCCTTCGCGTTCGGCGGTGAAAAGTTGGCTCATGTGCAGCAGGGATGCGGTATCCATTTCGGCCAACCGGCCTTGAAGGCTGTCGATGCGGTGCGAAAGAACATTTACGGTGTGCAAGCTGGCGGAGTCCACTTGCCTGCCGCAACCGGCTACGGCCAATGCGCAGAGCAACGCGGGAACAGCCACTGGCAGTACGCCCCGTATCATTTTTTCACGATGCGGTCGAAGCCGGTGTAAGGTTGAAGCGCCTTCGGAATGCGGATACCGTCCGCGTCCTGGTTGTTTTCCAACAGCGCCGCCACGATGCGCGCCAAGGCCAACGCGCTGCCGTTGAGCGTGTGGGCCAACCGGGCTTTTTTGTCCTCGCCACGGTAACGCAATTTCAGTCGGTTGCTCTGGTACGTCTCGAAGTTGCTGATGGAACTTACTTCCAACCAGCGTTTCTGAGCACCTGCATAAACTTCCATGTCATACGTAATGGCACTGGTGAAACCCATGTCGCCGCCGCACAGCAGCAGCTGCCGCCAAGGCAGTTCCAGTGCGTTCAACAAGCCTTGGACATGCTTGGTCATTTCTTCCAGCGCGGCGTTGCTGTTCTCCGGGGCTTCCACGCGCACAATTTCCACTTTATCGAACTGGTGAACGCGGTTCAGCCCGCGCACATCCTTGCCGTAGCTGCCCGCCTCGCGGCGGAAACAGGGCGTATGGCCTACGCGTTTCACCGGTAGTTCCGCCAATTCCAAAATCTCATTACGGAAGAGGTTGGTAATTGGCACCTCAGCTGTGGGGATCAGGAAAAGATCATCCGCCGTAGCATGGTACATCTGGCCTTCCTTGTCCGGCAGTTGGCCTGTGGCAAATGCGGATTCCGCGTTCACCATCAAAGGCGGCATCACTTCCACATAGCCCGCTTCGATGGCCCGGTCCAGGAAGAATGCGATGAGCGCACGTTGCAGCTTCGCGCCTTGGCCAGTGTAAACAGGGAAACCTGCGCCGGTGAGTTTCACGCCTTGCTCCAAGCTAAAGAGTCCGTATTCCTCACCGAGGTCCCAGTGCGGCTTGGCACTTTCCGGGAGCTGCGGAAGTTCGCCGTGCTGTGCCACGGTCACATTATCTTCCGGTGTTTTGCCGGGCGGGACGCGGTCTTGCGGCACGTTGGGGATCGTGCAGAGATGTTCGTGCAGGGCGCGTTCAGCCTCGGTCAATTCGTCCTTTAGTTCCGCAATGCGGTCCTTCAGCTCGGAGGTGCGTTGCTTGGCGGCTTCGGCTTCGTCCTTTTTGCCGGCCTTCATCAACTCCCCGATGGTGCGGCTCTGGTCGTTCATTTCGGCCAGCTTCGCGTCCAGCACGTTCTGGGTACTGCGACGGTGTTCGTCCAGCGCGGCGGCTTTGGAAAGTAGCGCGTCGGCATCAAGGTTGCGTTTGGCCAGGCGGGCGCGTGCCTCTTCGGGCTTGGTGCGCAGGTAGGCGGTTTCGAGCATGGGGCAGGTTTGGGAGGAATGTGCGAAGGTAAGTGGATGGGCGCAGTACGGGTGTTAGCACTACCGCGCCCTCCGTACCTTTGTGGCCGTAAAAACCATGCCCGTAGTCCACATCACCCGCCGCGAACGCTTCAGCTCCGCGCACAAACTCGGTCGCCCGGAGTGGAGCGCCGAGAAAAACTTCGCCACGTTCGGCAAATGCTCCAACCCCAACTGGCACGGCCACAATTACGATTTGTGGGTAACAGTAAAAGGCGAGACCAGCACGGAAACCGGTTTCGTGGTAGACCTTTCGGCATTGAGCCGATTGCTGCACGAACACGTGATCGACCAAGTGGACCACAAGAACCTGGACATGGACGTGCCGTTCCTGAAAGGAGTTGGCAGCACCACGGAAAATTTGGCCGTTGCCATTTGGAAGCAGATCGAAGCGCCCATTGCCAAGATCGGCGGCACGCTGCACTGCGTTAAAGTGCAGGAAACCGAGAATAACAGCGTGGAATATTTCGGCGAATAGCCATGGCGAAGAAAAGCGTGAAAGCAAAACAGGCACCGGCAAAAGCGCAGCGTGCCACCAACGGAAATGGCATGCAGGAGCCGATGGACGGTTACCAGCGTATCGACACCTTCGAGCCGGAAAGCACGAGCCGCATCAGTGCGCACTACGGCGACATCCTCAAAACGCTCGGTGAAAATCCCAAACGCGAGGGTTTGTTGCAAACGCCGATGCGCGTGGCCAAAAGCCTACAATTCCTTACCCACGGCTACGACCTGGACCCGGCCGCCATTCTGCGCAAAGCACTCTTCAAAGAGGATTACAGCCAAATGGTGGTGGTGAAGGATATTGAAGTGTACAGCCTCTGCGAGCACCACATGTTGCCCTTTTTCGGCAAGGCCCACGTGGCGTACATCCCCAATGGCCAAATTACCGGGCTCAGCAAAATTCCCCGCGTGGTGGACGCCTTCGCCCGCCGCTTGCAGGTGCAGGAACGCCTCACCAACGAAATTCGCGACTGCATTCAGGACACATTAAAGCCCATGGGCGTAGCCGTAGTGATCGAAGCTTCCCATCTTTGCATGCAAATGCGCGGCGTACAAAAACAAAACAGCGTAACAACGACATCGGCTTTTACTGGCGTTTTCCTTGAGGACCATCGCACGCGCGAAGAGTTCATCAAGCTCATTTCCGCCAAGCTCCACTGATCAAAACAACCAAGCAGCAACCATGTTCCGCAGCTCCCTCGCCACCCTCGCGCCTGAAGGCGCAATGCACCCCAACTTCGTAGCCGACCCCGCTGAAGTGCGCACCTTCCTTGGCAAGGTCTTCACGTACATGGCGCTTGCCCTGGCCATCAGCGGTGGCGTGGCCTACTGGTTCGGCCACGACATGGCCATGCTCTCCTACCTCGTTGACTTCAACACCGGCAAACAGACCATTTTGGGCTGGGTGGTGCTGTTCGCCCCGCTCGCGCTGGTCTTTCTAATGGGCGGTATGGTGAACCGCCTCAGCGGCACCATGCTCCTCACCGTGTTCGTGGCCTATTCCGCACTTACGGGCGCAAGCCTCTCCTACATTTTCTTGGTCTATACGGCCAATTCCATAGCCTCCGTGTTCTTTGTTACTGCGGCGTTGTTCGGCGTAATGGCCGTTGCAGGCTACACCACCAAGACGGACCTCACCAAGTTGGGCAGCATCCTCTTCATCGGCCTAATTGGCGTAGTGATCGCCATGCTGGTGAACATGTTCCTGAAGAGCGACACCATGGGCTACATCATCAGCGTGCTCAGCGTGGTGATCTTCACCGGCCTTACCGCATACGACATGCAACGCTTGAAGCAAGTGGGCAGCGCCGTGGTGAACGGCACGGAGATGGCGCAGAAAATGGCCCTGATGGGCGCGCTGAGCCTCTATTTGGATTTCCTCAACCTGTTCTTGGCTTTGCTGCGTTTGTTCGGAAGCCGGAAGAACTAAAGTTGTTGGGAACGCTGATTACGCTGATCTTTATGATCAGGTACGATCTGATGCGACGGAGGTAACGATGAACTTGGGGTGACTTTGGTATGCACAGCAAGGTAAGCTGAGTAAGCGAGACCGTCTTTACTGTCTTCAACGTTCTCACGGTCTTCGCATTTCCCCCCATCTGCATTCTTCAGCGTAAATCTGCGTTTATCAGCGGTTGAAAAAGCCAATTTGTTCCGCCGCAGGCGTTCGTTATCTTTGAAACCTAACCTGCGGTATGAGAGCTTACGTATTCCCCGGCCAAGGCAGCCAGTTTCCCGGTATGGGCAAGGAACTTTACGAGTCCGATGCCAACGCCCGCGTGTTCTTTGAGCACGCCAACAACGTCCTCGGCTTCAACATCACCGACGTGATGTTCAGCGGGAGTGAAGAAGATTTGAAGCAGACCAACGTTACGCAACCTGCGATCTTCATCCACAGCGTGATCAGGGCCAAAACACTCGGCGATGCCTTTAAGCCGGACATGGTGGCCGGCCATTCACTCGGTGAGTTCAGCGCCTTGGTGGCCGCCGGTGCCATGGAATTCAGCGATGGATTAAAGCTGGTTGCGGCCCGCGCCAACGCCATGCAAAAAGCTTGCGACGCACAGCCCGGCACCATGGCCGCCATCCTGGCTATGGAAGACGAAAAGGTGGAGGAGATCTGCGCATCCATGCCCGGCATCGTTGTGCCTGCGAACTACAACTGCCCTGGGCAATTGGTGATAAGCGGAACGGTGGAAGCCGTGAATGCGGCCTGCGAAGCCTTGAAAGCCGCCGGTGCCAAACGGGCGCTATTGTTACCCGTTGGCGGTGCCTTCCATAGCCCATTGATGGAACCCGCCCGCGCGGAACTCGCCACGGCCATTGCGTATACGCCCATCAGCGACCCGCGTTGCTCGATCTACCAGAACGTGGATGCCCGTGGACACAAAGATCCAGCTCGCATCAAAGCGAACCTCATCGCGCAGCTCACCGCTCCCGTGCGGTGGACACAGACCATGCGCAACATGCTCGCCGACGGCGCCGACAGCATCGTGGAATGCGGCCCCGGCAACGTGCTTCAAGGGTTGTTCAAGAAGGTGAGCAAGGAGGTGGCGACGAGCGCGGCTTGAGGAACTCCTCCGACTCTTTCGCACTTATGTAGAGCATCGGGCCTGCGAAAAAGAGCATCTTGATACCCTGCAATTCTAAAATGGAATTTTACAATTGCAGGGTATGCCACCAAGTGGCCCAAGCGTAGCGCCAGTGTCTACAGCGTCGCGTTCACCAACTTTCCGCTCTCAATCAGCTTGTGCAAGTAAGGTTCCGTGCGCGCCGCCTCCAATGCAGCGATGTGCTTCATGCTGTGGCAATCGCTGCCCACCAGTTCGTACCAACCCTTGTCAATGATCTTTTCCGCAGCCTTTTTGGTGGCCGGACCGTAGGCGCCCATCAATGCGATGGCGTTCAGCTGAAAGATCACGCCGCGGTCCTTGAGTTTTTCCATCGTGGAATGATCGGTTTCCCAGTAGGTGTAGCGCTCAGGATGCGCCAGCACAGGCCTATAACCTTGGGTCTGCATTTCGAAGACAGCGCTGAGCAGCACCGCCGGTTCACTGATGAACGGCAGCTCGAACAGCACCTTGTCCGTGTTGAAGGTGAGGAGCTTTTGCGCGGTGATCTTCTCCAGGAAGTCATGGTCGAGATAGTATTCCGCAGCGGCCTCCACCTCCAAGGCCATGCCGTCCTCCTCCACGGCGCGGCGTAATTTTTCCAGACCGCCCAAGATCACTTCAGGTGGGTTTTTGTAACCGTCGGCCATGCTGTGCGGCGTGGTGATCACCTTTTGATAGCCCAAGTCGTGCATGGCGCGGAGGAGTTCCATGCTGGCTTCGATCGTTGGCGCACCATCGTCAATACCGGGAACGAAATGCGAATGCACGTCGCACTTCAGCAAACCCAAGTCCACGGGCGGAAGCGCAGCATGTCCTTTTCCGAAGAGCTTGCCCAAAATGCTCATTACCGCTTGGAATACTGGCCGGCGTAATAATCCCGGTAGGCGCCGGAAGTCACATCGCGCAGCCACTTGTCGTTTGCGAGGTACCAATCCACGGTCTGCTCCAAGCCCTGCTCGAAGGTGATGCTCGGCTTCCAACCCAGCTCGCGCTCGATCTTGCCCGCGTCAATGGCGTACCGCAGGTCGTGTCCCGCACGATCCGTGACGTAGGTGATCTGTTTCGCGCTTTCACCGGCGGCACGGCCCAACTTCTTGTCCATGATGGAGCACAGCACAAGGACGAGGTCAATGTTCTTCCATTCGTTGTGCCCGCCGATGTTGTAAGTCTCGCCATCCTTACCGGAGTGGAACACGACATCGATGGCGCGGGCATGGTCTTCCACCCAGAGCCAGTCGCGCACGTTTTCGCCTTTTCCGTACACGGGAAGTGGCTTGCCGTCGCGCAGGTTGTTGATCATCAACGGGATCAACTTTTCGGGGAACTGGTGGCTGCCGTAGTTGTTGCTGCAGTTGCTGATCACGAAAGGCAGTTTGTACGTGTTGCCATACGCGCGGACGAAATGGTCGCTTGCGGCTTTGCTGGCGCTGTAAGGGCTTTGCGGGTCGTACGCTGTTTCCTCCGTGAAGAATCCGCCGTCGTGCAGGGAGCCGTAGACCTCGTCGGTGCTCACATGGTAGAATCGCCCCCCTCCAACTCCCCCGAGGGGGGAGAGCAGACCACGCTCTTTCCAAGCTGCACGGGCCGCGTTCAACAGGTTCGCCGTGCCGATCACGTTCGTGTTCACAAAAGCCATCGGATCGCTGATGCTGCGGTCCACGTGGCTTTCCGCAGCGAGGTGGATCACGCTGTCAATGGCATGCTCCGCGAAGACTTTTTCCATCGCCTCAGCATCGCGGATATCAGCTTTCACGAACGTGTAGTTCGTTGCGTCTTCCACGTCCTTCAGGTTCTCCATATTACCAGCATATGTGAGCGAGTCGAGGTTCACGATGTGGTATTGCGGATACTTTTTCACGAACAGCCGAATAACATGGCTGCCGATAAAACCGGCGCCGCCGGTGATGAGGATGTTGCGTTTCATGTTGTTGGTTGTTCACCGCAGAGGCACGGAGGACACAGAGTTTTTTTCGGAGATAGCGTTTCTGGTACAGGGTATCGAGTACTGGGTACAGGGTATTGGGTACGATGCCAAGCGCGCGGCATTGTACCCAATGCCCCGTACCCGATACCCTGTACCATTCCGCATTCCTCCGTGTCTTCTGTGCCTCTGTGGTGAAATTACAAACTCCAATACTCCAAGTTCTTCACGCTCTTGCGATAGGTGCCTTTCAGGTCAACCAGCACGCCTTTCGGTTTCAGCATGGACTTGAACCATGCCTCGTCGTATTTGGCGTATTCGGCATGATTCACGGCGACGATGATCGCATCGTACGGGCCTTTCATTTCCGGGGCCAGATCGTAGCCGTACTCGTGTTTTACCTGCGCGCCGTCGGCATGTGGATCCGTAACGTCCACATGGCAGCTGAAGCTCTTCAGCTCCTTCACCACGTCCGCCACTTTGCTGTTACGGATGTCGGTGACGTTCTCTTTGAAGGTGGCGCCCATCACCAACACGCGCGCGTCGGTGGGGTTAGTTCCTGAAGCGATGATCTTCTTCACAGTTTGTTTGGCCACGTAGCCGCCCATGCTGTCGTTCACGAAGCGGCCGCTGTCGATGATCTGCGCATGGTAGCCGAGTTCTTTTGCTTTGAAAACGAGGTAGTACGGATCCACGCCGATGCAGTGCCCGCCCACCAGGCCCGGCTGGAACTTGAGGAAGTTCCACTTGGTGCCCGCCGCCTCCAATACGTCGAAAGTGTTGATGCCCATCCGGTTGAAGATGATGGACAGTTCGTTGGTAAGGGCGATGTTCACGTCGCGCTGGGTGTTCTCGATGATCTTGGCGGCCTCGGCCACTTTGATGCTGCTGGCGCGATGCACGCCGGCCTTTACCACCAGCTCGTAAACCTTGGCCACGGTTTCCGCGCTTTCCGCGTCGCAGCCGCTGCTCACCTTCACGATGCTTTCCAGGGTGTGCTCTTTGTCGCCCGGATTGATGCGCTCCGGTGAATAACCTACTTTGAAATCCGTGATGTAGCGCAATCCGCTGAGTTGTTCCAGCAGCGGCACGCAATCCTCTTCGGTGCAGCCGGGATACACAGTGCTCTCGAACACCACATGGTCGCCCTTCTTCAGCACTTGGCCCACGGTACGCGTGGCACCGAGCAAAGGCGTGAGGTCGGGGATGTTCTGCTGATCGATGGGCGTGGGCACGGCCACGATGAAGAATTCCACGTCGCGCAGGTCCTCAATGTCGGCTGTGAAGTGGATGTCCGCGCCTTTGAAAGCTTCGGGTGGAAGCTCATCGCTCGGGTCTTCATTACGCCGCATCATGTCCACGCGCTTGGCGTTGATGTCGAAGCCCACCACTTTCAGTTTGCGCGCGAAAGCCAGCGCGATCGGCAGGCCCACGTAGCCCAGGCCGATCACGGCCAACTTCGCCTCCTTCTTCTTCAGCCGTTCAAATAGGTCGCTCATCCCTTTTTTGGTAAATGCGTTCAATGATGTCGATCACCTTCATGCCTTCCAAGGCGTTGGTGGTCATAGTTTGTCGGCCTTTTAGCGTGTCCACCACATTTTCAATGATGTAGTGGTGGTTGCTTGCGCTGCCTTTGTAAGCGCCGTAGTCGTTTGCCGGATTGGTGGGCTCCAGTACGGGCATTTCGTAATCCTGCACATGGCAATGTTCCACTTGGTCCATGTATTGGCCGCCCACTTTCACGCTGCCCTTGCTGCCGATCACGGTGATGCTGCTTTCCAGGTTTTTATCCCACACACTGGTGGAATAGTTAAAGCAGCCAATGCCGCCCTTGAGGAAGCGGAAGTTCACCAAGCCGCTGTCTTCGAAATCGGTAAGGTCTTTGTGGTTGAAATCTGCAAAACGGCCCTGGATGTCGGTGATGTCACCGAACAGCCAGTACATGATGTCCACGAAATGGCTGAACTGGGTGAAGAGCGTTCCGCCGTCGAGATCCGCAGAGCCTTTCCAGCCATCGGCCTTATAGTAGCGGGCATCGCGGTTCCAGTAGCAGTTGAGTTGTACCAGGAAAATGTCGCCGAGCCGTTTCTCCTCCACCATCTCCTTCAACCAGTGGCTGGGCGGGCTGTAGCGGTTCTGCATGACCCCGAAGACGTGGCGGTGCTTTTGTAACGCCTTGCCCAAAACAGACTCGCAATCGGCCTTGGTAAGCGCCATGGGCTTTTCGCAAACGATGTGCTTTCCGTGCTCCAGCGCCAACAGGCTCAGCGGCGCATGCAGCCCGTTCGGCGTGCAAATGCACACCACTTCCACCTCCGGTACAGCCTTTAAAAGCGCGACAGGGTCGTTGAAATAGGGTACATCAAAGGCTTCAAGGCCCAACGCTTCCTTAGGCCTCACATCGCAGAGCGCCACCAGTTGGCTTTCCGCATTGCGCGAGATCATCTCCGCATGGCGCTTGCCGATATGCCCGCACCCGATCACGGCGAACTTCACTTTGTCTTCACTGGGCTTCATGCAATACGGGAGACTTTTTCATTTTTCAATGAATAGCGCTGTCCGCTTTCGGGACAGGCAGCTTCGCCTTTCGCGTCGAACTGCAGCTTGTGGCCATGCTCGCTCATCCAGCCCGTGCGACGTGCCGGGTTGCCCATTACCAGCGCATGGTCCGGCACTTCCTTGGTAACCACGGCGCCAGCGGCGATGAAAGCGTAACGACCGATATCATGTCCACAAACGATGGTGGCATTCGCCCCGATCGTAGCGCCCTTTTTCACCAACGTCCGCAGGTATTCCCCACGCCGGTTCACCGCGCTGCGCGGATTGATCACGTTGGTGAACACGCAAGATGGCCCGAGGAACACATCGTCCTCGCACTCCACGCCGGTGTAGATGCTCACGTTGTTCTGCACCTTCACGTTGTTGCCCAAAACCACGTTGGGGCTCACCACCACGTTCTGCCCGATGTTGCAGCGCTCACCCAAAGTACAGCCCGGCATAATGTGGCTGAAATGCCAAATGCTCGTGCCCGCGCCAATGATGCAACCTTCGTCGATCACGGCGGTGGGGTGGGCGGAGTATGGGGCGGACATATTGGAGCAACACTTGGAAAGGGCTGCGAAGGTATCCAACGCCGGGTGATCCAAGTGTAACAGCGGGCACCTAACTTACAGCCCGAAAAACACAAGACCATGAGCATCAAACAGAAATACCAACCCGTCCTCGACCTCGGCGAAAAATTCGGCATTAAAGACGGCTATGTAAACGAAGAGGCCGGCAAGCTGAAGATCGGCGGTGTAGCGGCCACGCAGTACGAAAAGGACCAGCTCTGGGACCGCATCAAGGCAGCAGGCGGCGAGCAACCTACGGACATTGAGGCTGACATCAAGGTGGCCGATACCAGCTACTACACCAAGCACACGGTGGAGAAAGGGGAAAGCCTGAGCAAGATCGCGAAGAAGTACTATCGCGACCCGATGAAGTACAAGGCCATCTTCGAGGCGAACACGGACCAGCTGAAGAATCCCGACTTGATCCATCCAGGCCAAGTGCTCACGATCCCGAATTTGAAGGGTTGAGGGGGCGATCTCTGGTCAAGAGCGTAAACAGGATGGCTGATGGCTTCGTGCAAAACCGCCATCGGTTGATCACACCACCAATCGTCGCACCAACTCCTCCTTGGTCGGCGAGCCATCGATCAAGCCCAATTCGCGCAGCGCAGTGGCCACGTTGAAAAGCGCGTCGTTGTTTACGGCGCCGTCCATATTCCAGCGCACTTCGCTAAGCCATTCATTGGCAGCGGGCAGGGAGATCACTTGGCGCTGGGCAATAAGTTCCGCAGCATCGGCGCGGGTTTTTAGCAAGGCGGCTTGTTGGCGCACTACAGCCAATGCCCGGTGCACCTCCGCCCCTTTTTCCTTCAAAGCTTGCTCCGTGGCCACCACCATAAAACACGGCCACGGCGGGCGGAATTCATCCACCTTGCGGAACAAGCCCTGCTCGGCCCACGGCGATGTTGTAGCCACTTCCCACAGGAACGCCATTGGCTCATCCGTTCGCATGCGTTCTTCCGCACCGAAGAGGTCGTTTACCACTATAAAGTTTTCCTTTTTCGGCATCCAACCCAAGCTGCGCGCATAGTTCATGGCGATCAAGTGGCTCCCGGAATTGTAGCGGCTAATGGCGAACGGCAAACCGACCAAGTCTTCGGGCTTATGCAGCGTAGTTCCCACGCCCACGTAAACACCCCAATTCAACGGCGAATCCACATACGAGCTTACAATGCGCGAAGGATTTCCATTGAGAATGTCGCGCACGGCACCGTCGGTCACCAAGATGGCGAGGTCGGTTTGGCCTTTGCGCAACAGGTCGCACATGGCGCCAGTGCCTTGCGGCACGGTTTGCCATTCCAGTTCAATGCCAGCTTTCCGGAAGGCACCGTTCTCGATTCCAAGGTGCCAAGGCAGGTTGAAATGTTCGGGCACGCCTGCCACGCGCAAGGGGGTCAAGGTCATTGTCGCAAAGGTCCGTTCTACGATCGGAACAGGGCGGTTAAATTGTCATTAAGGGCAGGTTGAGCTCATTAGCGCATCTCACACGAGCGACACGCTCGCGCGAATCGCGGCCAATCGCGTCAACGTCTAAAAACCGACAACGATCAAAGGACAATTACCCCGATCACTTCCGCACGTACCCCTCAAACGTATTGTGGTCCTTCTCGTGCAGCTCTTTCGCTGTAAGCCCTTTGAAGTATGCGTAGGTGATCTTCAGGCCTTCCGCGCGGGAAACCGTTGGTTGCCACTTCAAGATCTTCTTCGCCTTGGTGATGTCCGGCTGCCGTTGCATCGGATCGTCCTGCGGAAGTGGCTTGTACACCAGTTTTTGCTTGGTGCCGGTGAGTTTCACGATCTCCTCAGCGAACTGCTTGATGGTGATCTCCGCCGGGTTGCCGATGTTCACGGGATCGGAGCAATCGCTCTTCAGCAGGCGGTAGATGCCTTCAATAAGGTCGTCTACGTAGCAGAAGCTGCGCGTTTGGTTGCCTTTGCCGAAGATGGTAAGGTCCTCGCCACGCAGTGCTTGGCCGATGAAGGCGGGCAGCACCCGGCCGTCGTTGAGGCGCATGCGCGGGCCGTAGGTGTTAAATATGCGCACCATGCGGGTTTCCAGCCCGTGGTAAGTGTGGTAGGCCATGGTGATGGCCTCTTGAAAGCGCTTGGCTTCATCGTACACGCCGCGCGGACCCACGGTGTTCACGTGGCCCCAGTACGCTTCCGTCTGCGGATGTACCTGCGGGTCGCCGTACACCTCGCTGGTGCTGGCAACCAGGATGCGTGCTTTTTTCGCCAACGCCAGTCCGAGCAGGTTGTGCGTGCCGAGCGAACTCACTTTCAGCGTTTGGATCGGTATCTTCAGGTAGTCGATCGGGCTTGCGGGGGAAGCGAAATGCAGGATGTACTTTAGCTTGCCGGGCACATGGACGTACTTGGAAACGTCGTGGTGATAGAATTCGAAATCGCTGCGCTTAAAAAGGTGCTCGATGTTCTTCAACCGGCCAGTAATGAGGTTGTCCATGCCGATAACATGGTAGCCCTCTTTCAGGAAACGGTCGCAGAGGTGTGAGCCCAGAAAGCCCGCGGCACCCGTGATGAGCACACGCTCCTTTTCAGGCGCGGACTTTTTCTTGGCCGCCGTTTTCGCAACCGCCTTTTTGGTGACTGCTTTTGCGTTGGCAGACTTCGCCTTGGGGGCGGACTTTTTCTTAGCGCTCATGTTCACTTCTTGTTGGGTGCGTTCACGGCTTGGCGACCCACGCTTACGTAATGGAAACCGAGGTCACGCATTTCCTCCGTGTCGTACAGGTTGCGGCCGTCGAAGATGATGCGGTCCTTCAGGGCAGCGCCCACGCGTTCGAAATCCGGCGTGCGGAACAGCGCCCATTCCGTGGCAACGACGAGCGCATCGGCCTCCGTGAGCGCATCGTATTCGTCGTTGGCGAATCTCACCTTTTGCCCCATCAGTTTGCGCACGTTGGCCATGGCCTCCGGATCGAAAACGGAGACTTCTGCACCAGCAGCCAGGAGGGCATCGATCATGTACAAGGCGGGTGCCTCACGGATATCATCGGTGTCAGGCTTGAAGGCGAGACCCCACATGGCGAAGCGCTTGCCTTTGACGTTGCCGCCATAGTGCTTCAGGATCTTGTCGGTGAGGGTCGTCTTCTGCCGTTCGTTCACCTGCATCACACTGCTGATCACCTTGAAATCGTAGCCGGCGTCTTTGCCGCTTTTGGCCAATGCCTGCACGTCCTTGGGGAAGCAGGAGCCGCCGTAGCCGATGCCGGGGAAGAGGAAGCGCTTGCCGATGCGCGTGTCCGTGCCCATGCCGATGCGCACCTTGTCCACGTCGGCACCTACCGCCTCGCAGAAGTTGGCGATCTCGTTCATGAAAGTGATCTTGGTGGCGAGGAAAGCATTGGCCGCGTACTTCGTGAGTTCGGCGCTACGCTCGTCCATGAAGATGATGGGATTGCCTTGGCGAACGAAGGGCTTATACAGATCCTCCATCACTTTTTGCGCGCGGGCACTGCTGGTGCCCACCACCACGCGGTCCGGC
>Ga0209480_10000931_pt1 | contig 22270 bp, 13 predicted proteins | sample JI61114C2DNA_FD_187501 | JGI IMG/M metagenome (GOLD analysis project Ga0209480, IMG submission 187501) | Wastewater effluent complex algal communities from Wisconsin, to seasonally profile nutrient transformation and Carbon sequestration -... | ecosystem: Engineered > WWTP > Effluent > Algae... | reverse complement strand
TCCTGATCAACAACTCAAACTCGCTGCTATTCAATATCGCTATGGCGGTAGCGACTTCTGGCCAGGCCCTCTTTCCAATGATGGCTCAGGCGAAACAACGCCCGATGTCTGTATCACATGGGATCGTTTTAATGTAACCTATCGCACCGATGCCGCTCTGCATCGTCAATACCACGATTGTCTCAATGATCCTGATTGTGATATGCAAATGCTTTTCCCCAACGGCTACACCACGCCCTCCTACTTCGCCGAATATCCCGCTCATGGAATCGTTGCGCAAGGCCAGGATTTTTATTTGTCTCCTTACTATGATTATGACGGAAGCGGAGATTACACGCCCGATGGCGGTGATTATCCGTGGTATGATCTCACACGTGAAATAGATTGTGAAAAAAGATTGCGTGAAGATGCTGTGCCACTTTTTGGCGATCAAACCTACTTCTGGATTTTTAACGACAAAGGAAATATCCACTCGGAATCCGGCGGCCAGGCCATTGGAATGGAAATTCGTGCTCAAGCTTTTGCCTTCAGCACGAATGATGAAATCAACAACATGACATTCTACAATTATGTGCTCATCAATCAAGGTTCACAAACATTGCAAAATACGTATTTCGGTACCTGGATCGACTGCGACATTGGTGGACACGTAGATGATTTTGTGGGTTGTGATGTACAACGCGGTCTTGGTTATGGCTACAATGGAAACGCTTTTGATGCGCCATCTGCTCTTTCATTTGGCTATGGTGAAAACCCTCCGGCCGTAGGTGTTGACTTCTTCGAAGGACCTTATCAAGATGAAGACGGTGTGGACAATCCGCTGACCTTAGACATATTTCAAGCCTTCGAAGAGAAAGGAATTCCATACAAAGGAATCGGTATTGGATACGGTGACAGCATTATAGACAATGAGCGATTTGGCATGCGCAAATTTTTGTATCACGTTTCTGGTAATGCAGATAACGGACCTCCAATTCAACCGATTCACTACTATAATTATCTGCGAGGTTATTGGAAAAATGGGCAACGAATGAGCTATGGCGGAAATGCACTTTCCGAATCCAGCGGAACAGACATCAACATTCCAGCTGACTTTATGTTTCCCGGCGATACAGATCCACTTCATTTTGGCACAAATGGAATCACAACAGAACCTTGGACAGAAGTGAGCAGTGGTAATCCACCAAGCGATCGAAGGTTTATGCAAAGTGCAGGACCATTTACACTTCTGCCCGGAGATTACAACAATATCACCGTGGGCGTAGTCTATGCTCGCTCACTTGCGGGTGATCCTTTTGAATCGGTAGAACTTGTTCGACAAGCAGATGATAAAGCACAAGCTCTCTTCGACAATTGCTTCGAACTGATTTCTGGTCCCGACGCGCCCGACGTTGTTGTGCGTGAATTGGAAAACGAACTCATCCTCATGTGGACCAATGAAAATCCAATGAGCTCGAATCTGGAAGAAGGTTATATGCTAAAAGATCCTACTATACCCGAAACTGATATAAATGGAAATCCATACACAGACGAAGAACGCAGCTACGTCTTTCAAGGGTATATGATTTATCAATTAAAAGACGAATCTGTTTCAGCATCCGAATTGGAAAATATCACTCGTGCGCGCTTGATTGGACAATGTGATATCGAAGATGATGTGTTGGAGATTATCAATTACGCGCGCGATCCGGAAACACAACTTTTAACTGCATCACTCAAGGTTCAAGGCCGCAATGAAGGAATTTTTCATTCTATGCGGATCACGGAAGATGCATTTGCACTCGGCACAACTCGACTGATCAATCACAAAACATACTACTTCATGGTGATTGCTTACGGTTACAACAACTACCGTGAATTTGATCCTGCAACTGGTATCGGACAAGACGAAAAATTTCTCCCAAGCCGAAAATCAGCATTGGCCGAAATCCGAATTGCAAAAGGTATCCCACATAAAATCACTCCTCAAGCAGGGGGCACAATTTCGCATGCTCAATATGGCCAGGAAATTTCGCTTACACAAGTTGAAGGCATGGGAAATGGCGAGCGCGTCATTCGTATGTCAAACGAAAGCGAAAAAAGTATTCTCAATGAAAATGCAATCCAGTCTGTTCAATATCTGGAAGGCAATAGTCCAGTGCGTGTCAAAGTAATTGATCCACTCCGCGTGCCAATTGGCCAATTTGATTTGCAGCTTGCTCCAAACAATCAAGATTTGATGAGTGACTCATCATTCTGGAAACTCACAAATATTTCTACAGGAGAAATTTACGAATCTCAGCATTCGATAAGAAGCGCAAACGAAGAACTGATGTTGAGTTGGGGAATTTCTGTTGAATGGTCACAAATCTATTTCGATGACGTCAAGACAGAACACTTCACAAAATTCCTTGAAGGAAATATTCAATTTGAAGACAACACGAATCCTTGGCTTGGTGGATTTCCGGATGACGATTCACCATCGGCATTTAACTGGATTCGGTCTGGATACACTTTTGTAGATCTTGCGAATACGGAACCATTGGATTTAGCCTACAACGACTACACCGATGGAGCACCAATTGTCGAAGAATTCATTCCAGCACATTTCACAGATCCAGGCCAAGAGTATGAAAACGTACTCGGCGGCACATGGTCGCCATATTGTTTAGTCAGTGCAACTACGTTCAATGCTGAACTGAACATGTGGCTGGATCCTATTGCGCCAACAATTCGCACACTGAAAGGTGATCTTACGAATATCGCACTGCCCGACTACACTTCCAATATTAAAGGATTAAACAATATTGATGTTGTATTCACCGCTGACAAATCATTGTGGACGAGATGCCCTGTATTTGAAATGCAAAACGATACAAATCTTGCTGAAGGTGGCGCTCCGAAAATGCAAATGCGGAGGCATGCTTCGATTGATAAAAACGGAAAATCTTCCGGTGATGCTGGTTGCAATGTTGATGAAGCAACTCACAACGGTGAACAGCCGATTGGAATGTCCTGGTTCCCCGGTTATGTGATTGATGTTGGAACAGGTGAACGTTTGAACATGGCGTTTGGAGAAGACTCCTGGCAAACAAGTGAAAATGGTTCAGATCTTATCTGGAATCCGGGTTCAAACATTCTCAATTCGGCCGGCCAAATCGTTTGCGGTGGGCAACATTGGATTTATGTTTTTAAGAACATGCAATACATCAACAACGCAAGTGAGTATATGCCTGAATATGACGAAGGAACTTACGTCTATTCGCTTCGTGATGCGAATGGAAATCTCAATGCCACACGATTGAGAAGGTTATTCAGTGCATGCACATGGGTTGGATCTGCGATACGCAATGATGCAGTGCCATTTAAAACGATGGAAGACGGACTTATTCCAAACAAAACGCGCATTGAACTTCGGGTTGCAAAAGCGTTTCAGAAATTTGATGTCTTGATGGTAGACGACACCGAATATGACCTTGCTTCGAATTGGTGGAATCCGAGATATGAGTTCTCGACCACGGACCAGGCAACAGAAACGGCAAGCATGGTTGCGTTGACTTCATCATTGGATTATTTGAACATTGTTCCGAATCCCTATTATGCATTCTCCAATTACGAAACGAACAAACTTGATAATCGAGTGAAGATCACAAATCTTCCGGAAGAATGTCAAATCAGTATTTATACAATTAACGGTACACTCATTCGACAATTCAAAAAAGCAGATCCAACCACTTTTCTAGATTGGGACTTAAAAAACGACAAAAACATTCCCATTTCCAGTGGCGTATATCTGATAAATATTTCTGTTCCCGGTGCAGGAGAAAGAGTCTTAAAATGGTTTGGTGTGATGCGTCCTGTGGACCTGGATAGTTTTTAGTGTAAGATATTTCCCTCGGTTGAAATCGTGCAAACAAAAGACCCGTCTGACATGCAATTATTGATTCGCTTTTCACTTTGATTATTTTTCAATCGAGGTGGGGTGAATTAGTTTTACGTAGTATTTAGATCAGAAACATCATTACCCATGATAAGAAGCTGCAGCGGGCGAAGGAAGTAACCCGGCTGTAAAGCGAGTGCAAGAACAAAGGTGCCGGAAGGTGCCTTTGTTTTTACAAACACATTTAGCCAACCAGCAACGAATCGCCGCGCTCAAAATCAATTCGTCCTTTGGATTTTTTTTTAAATGATTTAATTCATTTAGACCATCCAGATCTTGAGTAAATAGCCCGCACCGAAGCATAGAACTGAAGAACCCAATGTGAAAATGGCTACCCGAAGCATCGAAAACTGCATCAGTTTAAATATCCACAAACAAAGTACAAAGTACACTGCAGCATTTACAAGAGAATAGATAAGCATCAATTCAATAAAGTCGTTTGTGAAATATGCTCCTATAATCATGGCAGAAATCCGGAAGACCATGAGCATAACTTGAAACAGGAAAAACTGTTTTTCTTTTCTCAACACATTGAATAATGATGTCAGAGGACTTGAGATCATTCTGAAGAAATAAAAAATAATCAGCACTTCCGCAGCGCGCCCAGCTTCGCCCCATCGTTCTTCCAACAACCATAAATAAAGTTGTTCGCCGAACATAAAAACGACAAAAGAAAACAGAAGCGATATCGCTAAAATTGTTTTATACAATTTCCATGTTGTTGCTGCCAATTCATGCATTCGTTCTCTGGCCATTTCAGCCGCTTTTTGCATAAAAACGGAAGTGACACCTGCTCCCAACATGCGTATTGGCAAGTCTAGCACAATCAAAGAATAAGTATAAAATCCGACGTGATCAATTGAAAAACCAAGAGGTGTCAGCATCGCTGCCGGCAAGTTGTTAGAAAAAATATTGATGAGATTTCCCCAATTGATGAAAAGCGGAAATTCTTTGTAATCGTGAGCGACATTCTTTAGCTCTGCTATCGAAAACCGTTCTTTGATTCGCTCACGAAAATCCACAATCACAAATCCGCTGTAGGTAACTACTCGCAATAGATGTTGCAACATGGTTGTGAATACCAATCCTGCAGCCGACGCACTCACAAACATGCCAAAAAGCATATTGAATATCTTCACAAAAAGAGTTGTTCCAATCGACCACTTGGTCTGACTTTTAAACTCTTTGTTTCGAATAGCCCAATCGCCAGCAATGCGATCAAGAGCCAACAGAAAACATGTTGGGCCGACCCAATAAATCCATTCGCCCAGCTCGTCATGCGAAAAAAAAGAAAGAATCTGTAGCCCAAAAAGCAAGGTTATGATCGTTACCAACGACGAAAAAAGCAAAGCAATCCATAACGTTAAACGCAGCAACGCCGAAAACTCCTGTTTTCTTGAGGGCAAGACAAAAGCTTGATTGTATCCAAATGTTGCTGTGTTGCCAAGTGTTGAAGCATACGCATTGAATATACCAAAAACCCCATACACGGCAGGGGAATAAATACGCGCAAGTATTGTAAAAAAGGCAAATTGAATGAGTATTGAAATGCCAGAAGACGCAAACATCCATGCAGAATTTTGCACGAAGGAGCCTTCCTCCTTCAAGGAAGATTTAATCTCGTCAATCGTATGTCTCAGTTTCTTCAACGTGTTATTCAGCCCTGCAATGTTGAAAAAGGCAACTATAGTTCTGGTCTGTTATATTAAGATTCGACTACCTTCGAACCTCCTCATGTTTCGCAAGTTCATCGCAAAGAAAATCTTATCTGTTTCGATCATACTGTTCGGGACAAGTCTTTTTGCACAAGCGCAATTTAGTCCGAATGAAATTCCCGGGCTTGAACTGTGGCTTGCAGGTGACTCAGGTATCACGCTTTCTGGTGAATTGGTGTCACAGTGGAACGACATGAGTTCGAATCAACGTCATGCCACAAGTTGGGCAGCGTCAATACAACCCTCAGTGATTCCCGGAGATTTGAATGGTCATCAAGTTGTTTCTTTCGATGGCGTTTATGATTTTGTTGCTTTTCCTGAAGTTTCAAATTGCAGGACTATTTTTTGGGTCGTTCGCGAAAATCCCGCTGCCACTGGAACTCCTCTAAGGCCTCTGCTAGGATATACTGGTGGCGTCTATTTTTTACGAGGTGAAAATCGAAAATTCTGGTATAATGGCTCATCTCATCCCGGTGTTTACAATGGTGTTACACGTCTGAATTTCGAGGAAATTAATGGCACAACTACGGAAGTGCCTCAAGGTTATTTTCTACTTTCATTGCAAACTTCCGAAAATGTACCCGCGACTCACGTCACTATGGAAGCTGAAGCATACGGACGAACATGGTGGGGTGAATTTGCTGAATTAATCATCTTTAGCAGCGTTCTCTCGAGTGAAGATGTACTCACCGTCGAAAATTATCTGGCTGCGAAGTATGGCCCTGCTGCCGCGCAAATTCCAGATGTCACTGTTCCTTACGGATTTTGTGATACACTGATCTGTGCTCCTGAAAATTTCAACTCGTACCAATGGTCGACTGGCGAAGAATCTTCTTGCATAGAAGTGAACGAACCTGGTCAATACATCGTTACGATGTCCGATTATTTTGGGCGCACTATTCGGGATACCGTGGTCGTTTCATTTCCCGGTAATCTGCAAATTCCGGATACTTCTCGCGTTTGTTTCGGAGAAGAATTTTATTGGAACACCGGTTTGAATACACAAGATTATGAGTTGACTTGGAATACTGATATTCATACCTCTGACTTCACTACTTCTACTGCAGGGGAATACTCCCTGAGTATTCTCGATACGAATGAATGCACAACCACACGCAACTTTGTAGTTGCCATCGACTCGTTTGCAACTCAACTCTCGCTTGGCAATGATCTCAATCTTTGTTCTGGAAATACCATTGCGCTGCAACCCCACTCATTTGAAAACATAACGTATTTATGGAATACAGGTGCCACTTCATCGAGCATTCCAATTACCAATTCTGGATCATATAGTTTAATTGCAACCGATCAGTACAATTGTCTTTTTTATGATACGATTCAAGTAACAGTTATTGGAACTGCTCCCGCACTAGATTTTGATGTTTCCGGATTGTGTGAAGATGCCTCGTCTTCATTTCATGCGAATACAAACGAAAGCCTTTCTTCTATCGTCTGGTTTTTTGGTGATGGACAATCCGCTTCGGGAATTGATATCGAACATACGTATATCAATCCCGGTGATTTCATCGTTCAACTTAATGCAACAGCAAACTCTGGTTGCTCTGCAAGCTTCATTGACACAATCCATGTGTTTGAAAAACCTTCTGTGACATTCACCAATGGAGTCGCGTGCAACAACGAGCCCGTCACTTTTTCCGATGTCTCGACTTCCTCTGAAGGCATCATAACTGAATGGAACTGGTTGATTGATGATGTATTCTACAATACTTCATCTGTAACAACTACCATTACTTTCGGCGGATTTCAAACTGTACTTCTCGAAGTGATTGACTCGCATGGATGTTCATCGGAAATTTCTGCAATTGTCGATATACTTCATGCGCCGACGATGGCCTTTGAAGTCACAGGCGTGTGCGAGGGATCACTAACAACATTCAATGAAAACATTGTCACAAACTTGAGTGGCAACATCAATTTGTACGTTTGGAATTTTGGAGACAACACCGGTTCCATCCTTCAAAATCCTTCGCACTTCTATGCACAAAGCGGCGAATACGTGGTTACATTGAATGCAACAGCCTCCAATGGCTGCTCAAATAGTATCGCAGATACCATTGTAGTTTTCAGCAAACCAAACGCTGATTATGAAATTTCAAATGCGTGTGTAAATTCTGCATACACTTTTCAAGACGTATCGCTTGCAAATCCGCTAGATCCGATCACTCAATGGCATTGGATCGTTGATGAAGGATTTACACTCACAGGCGCAGCTCCTCAATTTGTTTTTAATGAAAGTGGACTTACTCCCGTGACCCTCCAGATTACATCTGAGCATGGCTGTACTGATTTTATCTCGCAACAAATTCCCGTTTGGAATCAGCCTGCAGCAGCCTTCTCGTATTCACCCGAAATCGGCCCTGCTCCTTTTGATGTTCAGTTTATCAACGAAACAGAAAACATTGCTCAAGCACATTGGATTTTCGGCGACACTCACGAAAGCGATGAGTTAAATCCGATGCACACGTACACGCTCAACAGCACATATTATGCGCGACTCATTGCCATCAACCAAGCAGGCTGCACTGATACTGCTGCACATTACATATTGGTCGATGTGCCTGAATACGATATCGCATTGCAAACAATTGAAGTAACTCCAACTGAAAATGGCAATAGAATCATTGCCAGAATCACCAATACAGGAAACATCACGATAACACAACTCATTTTGAGTTGGCAAGTCGGAAATGACGCTCCTGTTCTCGAAGAGTGGAACGGCGAACTTCTTCCGGAAACCACAATGGATTATGAGTTTCATTCTCTCATGCAAAACGTCGGACAGCAATACCAATACATCTGTGTGGTTGCAGATCCATCGCCGATACAGTTCACCGAAGTGAACAAAACAGACAATGAAATTTGCCAACCTATTTCCAATACTGGCCTGGAAGTTTTCCCTCCTTATCCGAATCCGGGTGATGACAGAATGTTCATTCGATTCATTACTCCACTTGAAGGCGATTTGGCGGTCAAGATTTTCGACGTGAATGGAAAACTCGCCATGGAACTCAATGATGTTTCTGTTCCGAAAGGATTCCATCAATACTTCATCGACATCAGTGGACTTGCTGTAGGAAGCTATCGGCTTTCACTCGAAATGGAGTCTTTAAAAGGTGTTGTTTCATTCATGAAAATTCATCGGGAATGATGACTTCATTTGCGCTTACGAGATGACAATGCATGCCGAGTGGCATTTAATTCACGAGAACAACTCTACCATTTTCGCAAATCGCAATTGCGTTGAAATCCATCTCACTATTTCCGGCTCTTTTTCGAAAATCGTCTACGGAAAATACCCTATACAGATGAACTAAAATCAGTGTTATTTTGCAGCCTGACATTGATTTCATGAAAAAAGCACTCGGTTTTATTTTTTCTCTTTTTGTCGCGCTTCATTGTGTCGCAGACTCTCCTTTGACATCCACATTTTTTGCTGAAGCATACAAAGACGTTGATGTGATCAACGAAATTTTATTACGGCGGGGAAAATCAGATGTATTTCAATTTTCCATGACTGAAAAACACTTGAATTTTTTTGACAACCCGACGATTTCGCTTGATCAGAAAATTGCACTTGTAAATGCACTAGGCTGGGGTACATCACAAAATATAGATGTCTTCAAAAAAAATCTTCAAAAAAAATACACTCTCGAAGCGATTGTGCTTGATTCAATTTTGCAAGAGCCGCTCACAGAAAACCAAGAGTTTTATCTTCCTGCTCAGGTCATATCGTACGATGATTTAACATTACTCGCCTATGTGCAAGTAATGCATGATTATTTCCGACCAATGCTAGGAATGCAATGCGCTTATCGCGCAGCAATCAACAATCAAAAGAGTGAAGCAACCACCTATATTCTTGCACTCATCCTCGCTCAATATTATCTTGACTTTGATTGGTGTTTAATCTATCCAGCAGTTTCATCCGTGAGAGATATAGGCCCTTACTCAAAAGATTTCATGCGCAAAGAAGCCGTGAGTGCCATTTTTGAATACATCGATATCTATCGCAATGCGTGTGATGAAATCCCTTTGGACACAGAGTTAACAAACAATGATTCCATTTTTTCCGAAGAACATTGGATAAAAAATCCGGTTTACATAAAACCTGATCATCAACAGATTTCTGATAAAAAGAGCAGGGTTGACTTAAAACTGCTGAACAAACAAAGTGATGAAAATCCCATGTTCAATAGTTGGGTTGTGTTTGACGAAGCAAGCGAAGGAACAACGTTTCTTTTGCAAATACAAAACGACGGAAACTTGCCAAGCATTGAAACGAATATGCTTTTACGCATTGATAACTCACTCGAACTTGAAGGCGCGATGCCAATGTACTTTCAACATAAAATACCTGTCATACAGCCTTCACAGACTCTTGACTTGCGAGTGACAATTCCAAATTACTGGATTTACGATCCAAATGCGGATTTCGAAATACTCCTCGATTACGACAACAACATCATTGAAGAAAACGAAAAAAACAATCACTCATCCTTTCACGAATGGGGATAGGCATAGTTCTGAGTGACAGTTTAATTTGGAAAAACATCCGCAAATGGTGCCTTCGACTCATGGAGTATTTCAAGCACTGTTCTGAAAGCCACTACACGAGTTCCATACTTATCCGCGTGTGACTGTTGCAAAGCCGGTGCAAATTGTGATTGATACAAATCTAAATCCGCCTTGCTGCGACATATGTATTGAATGGCATATGTCACTCCATTTTCTTCATATTCATGAATGCGACAAATTCTGTTCTCAATGAACATTCCGGTATTCATGACCTCAGGTATATGCACAAACATCATCCAGTCCAGCCATTCTTCGTGTACTTCAGGATCAACACTGCATGTAACATTATAAAGGATTCGATTCATCGGCGACAAAGGTGATAAAAGATGTGAGCCCAACAAAATGATGACTAAGAATTCCCAGTTTCAATGTGTAAGTGCAACTTCTTCGGATACTTCAACAGATGAACCGCCATCCTGCAGCAGCTTGTTGAACGTTTCGACAACTCACAAATTCATGTGATTCAAACGCTAAAAGTTTGACATTTATTTTTAGCTTTGGCGCAAACCAGATTTTATATGTATACCGGCTTACTTCACTTACACTCCGCCCTTCGATGGGTGGCATTCATACTCATCATAGCTACCATCATTGATAGTCTTGTTAGAATGTATAGGCCATTCAAAGAAAATGAAAGAAAACTCGCCTTGTTCACCTTGATTTCACTTCACACTCAATTGATCATTGGTGGCATTCTTTATTTTGTGAGTCCATTGGTTTCTAGCTGGATGGAAGCTGGTCACATTATGAAAAATTCCATTGCACGTTTTTACATCGTTGAGCACTTCGCGGGCATGCTGATCGCCATTGCACTTGTTACCATCGGCTACTCAAGAGCAAAAAAACAAAGTGAACACTGGTCTAAACATCGCATCATTTTCTTTTATTACCTTGCCGCTTTTATTCTCATTTTATTAAGTATTCCATGGCCGTTCAGAGAAGTAGGTGTTGGAAGAGGCTGGTTCTAAAAACCACTCTGCTGAGCTTTATCGTAGTCGCTTTTTTCTTTGTTTCCTGCAACTCAGAGAAACAAAGAAGAACACCTCCAGGAGTTAAACCGGATGCCATTGCCACGAAAAAACTTTACGATCAAAAGTGTGCAATCTGCCATGGTTTTGACGGCAATCAACAATACGCTGGTGCGAAAAACATCAGTGTCACGTCGATGACCAAGTCAGAAATTATCACACAAATAGCAGAAGGCAAAGGCACCATGCCACCTCAGAAGGATGTGCTTACTGCAGACGAAATCGAGGCCATTGCTGAGTTCGTTTTGCAACTACAACAGAAATAAGGTGAATCAAACCGCCTCCAATTCGTTTATATTTTGATAGAGAAAAAAATTAAATCCGTTTCGACATCCGACGAACAGGAGACGTGCATTCTGGTTGGTATCGTGACCAAAACTCAGTCACGAGAGTTGTTGGAAGAATACCTGGATGAACTAGCTTTCCTTGCCGAAACGGCGAATGCTAAATGTCTTAAACGTTTTACACAAAACCTTGAACGTCCCGATTCACGGACATTTGTGGGCAGCGGAAAATTAAATGAAATAAAATCGTTTGTTCAGGAAAACAAACCGAGCATGATCATCTTCGATGATGAATTGGCACCATCACAATTGAGAAACATTGAAGGTGAATTCAAAGAAACCGGAGTTAAAATTCTCGACAGAAATAATTTGATTCTTGACATTTTCGCTAGTCGCGCGCGCACTGCCCATGCAAAAAAACAAGTGGAGTTGGCTCAGTATGAATACCTGCTCCCCAGGCTTACCCGCATGTGGAGCCACTTAGAAAAACAACGAGGTGGAATTGGTATGCGCGGACCGGGAGAGCAAGAAATTGAAACAGACAGACGTATTGTGCGTGATCGCATAGCGTTTCTAAAGGACCAATTAAAAGAAATTGATCGGCAGATGGCCACGCAACGTGGAAATCGCGGAGCGCTCGTTCGTGTTGCGCTTGTTGGATATACCAACGTTGGTAAAAGCACTTTAATGAATTTGCTTTCAAAAAGTGATGTCTTTGCAGAAAATAAACTTTTTGCAACGCTGGATACAACCGTGCGAAAAGTAGTGGTTCAAAACCTTCCTTTCCTCTTAACGGACACCGTTGGATTTATTCGCAAACTTCCACATCAGTTGATTGAATCCTTCAAAAGCACATTGGACGAAACGCGTGAAGCAGATTTGCTTGTGCATGTGGTCGATATTTCCCATCCACAATTTGAAGATCATTTTTCAGTGGTGAACGAAACACTCAAAGAAATTGGCGTTGGAGACAAACCAATGCTTGTTGTTTTCAATAAAGTGGATGCTTTTACTTTCATCAAAAAAGACGAAGACGATCTCACGCCGCGGATAAAAGAAAATATGACCTTAGAAGAATTACAGCACTCATGGATGTCTCGACTCAATGAGCATGATGTTGTTTTTATATCGGCCGTGAAAAAAACCAACATTGATCAGCTGAGAGAAATTCTTTACGAAAAAATCCGACAAATACACATTCAGCGATATCCACACAATGATTTTCTCTTTGAGAAATTCGATTAATCTCAACTTACGAAATAGACAAGTCTCGCATGGCCTTGCTTTTGTGACTCTTCTTATAGTGACCAAAATGTGGCATATGCATGAAAGAAAACACTTTTTAATGGATGAAAAGGCGTGTCCATTTTCATCATGTGATTCGATGAATCTTTCATCAACGTGTGCCTCTCCTTGTTTCGTAAATCATGGAAGTTGAAGTCCAATGTTTCAACGTAAACATCTTTTTTAAACCAAAACCCGAATTGGGAATCGCAATGATGTTTTGGCAGAAATCCGCCCATTCTGAGCGCTTGCAACAATCGCCACCATTGACTTTAGCGCTGATTTTAATGTGACTAAAATCAATCTCTATTAACAATTTTTGAATCTCTAAAAAAAAAATTCATGGCTCACGACTATACTTTTGAAACCTAAACCTCTTAACCGTTATCAAAATGAAAAGAATTCATTTTTTTTGGTTTCTTCTAACACTACTCATTCTGAATAGTTGTTCCATTGAAAAAAGAAGATACACTTCCGGATTTCACGTTGAATGGCATCATGATCGGAAAATCTCACAACAACAGTTTACAGAACGTAAAAATGACTCGCTCCATCACATATCTGCAAGACCGATCACAGCAATCGAAGATGAGCGAAAAGAAACAAAAGAGGTATTGAAGAGTTCGCAACAAAACGCACCCGCATCAAAAAAAACGAAAACAGCATTCGAAACTCAGCAAACGTATATAGCAAAAACCACATCAAAATACAATTCTGCGAATGATGGAATTACACCTTTGATGAATACGTCGGGTGAGACACCCCCTGCCAATAAAGAACTCCACAAGGGAGCTTTCATGTCTTTACTTCTCAGCATTTTATCTTGGTTGCCGCTACTTACATTTATAGGCACCCTGATACTTCAAATACACCTTATTGACTCCACTTACTTTCTGCTGCTCTTTGGTGGAGTCCCGTTCGCATTACTTGCCATTCTCATCGCCTGGTTATCCATAAACCATATCGATAAATATCCAGACAGATACCGCAACAAAAACATGGCGTCAAATGGAGCCGGTATTGCAGTGACAATGCTCCACGCAGTTATCATCGCATTCTTTGCCGCTTTGGCGCTTAGTTTGCCATTTTAGTGATTCTTCCCGGAATGCAAATGCAATTCCAGTTTTGTCATTTTCTTGTTCTACTAAATATGGGACAAACCGCAGTCTGTTATGACTTTCATCAACATGCAATACGAGGCGATTCTACCATCTAAAAAAGCATACATTCGCGTCGCGAACTAAAACTGACGGGCAATAATCCCGACTTTTAACAGAACACAATTATGAGTAACACGTCGGCTGCCGTTGCAACGGACTTTAAAGTATCTCATATGGCCGAAAATTTAATCGGCTCTGAGATCATCAAACTTGCCGGAGAAATCCGCGAACTGATTGCGCAAGGAAACAAAATTTACAATTTCACCATTGGTGATTTTGACCCGAAAATTTTCCCGATTCCAAACGAACTGAAGGCAGAAATTATTCGAGCCTACAATGAGGACGAAACGAATTATCCTGCAGCAGATGGCATTGCTGATTTGCGCAACGCTGTTTCTTCTCTCATTCAAAAATGGCAAGGGCTCACTTACGCCGACAATGAAATTCTTATAGCGGGCGGCGCACGTCCCGTTATTTATGCTATCTACCAAGCTATTGTTGATCCGGGGGATAAAGTTCTTTTTCCGGTCCCTTCCTGGAACAATAATCACTACACGCATTTATCAAATGCAACCCCCGTTTTTGTGGAAACAAAACCGGAAAATAACTTCATGCCGGATGCGCACGAATTGAAGCCGTATCTTAAAGATGCTACACTGCTTGCATTGTGCTCTCCCCTGAATCCTACCGGCACTGTTTTTTCCAAAACACAACTCGAAGAAATTTGCGATCTCGTCATTGAAGAAAACAATCGCAGAAGCCCAGATCAGAAGCCATTGTATATTATGTACGATCAAATTTATTGGGCACTCACGTATGGCAACAACCAGCATTTTGATCCTGTAAGCCTTCGTCCTGAATTGCGTCCTTATACCATTTATGTGGATGGAATCTCAAAGTCATTTGCCGCAACGGGTGTTCGAGTGGGTTGGGCTTTCGGACCGAAAAAAGTCATTGACAAAATGAAAAGTATCCTGGGCCATGTCGGCGCCTGGTCTCCAAAAGCGGAGCAAGTGGCGAGTGGTCGTTTTCTCCGGAATAATGAAGCAGTCGATCGTTATTTACACTCCTTTAAAAATGATATTGAAGCCAGACTCAATGGCTTTTATGCAGGAATTCAGCAATTAAAAAAAGACGGACTTCCAGTGGATGCCATCGCTCCCATGGCCGCTATTTATTTAACGGTGCGATTCGACCTGACTGGACTCACTGAACCAAACGGCAACAAGATTGAAACTGCGGAACAGGCAACAAGCTACCTTCTGCGTGAAGCCAAACTCGCTGTTGTTCCGTTTAGCGCTTTTGGAGCATCGAAATCGAGTCCCTGGTATCGGTTATCGGTCGGCACTGCGTCCATTCAGGATGTAGATAATGCCGTTCATAGCTTGAAATCAGCCTTGTCAAGACTTTCCTGAGTAGCTCACCATCAGATTGCAGATATTTGCGGCCATCAATTTCCGGCGATGTTTTTTCGTGCCTGAAAAAAAAGTAATAAATGAACAACAAAAACTACTGCATCATTATGGCAGGTGGCATTGGAAGCCGCTTTTGGCCAATGAGTCGAACCAACCTGCCTAAACAATTTCACGACATTCTTGGCGTGGGTCGCACTCTTATTCAAATGACCTATGATCGTTTTCTTCCAATTTGTCCAAAAGAAAATATACTTATTGTCACCAACGAACGATATAAAGATCTTGTACTCGAACAATTGCCGGATTTGCACCCAAACCAGGTTTTGTGCGAACCATACATGCGCAACACAGCCCCTTGCATTGCTTACGCATCTTTCTGGATTGCAGATCGCGAGCCAGATGCGAATATCATAGTTGCTCCGAGCGATCACCTCATTCTGAAGGATGAAGAATTCAGAAATATCATTGAAATCAGTATTCGACAAGCCAAAGAGAGTAAAAACCTTGTCACACTTGGCATAAAACCAACTCGCCCTGACACAGGGTATGGATATATCCAATGGGCGGATGTCAAAAACGCTATTGATGAGAAAGTGAAAAAAGTGAAAACTTTTACGGAAAAACCGGATCTTGAACTGGCCAAAGATTTTATTGCCAGCGGAGATTTTTATTGGAACTCCGGCATTTTCATTTGGACACTAAATGCCATTCTGAACGCCTTCGAAGTGAATCTTCCGGAAATGTATCGTTCGTTTGCCGAAGGACAAGGCCTGTATGGAACAGAAGCGGAATCTGAGTTTATCAATAAGATTTATCCGGCATGTGAGAATATTTCCATTGACTACGGCGTAATGGAAAAAGCTAAAAATGTCAACGTTGTGCTGAGCGACTTCGGCTGGAGTGACCTGGGAACCTGGGGATCATTGCACACACATCTGGCGCACGATTCACACCACAATGGTGTAGTTGGACAAAACGTAGTGCTTTACAATTGTGCAGACAACGTGGTAAATATTCCCGGACACAAACTTGCTGTTTTACATGGGCTGAATGGCTACATTGTGGTGGATACCGACAACATACTTCTGGTCTGCAAAAAAGAAGACGAACAAAAAATCAAACAGTTCGTGAACGACATCAAAATGCACAAAGGTGATGCCTGGACTTAAAAACGAATGGAAACTGACGTCTTCAAGAATGTCTTTATAAAAACCAAAAGCAAAACACCTTATTGTTCCTTATTCAAGGGTTCGAATAACGTGATTACCATAAAAACACCGCCATCCCGTTTGGTGGTAGTCAAAACGACTTCTGGATTTTTCGCTTGAATGGAAGCGTCCGTGCTTCGGTGATTGAATTCAATGCTTTTGTTTGTTGGAGAGCTTGTTTCCTTGCTTCTGTATTCCAAATTGGGTATCGCCTTTTCAACCTGTATGGCATAACGAGACACGTATTGGCGAGCAGTTTCTTCATTATCCACTTTCAAAAGAAAGTCGATGGCATGAACTCCTTTTTCTAAATCATACCGAATATTGCACTTATCAAAATCGCCGACTGATCTTTCAAATTGCCAAAGACCCGTTTTTTCGTCCTTCATTTTATCCAAACCTGTATAACTTTTGGCAAATGCCTCACGGAAAAACTCACTAAAACTGATGGTTTCAGGAACAGTGAACGACATGGCCAACAAAGCCGAAGCAACAAAAGATGTAAGTATGTATTTCATTTTATAGAGTATGATTGTTGGTTGCTTTTACTAGGCTTTTCAGAAATAGGTTACAACAAGCCTTTTGTGCCAGCAAAGCAGAGCACATCCTTGTTTTGTCTATCTTTGCGACACCTGAAAATGAACTGTTCGGCAGACACTCCGACATTTTATTTCAGCTTGTAAAAAATCGATCATGAAAGAAATCAATTGTTCCTTTTGCGGAAGAAAAAAGAGTGAAGTCTCAATACTCATCGCTGGTATCAGTGGTCACATTTGCGACGACTGTGCAGCTCAAGCGCATCAGATAGTCAATGAGGAAGTAAAAAGTCCGGCACACGATCCGAAACAAGACGCACAACTGCAAGTGCAAAAACCAATTGACATCAAAAAGTTTTTGGATGAATACATCATCGGTCAGGATGAAGCAAAAAAATTCCTGAGTGTTGCGGTCTACAACCACTACAAAAGAATTACACAACATACAAGAAAGGATGTTGATGGTATCGAAATTGAAAAATCGAATGTGATATTGCTTGGTGAAACAGGAACCGGCAAAACATTGTTGGCGAAAACCATTGCCAAAATGCTCAAAGTTCCTTTTGCCATAGCGGACGCCACTGTGCTTACAGAAGCCGGCTATGTCGGTGAAGACGTTGAAAGCATTCTTTCGCGCCTCCTGCAAGATGCCGATTTTGACGTTGCAAAAGCGGAAAGAGGAATTGTTTTTATTGACGAGATAGATAAAATCGCACGCAAAAGCGACAATCCGAGCATCACCAGAGACGTAAGCGGTGAGGGTGTGCAACAAGCTTTGCTCAAACTTCTTGAAGGCTCCATTGTGAGTGTTCCGCCGCAAGGAGGACGTAAACATCCGGAACAGAAACTGATTCAAGTAAATACTAAAAATATTCTCTTTGTGTGCGGTGGCGCCTTTGATGGCATGACCAAACTCATCGAGCGTCGCATCAGTACATCTGCCATTGGCTACAATAGCAGCACTCATCGCATTTCTACCGGCAATATGTTGCAATACATCACTCCGTTGGATTTGAAAAAATTCGGATTGATACCGGAATTGATTGGTCGTTTTCCTGTGCTCACATATCTCGATCCGCTCGACGAAGAAGCACTGCGCAGAATTCTGACTGAACCAAAAAATGCGATTATCAAACAATACGTTAAGTTGTTCGACATCGATGGCGTGAAGCTAACCTTCGACAAAAAGGTGTTGGATTTCATCGTAGAAAAAGCGATGGAATACAAACTCGGAGCGCGCGGACTTCGTTCCATTTGTGAAGCCATAATGACTGACGCCATGTTTGAGCTCCCATCTCAAAATGAAAAAGAATACAAAGTGACACTTCAATACGCCAAAGAAAAATTCTCCAGAAGTAAACTGAGTGCGTTGAAGGTGGCTTAATTGCACAGGTTTTGTGAATAAACTTTGAATCGGTGTTCATAAACGCCGATAATTAATAGGTCTCAAAAACAAGACGCACCATACGTTTGCCCCGAAACGATTTTTACATGATTGCGAAGCTGCCGTTCTCAGAAATGAAACGGCAGTTTTGCTTTTCTACCAGTATCATTCCGATATTTGGATGACAAAAACTTCCACAGTTGATATGAGTAAATCCGGGGCAATGTTAGAAGAGAAAGAAAACGCTGCAGTTGTTGAAACACCCTTGATGAAACAATACAACACCATCAAGGCTAAATATCCTGATGCGCTGCTGCTGTTTCGTGTCGGCGACTTTTATGAAACTTTTGGTGAAGATGCGATTCGTGCATCACACATACTCGGCATTGTACTCACCAAACGAAAGAATGGCTCCGCCGCATATATCGAACTTGCCGGATTTCCGCACCATTCGCTAGACACCTATTTGCCCAAATTGGTGCGCGCAGGGAATAGAGTTGCCATCTGCGATCAACTCGAAGACCCAAAGCTGACAAAAAAAATTGTCAAACGTGGCATTACTGAATTAGTAACGCCAGGTGTTTCTTACAACGATAAAACAATTGAAACACGGAGCAATAACTTTCTTGCTGCTGTTGTCATTCAAGGCAATCACAGTGGTGTTTCATTTCTCGATATCAGCACTGGGGAATTTCTTACCGCACAAGGTTCGCATGAGTATGTAGATAAACTTCTGCAAAGCTTCAAGCCGAATGAAGTGCTCTATCAAAAACAATTCGACAAAGTTTTTAAAGAAACATTCGGAGATAAATTTTATACGTTCCGATTGGATGATTGGGTATTTACAAAGGACTTCGGAACTGAAATTCTCAACAAACATTTTGAAACAAAAAGTTTGAAGGGCTTCGGAATCGAAGAACTCGAACTTGGCATCATCGCTGCCGGTGCGGTGCTGCATTACCTTGCAGAAACACAACACGACAAGGTCGCGCACATCTCTACCATTTCACGTATTGAAGAGGATAAGTACGTTTGGCTTGATCGATTCACCATTCGCAATCTCGAATTGGTGTCAAGTCCGAATGACAATGCTACTACCCTTTTGCGCATCTTAGATCACACCGTGACACCCATGGGCTCAAGGTTATTGCGCAGATGGCTTCTTCTTCCTCTCAAAGAAATCGCACAGATAGAAAAAAGGCATTCGTGTGTAAACCATTTCACTCACAACGCCGAGGATCTGGAGAAAATGATTGGTGAGCTAAAACACATTGGTGATCTTGAAAGACTCATTTCAAAAGTTGCCGTTGGAAGAATTTCACCACGAGAACTTCAACATGTGCGCAAGGCGCTCGACACCATTACTCCGATCAAGATTTTTTGTGAGAACAGCAACAATGAAAGTTTGAAATTGTTGGGTGCACAGCTGAATGCATGTGTTCCTGTGCGAGACCGCATTCAAAAAGAATTACATCCAGATGCACCTATTGCACTGAATAAAGGAAGTGTCATTGCTGATGGTGTGAACGCTGAGCTCGACGAATTGCGGCAACTCGCTTTTAACGGCAAAGATTATTTGCAAAAAGTGCAAGAGCGCGAAATTGAACGCACCGGGATCGCGTCACTTCGCATTTCATTCAACAATGTTTTTGGATACTATTTGGAAGTGCGCAACACGCACAAAGACAAAGTTCCTTCGGACTGGATACGCAAACAAACCTTGACACAAGCAGAACGATACATCACTGAAGAATTAAAGGTTTACGAGGAAAAAATTCTAGGCGCTGAAGGCAAGATTGCATCCATTGAATTGCGTTTGTTTAATGAGCTTGTTCTGGCTGTGGCTGATTTTACCGGAGCCATCCAACTGAACGCACAGATGATTGCGCAACTCGATGTATTGATGAGCCTTGCTAAAGTTGCATTGCGCAACGGGTATGTAAAACCTACCGTGAATGAAAGTAAAGCACTCAAAATATTGGATGGCCGACATCCTGTCATTGAACAATCATTGAAGCCCGGTGATGAATATGTAAGCAATGACATCTACCTCGACAATGACACACAACAAGTGATGATGATCACCGGACCCAACATGTCCGGTAAAAGTGCTGTGCTCCGCCAAACAGCGCTGATTGTTCTGATGGCACAAATGGGAGGTTTTGTTCCGGCAAAAGCAGCCGACATAGGTATTATCGATAAAATATTTACTCGTGTTGGTGCAAGTGATAACATCAGCAGCGGCGAATCCACGTTTATGGTGGAGATGAATGAGACAGCAAGCATCCTCAATAACCTATCAGACCGCAGTTTGGTATTGCTGGATGAAATCGGAAGAGGAACTTCCACGTATGATGGTGTGAGTATCGCCTGGGCCATCGCAGAATACATTCATGAAAATCAGAAAGCAAAAGCGAAAACACTTTTTGCGACGCACTACCATGAGTTGAATGAAATGACACAATCCTTTCCTCGGGTAAAAAACTACAATGTGAGTGTAAAGGAAGTTGGCAATAAAGTCATCTTCCTTCGCAAACTTGCACAGGGAGGAAGCAATCATAGTTTTGGAATTCATGTTGCCCGCATGGCAGGTATGCCGGTGAAGGTGGTGGAGCGCGCAAAGGATATCTTAGTTCACCTTGAAAAATCACATTCAGGAGAAGGTTTGAATTCAGGCAAAACAGAAGTAGCGCGCGCTGCCAAAGAATCAACAGCAAGTCAATTGAGTTTCTTTCAATTGGACGATCCTTCTCTTTCTCAGATCAAAGAAGAAATCATGAATCTGGATTTGAATACCATCACACCGATTGAGGCGTTGATGAAGTTAAATGAAATCAGGAAAATTGTGGGGGGATAGAAAGGAGAGCGAGAATGAGAATGAGAATGAGGAGAGATTTTCGCAAACTGATAGTTGCAGCTCGTTTTTTCGGTTTTTTCACTCATCAATAGTTATTCTCCACGAATCATTCAACTATCGTTGAGTGCACCAAAATCTGGTATCCTTTGTTGAGCCAATGAGTACTGATGGTTGAATTTCAACAGAATAGCAGTGGAAATCACGATCTAATTCAACTGATTTTTTATTTATTGAAATGACCATATCTCACTTTCATTGGCGCTTATGGCAAATTCTGTCATACGGTTTTCGAATTTTCATTTCGTGTGACAGATTTCAGCAAAAAATCCGTCATATGGTTTTCGATTTTGTAAAACATATGACATAAAATGCGAAAAGTCAAATTCTGAGAGCGCTTTCGTAGATTTTTTTGGAATAAAGATCGAATAATAGAATCTGTCCGCCGAAATTGGAGGGCGGCTCCTTTTATTCCAAAAGATTCCTCACTTCGTTCAGAAAATCGACGTCTGCTCCGCGGGGAGGAATTAGTACTACGAAACCGCCCTAATTCTTTCTCGTCCACAGGATTGTTATCTCGAACGAAGTGAGAAATCCCCTCTGAAAAGAAGAGCCCGTTTGCCCGATAAAACCTATTCACTATCCCAATCATCTCAAAGAGCTACTAAGAACGCTAAAGAAATTTGTGGGCATGTGATGCCATTTAGAAGAAAGGTTTTCAATACATCTACCGACTTTTTTTCCCATTCATCGTTCCATTTTCAACTCCATGACCCACCGCGCAACACTATCACTGCAATCAAACGCCGACTCATGTCCAATGTGATGGCCATCTTTGTATTGAAATAATGCGCTCGCTCCATTCAAGTTGTTGTATGGCACATTCA
>Ga0209480_10000930_pt1 | contig 22270 bp, 17 predicted proteins | sample JI61114C2DNA_FD_187501 | JGI IMG/M metagenome (GOLD analysis project Ga0209480, IMG submission 187501) | Wastewater effluent complex algal communities from Wisconsin, to seasonally profile nutrient transformation and Carbon sequestration -... | ecosystem: Engineered > WWTP > Effluent > Algae... | reverse complement strand
CTGCTGGCGGGTGGCATCAGGCAGGTAACGCGCGGCGTATTCGCGGCCCAGCATCGGGCCTGCGGCCAAGTTGATCGCATCCAGCGTCTGCTGCCAGCGCGGTGCCGGTTCGGCTTGTCCGAGCAGGACCTTGCCGCGGAAGGCGAAGGACGCATCGCGCCACGGCTTGGCGAGGTAAGGCGCCATCGCGTCGCCCACGCGCCAGCGAAGGTAGGTCTTCCATTGCGCGGGCTTGAGGCTGCCGACGAGCGCGTCGAGTTGGGCGAACATCGCCGGGTTGGCGATCGACACCGCATCGTCGCTCACGCCCTGCGCCCTCAGGAAGGCATCGAGCTGCAGGTTGCGGTACTGCTTGCCGAGTCCGGCGGTGGCGACCGGCGCGAAATTGGTCTTCGGGTCGCGCAGCTCGACCAGCGGGCGCGCGCTGGCGGCGATGCGCTTCTCGAGGTCCAGCACCAGGGCGGTTTCGCGTTCCAGGTCCTTGGCGGGGATGCCGGTGAGGACCAGGATCTTGCGGATGTAATCGGCGTAGCGCGCGACCAGCGCCTGGGTGTCGGCATCGGTGCGCGAGTAGTAGGCCGGGTCGGGCAGGCCCAGGCCGCCCTGGCTGAAGTAACCGAGATGGCGATCGAGCGCGCGCAGGTCGAGGTCCGCGGTGAAGTTGAACAGGGCCGGGATGCCGACCTGGTGCAACGCGGCGATGGCCGGGGCCACGTCGCCGGTCTTGCGGATGCCGTCGATGCGCTTCAGCAGCGGCGCGACCGGGTTGGCGCCGTCGCGCTCCACCGCGGCTTCGTCCAGGCCGCTGGCCCAGAAATCGCCGAGGAGCTTCTGCACGTTGCCCTGCGGCGACTGCATCGAGGCATCCAGCAATTCGCGCTGCTGCTGTTGCGCGCGCGCGGTGAGCTGGCCGAGTGCGGAGATCGCGCCGGACGGCGGTATCGGGTTGCTCGCCAGCCAGGCCTTGTTGGCCTCCGCATGGAAGTCGGAGCACGCCACCGCCACCGCAGGCGCCTTCTTCTTCGCGGCCGGTTTCTTCGCGGCGAGGCTGTCGGGCGCGGCACTGCCGGCAACGAGGGCGACGAGCAGGGCGAAGGCAAGCGGGCGCGGGGTCGGCATGCGGCATATCTCGGATCGAACGGGTGGCCGAGTGTAGCAGCGGCCCCGTAAGCGGCTGCTGACGATGGACGCTATCCGCAGCGCACTACTTGACGCCGTGCATTCCACGATTGAGCCATGGCAGGGCGAGCGCAGCCAGCACGGTGCAGGCGAGTCCACCCAGCGCCAGGCTCCAGAAATAATCGCCGTAGGTCGTTGCCGCACTGGTCCATGCCGAGGAGTGTTCGGCGATCGCGCCGGGATCCTCGATCGATGCCAGCGTGCCCAGTTTGGCGGCGAGCAATTCCGAGAACGCGGTGGCCAGGAACCAGGTGCCCATCATCAGGCTGGCGACGCGCGGCACCGACAACTGCGTGACTGCGGACAGGCCGACCGGATACAGGCAGATCTCACCCACCTGCAGTACCGCATATGCCAGCACCAGCCACCAAACACTGGCGAACGTGCCGGCATCGCCTGCGCCGTGCGCGGCGAGATACAGGGGCAGGAAGGACAGCGCGCCGAACAGCAGGCCCAGCACGCTCTTGAGTGGTTTGCCGGGATTGCGGCCACGCCGATCCAGCCAGCTCCACAGCCACGAGAACAGCGGCGCGAACGAGAGGATGAAGATGCCGGAAATGAAGGTAAGCGAGCCAGCCGTCTGCGGTTGCAGCACCACCATCCCGACCACCATCAACAGGGTCACCGCGGCGGCGGCGAGAAACACCAGGGTGGGCAGGCGCGAGCCGGGGCTGCGTGACTGCCAGCGCATGGCCAGCATGAACGCCGCCGGTAGCAGCAAGGTGCAGATGACGAAGTACGGGAACGGCAAGCCCTCCGCCAGGACCAGGGACGGGAAGAAATCCTTGGTCAGCAGGCGATCGGTGAATACCACCCAGGAACCGTAGGTCTGCTCGTACAGCGTGTAGAACAGCAGCGCGATGAAGATCAACGCCATCAAGGTGAGCATCTGCCCACGTTCGCGCGGCGTGCAGTCGCGCAGGACGAAGCGCGTGAACCACGCGAGCACCACCGCCAGCACGGCCAGCATCAGCAATTGCGCCAGGGTGAGATCGACGCCGATCGACAGGGTGAAGGCATCGTTGCCGGTCGCCCACATCAGGCCCGCGATCGGCAACAAGCCGAGCAGGGTGGCGAGATAGATCGCCCATTCGCGCGGCATCCCGGCGACACGTTCGCGCAGGCGTTCGGGCGATGGCGGTTCCGCCATGCCGTGCAGGTATTTCTGCCCCCACAGGAACATCGCCAGTCCAGCCAGCATGCCGATGCCGGCGGCACCGAAGCCGTACTTCCAGCCATAGGTTTCGCCGAGGACGCCGCAGACCAGTGATGCGAGCATCGCGCCCAGGTTGATGCCGGCATAAAACAGCGAGAAACCGGAATCGCGGCGCGGATCGTCTTCCGCATACAGCTTGCCGACGATCACCGAGATATTGGGTTTGAGGAAACCCACGCCCATGATGATCAGCGCCAGCGAGCCGTAGAACACCAGCAGTGCGGCATCGTCGCGGACGATGGTGTCGCCGACCTTGCGCGCCTGCTCGCCTTCCACCGCCATGCCCAGGTGGCCCAGTACCAGCAGCACGCCACCGAACACCACGGCCTTGCGCATGCCCAGCCAACGGTCCGCCAGCAGGCCGCCGAGCACGGGAAGGCAATACACCAGGCCGCCATAGGCACCCAGCAGGTTCAGGCCGCCGGTGTCGCTGAACAGGTGGTACTTCGTGAGGTAGAGCAGCAGCAACGCCTTCATCCCGTAGAAGGAGAAGCGCTCCCACATCTCGGTGAAGAAGCAGACGTAGACGCCCTTGGGATGGCCGAGGAAGTCGGCGTGCCGCGGCGCATCGCTGAAGCTGGGATTCATGGGCGTACTTCGCGCTTGGGCTCGCGGAAGTATAGGCAGTGATGCGCCGGCGAGGCCTGCCGCAACCAAGCGAGTGCCGGTGAGTGCGCCCGCGCCGGCGGGCGCGTTGCGGCCCGCCGATGCGGCGTTACCGGACAGGTGCGGACTGGACTTGAACAGCGCCAGCCGCTAGGTTTCGTCGATTGCATGCCTTGGGAGAGGGGTCGATGGCGAATTCAGGTTCGGGCACACCGCAGTTGACGTTGCGTGCGGTGATCCTTGCGGTGGTGCTGGCGATGATCCTGTCCGCCGCGAATGCGTACCTGGGGCTGTTCGCCGGCCTGACCATCGCCACCGCGATCCCGGCGGCCGTGGTGTCCATGGGTGTGCTGCGCCTGCTCGGCGGCGGCACCATCCTGGAAAACAACATCGTCCAGACCGGCGCGTCCGCGGGTTCCTCGATCGCGGCAGGCGTGATCTTCACGATCCCCGCGCTGATCATCCTGGGCTACTGGCAGGATTTCAAATATTCCTGGGTGCTGGCGATCGCCGGCCTGGGCGGCCTGCTGGGCGTGCTGTTCTCGGTGCCGCTGCGGCGCTCGATGATCGTCGAGGACCCGCTGCCGTTCCCGGAAGGCAAGGCCGCCGCGGAAGTGCTGAAGGCCGGCGAGAACCCCGGCCCGGGCCTGAAGATCCTCGGCATCTCGGCGTCGATCGGCGCACTGGTCAAGCTGGCCGCGGAAAGCGGTTTCCGCATGATCCCGGACAACGCGGCCGGTGCCGGTTTCTTCGGCAAGTACCTGGGTTACATGGGCACCGGCCTGTCGCCTGCGCTGCTCGGCGTGGGCTACATCGTCGGCCTCAACATCGGGATCGTGGTCGTGTCCGGCAGCGTCTTCGCCTACAACCTGGCGATCCCGTTCTATCACGCGTTCCTGCTGAACGGCGATCCGGAAGTCGCGGCCAAGGTGGTCGGCAAGACCGCGGCCGAAGCGGCCGCGATCATCCGCGGCGACCGCATCCGCTACCTCGGTGTGGGCACCATGCTGGTCGGCGGCATCTGGACGCTGTTCTCGCTGCGCAATTCGCTGCTGTCGGGCGTCAAGAGCGGCATCGCGGCGGCGCGCAAGGGTGCCGATGCGAACCTGCCCGAAACCGAGCGCGACCTGCCGATGAAGTGGATGCTCATCGCGCTGCTGCTGTTCGTGCTGCCGCTGCTGGGCCTGTACCAGGCCATCGTGCAGAACTGGGGTGTGAGCATCCCGATGACGATCATCATGATCGTGGCCGGCTTCCTGTTCGTGTCCGTCTCGGCGTACCTCGCCGGCTTGGTCGGTTCGTCGAACAATCCGGTGTCGGGCATCACCATCGCCACCATCCTGTTCGCCTCGGTGGTATTGATGCTGCTGCTCGGCAGCGACTCCAAGATCGGTGCGGTCGCGGCGATCATGATCGGCGCGGTGGTGTGCTGCGCGGCAGCGGTCGGCGGTGACAACCTGCAGGACCTCAAGGCCGGCTACATCGTCGGCGCCACGCCGTGGAAGCAGCAGTTGATGCTCGGCATCGGCGCGTTCTCCTGCGCACTGATCATGGCGCCGGTGCTGAACCTGCTCGCCCAGGCTTATGGCATCGGCGACCCGACCCGCCCAGGTTCGCTGCAGGCGCCGCAAGCCACGCTCATGGCCTCCGTGGCGCAAGGGCTGTTCGGGGGCAAGCTGCCCTGGAACATGATCATCGCCGGCGGCGTGATCGGTGCGATCGTCATCGCCATCGACGGTTGGCTGAAGTCGCGCAACTCGACCTTCCGCGTGCCGGTGCTGGCCGCGGCCATCGGCATCTACCTGCCGCTGGAACTGATGGTGCCGATCTTCCTCGGCGGCCTGCTGGCGCATTTCGTCGAGAAGCGCCACGGCATCGTCGGCACCCATGACGAAGCCCTGCGCGACCGCGTGCATCGCCCCGGCGTGCTGTTCGCCGCCGGCCTGATCACCGGCGAGGCGCTGATGGGCATCGCCATCGCGATCCCGATCGTGATGACCGAGCGCGCTGACGTGCTCGCGCTCCCGGAGCAGTTCCACTTCGGGCAATTCGTGGGCCTGGTCGTGCTGGCCATCGTCGGCTGGCTGATCTACCGCACCGGCGCCAAGGCGAACCCGAACGCCGCCTGATCCATGAGCGCCCGCGCATCGTCGCGGGCGATTCTTGTTCGCAGTACGCACTTCAAGACACGGACTACCGCCATGAAGATTCGCAACGCCCTCCTGCCACTCGCCCTTGCGCTCTCCCTGCCCGCCGTCGCCGATGCGACGCGCGGCTTCGAAGTGCGCGACATGGCCTACCTCGACCGGCACTCTTCGCCGACGCTGTCGCCGGATGGGCGCGTGCTGGTGTTCGCCAAGCGCGTGGTCGACAAGGGCACCAACAAGTCCAGCACCTCGCTGTGGACGCGCAACCTGCTGACCCGCGACCTGCGCCCGCCGTCGCGGCTCACGCCGGAAGGCTGGAACGTCAATTCGCCGTCGTTCTCCGCCGATGGCAAGACCGTGTACTTCATGAGCGGCAAGTCGGGGTCGATGCAGCTGTACTCGATGCCGTTGGCCGGGGGCGAGCCGACGCGGCTCACCGACTACGCGCTGGATGTCGATGCCTACAAGCTGTCGCCCGATGGCACGCAGGTCGCGCTGGCGTTCGCGGTGTTCCCGGACTGCAAGGCAGACCTCGACTGCACGAAGAAGAAGCTCGACGACGTGGACGCGCTGAAGACCAGCGGCAAGGTGTTCGACCGCATGTTCATCCGCCACTGGGATACCTGGAACGACGGCCGCCTCAACCGCGTGTTCGCGGCGAAGCTCGGCGGCGCTGGCATGCTGAAATCCGCCACGTTGCTGAGCGGCGACATCGCCGGCGACATTCCGTCCAAGCCGTTCGGTGACCTGTCCGATTTCGCCTGGTCGGCGGATGGCAAGCGGGTGGCGATGAGCGTGCGCCAGGCCAACCGCGAGGAGCCGTGGAGCACCAACTTCGACCTGTGGCTGGTCAATGCGGACGGCAGCGGTGCACGCAACCTCACCGCGAAGAACCCCGCCTGGGATGCCGGTCCGGTGTTCAGCGCCGACGGCAAGACGCTTTACTACCGCGCGATGGCGCGCCCTGGCTTTGAGGCCGATCGCTTCGCGCTGATGGCGATGGACCTTGCCTCCGGTCAGTCGAAGGAAATCGCATCGAAGTGGGATGCCTCCGCCGATGGCATCACCCTGTCCGCCGATGGCAAGTGGATCTACACCACGGCCGGCGAGCTGGGCCGGCACCCGCTGTTCCGGGTTTCGCTGGCCAATGGCGAAGTGGAGAGCGTGGTCAAGGACGGCAGCGTGTCCTCGTTCGACCTGGCCGGGCAGACGCTGGCGATCTCGCGCAATTCGATGAAGAGCGGTGACGTGATCTACACGACCAGCGCCGACGGCAAGGCTCCCCTGCGCGCGATCACCCCGAGCGCCGGCGAGATGCTGCCGGACGTGGCCTGGGGCGAATACGAGCAGTTCAACTTCATCGGCTGGAACAACGAGACCGTGCACGGTTACGTGGTCAAGCCGTGGAACTACCAGCCGGGCAAGAAGTATCCGGTCGCGTTCCTGATCCATGGCGGCCCGCAGGGCAGCTTCGGCGATGGCTGGAGCTATCGATGGAACCCGCAGACGTACGCAGGGCAAGGCTATGCGGTGGTGATGATCGATTTCCACGGCAGCACCGGCTACGGGCAGAAATTCACCGACGCGATCAGCGGCCACTGGGGCGACCGTCCGCTGGAGGATCTGCAGAAGGGGTGGGCCGCGGCGCAGGAGAAGTACGCGTTCCTGGATGGCGAGAAGGCCTGCGCACTCGGCGCGAGCTACGGCGGCTTCATGGTCAACTGGATCCAGGGCAACTGGTACGACAAGGCCGGCAACTCGCCGTGGAAGTGCCTGGTCAGCCACGATGGCGTGTTCGAGAACAACGCGATGGGCTACGCCACCGAGGAACTCTGGTTCAGCGAGTGGGAAAACGGCGGCACGCCATTCGACAATCCGAAGGGCTACCAGCAGTTCAACCCGGCCAACCACGTCGCCAATTTCAAGGTGCCGATGCTGGTGATCCATGGCCAGCTGGATTACCGCATCCCGGTCGAGCAGGGCATCGCCCTGTTCAGCGCACTGCAGCGCAAGGGCGTGGAATCGAAGTTCCTCTATTTCCCGGACGAGAACCACTGGGTGCTGAAGCCGCAGAACAGCGTGCAGTGGCATGACACGGTCAACGGCTGGTTGAAGCAGTACATCGGCCAGTGAGCATGGAGCCTGTCGCGGGTACCGCGCTGATCACCAACGAAGCAGCGGTGCTGGGCCTGCTGGCCGTCATCCTCGGCTTCGTGTTCTGGGGAGCCTCGCGCGAACGTGGTTTCTGGAAGAAGTTCTACGCGGTGGTGCCCGCGCTGCTGCCCTGCTACCTGCTGCCCGCGATCGCCAACAGCACCGGCCTGATCGACGGTGCGGGATCCGGCCTGTACCCGATGGCGCGCGACTACCTGCTGCCGGCATCGCTGGTGTTGTTCTGCGTGTCGATGGACATCGGTGGCATCGCCAGGTTGGGGCCAAAGGCGTTGGTGATGTTCCTGACCGGCACGGTCGGGGTGATGCTGGGTGCATTGGTGTCGTTCACCGTGATGGGCGCCCTGCATCCTGAGACGGTCGCCGGTGAGACCTGGCGCGGGATGACCACGCTGACCGGAAGCTGGATCGGCGGCGGCGCCAACCAGGCGGCGATGAAGGAGGTCTTCGCCGTCGATGCCACCCTGTTCGGCCAGTTCGCCGCGGTGGACGTGATCGTCGGTTACGTGTGGATGGCCGCCCTGCTGTTCATGGCCTCACGCGCGGAGGCGTGGGATCGCTGGCTGAAGGCGGACACGTCCGCCATCGAGACGCTCAAGCAGCGGATGGCGACCTACCAGGCGCAGCATGCACGCATTGCCTCGCTGACCGACCTGGTGCTGATCTTCGCGGTGGCGATCGGCGCCACGGGCCTGGCGCATTTCCTGGCCGAGCCGCTGGTGGCGTGGATCAAGTCGATGCCGCTCGAGTGGCGCCTGCAGGATTACAGCCTGGATTCGCGCTTCTTCTGGATCGTGGTGATCGCCACCGCGATCGGCGTGGTGGCCAGCCTGACCCGTGCGCGCGAACTCGAGGGTGCTGGCGCGTCGAAGATCGGCACGGTGTTCCTGTACGTGCTGATCGCCACCATCGGCATGCAGATGGACCTGAAGGCACTTGCCGACAAGCCGTTCCTGTTGCTGCTCGGGTTGATCTGGATCTCGGTGCACGCCGGCCTGATGCTGCTGGTCGCGCGGCTGATCCGCGCGCCCTTGTTCTTCCTGGCGGTCGGATCGCAGGCCAACATCGGCGCGGCGGCCAGTGCGCCGGTGGTCGCCAGTGCGTTCCATCCCGCGCTTGCGCCGGTGGGCGTGCTGCTTGCGGTGCTCGGCTACGTCCTGGGCACCTACTGTGCCTACCTGACCGGATTGATGCTGCAGGCGCTGGCCGGGGGCTGACTCACAGCCAGTGCACCTTGCGCAGGTAGCGGTACAGGCCGGTGCAGAACAGGGCCACGCCGCCGATCAGGATCCAGTAGCTGTAGCGTCCGTGCAATTCCGGCATGTGCTCGAAGTTCATGCCGTACCAGCTGGCGATCAGCGTGGGCGCGGCCAGCAGGCCGGCCCAGCCGGCCAGGCGCTTGACGATCTCGCCCTGCGCCACGGTGACCAGCGACAGGTTCACGTTCATCGCCGCGGTGACCATCTCGCGCAGGGTGTCGATGGTGTCGCCGACGCGCGCGGCATGGTCGAGCACGTCGCGGAAATAGGGCTTCACCTCGTCGGGGATGGCCAGGCTCGGGTTGCGCATCAGCTGCGAGAGGATGTCCTGCATCGGCGCCACCGCCATGCGCATCTGGGTCAGTTCCTTGCGCAGTTCGTACAGCCGGCGAATGGTGCCGCGGCGATAGCTTTCCGCGAAGACCTCGTGCTCCAGCGCATCCAGTTCCTGCTCGAAGTCGGAAACGATCGGCTGGTAGTTGTCGACGATGAAATCCAGCACCGCGTGCAGCGCTGCGGTCGGGCCCTGCGCCAGCATCTCCGGTTCGCGTTCCAGCCGCTGGCGCACCGAGGCGAAGGTCAACGACGCGCCGTGGCGCACGGTGACCAGGAAGCGCGGGCCCACGAACAGGTGGGTCTCGCCGAAGCGCACGTGTCCCTCCACGCGCTGCGCGGTGTGCGCAGCGATGAACAGCGTGCTGCCATAGCCTTCCAGCTTGGGTCGCTGGTGCGCGTTCTGGGCATCCTCGATGGCCAGGTCGTGCAGCCCGAATTCCTCCTGCAGCTTGTCGAGCAGCGCGTCTTCTGGCTCGTACAGGCCGACCCAGACGAAGCTGCCATCGTCCACCGCCAGCACGTCGCTGATCGCATCCAGGTGGATGTCGCGGCGCCGGCCCGCGCGGTCGTAGGCGGCGCAGTTGACGACGCAGGCGGGCTGGTCGCTGATGTGCTGGTGGTTCATCGCGGCATCCTGCATGGCGGCAGCCCCGCCATCAAGCGTGGTCACGCGTGCGGCCGCCGCGCCCACGCCCGCGCGAGCGCCGCATGGATCGGCAGCAGCAGGGCGATCCAGTGGCCGTTGCGTTGCGGCTGCGCTTGCAGCCACAACGGGAGGCAGGCCAGTGCCGCCATGGCCGCGAGGACGATGAGCACCGTGCGGAAACGCGACGAGGGCATGCGACCACGCAGCAATGCCCAGGCGCCGGGTATCAGCGCGAGGCACAGCGGGTTGAGCAACAGGAGGTTGCGGTTGGCCCACAGGGCGTGGTGCGCGGTGAAGGCCCAGCCCAGCGCCAGCACCAGGCCCAACAGCCCGCAGGTCGCCCAGAAAGCGCCCGCGAATCCCGCAAGCAGGCGTGGACGCCAGCCAGCGAGCACCAGCACTGCCGTGCCTGCCAGGACGCCGGCCAGCAGCCAGGGCCACAACCGGGGTGCACGGCCGACCGGTTCCGCGGCCTGTCGTTGCGGCAGCAGTTCGATCTCCTCCGCGACCAGTGGGCGACCATCGGCGCGTGTCGCTTCGCGGAGGTCGTCGGCTAACCGACGCGGCAGGAAGGCCTGCTGCCAGCGGGTCAGCGGCCGGTCCGCGAACGGCCCCAGGCCCAGATCGAAGCCGACCCGCATCCACGCGGCCGGCGAGGCCAGCCGCACCGATTCGGTGCGATAGGTATCGCCGCTGGAACGCACGTCCAGCTGTCGCCGCAGTTGCCCGCCGAGCGCACGGTCGATCGCGTCGCGCACCCGGCTGGCGCAGTTGTCGGTGTAGTAGTCGTAACGGTAGCGGGCGTTCTCGGGTTTCGCGTTCTCCGCCAGCGCGGCAGCGAGCGAACGTGCCTGCGCGGGATCCAGGTCCAGCCACTGCAGGCGCGCGCCGCGGCCGACCTCGCGGTAGTAGCGCAGGTCGTCCTCCAGCGGCAGCGCGACCAGCATGTATTCCATCTCGCCGCGCACGAAGCGGCCGATGAAGCCGTCCTCGGCCAGGTCGAAGAACCCGAAGTTGTAGCTGGTCGGCCCTGCGGGTGCGCCGTCGTCGACCACGATCGCGTCATGGCCGAAACGTTCCCAGAAGACGTCGCCCGGACCCATCGTCACAACGCCGATGCGGGGCGCGTCCGACGCTGGCGCGAGCACCGGCGAAGCGGATCCGGAGGGCTCGACGGATTGCGCGTGCGCCAGTCCCAGCGCGCACGCGAGCAACAGCGCGGTGGCGACGCGCAGCGCGTCAGTGATCCGCATGCACCGTCACGTGCAGGCTCAGCAAGCGTCGTGCGTCCGCACGCGCGACGCGGAAGCCGAAGCGGCCCAAGGCCAGTTCCTCCCCGACCTCGGGCAGGTGGCCGACGGCATCGGTGACCAGGCCGCCGATGGTGTCGTATTCGTCGTCGTCGAAGTCGGCGCCGAAACGCGCGTTGAAGTCGTCGATCGGGGTCAGCGCATCCACCATGAACTGGCCGTCGTCCTGCGCCGCGATCAGCCGCGAATCGTCCTCGGCCTCGTCGTGCTCGTCGTCGATGTCGCCGACGATCTGCTCCAGCACGTCCTCGATGGTCACCAGGCCGGCGACGCCGCCGTATTCGTCGATGACGATGGCCATGTGGTTGCGCGACTGGCGGAACTCGCGCAGCAGCACGTTGAGCTTCTTGGATTCCGGGATCAGCACCGCCGGGCGCAGCAGTTCGCGGATGGTGCCCGGCCCGTTGTCGGCGACCACGCCGCGCAGCAGGTCCTTGGCCAGCAGGATGCCCAGGATCTCGTCCTTGTCCTCGCCATGCACCGGGAAGCGCGAGTGGCCGGATTCGACCACCTGTTTCATCAGGTCCAGGAACTTGCCGTCGGCCGGCAGCGCGACCATCTGCGCGCGCGACACCATGACGTCGCCGACGGTGAGGTCGGCCACCGCGATCGCGCCCTCCATCATCCGCAGGGTGTCGGCGGCGATCAGGCCGTCGGCCTGCACGTCGCGCAGCAACTCGACCAGGTCCTCGCGCGTGGTGGGCTCGCCCGACAGGGCGGCACTGATGCGATCCAGCCAGGAACGGCGTGGTTTGTCGCCGCTGCGTTCAGCGGAATCGGCGTCTTGCCGACTGTCGTCCTCGGACATGGTGCGCGGGGTTGCCTGTGGGTGTACCCGGCGAGTCTAGCGAATCGGGGCGGCATGGCGGTGAATCGGGCGCGCCGGGGCGGCGGCATAGGCTGCCCGTCCGGTTGCGTGGCCATGGGCCATTGCGGACACTGGCGGCGGGGAGCCGGCATCGCGCCGGCCGTGCACGGGGTGAAGCTTGGCAACAGACGACGGCCTCCTGATCAAGCCGGAACCGCGCAAACCCTGGGTCGTCGTGGCCGTTGCCGCCGGCGTGCTGGCGGTGCTGGCAGGCGGGTACGTCGCCTCCGGACTGTCCGGCAAGCCGAAACCCGCCGCCACCGCGACGGCCGCATCGCCGGCGCCGGTCACCGCCAACCCCGACCAACTGCCTGCGATCATCATCGCGGTGCTGCCGTTGGCCGCCGACGCGGGAGCGACCGCGGCACCCGCCGACGGGGACGCCTCCCAGCACCTGGTCGATGCGCTCAAGGGCGGCAGCGAGCGCGGGTCGGCCTTCAACGACGGCGTGTCCGCGCAGCTGGCCGGTGCCTTGTCGCAATTCGACGGGGTGGCCGTGACCAGCCCGGAGTCGTCCTTCCAGCAGCGCGATGCGGATGCGCCGCCGGCGACGATCGGCAAGATGCTGGGTGCTACCCACCTGCTGCGGGGCACGGCCAGCCGCGACGGCGAGACGCTGCGGATCGATGCCGCGCTGGTCAGCGTCGCGGACGGCAGCACGGTGTGGTTCGACCGCTACCAGCGTCCGTACGCCGAGTTGTTCAAGGTGCAGGACGAGATGGCTGCGGCGATCGGCGCAGCGTTGAAGGTCAAGCGCTTGCCGGCGCCGCAGGGCGGGCAGGACGAGCGGCCGCCGGGCGGGAGCCTGCAGGCGTACGAAGCGCTGCTGGCGGGCGACGCGGCGCTCGAGCGCGCCGATGCGGACGGCGTGGCGGCGGCCATCGCCGAGTACGAGCGCGCGATCGGCCTCGATGCCGGGTACGGGCATGCGCATGCGCGACTGGCGCTGGCGCGGATCGAGCTGGCCACGCGCTTCCCGACCGAAGCGGGCGACGTCCGCGAAGCCGGCGAGAAAGCCCGTCGCGAGGCTGCCACCGCGCTTCGCCTCGCGCCCGACAGCGCCGAGGCGCATGCCGCCAATGCGGCGTGGCTGGGCAGCATCGCGCTGGACCAGGCGGGTGCGCTCGCCGAGACCGAACGCGCGCTGGCGCTCAGCCCACGGGATGCGTCGCTGCTGCATTCCCTCGCGATCCGCCAGACCGCGTTCGGCCGGCTGGAGGACGCGGCCGCCACGCTGCGCCGCGCGCTGCAGCTGAATCCGTTGTCGGCGACCGTGTTGTACAACCTGGGCGGCATCTACCTGGGCATGAACGATTACGCCGAAGCGGAGCACGTCCTCGGCCAGGCGCTGGCGCTGCGGCCGGATATTTCCGTGGTGCGCGCGTTCCAGGCACTCGCGATCTTCCAGCAGAACCGTGCGCCCGAGGCGATCGCCATTGCACAGCAGGAACCCGACCCGCTGTGGAAGGCGTATGCACTGGCGATGGCGTACTGGGCGAATGGCGATCGCGCCCGCTCGGATGCCGAATTGCAGGTGTTGATCCGCGACAACCCGAAGGGCGCCGCCACCCAGATCGCCGGGCTGTACGCGCAGCGCGACGACGAGGCGGCGATGTTCAAGTGGCTGCAGGTCGCACGCGATGCCGGCGACCCGGGGATCGTGGAGATTCGCTACATGCCGTTCGTGTCGCGCTACGCGGAAGACCCGCGCTTCATCGCATTGCTGCGCGAACTCGACCTGGTGCAGGACACCGCGAAAGCGCCTGCGCCCAAGCCTGCGGGCGGCAACATGCCCTGATCGCAGGCGACGCCGGGCTCAGGATTCCCGATAGGGATCCGGCAGGCCCATGCCGGCCAGGATCTCGCGTTCCAACTGTTCCATCGCCTCGGCTTCGCGCGCGTCCTCGTGGTCCCAGCCGAGCAGGTGCAGGGTCCCGTGCACGGTCAGGTGCGCGTAGTGCGCGAGCAGCGGCTTGCCTTGTTCCGCGGCCTCACGCGCGATCACCGGCGCGCACAACACCAGGTCGCCGAGCAGCGGCAGCTTCACGCCCTTCGGCAGTCCTTCCGGCAACTCCGCCGGGAAGCTGAGCACGTTGGTGGCGTAATCCTTGCCGCGGTAATGGTGGTTGAGCGAGCGGCCTTCCTTCTCGTCGACGATCCGGATCGCGAGGTCGGCCTCGCGGATGCGCCCGGCCAGCGCGGCCGCCACCCACTTGCGGAAACTCACCGCCGCGGGAATGCCGGCGCGGGGCGCGGCGTAACCCACGGCGACATCGAGGCGGATCGGGCCCTTGGTCATGTCAGGTCGCTCCGCTCGCCGCATCGCGCGCGTCGCGGGCCTCGTAGGCGTTGACGATGCGCGCCACCAGCGGATGCCGGACCACGTCGCGGGCCTCGAAGAAGGTGAAGCTGACGCCATCGACGCCGCGCAGTACCTCGGTGGCATCGCGCAGGCCGGACTTCACGTGTTTCGGCAAGTCGGTCTGGGTCATGTCGCCGGTGATCACCGCGGTGCTGCCGAAGCCAAGGCGGGTCAGGAACATCTTCATCTGCTCGATGGTGGTGTTCTGCGCCTCGTCGAGGATCACGAAGGCGTCGTTGAGCGTGCGTCCGCGCATGTAGGCGAGCGGGGCGATCTCGATGACGTTCTTTTCCAGCAGGCGCGCCACTTTCTCGACGCCGAGCATTTCGTAAAGCGCGTCGTACAGCGGGCGCAAATACGGATCGACTTTCTGGGTCAGGTCGCCGGGCAGGAAGCCGAGCTTCTCGCCCGCCTCCACCGCCGGGCGCACCAGGATCACCCGCTGCACGCGCGACTGGTTCAGCGCGTCCACCGCCATCGCCACCGCCAGGAAGGTCTTGCCGGTGCCGGCGGGACCGACGCCGAAGTTGATGTCGTGGCCGGCGATCGCCTGCAGGTACTTGCGCTGGTTGTCGCCGCGTCCGCGGAGGGTGCCGCGCTTGACCCGTACCGCGATCTCCTGCGACGCATGCGGATGATCCGACGCGGCAGGCGCCTCGTCGCCATCGGCGAAGGCCCCCAGGCGCAGGTGGATGGCGTGTTCGTCCAGCGCCTCGCCGGCGGCATCGTCGTACAACTGGCGGAGCAGGCGTTCGGCGCGCGCGACGGCGTCGGCATCGCGACCGTCGACGCGGAACACGTTGCCGCGGTTGGCGATCTCCACGCCCAGTCGCAGTTCGACCAGGCGCAGGTGGGCATCGAACGGACCGGTCATGTTGGCCAAGCGTTCGATGTCGTCGGGTTCGAGGGTGAAATCGCGTTGGTTCTGCATGGGAAAAGGGTAGCGCGCGGACTGCTCCCATGCATCGACGCCGCGTCCACATCATGAGTTGATATTTAATTAAATATGAAATTAAATATTGACATGACACTGTCGACGCCTGCCAAGCCACGCATCCGCACGCCGGCCCCACCGCGCAAGCGGTCCCCCGGGCGTCCATCCGGGAAACGCACGCCGGCCGATGCCGCTGCCGTGCGAATGCAACTGCTGGATGCGGCGATCGCCTGTTTCGTGCGCAAGGGCATCGCCGCCACCTCGTTGCGCGAGATCGCCGCGGAAGCGCATGTCACGCCGGCGTTGCTCCACTACTACTTCGGCGACAAGGCGCAGCTGCAGGCCGCGGTGGTCGACGAGAAGCTGCTGCCGGCGTTGGCGCAGCTGCGCGAACCGCTGGAGCAGGCCGGCGGCGATGTCGCGGCGCTGGTCGCGGGCTTCGTCGCCGGCATCGGTCGCATCGCGATCGCCCATCCGTGGCTGCCGCCCTTGTGGGTGCGGGAGGTCTTGTGCGAAGGCGGTGCATTGCGCGACGTGCTCTTCGAACACGTCGGCCCCGCGATCCCGCGGATGATGGCCACGCGATTCGCCGCGGCACAGGCGGATGGCGGGCTCAACCCGGATCTGGATCCGCGCCTGCTGATGGTGTCGCTGGTCGGCCTGACCCTGTTCCCGATCGCCGGTGCGCCGGTGTGGCGACGATTGTTCGCAGCCGATCCTTCGGCGGGCGCGGAACCGTCCCTCGATTTCGAAACCCTGCGTCGGCATACGCTGGCCCTGCTCGATCGTGGTCTGGAGCTGAAGGCATGAACAGGATCGCCTTGACCCGCTGCGGCGTCTGCGCGCTTGCCTTCGTGGCCACGTTGCTGGCGGGTTGCGAAAAGACACCGCCACGGGTGGTGGGTACGCTGGAATGGGACCGGATCACCCTGCCGGCGCCGGCGGCGGAGAGGATCGTCGCGATCGAGGTGAAGGAGGGTCAGCAAGTGGTCGCAGGCGCGCGCCTGCTGCAACTGGAGGTGACCCGGACCCGTTCGCAACTGGACGCGGTGCAGGCGCAGGCAAGGCAAAGCCGCGAGGCGCTGGCGGAGTTGCAGGCCGGGCCGCGTCCCGAACGGATCGCGCAGGCGCGTGCCACGCTGTCCGCCGCGCAGGCGCAGGCCACCGATGCGCGTGCGTACTACGAGCGACTGCGGCCGCTCGGGCAACGCCAGTTGGTCGCCGCCGCCAGCGTCGACAGTGCGCGCGCCGCTGCGGCCAATGCCGAAGGCCAGGTGCGCGCTGCGCAAGCGTTGCTCGACGAATTGCTGCACGGCACCCGCAAGGAACAGGTCGCACAGGGCGAAGCCGCCGGCGACGCGGCGCGCGCGCAGGAAGCCGTGCAGGCGGCGACGCTGGGCAAGCTGGACGTGGTGGCGCCGCGCGCGGCGCGCGTGGACAGTCTTCCGTACAAGCTTGGCGACCAGGCGCCGGTGGGTTCGCCGCTGGCCATCCTGCTGGTCGGCGCCACGCCGTATGCGCGCGTCTACGTGCCCGAGCCGCTGCGTGCCGGCGTGCATGTCGGCGATGCCGCCAGCGTCAGCGTGGCCGGTGCCGCACCCGTGCGCGGTACCGTGCGCATGATCCGCAGCGAGCCGGTGTTCACCCCGTACTACGCGCTGGTGGGCGAAGACGCATCGCGCCTCAGTTACCTCGCGGAAATCCAGCTCGGCAACGATGCCGCGAAATTGCCCGCGGGCCTGCCCGTGCAGGTGGAGTTCGGTGGTCGCTGACGCGCAGGCGATCGCCTTTTCCGGCGCCGCGCCGGCGATCCGCGCGCGCGGCGTGACCAAGCGCTTCGGTGCGCTGGTCGCCGTGGATCATGTCGACCTGACCGTGCCGAAGGCGAGTGTGTACGGCTTCCTCGGCCCGAACGGCTCGGGCAAGTCGACCACCATCCGCATGCTGTGCGGGTTGCTCACGCCGAACGAAGGCGCGATCGAGGTGCTGGGCCTGCGCATTCCCGAGCAGGCCGAGGCCCTGCGCCTGCGCATCGGCTACATGACCCAGAAATTCTCCCTGTTCGAGGACCTCACCGTGCGCGAGAACCTGGAGTTCCTGGCCGCGGTGCAGGGGCTCGACCGGACGCGCGCGAAGCAGCGGATCGATGAGCTGGTCGAAGCCTACGATTTCGCCGATCGCCAGAAGCAACTGGCCGGGACCATGAGCGGTGGGCAGAAGCAGCGGCTGGCATTGGCGGGCGCGGTGATCCACAAGCCCGAGTTGTTGTTCCTGGACGAACCGACCAGCGCGGTGGACCCGGAATCGCGCCGCGATTTCTGGGAGAAGCTGTTCGACCTGGCCGATGCGGGCACCACCCTGCTGGTGTCGACGCACTACATGGACGAGGCCGAGCGCTGCCACCGCATCGCCATCCTCGACCACGGGCATCTGGTCGCCGACGGCTCGCCGGATGAGCTCACCCGAGCGCTCGACGGGCGCAGCTTCGAAGTGCACGCATCCGAGCCGCGGCGTGCGCAACGGGCGCTGGTCGGCCTGGACGGTGTGCTGAGCGTGGCGCAGATCGGCAACCAGTTGCGCGTGCTTGTGCGCGAGGGTGTCGCGGCCGACGCGTCGCTCGCGCAGGCATTGCGCCAGGCCGGCGTCGATGCCGATGTCGCCGCATCGATGCCCAACCTCGAGGACGTGTTCGTCTCCGCCACCCACGGCGCGAAGGCTGCAATGGGGAAGGGCGCATGAAGTGGGGCAGGCTGTGGGCGGTAATGCTCAAGGAGCTGCGGCAGATGCGGCGCGACCGCGTCACCCTGGTGATGATCGTGGGCATCCCGGTGCTCCAGCTGTTGCTGTTCGGCTATGCGATCAACATGAACCTGCGCGGATTGGGCGCGGGCATCGCGGACCAGGCCAACAGCGCGGGTTCGCGCGCTCTGGTGATGGACATGCTCGCCACCGGCGTGATCAGGCCGACGCTGACCGTGGACACGCCGCAACAGTTGATGGAAGCGCTGCGCCGCGGCGAGATCAGCGTGGGCGTGGTGGTGCCGCCGGACTTCGAGCGGCGTCGGCTGGACGGCCGCGAGGCCGTGCAGGTGCTGGTGGATGGCAGCGACTCGGTCGTGCAGAGCGCGGCGGTCCAGATCGCGCAGACGCCGCTGGATGGCAGCCGCGCGCTCGTCGCCGGCACCGGCGCCCGCGAGGTGACGCCGCAGCAGATCGGCATCGTCAGCTTCTACAACCCCGAACGGCGTTCGGCGGTCAACATCGTGCCCGGCCTGATCGGGGTGATCCTGACCATGACCATGGTGATGTTCACCGCGATCGCGATCGTGCGCGAACGCGAGCGCGGCAACATGGAGTTGTTGATCGCGACGCCGGTCAGCAGCGGCGAATTGATGATCGGCAAGGTGCTGCCCTACGTCGCCATCGGCCTGGTCCAGGTCACCCTGGTGCTGGCGCTGGGAAGCTGGTTGTTCCAGGTACCCATCAGGGGGTCGCTGGCCGACGTCTACGTCGCCTCGTTGCTGTTGGTGGTGTGCAACCTCAGCCTGGGGCTGATGCTGTCCACGCTGGCGAAGTCGCAGTTCCAGGCCATGCAGATGACGATGTTCGTGTTCCTGCCGTCGATGCTGCTGTCCGGCTTCATGTTCCCGTTCGCCGGCATGCCGCAGATCGTGCAGTGGTTCGCCGAAGTGTTGCCGCTGACCCATTTCCTGCGCCTGGTCCGCGGCATCATGTTGCGTGGCGCCGACATCGGCGAGCTGTGGCCGGAAGTGGCGGCGATGGCCGCGTTCACCGCGGTGATGATGACCGTGGCGATCCTGCGCTTCCGCAAGCGGCTCGACTGACCGGCTCGCGCGGCGCGGCGCGGTTCCGTAGAGTCGGCGTACCGGGGATGGAGGGGGTGCGATGCGCAAGCAAGGTTGGTCACTGGCGATTGCACTGGCGGTCGCGTTGGCGCCGACGGATGGATTGGCGGCCGAGGGCGAGACCCTGGTGACTGCCGCGCGCATCCACACGATGGATGTCGCGCACCCGAGCGCATCGGCGATGGTCTACGACAAGGGCGGGCGCATCCTGGCGGTCGGCCACGCCGAGGCATTGGCGAAACAGTTCCCGCAGGCACGTCGCAAGGACCTCGGCAAGGCGACGCTGGTGCCCGGCCTGATCGATGCGCACGCGCACGTCGGTGGCTTGGGGCTGGCGATGATCACGGCGGACCTGGTCGGCACCCGCGACAAGGACGAGATCCTGCAGCGCCTGCGCGTGCACGCGAAGACGCTCAAGCCTGGCGAGTGGCTCATCGGTGGCGGCTGGGACCAGAACGACTGGCCGGAAAAAAACTTCCCGAGTGCGGCCGATCTGGATGCCGCATTCCCGGATCGCCCGGTGTGGTTGTCGCGGGTGGATGGCCATGCCGGCTGGGCCAATGGCGCGGCGATGCGCGCGGTGCGACGCAGCCTGGCCGGCGCGTGGCAACCGGATGGCGGGCGCATCGACCGCGACGCAGCCGGCGAGCCGACCGGCCTGTTCATCGACAACGCCATGCTGGTGCTGGAACAGGCGCGTCCGCCGATGTCCGAAACGACCATCGAACACGCCTTGCGCCTTGCGATGCGAGCGGCCGCATCGCAGGGTCTCACCGGCGTGCACGATGCCGGCATCAGCCTGGCCGAATTGCGTCGCTTCCAGCGCCTGGCCGATCGCGGGCAACTGCCGCTGCGGATCACCGCCATGGCCGACGGCGACAGCGACGCACTTGAATCGCTGTGCCGCGACGGGTTGTATCGGCACCGCTCTGGTCGCCTGCAGATGCGCACGGTGAAGCTGTATGCCGATGGCGCGCTGGGCAGTCGCGGCGCGGCGATGCTGGAGGACTACAGCGACGACCACGGCAATCGCGGATTGATGGTGATGTCGCCGGCGCAACTGGCCACCGCCGCGGCGAAAGCCAAGCGCTGCGGCGTGCAGGCCGCAACGCATGCGATCGGCGATCGCGGCAATCGCGAGACGCTGGACGTCTATGCGAAGGCGTTGGGTGCGGATGCCATGGGCGACCATCGCTGGCGCATCGAGCACGCGCAGGTGCTGGCGCCGCAGGATCTGCCGCGATTGGCCGCCATGCACGTGATCGCGTCGATGCAGCCGACCCATGCCACCAGCGACATGCCGTGGGCGCAGGATCGCGTGGGGCCGGAGCGCATCGTCGGCGCCTACGCCTGGCGGCAGTTGCGAGACAGTGGCGCACGCCTCGCGCTGGGCTCGGATTTCCCGGTGGAACGCGTCGATCCCAGGCTGGGCCTGGCGTCGGCGGTGACCCGCGCCGATGCGGACGGCCTGCCGGCGGGTGGCTGGTATCCGAATGAAAAGCTGACGGCCTATGAAGCGTTGCGCGGCTTCACCCTGGATGCTGCGTACGCCGGTTTCGCCGAGGCCGAAGTCGGCAGCCTGCAAGCCGGCAAGCGCGCCGATTTCGTGGTGCTGGGCGAGGATCCGCTGGCGGTGCCGGGCGAGGCGCTCAGGACGCTGACCGTGCTCGCGACCTACGTCGACGGCCAGCCGGTGTACGAAGCGACGGGCAAGGCCTCAGCGGCTGCGCCATAACGCCAGCAGCCCGATCGCGGCCATCGCGATCGAGCCGGCCAGCCACAAGATGGCATCGGGCGCGTGCAAGGAACCGCCATCGCGCACGGCCTTCATCCACCAGCGCAGGAAACCGAGCGCGGCGATGCCCAGGAACCACAGGCCCAGGGCATGGCGCGCCAGCCATGCGCGTCGCGTCATGGCGTGACGTGTTCCATCAGGCGGCCTCGACGGTCGCCACCCGACCGCGCAGCGAATTGCTCAGCGCCTCGGTGATGACGACATCGACGAACTGTCCGACCAGCCGCGGATGGCCGGCGAAATTCACCGGGCGCATGTTTTCGGTCTTGCCGGTCAGCTCGTTTGGATCCTTCTTGGACGGACCTTCCACCAGCACCGTCTGCACGCTGCCGACCATCGCCTGCGAGATCGCCAGCGCATGCGCATTGATGTGCTTCTGCAGGCGCTCGAGCCGCGCGTGTTTCCCGGCATCGGACACGTCGTCCTGCAGGTCGGCGGCCGGCGTGCCCGGGCGGCGCGAGTAGATGAAGCTGAAGCTCTGGTCGAAGCCGACGTCCTCGATCAGCTTCATGGTCTTGTCGAAGTCGGCGTCGGTCTCGCCGGGGAAGCCGACGATGAAGTCGGAGCTGATCGAGATGCCGGGCCGCACTGCTCGCAGCTTGCGGATCTTCTGCTTGAACTCGATGGCGGTGTAGCCGCGCTTCATCGCCGCCAGGATGCGGTCGCTGCCGGCCTGCACCGGCAGGTGCAAGTAGTTGGCCAGCTTGGGCACGTCGCGGTAGGCCTCGACCAGCGAATCGCTGAACTCCAGCGGGTGCGAGGTGGTGAAGCGGATGCGACCGATGCCGTCGATCTCGGCGATGGTGCGGATCAGCAGGCCCAGGTCGGCCACGTCGCCATCGCCCCCGCTCTCGCTGGAGAGCCGACCGCGGTAGGCATTGACGTTCTGGCCGAGCAGGTTGACCTCGCGCACGCCCTGCGCGGCAAGCTGCGCGACTTCGACCAGCACGTCCTCGAACGGGCGGCTGACTTCCTCGCCGCGGGTATAGGGCACCACGCAGAAGCTGCAGTACTTGCTGCAGCCTTCCATGATCGACACGAACGCGGAGGGGCCATCGGCGCGCGGCTCCGGCATGCGGTCGAACTTCTCGATCTCCGGGAAGCTGATGTCGACCTGCGGCCGGCCGGAGCTGCGGCGCTCGCGGATCAGTTCGGGCAGGCGGTGCAGGGTCTGCGGGCCGAACACCAGGTCCACGTAGGGCGCGCGCTTGACGATGGCAGCGCCTTCCTGCGACGCCACGCAGCCGCCCACGCCGATCAGCACCTTCTCGCCGTTCTTGTTCAGCGACTTCCAGCGGCCGATCCGGCTGAACACTTTTTCCTGGGCTTTTTCGCGAATCGAGCAGGTATTGACCAGGATAACGTCGGCTTCTTCTGCGATCTTGGTCAGTTCCATGCCGTCGGTCGCGGCCAGCACATCGGCCATCCGCGCCGAGTCGTACTCGTTCATCTGGCAGCCGTGGGTCTCGATGAACAACTTCTTGCGGGCGGGCGCGTCCGCGACCTGCGGTTCGGGCTGGCTCATGGGTTCTCTCCGGGGCGCGGCGGTTAATCCGGGCCGGTTTGGGGGCGCG
>Ga0209480_10000928_pt1 | contig 22282 bp, 18 predicted proteins | sample JI61114C2DNA_FD_187501 | JGI IMG/M metagenome (GOLD analysis project Ga0209480, IMG submission 187501) | Wastewater effluent complex algal communities from Wisconsin, to seasonally profile nutrient transformation and Carbon sequestration -... | ecosystem: Engineered > WWTP > Effluent > Algae... | reverse complement strand
CTGGCGCTCGCGCACGATGTGGGCGGCGTCGCCATCGACGAGGATCTCGGCGGGCATGGGGCGGGTGTTGTAGTTCGAGGCCATGGTGAAGCCGTAGGCTCCAGCGCTCATGGCGGCGATGTAGTCGCCCTCTTTCACCAGCGGGATCTCGCGGTTCTGGGCCAGATAGTCACCCGTCTCGCAGATGGGGCCGACGACATCGACGACCTCGGTTTCCGCCGTGGCGGGCTGCTTCAGCGGCACGATCTGGTGCCAGCCTTCATACAGCGTCGGGCGGATGAGGTCATTCATGCCGGCATCGACGATCTTGAAGGTCTTCGCACCACCGCGTTTTTCATAGAGCACCTGGGTCAAAAGCACGCCCGCATTGCCGACCATGAAACGCCCCGGCTCGCAGAGGATGCGCAGGCCTAGCGGCTTCAGCAGGGGCACCACGGCATTGGCATAAACTTCGATGGTGAGCGGATGCAACTCGCCATTCTCCTGCCACCAGGCAGCATCGCCAGAGTCGAGGGACTGCCGGTAATTGATGCCGATGCCTCCGCCGATGCTGAAGAACTGGAGGTCATACTTGGCCTTCATCTCTTCCACGAGCGGAGCCACTTTCTTTACGGCTTCCACATACGGGTCCACGCTGGTGAGCTGGGAGCCGATGTGCATCTGCAGGCCACGGATTTCGAGATGGGGCATCTCGCTGGCGATGCGTGCATACACCTCGCCGATGCGGTCGAAGTCGATGCCGAATTTGTTCTCGCTCTTGCCGGTGGTGATCTTCGCGTGCGTCTTCGCATCCACGTTCGGATTCACGCGCACCGCCACGGGGGCTTTCTTGCCGATCTCTCCCGCCACCACATTGATGTAGCGCAGCTCGGCTTCGGACTCGGCATTGATGCAATACACGCCCTGCTCTAGCGCATAGACGATCTCATCCCGAGTCTTGCCCACGCCTGCAAAGGTGCATTTGCCCGCCTGGCCACCTGCTTTGATCACGCGGTAAAGCTCGCCCGCCGAGACGATATCAAAACCACCACCGAGCTTCGCGATGGTGCTGAGCACGGCAAGGTTCGAGTTCGCTTTCACCGCGTAGCAGATCAGGTGATCCAGCTCGCCGAGCGCGGCGTCGAGACGCGTGAAGTGGCTCGTGATGGTGCCTTTGGAATAGACATAAAGCGGCGTGCCGTGTTTCTGCGCCAGCCCCTGGAGGCTGACGTTTTCACAGAAGAGCTGACCCTGAGAGTAATGGAAGCTGTGCATACGAAGGGCGCGCCAGATAGGCGGGAAAGCCGCGAGCGCAAGAGTCCCGTCATCCGGCGGCAATGAAGTGCTCACTCCTTGTCATGCCGCTGGCGCAGGGTGCGCAGATACGCGTTGTCGGGCGCCGGCTTCACGGGGCGCTCGGGAGTAGCGATCATGGTGCGGACGCGTTTTTCGCTGCGGGCGATGAGGTCGTGGATGATTTCGGCCTCGGGGAGGTTCTTCCAATACTTCATCGGCATCTCGGATTGCATGGCCTGCACCTTGAGCCGCGCGGGATTGAAGATGCTGCGGTAGTAGGTTCGCCAGAGGTCGTCGTGGGCATCGGCGGCGGGGGCGTCGTGGCGGCTCATGCCGGGCATGAAGGTGAGTTTTTCGCCGTCCCAGCTCACGCACTCGTCAGGGGTCAAAATCGACCAGTCCATGCTGGCGAAGCGTTTTTCGAAAAACGGTGCGGCAAGCCGGGTGATGCGATACTCGGGCTCAAACCATGCGACGAACTGCTCGCGACCGTTTTGCTCATTTACGCCGACGAGGCGGAAGCGCACGAAGGCGTGCATCTTGTGGATGTCGCGGCTGACGGCCTTTGCCCAGGCGTTGCATTGATGCATGTCGCGGTCGGAAGGCATGCCGAGGAGGTGTCTTTCGCCGCCGAGCGTCAAACGATGCAAAAGGCGATACAGGATGGCAAAACGGCGTTCGTCGGTGTGAGCGCAGACATTGGCCGCGAGTCGCAAAAAGTCGGCGGGGACCTTCACGGAGGCGTTTGGAGCGGTTTGATAGTCGGCTGGCTCTTCGGCGAGCAAACTGGCGGTTTGCGAGGCATCCACCCAATCGACGTTTTCCGGTGCTACGCCCTGCCGCAGCAGCTCGCGAGCCTTGGCACGCCAGGCTTCGAAGGTGGGCTGGATTTGAGCGGTGTGGGTCATATCTGACCGCTGAGCGCCATCGCAGCATCAGCAGGCGTGGTGGGAGGCGGGGCGTTGAAGTTGAGTTCGAGCTGGCGGGGGCCTGGGAGGAAGTGTTGGCGCAGATTGGTGCTTTCGAGCAGGGCGAGGCGTGGGCGGTGATCGGCGGCGAGGATGAAGGGCATGACCTTTTTGAGGTTCACACGCATGCGCTGGAGATCGGCGAGGGTGAGTCGTGACCAGCGTCGCGCGGCGAGGATGCGGGCGACATTCACAGTGCCGAGGCCGGGGATGCGCCACAGCAGCTCTTGCGAAGCACGATTGATGTCCACGGGGAAGACGGCGCGATTGCGCAAGGCCCACGCGAGCTTCGGATCGAGCTCGAGGTCGAGATTGGGGTCTTCTTTCGGCAGCAGCTCGCGCACATCGAAGCCGTAGAAGCGCAGCAGCCAGTCGGCCTGATACAATCGATGCTCGCGCACGAGCGGCGGCGGCTTGATGGGCAACAGCACGCTGGGCTCCGGGATGGGGCTGAAGCCGCTGTAATAGACACGGCGCAAGCGCACCTCGCGATAGAGCTCATCAGCGCGATGCAGCACGAGCGCGTCGCTGCTATCATCCGCGCCGACGATCATCTGCGTGCTCTGGCCGGTGGCAAAGGCGGGCGCTTTGACGCGAGGGCGGTTCACGATCTGTCGCGCGGCTTTTTTGGCCTCCAGGCTTTCGTCGATGCGCTGGCGGATGCCGTGCATGGCCTGCTTCGTGTTGGTGAGATTCTTTTCCGGCGCGAGCCGGTCGAGGCTCTGCTGCGAGGGCAGTTCGATGTTGATGCTGATGCGGTCGGCGAAGCGTCCGGCTTTGTCGATGAGCGCCTGCGAGGCCTCGGGGATGGTTTTGAGATGGATGTAACCGCGAAAGTGATGCACCTCGCGGAGCTGCCGCGCGACCTCGATGACCTGCTCCATGGTGTGGTCCGCGCTGCGCACGATGCCGCTGCTGAGGAAGAGCCCTTCGATGTAGTTGCGCTTGTAGAAGTCGAGCGTGAGTTGCACGACCTCCTCCGGCGTGAAACGCGCCCGCTGCACATTGCTGGCGCGGCGGTTGATGCAGTAATGGCAGTCGTAGAGGCAGGCGTTGGTGAGGAGCACCTTCAGCAGCGAAACGCAGCGCCCATCCGGCGTGTAGCTGTGGCAGATGCCCATGCCGCCGGTGGAGCCGATGCCCTTCCCATCTCGCGAGTCCTTCCGCGCCGCGCCGGAGCTGGCGCAGGACGCGTCATATTTCGCCGCATCGGCCAGGATTTCGAGTTTGCGCGTCAGGTCCATGAGTTCGTGCGAACAGTGCATGAAATGCGCCGTTCGTCATGCCTGGAGCGCGAATTTTTTCGTTCACTTCGCGGCGGGCAATCCGGGCACGAGCTTCGGATCATACGTCGCGCCCTTCGACACCTAGATCAGCGTCATGCGCACCTTCGTGGGGAAGAACTTCTCAGGATCGGGGCGCTTGTGGGCGTGGAGGTTTTTGTCGTCTTTGAGGACGAGATGCATCTCCTTAATGCCCTGGCTCCAGATGATGTCGTTGTTCTGCCAGAACTTCGTCATGTCGAGATCCTTCTCGTTCACGCCGGCCTTGGAATACGGCCCCGTGCCGATGCAGCCGTAGCCGTGGTTTTGGCCTTTGTAAGGGATGTAGCACACGCTCCACGACGTGGGCTGGTCGCCCGCCGGTTTTTCGAGCACTTCGAGACGCAGGTGGGCGGTGCCGTTGCGGTAATCGACCGGCGTGGTCCAATCCTTCGGACGCTGCGGATTCAGGCGGTCGTCTTTGAGGTAGTAGTGTGACTGGCTGGGCTTCGAGTTCAGCGCATCCTCCTGCGTGAAGGTGAACGTGACATCAAAGAGCACGAATTGCTCCGCGTGTGCAGCGGAGGTCAGGAAAACGAAAGTGAGAAGAGTGAGGAAGCGGTAGAGCATGGTGATGGAACTAACGCCGCCCGTGATTGAAATCGACGGGCTTCTTCACGGTCTTCGCGCCGAGGTTGCCTTCGATGGTGCTGCGGGTGCAGGTGGGATCGACGACAAGTAGAACGGGTTTTCCAACCCGTTCACCGCTTTGCTGGAAAGTGTTGCCGGTGAAGACGAGGTCGTGACCGTTCGGTGCGAAGGTGACGGCTTCTTCGGGGGCGGAATCGCCGAGGATGAAGATGTTGTCCTTCACGATGATGGGGCCGTAAGTCGCGTCAGGCTCGTAAATCGTGAAATACAGCTCGGGGAACTGACCGGGCTTTGCGGTGCAGTAGGCGATGCGGCCGAGGCGCGGGTCGGGGTCGTTCTTCGTGGTGTTGTTGATAAAGACGTTGCCGGTCATGATGAAGTTCACGGGCTGGTTGATCCACGCGCCGCGTCCGCCGTTGCGGAAGGTGTTGCCGGTCATGGTGACATCGGTGCAGCTTTTCTCGACGCTCACGATTCGGCTGCCGTTCGTGCCATCGACGAGATTGCCGGTGATAGTGGCGTTTTGGCAGAACTCAGCCAAAAAGAACGCGCCCATGCGGCTGCCGAGGACGTGGTTGTTCGCGAAGACGATGTTTCGGCAGCGCTGGATGTGCATCGTGTCGCCGATGGCGCTTATCTGGCAGCCGGTGACGCGCACATCGCGAGCACCGACGATGTCGAAGGCTCCTTTGCCGGGCCCGCTGCCCGTGGGGGCGTAGGCGGACAGGTAGGTGGCGCTGATGTTGTGGGCGAGCTGGCCGCTGCCATCGCCCTCGAAGCGAATCGGCGCTCCACCGGGCTTTTCGGCGATTTTGATGTGCTGAGGCGTGGATTCGACGACGAAGTATTGCAGACCGCGAGTGATGTTTTTCGGCAAAGCGGTGTCCATGAAGGTGAGAGCCTCTTTGGGCTCGTCGGAAGCGCTCACGCCGATAGCGTTTGGCCGTGTTGTCGAATTTCACGAGGTCGCCACTGAAGGTCACCTCGCGCATGAGGTCGGTGCGGAAGTATTTTTTCGCCCGCTCGACCTCCCATGGCTCGTAGGCCTCGGGAAAGGTCACGATCTGCCACAGGTAGCCGTAGTCCCACATGAACTTCCCGCTGCGCAAAAGCGTGCAGCTTTCCACCGCCACACGTTCGGCGTAGTGCTCGACCTCGCTTTCGCTCTTCTTGCCGTATTTGCCATGCACGCCGATCACGGCCGCAGCCATGCCATTCGACTTCACGTCGCGAAACAAGAGGTCATGCGTGCCGCCTGCGACGGTGGTGGTGATCTCGATGCCCTTGGTGTTCGCATTCGGCTCCCAGGTATTGTCCTTCTTCGCCGGGTCAAAGACATGCCCGATGAACTCGCCACCGTGCCAGGCGAAATGCGCGATGTTTTCGCCGGCAAAAAGCACGACTCGAGCCTGATCCGGCAGCGTCTCCGGCAGGATGAAGCGAGCGCCATGGGCCATGACGGTGGTGTTCGAGCGCAGCGGGATGGGCTTCGAGCCAGCGAGATGGTAATCGCCCGCTGGGATCGTCACGACGCCGTCCTTGACGAGCAGGGCGATGAGTTTGCCCGAGTCGTCGGCGAAAGCAGTGACGGAAAGAAGGAAGAGAGCGAGCAGAGGCTTCATGCGCCGAGCATAACGGCTCCAGCCCGCCGAACTCCACGACAAAGAGTGAGTGAAATGCGTCAGGCGCGATTCATCACGCCAGCACACCCTTCACGATCTCACCGTGGATGTCCGTCAGGCGGTAATCGCGGCCTTGGAAGCGGTAAGTGAGGCGGGTGTGGTCGAGGCCGAGGAGGTGGAGCGCCGTGGCGTTGAGGTCGTGGATGTGCACGGGGTCTTTGACGATGTTGTAGCTGAAGTCATCGGTCTCGCCGTGGACGTGGCCGCCTTTGACACCGGCTCCGGCCATCCAGACGCTGTAGCAGCGCGGGTGGTGGTCGCGACCGTGATTGTCGCGGGTGAGCACGCCCTGCGAATAGACCGTGCGCCCAAACTCGCCGCCCCAGATGACGAGCGTGTCATCGAGCATGCCGCGCTCTTTCAGTTCGGCCAAAAGCGCCGCGGTGGGCTGGTCGGTATCGTGGCATTGGCTCTTGATGCCGCTGGGCAGGTTGTTGTGTTGGTCCCAGCCGCGATGGTAGAGCTGGATGAAGCGCACGCCACGTTCGGCGAGTCGGCGGGCGAGAATGCAGTTCGCGGCATACGTTCCGGGCTTCTTCGATTCGGGGCCGTAGCGCTCGTAGATATCGGCGGGTTCTTTGGAGAGATCGGCGAGGTCAGGCACGGCAGACTGCATGCGGAAGGCCATCTCGTATTGGTCGATGCGGGCCTGCGTTTCAGGATCGTGGTAGTCGGCGAGCTTGAGGCGGTTCAGCGCCGCGACATCGTCGAGCATGGCGCGACGTCGCTCCGTGGTGATGCCGGGCGGATTGGAAAGGAAGAGCACAGGGTCTTTGCCGGAGCTCATGCGCACACCTTGATACTTCGACGGCAGGAAACCGCTGCCCCACATGCGCTCATGCAGCGGTTGCGCATTCGTGGGGCCGCTGGGACGCGAGATGAGCGCCACAAAGGCTGGCAGGTCCGCGTTGTCGGAGCCAAGACCATACGACACCCACGCACCAAAGGCAGGCCGCCCGCCGATTTGATGCCCGGTTTGCAACAGCGTCATCGCCGGATCGTGGTTGATGGCCTCCGTGTGCAGCGAGCAGATGAGGCAGATCTCATCGGCGAACTTCGACGTGTGCGGCAGCAACTCGCTCAGCCACATGCCGCTCTGGCCGTGCTGCGCAAACTTGAACACCGACGGCGCGATGGGAAAACGCTTCTGCCCCGCCGTCATGCCCGTGAGCCGCTGCTCGCCACGCACGGAGTTCGGCAAGTCTTTATCAAACTGCGACGCGAGCCCCGGCTTGTAATCAAACAGATCGAGCTGAGACGGCGCACCTGCCTGCGTGAGCCAGATGATGCGTTTCGCCTTCGGCGCAAAGTGGGCCGCAGGCGCGGCGAAGAGTTTTGGATTCGCGAGCGATACCAGCGCGAGGCTCTTGAGCCAGTTGCGACGCGAAAAAGGGGCGAGGGAGGATTCGGTGCTCATGAGGTCACTCCTTGGTGATGGTTTCGTCGAGATTGATCAGCGTGCTGGCGACCGTGGTGTAGGCGGCAAGTTCAGCAGCGCTCAGTTTGTCGTCCGTCTTGGCTTCGCCGAAGCTGAGAAGCTGTTTGGCGGCTTCCGCGTCTTTCGTGAAGTCTTGGATGGATCGCTCCACCGCAGCGGCGAGGACTTCGAGCTCCTGCGGGCTCGGTTTTCGTCCGAGAAGCAGTCGAAAACCATGCGTGAGGCGTGACTCGATGCTCGTGCCGCCTTCCTTGATCATGCGCTGCGCCAGAAACCGAGCCGCTTCGACATACGTCGGGTCGTTCATCAAATTGAGCGCCTGCAGCGGCGTGTTCGAGCGCGACCGACGGAGCGCACAGGTCTCGCGGAAAGGCGCATCAAAGAGCAGCATGCCGGGATGCGGCACGCTGCGCTTCCAATAGGTGTAAAGGCTGCGGCGGCGCAGATCGTCGCCGCTGCCTTGCTGGTAGGTGGCCTTGGGATTGTCGCGCTGCGCCACGACCTGCTCATAAAGGCCGGGCGGGTGATACGGCTTCACACTCGGACCACCGATTTTCTCCACCAGCAGCCCGCTGGCGGCCAAAGCTTGATCACGAATCACCTCCGCACTCAAACGATGCCGCGGCCCGCGTGAGAGCCATTGATTCGACAGATCGGACTGATCCGATGAATGACGCGAACTCTGCTGATAGGTCTCACTCGTCACGATCAGCTTCACGAGCTTCTTCACATCCCAGCCGCTCTCTTGAAACGTGACCGCAAGCCAGTCGAGCAGCTCTGGATGGCTCGGCGGCTCGCCTTGAGAGCCAAAGTCCTCGCTCGTCCGAACGAGGCCGGTGCCAAAGAAATGCTGCCAGAAGCGGTTCACGATCACTCGTGCTGTTAGCGGGTTTTCGCGGCTCACGAGCCACTTGGCGAGACCAAGTCGGTTGCGCGGCAAATCGGCAGCGAGAGCCGGCAAAACCGCCGGCGTGGCGGCCACGACCTTCTCACCCGGCTTGTCATAAGCCCCGCGCATCAGGATGAAGGTCGGACGCATCTCCTTCTGCTCCTCCATGACCAGCGTGGTCGGAATCTCCGCCTCCACCGTGGCGATCTGCTTCTTCAAAGCAGCCTCCTCTGCACTCAAGCGACGGTGCTCAGGCATCTGCGCCAGACGAAAGCTTGCGAGCTGCTTGCGCTCGGCCGCAGTGCGTTTGGCGGCCTCTTTTTGCGCGATCGCCACGATGCTCGCGGGCGCGATCAGCTCCGTCGCATTCGTGGCGGCAAACAAACGCCACTGCGAAGGTCCGCCAGCATTCTCGACACCGATCGTGATCGTCACCTCGGCACCTTCGAGAGGCTTTTCGAGTTCAAAAAGCGCCTGCACCGGCTTGTCGGGTGCCACCGAGAGCACGGATTTGGTTTTGCGGTCGTTGTCGAGCACGTTGGCATGTGTGGCGTCGATGGCGTGCAGCTTTGCTTTGCCGACTTTGAGCTCGCTCCATTGAAAACTGGCTGCTGGAGCCGTGGTGGAGCATTCGAGACGCAACGCGGTGATTTTGCCCGCAGGCAGCTTCGCATTTATCACGATGTTGTTGGCTCGCGTTTCCTGTGGACCGATCAAGACGGCTTTGTCGGCGATTTGAGGCGGATTGTCGCCGCCGGTGGCTTTTTGCGGCTCCAGCGGCTGCCAGTCGATCTTCGTCGCCGCGAGCTTTTTCGCCCAAGGTTCGAGATCACCCGCCGCGAGGCCTTTGAGCTGGTCCTCGACCGGTTTGAGCTTCGCATTTAGCGCGGCGATTTTCGCCTCCAGCTCCGGCGAGGGCAGTTTCACGAATGGCGGCGCATTGGTGCGCACCGGATTGCTGTAAATGCCCACGCCGCGTTCCGGCACGTTGTGGAAGAAGGCCTTCATCGCATAGAAGTCGTGCTGCGTGAAGGGATCAAACTTGTGATCGTGGCAGCGGGCGCAGTTGAAGGTCTGGCCCAGCCAAACGGCGACGGTGGTCTCCACCCGGTCGGCTGTGTATTCGGCCAGGAACTCCTCCGCGATGATGCCGCCCTCCTCATTGAGCATGTGATTGCGATGAAAACCCGTGGCGATCTTCTGCTCCAGCGTGGCCCCCGGCAGCAAATCCCCCGCGATCTGCTCAATGGTGAACTGATCGAAGGGCATGTTCGCATTGAAGGCCTTGATCACCCAGTCCCGCCACGGCCACAGCTCACGATCACGATCCACCTGGTAGCCGTTCGTGTCCGCAAACCTCGCCGCATCCAGCCAGCCGACGGCCATGTGCTCGCCGTAGTGCGGTGATTTCAGCAGGTGGTCGATGTAGTCAGACAGGTCAGCCTCGTCAGATGGCTTCGGCGGCAGTCCCGTGAGATCCAAAGCCAGCCTCCTCATCAAAGTTTCCCGCGAAGCCCGCGGCGCAGGCTGAAGCCCGTGCTTCTTCAACTCCGCGCGAATGAAATCATCAATCGAGTTACCCGACTTCTGCTTCACTGGCGGCACAAAGGCCCAATGCGGCTCATACTTCGCTCCTTCGGCGATCCACTGCTTCAGCGTGTCCTTTTGCTTCGCCAAGAGCGTCTTGTGCGACTCCGACAGCGGCATCAGATCATCGGCATCGGTGGTGGTGATGCGTTCAATCAACGTTTGCGGCCCCAGCTTGATCAACTCCTCCCGCACATCGAGCCGCAGGTCGCCCTTGCGGTTGTTTTTGTCAGGTCCGTGGCAGTAAAAGCAGTTGTCACTGAGGATCGGACGGATGTCGCGGTTGAACGACAACTCTGCTGCCGTGAAATGAACGGGAAGAATGGCGAGAAGGAACCAGGCTCGTCTGAAAAGCATCCACAACCAACGCCCGACGCAGGCTCGCGTTTGCATTCCGGCTAGGTCCGACGATTCTCCGCGCCCATGTCAGCCCCCCCAGACACGCGCGAAGTCATTCTCGAGGCCCGCGAGCTCACCCGTGAGTTCGATGGAGTGAAGGCGCTCGACCGTTTTTCCTTCAAACTGCATCGCGGTGAAGTGCTCGGCTTGCTCGGCGCGAATGGTGCGGGCAAGACGACGGCGATGAACTGCCTGCTCGGTCTGACTTTGCCGACGGGAGGCGACCTTTTCGCCTTTGGTTTGCCGCTTCATCAGCACCGCATCGCGATTCTCCAGCGGGCGAACTTTTCCTCCGCCTACACGGCGTTGCCGGGGAACCTGCTGGTGAGGCAAAATTTGATCGTCTTTGCCCGCATCTATGGGGTGAAGGAGCCGAAGAAGAAGATCGCCGAGCTGATGGAGCTTTTGGAGATCTCGCATCTGGCGGATCGCGTGACGGGGCAGCTCTCTGCAGGTGAATCTACCCGCGTCAATTTGGTGAAGGCTTTCCTCAATGATCCTGAGCTGCTGATGCTGGATGAACCTACGGCGAGCCTCGATCCCGACATCGCGGACAAGGTGCGCAAAGTCGTGCGCAAGGTGCAGCGGGAGCGGAACATCGGCATCCTCTACACCTCTCACAACATGCGCGACATCGAGGAGGTGTGCGACCGCGTGATCTTCCTGCACAAAGGCAAGATCGTGCGTGAAGGCACTCCGACTGACATCGTGGCGCAGTCCAGCAGCACCAACCTGGAAGATGTCTTCATCAAGATCGCCCGCGATGGCGAGGTGATCGACGAACCCGCGAAGGAAAAGCAGTCATGAACTTCAACACCATCAGCGCGCTCGTGCTACGCTATCTCTATCTCTACACACGCAGCCCCATGCGACTCGTCGAACTGGTCTTCTGGCCGGTGGTGGATCTCGTGGTGTGGGGCAATGTGACTGTCTTCATCCAGGCGAACAGCGACGCTAAATTCGGCGAATTCATCCTCTTCTTCCTCGGGGCGATGATCCTTTGGGACATCATGTTTCGCGCCCAGCAAGGCGTGGCCATCTCCTTTCTGGAGGATGTGTGGACGCGGAATCTACTTAACATCTTCGTCGCTCCGGTGCGCACTCTCGAATACGTCAGCGCCACCTTCATTGTCGGCACCTTGCGCATCGCCATCACCGCCATTGTGCTCAGCCTCATCTCTTGGTTTGGTTATTCGTTCAACATCTTCCAGCTTGAATGGTGGCTCATTCCCTTCTTCGCCAATCTGATGCTTTTCGGCTGGTCACTGGGCATGATGTCCACAGCGCTCATCCTGCGCTGGGGGCAGGCGGCGGAATCGCTGGCCTGGGCCGTTCCCTTCTTCTTCCAGCCCGTCGTCGCTGTGTTTTACCCCGTGGATAAGATGCCCGCCTGGTCACAGCCCATCGCCTGGTGCTTCCCGCCGACTTACATTTTTGAAGGTATGAGAGATGTGATGAAGACCGGCAGCATGAACTGGAACTACCTATGGATTTCCACGGGACTGAACGTGCTCTTCCTGGCTGTGGCAGGCTGTCTTTTCCTCTGGATCCTAAACCTCACTCGCAAACGCGGACTGCTGACGAAGTTCGCGACTCAGTAGCCCAACTCACTGAAATGGGGTTGGTTCAACTGACCGCCATCCCCCGCATCATCTCCTTCGCTGTTTCCACGCTCATGCCGGGCCGTGCTTCCAGGAGTCTCGCGAGCCAGGCGGTGACTCTCGGGGCGGCGAAGCTGCTGCCGGTGACGACTTTCCAGCCGCCCTGCCAGGGGACTTTGACGTTCAGGCCGTGGGCGAGGAACTCGACCATGCTGCCGGGGCGGTGGCTCCAGATTTCGGGGGGCATGTCGGCGAGGTTCACGGTGAGCACGGTGGGGAACCATCCGGGCCATTCGCGCTGATTCGCGTCTTCATTGCTGCAGGCGGCGACGATGTGGGCGCGGCGGAGGTAGGCTTCATCGATCCACTCTTTGTAGGGCATGACGAAGCGGGCCTCGCCAGGGCTACCGAAGCTGCAATTCAGGATGTGATAGCCGCGCTGCACGGCGAGCCGTGCGGCCTCCCAGATGATGGTGGTGCGGCCTCGCAGGTCGGCATCCAGCACGCGGAAGCTGCCGATCTCAGCATCAGGAACCATGCTGCGGATGATCCACGCGATGGCGGTGCCGTGGCCGATGACATCGCCGCTCGTGTCCACGGCTTTGAGGAAAGGTCCATCGCGCTCGAAGGCGATGTCGTCCGCGAGTTTGAGGCCATCGAGCGCGGGATGCGTGGTGTCGATGCCGGAGTCGAGCACGGCGATGCGGACGCCTTTGCCGGTGAGGTGGTGGAGGTCGGCGCGAGTCATGATTTACTCCTCGATGCCGAGAACCCAGGCGGTGAGACGATGCTCGATCAAGCGGCCCACGGCTCCGGCAGCAGTCTCCATGGTGCTGAGGTCGGCCAAACCAAAAGCGGCTGGCGGTGTAAAGTCGGTGGGGAATTCATCACGCGATTCGGGCACGCGTTTGAGGTCTGGCAAATCGCTCAGGCGGATGAGTCGGACGGCGGTGATGACGCCGCGAGCAGCTCCGCCAAAGACGAGCGGCACGGCGAGCATGGCCCAGGTGAGCACGCCGAGTTGATGATCGAGTTCACGATGCTGGCGCTGATTGAAGCAGACCTCCGCCTCGCACGCGGCGATGCCGCTGGTGAAAACGAAGCCGCTGATGCCCTGCGTGACGGGCAGTTTGAAACTGCCGACGAAGCGAGCGGCATCGGGGCCGTTGTTCCAGATCGGCAGCAGCGCCTGCCCATCATCCACAGCCAGCCAGAGGCTGCCTTCGTCCGCGCCGATGCTTTTCAAAACGGTGTCGGTGAGCCGGGCAGGCAGGCCATCGATCAAGGCGGAGGCTTTTTCCTTCAGGCAATGGGCGGCGAACTGCTCGCGACGAGCCGCCAGTTGCTCGGCAAGCGGAGAGAGTTCGGGGTCGCCAAAGGAGGAGAAAGGGGCGGGCATGGCACATTCCTAGCACGAGCCTTTCTGAACGCCAAGCTTGGCAAGCAGAGGCTTTCCCGCTTCATTCGAGATGTATGCGCCTCTTTACCCTGATCCATTTTTCTCTCCTTGCGCTCTGCCAGTCGGTGCTCGCAGACGGGAGTGTGTCCGGCGTTGTGGTGTTGGATTCACAACGCCCGCCGGATGTGCCAGCAGGTTATCGCCCCCTCACGGTGAAGCCCATCCAGGCGGAGGACCCGACACCTGCCATCGTTTGGGTGGAGAAAAAAGGCATGGCCTACCCGAAATCACGCACAGGAAAAACGGTCACGATCTCCCAGCGCGGCTATCAGTTTCGTCCGTCGGTGCTGGCGGTGCAGACAGGCACGCCGGTGCTCTTCCCGAATATGGATGACGAGTTTCATCACGTCTTCTCCTACTCGAAGCCGCACCCCTTTGACCTCGGTCGCTTTCGGCAGGGAGAGACACCGGGCAGCCGAGTGCTGGAGAAGCCCGGTCTTATCAAAATCTACTGCGAAATCCACAAGCACATGCGCTGCCGCCTGCTCGTGCTCGACACGCCTTGGTTCGCCGTGACGGACACACGGGGCAGCTTCAAAATCACGGGCATCCCGCCGGGCGAGTATGAGATCAAAGCCCTGCTGCCTTCGGAGAAACAGGTGAAGTCCACGGTGGTTATCAGCGATGGCAAAACAGCGCAGGTGCAGCTTTCCCGCTAAATCATGACCTTCCGTGCACGATTGCAGCAGGCCATCATCGGACTCGTGGCCGCCGCCACGGGCGCGAGCCTCTTCATCGCGCAGCGGCAGAATGATGACTCTCATCGTCGGATGCTCGGCCAGCTCTTCGAGCAGCAGTTTTCCAGCTTCCGGCGGGATCAGCAGCGTGACATCGAGCTGACGGAGAAAAACGTGCAGCGGCTCTCCGAGTCGGTTCGTTTGTTTGCGGCCTTGGAGGCAGGATTCGAGGGATCGTATCAGGTCGCGAAGGATGAGCTTCGGCTGGATGATTTCGACTTCTTCAGGCTGCTGGGCTCGGATGGGGAGTTGATCGATCCGCCAGCGGGCAGTCGGGCGGATGCGGGGCTCTTTGCGCCTTCGATTCAAGAGCGGTTGAAGCAGCAACTAGCTCCGGCCAAACCTCAGGAGACGACATCGGCGGGCTACATCACGATTCAGCATGACGACTCGGAGCCTGCACGAATCTACCGCGTGCTCTCGGCACCGATTCGGAACTTCGACACGACTGTGGGAGCGCTCGTCTTTGGGCAGGAGATGGAGGACTTTGAAATAGCGGAGGATGCCAAGTTTGAACTGGAGCGCGGGATGCAAGCCCTATGGCTCGACGGAAAGCTCGTCGGCTCAACTTTCCCATCCGAAATCGCGGGTGATATGGAGGGTGAGCTGCGCGCCAGCATTGGCGCGGAAAGGCCGCTGAACATTGGCCGAACGTTGAGAATCGGAGACGTGGGCTACCGCTACATGGCGCATTGCTTGAATCCAAATTCACCGTTCCCGGCTGCCTACTATGTCTCCATCGTTTCGTTGGCGGGCTTTGAGTCCCAGCAGCGGATTTTGATCTTTAAAATCGTCGCACTTGGTGTGGTCGCCATCTTGCTCGCTTCGTTCGTGGGCTTCATGTTTGCCAAACAAATAACGCAGCCGATTCGCAGTCTCGTGAGTGCCACGCATGACATCCAGCAGGGCAATTTTCAGCCAGCGATCACACCCGGCCCCACGCTGGAGATGCAGCATCTGGCGGATGCATTTCAAGAGATGGCGGCCGGGCTGGCGCTGAAGGATCGCTATCACTCTGTGCTCAGCATGGTGGCGGATCAGCGCGTGGCAGAGCAGCTCATGGCGGGGAGGATTCCGCTCGGCGGCGAGCTGCGCGATGTGACCATCATCTTCTGCGATATCCGTGGCTACACGGCACTCAGCGCTGGGCGTGATCCGCGCGAGGTGATCGAGCTGCTGAACAAGCACATGTCCGCGCTGACGCGGGTCGTGTATCGGCATCATGGCGTGATCAATCAGTTCGCTGGAGATGCCATCATGATCCTCTTCGGTGCGCCGATGGACAACCCGACCCACGCCGCTGATGCCGTGCTTTGTGCTCAGGAGATGCTGGCCGAACGTGAGCGGCTGAATGAGCTGACGCATGAGCCACTCGGCATCGGCTTTGGCATCGCCACGGGCAAGGTGGTGGCCGGATGTCTCGGTGCAGAAAATCGGGCCGACTACACCGCCGTGGGTGATCGAGTGAATCTGGCTGCACGTCTGTGCAGTGTGGCAGCGGCTGGCGAGATCGTGATCGATGATCAAACCCGCGCCGCCTTGCCTGAAAGCACGCCATCGACTCCGACAGAACCTCTTAAGCTCAAGGGTTTTAGTGATCCCATCATCGCCCATAGTCTTTTGCTATGACACGCTTCTTCCTCTTCTTGTTTCTGCTCTCTTCGCTGCAAGCGCAGGGTGTTCTGGAATCGCTCGACGATGCTCTGACACTCAGCAGCGCGGACGGGGAATGGCGTGCGGATGTGTCTGGACTCCTGGACTTGGAAGCCTATTTGCCAGAGGAGCAGGCACTGGGGTTGGTGGAGACAAATGATGAGGTGTTCTTCAATCCACGGCTCACGCTGCTGCTGGATCTCCAGATGACCTCCCACTGGCGAGCGCATGTGCAGATGCGCACGGATCGCGGCTTTGATCCAGGCTTTGCCGTGGATGGCGAGACGCGGCTGGATGAATACTTTGTGGAGTGGAAGCCACTCGAAAGCAATGTGCTCAACGTTCGTGCTGGCAAGTTTGCCACTGCCTTCGGTGCCTGGACTCCGCGCCGCTTGTCATGGGACAATCCTTTCGTCACTGCACCTGCGGCCTACAGCGACATGCTGCCGATCACAGACAACATGGCGGCACCACTGGCAGGTTTTTCTGGTCGCCGAAGCATGGCAGAGAACCGTCAGACCTGGGTGCCGATCTTGTGGGGACCATCTTATGCATCGGGCGTCTCGATCTTTGGCCGCACGGAGCATCTGGACTATGCGCTGGAGGTGAAAAACGCCGCCATCTCATCACGACCCGATGCCTGGGATGCGGTGCAAAATGGCTGGGACTCCACGACCTACACAGGCCGCCTCGGCTTGCGGCCAGCGCCGGAGTGGACCTTCGGCACCTCCTTCAGCCACGGGCCATACCTGCTCGAAGAATCACAGCCAACTCTGCCCTCAGGCCGCAGTTACCGAGACTACGATCAAACGACCTTCGGTGTCGATGCGGGCTACGCGCACGGGCACTGGCAGCTCTGGGGAGAGCTGATGACGAGCCGTTTTGAGGTGCCCAATGTGGGCGGCGGGCGCGTCGTCAGCGGTTTCATCGAGGCGAAGCGCAAGCTGGGCGCAATGACCTGGCTGGCGGCGCGCTGGAACCAGAGCTGGTTCGGCGACATCCCCGGCACCAGCCGCGAATGGGACCGTGATGGCTGGCGTCTCGATCTCGCCCTCGGGCATCGTTTGAGCCGGAACCTCCAGGCGAAGCTGCAATACAGCCTCGCCGAGCGCACGGGGCGAGATCAGGAGGGGGATCACATGCTGGCCGCGCAGGTGACGATCAGATTTTGAGATAAGCCTCCCCACGGCCATCGTTCGTTTGGATCATGCGCCTCTTCCTTGCTCTACTTCTGCTTGTTCGTCTCGTCTCGGCTGCGCCGAATGTGGTGCTCATCATCAGTGATGATCAGGGCTACCCGGACCTCGGCAGCATCGGCAGCAAGCCTTTGATCACGCCGAATCTGGATAAACTGGCGGCGGAAGGGGTGCGGGGGACGAGTTTTTATGTGACGTGGCCGGCCTGCACGCCCTCGCGTGGCAGTGTGCTGACGGGGAGGTATCCGCAGCGCAATGGGCTCTACGACATGGTGCGCAATGACATGGTGAACTTTGGGCACAAATTCAGCCCCGAAGAGTATGCGGTATCACCGGAGATGACTCTCGGGCTCGATCCGCGTGAAATCACCATAGGCGACATGCTAAAGACGGCTGGCTACGCCACAGGCTGTGTCGGCAAGTGGGACATGGGTCAGGCGAAGCGGTATCTGCCACTCCAGCGTGGGTTCGATTTCTTCTACGGCCACGGGAACAACGGCATCGATTACTACACGCACGAGCGCTACAGCGTGCCGTCGCTGTTTCGTGGCAATGTGCGCACGGAGGAGGACAGGGGCACCTATGTCACGGATGTCTTCCGCCGGGAGGCACTCTATTTTTTAAATGAGCACGTCGGGCAGAGGCCTTTCTTCCTCTACCTCGCCTTCAACGCGCCGCACAGCGCCTCCACGTTTGGCGAAGGCACGGTGGTGGGTGAGAAAAAGAAGGCCGAGGGAGTGCAGGTGCCGGAGAAGTATGCAGCCATGTATCGTGGCAAGGTGGAGGATGAGCGTCTCGCCCGCTACTGTGGTGCCGTGACATGCATGGACGAGGCCATCGGCGCGCTCATGGAGGCGGTGGAAAAAGCCGGTCAGAGGGATAACACGATCTTCCTTTTCATGTCCGACAACGGCGGCAGCGGCAATGGTGGCAATGCCCCGCTCAAAGGCAGCAAGAGCACCATGTGGGAGGGCGGCCTGCGCGTGCCCTTCATCATGCGGTGGCCCGGCAAAGTGCCTGCGGGCAAAGTTACCGATGAATTCCTCACCAGCCTCGAACTCGTGCCCACCCTCCTCGCCGCCACCGGAGCCAAAGCACCTGAAGGCGTGAAGCTGGATGGCTTCGACATGCTGCCCGTCCTGCAAGGCGAGGCGAAGTCCTCACGCTCTGAGATGTTCTGGCAGAGGCGAGGTGACAAAGCGGCCCGCTTTGAAAACTGGAAGTGGCTGGAGTCCGCGAAAGGGAATGGGCTCTATGATCTCAGCACGGATCTCGGCGAAAGGAACGACCTCTCCCAGGAGAAGCCTGAGATCGCGAAGATGATGCAGGAGAGATTCGCCGCCTGGCGCAGGGAGATGGATGCCACCGAGCCGCGCGGTCCGTTTCGGGATTATTAAAAAGGCTCACTCCACAGGCTTCGAGAGCATGCGGAAATGCACGGCGTCAGGGTGGGAATAGGTGCCGCTGACCTCCGTGCCGAGGTACTTCTTGAACATGTCTTCCGATGGCCGTGCGGCGGGGTCGAACCACTCCTCGGTGGCATCGTCAGTGGCGGCTTTCGAGCCTTTGCCCGGACCTTTCTTGGTGGCAGGGGCTTTCTTTTTCGTGGAAGCAGCCTGCTTTTGCACCGTGGTCATGGCATCGATCACCATGAGCAACTGCTTGCTGGCATCTGATACACCGACACCGTTGTAGCCCTTCGGCAGCATGGAGATGAGGTCCTGAGTGCGGGCAGATTCCCAGATGCTGGGGCCGCCGGGCTCCTTCATGCGTCCGAGCACTTTTTTGAGCAACTCTTGTTTGCCAGTACTGAAGAGCAGATAACCATCTGCGAGACAGTAGGCGATCTCGGTGGAGGCGGCACCCGCTGCGGCGGCCTGGCTGGCTTTGTAAGTGCTGATCGTGTAGCCGAGGTAGTCGCTCTCTTCAAAAGCCGCACCGAAACCCTGGCCGATGAAACGCTTCAGGCCATCGAGTGCGCCTGCGAGTTTGGCACGATCCTTCACCTTGATGCCGACGACCTGGCTCTGTTCGGTGGCGGTGCCATCTGAGGCCTGCACAAACTCATCATCCAGGCTGCCGAAAAGATCTTCTTTGATTTTGAAACCCATCTGCTGCTCGATCTGGCCGACCTGCATGGTGGCCATCATGGCGAGAGGGCCGAGCTTGTTTACCATGCCGAGCAGGCCGTCCCAGATGTCCCCCAGGCTCTGGCGCGAGACTTGTCCGGCCAGCGCGTCCGCAGGGATGAAGGCTGGCAGAGATACCTCCGTGCTGCTGCCACGGAAGAGGGAAAGAAAGCCCGTGGGTTTTGCCGGATGAAGAAGAGTGACATCGACTCTCGACTGACTGTCACTCAGATCAATGCCGACGCCGAAGGATTGAAATTCCTTGGTGCCCAGGGCTTCAAAGATCATCTTCGGGTCCATCGGCATTTGGGATTTGCCATTTTTCATCGTCTCACTCAGACCATCCTGGAGCCACTGCATGAGCACCTCGCCATTGGTGTAAATGGAGATGTCGGCAGTGCCATCGGTGAGCTGCGCGTGACGGGTGAGATGGCTGGGGACAATGTCCGAGGCCTCGGCGGTGCCAGTCTTGAGGGCGGCGATGAAGTATTCGAGCAGGGCGGGTTTATCGCCGATCACGAGGACATCATCCACGAAGGCATAAGCCTGTTTCCATTTGGCTTCCGCTTCTTCAGAGACTGCGAGCACCTGCAGTGGCACACCGGCGACATCCTTGGTGATTTTTTTCAGCGTGTTGTCCTCGGCGATGTCTTCATCGACTTCCTTGGCGAGGAGTTCTCCCACCTTTGCCTGCTGATCACCCGTCTCCATGAGAATCAGGAAGGGGCTGTTGTTGTCCGTCTTCTCGAAATCCTTCGGTGAATCAGCGGCGAAGGCCATGAGCACGGAGCCCTGAATGCGTTTGAGATTGGCTTCGAGCCCTTCGCCCGTGCTTTCCTTCAATTCCTTGTCCCAGACAGCCTCGCCATCTTTATACATGGGTGCGGTCCATTTCTTGAATTCCTCATCGGCCATCATCTTTCCGTAGCCGCTTTTTTCCCAGTCAGCCATGAGTTCAGGGGCGCTCTTGATGGCGATGTAGCCGAGCGTGTTTTTCGGCAGGATCTTGAGCCATTGCTCGAGCTTTTCAGCGTGTGCTGCTGGCACCAGCAGGCAAAGGGCGGCGAGGAGGGTGAGGGGGGATTTCATGGGCAAATGGAGTGGTGAGTTTTGGCAGAGTTTAAAGTGAGGAATGACGAATTCCCGAATGACTAAAGAAGCCCGAAGCTCGAATGACGGACTTCAATGAGCGCGTCGTTTAATGTTTTGTCATTCGTACTTCTTTCGTCATTCGGATTTAGGGATTCGTCATTCAGTCGGTGGTGTTTCCGTTTTCGTGGGCGGTGCTGGCGGCGGGAGATAGCGAAAGCCGGCGTTCGGGTTGCGGGGGTCGAAGGCGAAGGCGTCGCGGTTTTTCAGGAAGGGCTTCATGACGTTCGCCGGGATGGAGAAGCCGAGGCCCTCCACACCGACACCGGCCATCTTCATGTTGTTCACTCCGACGACTTCGCCGCGTGAATTGAAGAGCGGACCGCCGGAGTTGCCGGGGTTGATTTGTGTGGTGCTCTGGATGCACCAGGTGCCGCGTGTCTCGCGTGCCTTCACACTCACGATGCCCTGCGAGACGCTGCGCTCCAGGCCGAGCGGACTGCCGATGGCGAAGACCTGCTGCCCCTGGGTGAGCGCATCGGAATCACCGATGGGCACGAAGGGCAGGCTCTCCGCAGCGGGGTCATCGATCTGGAGGATGGCGAGATCGAGGAAGCCGTTCATGGCGATGATCTTCACTTTGGTAAAAGCCTGCTTCTCCAGCCCGCCGGGCTTTTTCCGATACACGACGACGGTGATCTCGCGCTCACCCGCGATGACGTGCTGATTTGTGACGACATAGCCGAGTTTGTTGATGATGAAGCCGGAGCCGAGACCCGAGGACGTCTGCACCTGCACCACCGCCTCTGCCACACGCTCCACGTTCTTTTCCACCGCGAGAGCCTCGCGATTCGGCTCCACAAAATAAATGTCTTCACTGCGCGTCGCGCTGGCTGTTGTCGTGGCGGCTTTGGTCGCCTTCTCCAGCGTCGCGATCTCTGCGCGCGGCACACTGATCACGGTGAAGCCGAGATCCAGCATGACCGAGTCATCGCGCTCACGCAGGACCTGCCCCTGCATCACCGACCCACTTTTTAAAACGACGAGCGTGCTGTCCGCCGCATCTGCCGTAAACGCGCCGCCAAAGCACCCTGCGAGTGCCGCTCCCATGAAGGTTTTGCCGATTTTCATTTCGAGCGCGGACGCTAGCGGGCGCGCTCTTGGATACGAGGATTTTCTTGGCTCACACAGGTTTTTCCGCGCGACTCAGCGGATGACTGGTCTCCCGATCTGTACTTGATTGGCATCACGCAGGCCGATGAGGACGCTGTTGCCCTGGGCATCGACTCGCAGCTCGCCGTAGCGGGCGGCTGCATACTTGCCTGCATCGCCTTCCTGGAAGAAAAAGGACTCCGCACCGAGTCGCAGGCGGCCCTGGCGATTGCGGAAGCGCAGGCGGATTTCGTCGGCAGCGATGGGTGTGCCATCATCGAGACGCTGGAGTGTGCCGATGTTTTTGGCGTCGAGCTTTAAGATGACGTGCCCATGTTGGGGTGGCTTGGCACTGGTGAGTTGCTGCTGGAGCGCATCGGGCAGGCGATACGTCAGGACCATGTAGTCGCCCTGCATGAGAGAGCGCGGATCACGCGGAGCCAGCTCCAGTAACACGACGCGCCCATGAGCGGCCGTCTGCTCTTTTTGCCAGACGAGCCAGGAGAGGATGAGCAGCAGCACGGCGGCCCAACCGATGAGGATGAACCTGCTCATGCGCCCACCTCCTTGCTTTCAGAATGAATGAGCTGATCCGCCGCCCATCGGGTGATCAGGAGGATAAACCCGCTGCCGCCGATGACCCAGGACTTATGAGCGAGGCTGACATCCAGCGCATAGTAATGAAAACTCAGGAAGACGAGCAGGAAGACATAGCCGAGGCCCATCAGCACGCGCTCGCCCAGGCTCCTGCCCATGATCAAAAGCAGCAGCGCCACCAGCACGCCCGGAGAGGTGAAGAGTCCCAATACCGCCAGCACCACCACGACGAGCCTGAACCACGTCTCCTGCCAGCAGGATCTCGCCGCAATGCCATGCCTGATCCAAACCACCACGGCAACGGCGAGCACGATGCTGGAAGGCCACAGTGGCGTGGTGGTTTTCGCGAATGAAAACCAGCCTTCACCGCGCAGCATCTCCATCGTCAGCAGACTGATAGGGAGGGCGACAACTGCCGCATACGCCGCAGGATCAAGAGCACGCGGGCGCTTGCTCCACAGGCCGAGCCCGACGACCGCGACAGCCAGCGCGGCGACGATGAGATGCAGCGGATGCGC
>Ga0209480_10000926_pt1 | contig 22327 bp, 14 predicted proteins | sample JI61114C2DNA_FD_187501 | JGI IMG/M metagenome (GOLD analysis project Ga0209480, IMG submission 187501) | Wastewater effluent complex algal communities from Wisconsin, to seasonally profile nutrient transformation and Carbon sequestration -... | ecosystem: Engineered > WWTP > Effluent > Algae... | reverse complement strand
TACCTGCGCCAACAACCGCGACCTGCAACTCCTGCTGAACAGCCCGGTGGTACGGGCCGACAAAAAGGAAAAAGTGCTCGGCCGCATCTTCGGCGGAAAGATCGGCCAAATGACCGAGCGCTTCATCAACGTACTCCTGCGCAAAGGCCGCGAAAGCCACTTGGCGGAAACAGCCCAAGCGTTCCAAGAAGCTTACCGCCGCGACAAGAACATCTTAGTTGCCGAAGTTAAAAGCGCTGTTGCGCTCAACGACAGTGCCCGCGCCGAAGTGAAGCGCTTGGCGGAACAACGCCATCCCGGCCAATCGATCATCTTGAAAGAGACGGTGGACCCCGCCTTGATCGGTGGCTTGGTAGTGCGCATTGGCGATGAGCAGTTGGACGGTAGCATCAGCCGTTCCTTGGCTGATCTGCGCCGCAAATTTTCAGAGAATCCTTACATACCCGAGATCTAAACAGCCCCCTAATGGCAGCGATCAATCCCGCCGAAGTTTCGGCGATTCTGAAGGAAGAATTGGCCGGCCTGCGCTCCAGTGCCGAGCTCGAAGAGGTCGGTACCGTGCTGCAGATCGGTGACGGTATCGCCCGCATCTACGGCCTCAACAGCGTGCAGAGCGGCGAACTCGTGGAGTTCCCCAGCGGACTGCGCGGCATCGTGCTCAACCTTGAAGAAGACAACGTGGGCGTGGTGCTCCTCGGCCGCAGCGTCGGCATCAAGGAGGGCGACACCGTGAAGCGTACCAAGCGCATCGCCAGCGTGAACGTGGGCGAAGGCATGGTAGGCCGCGTAGTGGACAGCCTCGGCGAACCCATCGACGGCAAAGGCCCCATTCAAGGCAAGACCTACGAAATGCCCATCGAGCGCAAGGCGCCGGGCGTGATCTTCCGCCAGCCGGTGCAAGAGCCGTTGCAAACAGGCATCAAGGCCATCGACGCCATGATCCCCGTGGGCCGCGGACAGCGTGAGCTCATCATCGGTGACCGCCAGACCGGCAAGAGCACAGTGGCCATCGACACCATCATCAACCAGAAGGAGTTCTACGAGGCCGGTAAGCCCGTGTACTGCATCTATGTGGCCATCGGCCAGAAGGGTTCCACCGTGGCCGGAACCGTGAAGGTGCTGGAAGAAGCAGGTGCAATGGCTTACACCACCGTGGTGGCCGCCAATGCCAGCGACCCTGCACCAATGCAGTTCTACGCGCCATTCACCGGCGCCGCCATCGGCGAATTCTTCCGCGACACCGGCCGCCCCGCACTGATCGTGTTCGACGACCTTTCCAAGCAGGCCGTGGCCTACCGCGAAGTATCCCTACTGCTGCGCCGCCCACCCGGACGCGAAGCCTACCCCGGCGACGTATTCTACCTGCACAGCCGCCTGTTGGAGCGTGCCGCGAAGATCATCGAGGACGATACCATCGCCGCCCAGATGAACGACCAGCCCGATTCCCTGAAAGGCATGGTGAAAGGCGGAGGTTCCCTCACCGCATTGCCGATCATCGAGACCCAAGCCGGTGACGTATCCGCATACATCCCCACCAACGTGATCTCCATCACCGACGGGCAGATCTTCCTCGAGAGCAACCTGTTCCTCAGCGGTGTTCGCCCCGCCATCAACGTGGGTATCAGCGTGAGCCGCGTAGGTGGTAACGCGCAGATCAAGTCCATGAAAAAAGTGGCCGGCACACTGAAGCTGGACCAAGCGCAATACCGCGAGCTGGAGGCTTTCGCCAAATTCGGATCCGACCTCGACGCAGCCACCAAGGCCGTGATCGACAAAGGTGCCCGCAACGTGGAGATCCTGAAGCAGGGCCAGAACAGCCCCATGCGCGTGGAAGAGCAAGTGGCCATTATCTACCTCGGCTCCAAAGGCCTGTTGGGCAAAGTGCCCGTAGCCAAGATCCGTCAGTTCGAGGCCGACTTCCTCAGCATGATGCGCAACTCGCACAGCGACACCCTCGCAGCGTTGAAGTCCGGTAAACTGGACGATAACATCACCGGCACACTTGAAAAGGTAGCCGCCGACCTCGTGAAAAGCTTTGCATAAGACAGCTTAAGCAAGACAGATGGGCAGCCTGAAGGAAGTACGCAACCGGATCGTCTCGGTGAACAGCACCAAGCAGATCACGGCCGCCATGAAAATGGTGAGCGCCGCCAAGCTGCGCCGTGCCCAGGACGCCATCGTGCGCATGCGGCCTTATGCTGAAAAGCTTTCCGAAGTCCTGCAGAACGTGAGCGCCTCGTTGGACGGCAACGAAAGCAAATACGCCGAGGAGCGCCCCGTGCAGAAAGTGCTATTGGTGGCCATTGTGAGCAACCGCGGCTTGGCGGGCGCCTTCAACACCCAAGTGTTCCGCCAAGTGGTAAAGGCCCAGCGCGAAGCTGCGGCCGACGGAACCCAATTGCGCGTGCTTTCCATCGGTAAAAAAGCCATCGACCTTTACCGTCGCGGCCCCTTGCACGATGCCACCCTACCCGATACCGGTGCATCGCTGTTCGACGGCCTCAGCTTCGACAAAGTAGCCCCCATGGCCGAGCTGATCATGGCCAAGTTCGCCTCCGGCGACTACGACCGCATCGATCTGGTCTACAACAAGTTCAAGAACGCCGCGGTGCAGATCGTGACCCGCGAGCAATACCTGCCCATCGTGCCGCCGGCGAAAGGGGACAGCAAACAGGCCACCAAGAGCGAATACATCATGGAGCCGGACCGCCGGACCATCGTGGAGGAGATAATCCCCAAGAGCCTGAAAATTCAGCTCTACAAGGCCCTGTTGGACAGCTTCGCAGCCGAGCACGGTGCCCGCATGACCGCCATGCACAAAGCCACCGACAACGCAGACTCGCTGTTGAAGGACCTCAAGCTGAGCTACAACAAGGCCCGCCAAGCCGCCATTACCAATGAGATCCTGGAGATCGTTGGTGGAGCGGAGGCGTTGAAGGGGTAGGGCTTCACTTTCTCCGCCATTGCCATACAGAGCATCATAGTTGTGGTGCAGGCTTACATACATTCGCTGCGACAGAATAGCCCAAGAGTCGCCCCGGCCGTGAACGTTTAAGCGCAAGGTCCAGTTGGCCGAGAGGGCTTGTTAAGGAGACCGGGGACAATTCGTGGAAGTCACCCCGCAGTTGCGGGCATCGAAGGGTCTGACAGGGCTACAGCACCATTGAAGAACCGGTTCTATGAACATCACCCGTATTGACCTTGCCGATTGCAATAAGCTCGGGCCGTTCCAACCACCGGGTTGGGATGATATCCCGAACGACTTTAGGGCGTTCACCAATAGCCCGTTTCACGATCAGTTCAAAGGTGAGGTTGGCGGCGAATTTGTCGCTGTTGGAGCGATCATATATCACGCGGATACGGCGTGGCTTGCAAAGATCATTGTACATCCGGATCATCGGAACAAGGGGTATGGCAAAGCGATCACGCAAGGTTTGATCGATCGTATTGATCGGTCGCGGTTCCGAACCATTTACTTGGATGCCACCGAACTCGGGTTTCCTGTTTATCGGTCATTGGGTTTTCAGGAAGAATGCTGGTATGTACACTACAGCAATGCCGCAACAGGTGGATTACGCGATGCCGATGGTCCGGTAAGGCCGGCGCTACCTAGCGATCATGCTGCGCTGATGAAGCTTGATAGAGCGGCTTATGGCGAGGACCGTTCAGCACTTTTGCACGATCATTTAGCGCACGCATTGATCCGCGTATCCGGTGAAAAGATCCTTGGCGTTCATTTTCCCACGCTTCAACAAGGACCGGTGGTTGCTGTAAATGCATCGGCAGCCGAACCATTGATCCGTGAACGCATGCGCACGTGGGATCGCGCTCAACTTCCGGCAACGAACGTGAACGGCATGGAAGTTTTGGAACGCATGGGCTGTGCGGAAGTGCGTCGTTCGTGCAGGATGTTCTTGGGCGAACGCCGCGTGTGGCGACCGGAGATGATCTTCAACAGGACGAGCGGGCAACTGGGGTGAGCGCGTCCCAATACTGCAAGGCTTCCCAGCCCAACCAAACTTTGCGTTTTAGCCAGAACTGACACGGGCGACTGGTGCACCCAAAGCGTATTTGTGCCATATACACTACCGTACCGATCAGTGTTCATCCTACCGATCGGAAATCCATCCAAGCGGCAACCAACCGTTTACAGCCGACCAACAAACGTGACCTACCTTCGCCGCGCGCTTTCATACGGTCAAGTACTTCCCCAGCGCACAACCTGTTTCGCCATGAAACAGCTAAAATTCCTCCCCGCGATCTCGCTCAAAGCGACCGCCCTGCTGGTGTTTTGCGCCTGTTCGTTTACTGTTGCGCAAGCCGGGGATTGCGAACCCGCCCATATCGATTCCGTCATTACCAACAGCCCCATTTGCAGTGGCGACCACGTTAATTTGGCCGTAGTGGCCGAAGGGGACATCATCGGTTATTCGTGGGAAGGACCGGGCACGGGCGAGCAGTTCTCATTCTCTCCGGAGTTCAGCTTCCTCTTTCCGGTAGCTGGCAACTACACCGTGATCGTATACGGCGAATGCGGCAATGACACCGCCACCGTTACCGTAGCCACCCAAGGCGCGGGGGCTGGCAATGGTGGCATCCTTCAGCTTTGCGACAACGGCCCAGTGAAGAATATGGAGATCGTTTTAGGTCCGCATGATCCAGGCGGCGCTTGGACTTACTTCGGGGAACCACACAGCGGTGTGTACGACCCGGCCATCGACCAGCCGGGGCCTTACACGTACACGGTGCCCGACACCGTTACCTGCCCCGGAGCCAACCAATCCGCAGCCGTGGCCGTGCAATTGACCCACGTGGGACCCGCGCAAGCAACTTCCATCTGTGAGGTAGATAGCCCCGTGGACCTTAGCCAATCACTAACGCCCGGCTTCACAGCAGATGGCCTGTGGCACCGGTACGTCATGCTTTCAATGGAGCCGCATTCCGCCGAGTATGACCCCGTCGTGGACTCTTCCGGCGTGTTCTTTTACGTTGTAGCCGGTTGCACCACCACGGTTACCGTAACGGAGGATATCGCCTCCCCGTGGTTCAACGATGAAGACCACGATGGCCTGGGCGACCCCTTGGACCGAGTGATGGCCTGCAGCCGCCCCGCCGGATTCGTTCAAGACAGTACCGATGCCTGCGTAGCAATAAACGGCACCGTAGGAACCCACTGCGATGATGGCAACACAGCCACGATAGATGATGTTATCACCGAAGATTGCGAATGCCTCGGTGTTTTATGGACCACGGTGCAACCAGTCCAGGCTGGCCTAACTTTCGCCATGTGGCCCAACCCCTTTGGCAGCGGACAGCTCAACATTGCATACGGTTCCGCGGGGCCGGTGGAGGTGCAGTTCGTCGACTTGCATGGCCGTATGGTGCTGCGCGAGGAAAGAATGCCTGTTCCGGAGGAAGTGCTGATCATTGAGCCGCCCGCAGGCTTGGCCAAAGGCGCTTACTTGGTGCGCCTCATTTCCGCCGATGCTGTGATGCACTCCACGTTGGTGGTCCAGTAGCCAAGGAACCCTTTTCGACTTATTGTCGTTCAATGGCCCGTCTTAATCGACGGACCATGAAAAAAACTCTACCAACTCTTTTTCTGCTCTGCTCTTTTCCCGTTCTGGCGCAAACCGGCAAATTGCCCGTGGCAACAGCCCAAACGGACAACGCCTTCGAACTGCTCTCTTTCGAGGCGGAACCGACCGCTACCGGCGTGGACCTGCGTTGGTCCACCGCCCACGAGGCCGTGGGAGGAGCCTTCATTGTGGAACGTTCAACAGACCGCATGAATTGGACCGCCACCGCAACCGAGGCGGGCCGCGGCGGATCCGGTGACTACCTGCGCTACAATAGCGCGGATCCCAGCCCGGTCAATGGCTTGGCCTACTACCGGCTGCAGCTCTTGGTCGACGGCCACGAAGAGACCATCTCAGACGATTTCGCCTTGGAGCGAACGGCGCAACAAGACCTAATGATCGAAGGTGATCTCGCCTCGCGCCAATTCACCGTGCAGGGCAAAGGTTCCATTTCCGACTTGAAGGTATTGAACAACAGGGGACAATTTCTGCCCATGGAACTGGATTACCAAGGCGATCGGGTAGTGGTGAACGGCAACACACTGGAGCCTGGCACCTACTTCGTGCAGGCCATTGTGGACGGCATGCCCGTGTTGCGGCAGCTAACCGTTACGGCTACTTCCGTGCTGGGCGGATAGTTTCCGGAAGGTTGGGCCTATCCTGCATTTCGCACGATCCAAATAACCATGCCGAAGGACCTGCTACCTTGGCGCGGACTCTGCCATGCTACCTCGGCGCCCGCTATTCCTGCTCACCTGTGCCGCACTGGCCAGCGGTGCTTTCTACTTAGTTGCCGAACATCGGCCTACTGAACGGTTTACAAAGTCGGTAAAGGCACTACAGGCCAATACGGACCGTGTTTCCAAGCAATTGCAGCAAGAGGCCGAGGCCGCATGCGCCTTGTTCGCACTGGCCGGGAATACGCCGTTAACGGATGCCCTTGTAGCCTCTATTCCAACCGGTTCGCGCATCTACAAAAACGGCGTGGTGGTGGCCTGGACCGATCATGCACCGGTTGATGACACCGTATTGGACACGGCGCGGGCCGATCATCTGGTGCTGCCAGATGGGGTGTACCTGCACGCAGTTGCATGGCAAGGCCAAGTAACGGCCCATGTGCTAAAACGCATCTGGTTCGACCCGCCGATCCGCAACGCCTATTTGCAACCCCATTTTGAAGCCGTGCTGAATCCCCCAGCCGGGCTTTTGGCCGGCAAAGGCCCAGGGGAACAAGCCGCGTTGCGCGATGCGGCGGGTGTCTTGATGTTCAATGTGTATTGGCCTGATGGCGAAGCACCTCCCGGGGCACGAGCGCATTTACGGCTGTTCTTGTTATTGGTCGCCTTATCGCTATGCGTGTTGGCGGCTTGGGAACTGTTCATGGTTGTTCGGCCTGAATGGTTGGGCTTTGTGGGCTTTGCCGCGGTACTGGCTCTGGTGCGCTGGGCCGTGATGGCCTGTGGGCAGGTTACCCCTTTGGTGGACCCAAAGCTTTTCGACCCATCGCTCTTTGCTTCGTCCGTCATCACCCCATCGCTAGGCGACCTCCTCATCAACGCCTCGTTCTTGCTCTTTGTCTCTTTGTTCGCGCGCCGGATGATCCTACCCAAAACCCGTAGGACTGCATGGACGAATACCCTGTTTCTGACTCTGGCGGTCTTTGCCTTGGCATGGGAGGTCGACCAGGTGTTGGTGGGCCTGGTGCGCGACAGTAACATCAACTTGGACCTTTTCCACGTACAGCGTATGGACGCCTACAGCTGGGCGGCGCTGGGGTCCATCGCCTTGCTTCTCCTGGGCTGGTGTGCACTCGCGGACGCGCTGTTGCCGAACCTAAGGCGCGTGTTGCCGCGTTGGCGTGGCGCCTGGTTAGTGGTGCCCGTTGCATTGGCCGCTGCGGTGTTGCATGGCTTAACAGGCAACGAGGACCTCATCTGGTCGCTATGGCCTTTGCCCGCTTTGGTGCTGGTGGCCCGGTTGCCCCGGGGAGGGCTGATCGGGGCCTTCAGCCTGATCGCCCTGTTCGCATTGCTTACCGCACAGGTACTCGACGTGCAGACTCTGGAACGCTCGCGTCGCGACCGGGAGGCCGTCGCCGAAACCACCGCGCCCCGTGAAGATCCCGTGATAGAGCTCCTCTTCGGCGAAGCCTCCAAGGGATTGGAAGCCAGCCGAACCGTTGCTCAATGGGTCCGCCAAGGAAACGCGTGTTCCGCAGCGGACCTCGACCGCTTGGTGAGGCAACCCTTCTTCACGGGATACTGGGACCGCTTTGACCTCCGCTTGCACTTGATCAGTGCCGCGGGGCGATTCTATTGTTCCACTTCGCCGGATGCGGCAAGTTCCGCGCGCTCTATCGTGGACCGTTATGAACAAGCCGTTCCCACCACCGGAAACGCAGACCTCCGCTTGGCTGAAAAACCCGGAGAAGAAGCCCTCTACCTCGGGCGCATCCCTTTACCTGGAGGGTTGTTGGTGGCGGAGATCAGGCCCCGCGTGGTGGCTGATGGTCTAGGATTCCCAGAACTCCTGCTCGCCGGCGACCGCGGACATGCCCGGTCCCCCATGCCTTATTCCCGCGCCCGGTACGAGCGCGGTATCCTCACCGAATCCAACGGCGAGGCTCCATTCCCGGTGACTTGGGGGCGACACGACCCCGACGGTAGCATCCGATGGGAAAAAGGCGGTTTCGAGTATTTCGCCCAAGGCACGTTGGCCAGTTCCTTGGTGGTGGTGGCAGCCCAAACACCTACCGGGCTGGACCATGTCACGGCTTTCTCCTTCCTCTTTCTGTTCTATTGCTTAGTGGCCGCTATCGCCGGGCTGGCCTTCTGGGGGTTCACACGGCCCAGGCCTCCGCTGGCATTCGGTGTCAGGGGTAAGGTGCGCATCGGTGTTTTGACTTTCGCGATCGCCAGCTTGGCGCTATTCACCTTAGGCATGCGCAATCTCCTCGACGAACGTTCCGAACAGCGCTCCTCCAAGGCCGTGGACGAGCGCACCCGGGGGGTACTGGCCGAACTCCGGCAAACCCTGCGCGGCGAAGATGTCCTGACGCCCGCCATAGCCCCGTATTTAGACCATCTGCTTAGCAACCTCAGCAACGTTTTTTTCACCGATCTTTCGCTTTATGGCACGGATGGTTTGCTGCTGGCCACCTCGCGCGAACAAGTCTTTAATACCGGCCTGCTGGACCGTCGCATGGACCCCGAGGCCTATCGCCGATTGGCTTTTGCCTCGCAAAGTGCCTTCATGCAGGACGAACAGATCGGCACGGCCAGTTATTCCACCGCCTACGCCCCTTTCAGAAATGATCGCGGCACCGTGCTGGCATACCTCGCCATGCCCTATTTCGCCCGCCAGAGCGAATTGGAACAAGAAAAGGCTGCCGGTTTTGCCGCCTTGGTGAACCTGTTCGCCCTGCTTTTTCTCCTGAGTGCCTTGGCCGCAGCGCTCATTACGGCATGGACCACTAGGCCACTTGACTTGTTGCGGAAGGGTTTGGAGCGGATCGGACTAGGTGCCCGGAACGTCCCCATTGCCTATGCCGGAAATGATGAACTGGGGCAATTGGTGCAGGTTTATAACACCAAAGTGGAGGAGCTTCGGCGAAGCGCCGAGCGGTTGGCCCGTAGCGAACGCGAAAGTGCTTGGCGAGAAATGGCCCAGCAGGTAGCCCATGAGATCAAGAACCCCTTGACGCCGATGAAGCTCGCCATCCAGCACTTCCAGCGCACTTGGACACCCGATGCGCCAGATGCAAAGCCGCGTTTGGAAAAACTTACCGCAGGGCTGGTGGAGCAGATCGACACACTGGGGCGCATTGCAGGGGAATTCTCCGACTTCGCGCAAATGCCGCCCGCCCATCCTCAGCGGTTGAACTTGCGCGCAATAGCCGCCACCGCCGTTTCCCTATTTGCCGGAAACACGGGTACGGTGCAATTGAAGGAAGGTCCCGAAGTGATAGTGAATGCTGACAAGGAACACCTGCTCCGTGTGCTGAACAACCTTATTAAAAATGCGCATCAAGCTGTTCCGGACGAAGTATTGCCGCGCATTGAAGTTTCTGTTTCCTCGCGCGACGGAATGGCTGTTCTTGAAGTCTGCGATAACGGCTCCGGCATCCCGGCGGACGTGAGCGACAAGATCTTCACGCCCAACTTCACCACCAAGAGCAGCGGCATGGGCCTGGGCTTGGCCATGGTGAAACGGATGGTGGAACAGGCCGGTGGAAATGTCCGTTTTGAAACATCTACCGAGTCTGGGAAAACAGGTACTTCGTTCTTCGTGGAATTACCGCTGTTGCCGTAGCCGATACATTTGCCCAACGTGATCGATCGGCATATTGGTCGACATTCAAAAACGCATTGAAGCCCATGTCCTTTTCCAATCTCCTGATCGCTGATACGGAAGGCGTCCGCACCATTACCATCAACCGTCCGGAACAACTGAACGCGCTGAACCGCGCCACCATCGCCGAGCTGGACCAAGCACTAAACCAAGCCCAAGCTGAAAAGGCCGTGCGCGTGCTCATCATCACAGGCAGCGGACCCAAGGGTTTTGTGGCCGGTGCCGACATCAAGGAGTTCGCGGATTTTTCCGTGGAAGAGGGTAAGATGCTCAGCACCGAGGGGCACAAGCTGCTCTTCGACCATGTGGAACAATTCGAAAAACCAGTGATCGCCGCAGTGAACGGTTTTGCGCTGGGCGGCGGGCTTGAATTGGCCATGAGCTGCCACTTCCGCGTAGCCAGCGACAATGCGCGCATGGGCCTGCCGGAAACGAGCTTGGGCGTAATTCCCGGCTACGGCGGCACGCAACGTTTGGCTCGTCTCGTGGGCAAAGGCAAGGCCTTGGAGATGATCTTCACCGCCGGCATGATAAAAGCCGAGGAAGCGCTGCAATGGGGACTCGTGAACCACGTTGTACCCCAGGACCAATTGTTGGCGAAGTGCAACGAGCTGGCCGCCGCGATCATGAAAAACTCCCCTACCGCATTAGCATCCGCCATTCGCGCGGTGAACGCCGGTTACGAGCCGGGCGCTGATGGCATGCAACGCGAGATCGAGGAGTTCGGGAAGTGCTTTGGAACACCGGATTTTATTGAAGGGACGAGCGCGTTTTTGGGGAAAAGGAAGGCGGAGTTCGGTAAGTGAGCCATTCGTAGACATCGCTTAGTGAACCACGGATGAACACGGACGAACACGGATGGGGCACGCTGATAAACGAAACCCGAACGCCGTTTTGTTTTTCTGCGGCCATCTGCGGGTCGCATTTCATCATGCTCATCCTGTTTTAACGTGAGCGTTCTCCGCAAACTTGCAGGCCAGACGGCCATCTATGGGGTGAGCAGCATTGTTGCGCGCTTCCTCAACTACTTGCTTACGCCGCTGTACACCAGCCGTGGCGTGTTCGCGCCAGCGGCTTTTGGTGTGATCACTTCGCTCTATTCGTGGACGGCCTTCCTCAACGTGGTGCTCACATACGGCATGGAAACGGCGTTTTTCCGCTTCGCCAATAAGCACGACGGGAACAGCCGCATTTATGCCACTGCGGCCTACTTACTCGCAGCCACCAGCACCGTGTTCATGCTGCTCGGGCTGCTCTTCGCCAACTCCATCGCTGCCGGTATAGGCTACCCGGAACATGCCTTCTCCGTGCGCTTGCTCGTGGCCATCATCGGCATCGAAGCCATGACCGCCGTGCCCATGGCCAGCCTTCGCCTGAAGAACCGGCCTTGGAAATTCGCGGCGATCAATGTGATCAGCGTGTTGGTGAACGTGGTCTTGAACCTGTTCATCTTTATGTACTGTAAACCATTGTTCGATTCCGGGAGCCCCAATGCCATTGTGCATGCCGTCTACTCCCCCGCAATTGGCGTGGGTTATGTGTTCCTGATCAACCTGATCAGCTCCGGTCTCAAGTTCCTTTTATTACTGCCGGAGTGGCCTTCTCCCCGTCTGGGAAAGACTGAAGCGGGCTTCGACACCAGCCTGTTGCGCCCCATGTTGGCCTTCTCGCTTCCTCTGCTGGTCGCCGGTCTTGCGGGCATGACCAATGAGACAGCAGACCGATTGCTGATGAAGCACCTGCTGCCAGCAAACATCGCGGATGCCCAGATCGGGATTTATGGTGCCTGCTACAAACTGGCGATGCTCATCACGCTCTTCATTCAGGCCTTCCGCTTCGCTGCGGAGCCGTTCTTCTTCAGCCATGCCAAGGAGAAGGACAGCCGCCAAACGTTCGCCCGCATCATGAATATTTTCGTGGCGGTCTGCATGAGCGCCTTCCTGCTTGTGATGCTTTTCCTCGATGCCTTTAAATGGTTCATCCCAAACCCGGCATATTGGCCCGGCTTGGTGGTGGTGCCGGTGTTGATGTTGGCCAACGTCTTCCTCGGCATTTACTACAACCAAAGCGTGTGGTACAAGCTGAGCGACCGCACGCGCGTCGGCAGCACGATATCGATCATCGGGGCTATCATTACCCTGGTATTGCTCTTCTGGTGGATCCCGGTCTTTGGCTATCTCGGTGCCGCATGGGCCACCTTCATTTGCTATTCTTCCATGGCCGTGATCAGCTATGTCTGGGGCCAGAAACACTACCCTGTGCCCTACAACGTGAAGCGCGTGCTGGGCTATATGGCGGCCGGAGTGTTCCTGTGGTGGGGCTGCGAGCAATTGCCGCTTGCAGGTGTGCTGAAATATGCCTTGCGCGCCCTCGTGTTCGTGGCTTTTGGCGCTTGGGCGTGGTGGCTGGAGAAACAGCCAATGAGTCGGGCTGGGCGGTAACCGGTTGGCGTCTGGTGTAACCCAATGGAGGGCGGGTGCGTAGAAACGCTTACCGCCGGGTTTCCTGCGGCCACACCCCCAACCCCCTTACCCCATGCTAAACGTGAACCCAACTAAGGAGCGCTTCGCTTGTAAGCCCTTGGCGGCCGCTCTGGCTATTGCCTTAATGTCTTCCGGCGTACAGGCCCAAGTGGAGCTGATCAACGGCGGCGATTTTGAAAATGCCGTCAAAACCTTTGAAGCCAACGGTTGGACAAGCGCCATGCCGGGCTACTACCGCCAATGGCAAGTCGGAACCTTGGGCGGAAGCGCTTCGGGCACAAAAGCCGCGTATTTGGGCTCCACTCAGGTGCATGACGGAACCAATTTGGCCTCCGTGATGCACTTCTACCGCGATGTCACTATTCCGGCTAACGCTTATGGCGTTTCGCTGAAATTCAAGTACCGGATGCCGGTGGTGGACAATGGCCGCGACTATTTCCGCGTGTACACCACCGATGCCACGGCAGTACCCGTGGCAGGGGTCATACCGGGGGCCGGATTTACCATGAGGTTCGAGAACACGGCCACGGCGCGGCCTACCTTCGTTTCCGCACCCATATTGGACCTGACCTCCCTGGCCGGCTCAGCCCCGGTAACGGTGCGCTTGGTTTTCACTTACATTTCCAATGGGTCGGTCCCACATGCAAACCCTTCCGTGGACGACATTTCAATGAGCATGCAGGGTGCTCCACCCTGCTCAGGTAATAACGTGGTGGTTGCCATCAACACGGACCAACATGCCGACCAGACTACATGGCAGATCAAAAATGCCACCGGCGGCATTATGGCCACGGGCGGCCCCTACATCGGCCGGAATAACACCTTGGTCACGGATACGGTCTGCTTGGGGCCAAACCCCGGCTGTTTCACGCTGCAAATGTTCGACAATTTCGGTGACGGCCTCGGTGGTGGGTCATGGCAATTGCGCACCATTAATGGTGGATTGATCTTGGGTGACCAGTTCGAGAAGGGTTTTGTAAGTCCTTCACAATCGCCAGCAAGTGCTTCGTACGGCTCAGGGCATTCGTTCTGTATGCCACTGGGCAGCGCCAACATATCCGCATCGGAATGTGGCGTGTTCAACAATGGTCTGAACAACAAGGTTCACAGTGATGTAGTTTCCGGTGCTACGCAATATGAGTTCGAATTCACGGACCCGGACAACGGCTTCGTGCGGCGGATCATCAAATCCACCAGCTACGTGAAATTCATCGACCTTGGGGCGCCCCAGCTCATTCCCGGCGTGCATTATTTCTGCCGCGTGCGCACAAACGCCAACGGGCCTCTGGCTTCCGCACACTGGGGTACCGGTTGCGAAACAGGGCTTGGCGTGGAGGAGACCCTCCTGTGCTCGGAACTCATCAGCGCTCCTACATACGGGCATTCCTGCAACGAAACGCGCAAATTCGGCTTCTATGGCGGTTACATCTATGCGCAGCCCGTTCTTGGTGCCACCCAGTACCAGTTCAACATCTATACGCCCGGTGGCGTGTACGACACGTTGATCTCGCGCTCCTCCTACATCCTCCAACTGAAGTGGACCGGCAACCCATTGGTGGACGGCACCACATATAACGTGGCCATAAACGCCATAACCGCCGGACAGAACACCGGCTTCTGCACTACAACCTGCACCGTTACGATCAACAATGCAGCGCTTTCACAGACACCCGTCCATCAATTGGACGCTGGCCAGCAGCGCAGCTTGGAGGTTTGGCCCAACCCGAACGACGGGCATGACGTTGCCCTGAACATCGCCGGTCTGGACGAACAAGTGAACCACGCTAGCGTAGAACTGTTTGATGCCACGGGCCGCATGGTGAAAACGCTGGCCGTACCGGTACAGAACGGTTTGATGAACAACACCATGGACCTTTCCGGGGTGGCCAACGGCACCTACGTGATCCGCGTTACCGCAGGTGAAAAAACTTACAATAGCGCCTTAGTGGTGAAGCAATAAAAACCACCTTCCAGATTTTGTGAAAACCCTCCGCCTTGGAGGGTTTTTGCGTTACTTGGTTTTTGCCAACACAGCGAGGTACTTATCCTCCAACGCCCGCATGGCCTTTTTTTTGGCCACGCTTTTGTCGCTATGGCCAAGCAGGTGGAGCAACCCGTGCACCATTACCCGTTGCAGTTCGGCTTGCACGGCCACGCCGAAAGTGGCTGCATTCTCCTTAACACGGTCATAACTGATAAGGATGTCACCGGATACCCCGGTACCCGTTTGCAGATCGAAGGTGATGACGTCCGTGAACTCATCATGACCCAGATACCGCTTGTTGAAGGGCAGTAAACCCTTGTCCGGTAAAAGGACGAATGTGAGCTCCCCCACGGAGTGCCCATGGTCCGAAGCCACTTTGCGCAGCCACCTACGCAAACGGTCACGCTCTTTGAAGGCATTGGTGACCTCCACCGCCTTGAAGACGATCAGGCCACTCCCTGTCATTATTCAACGGGGGGCTTGAGGCTGAACGCGAGCTCCACCGTGGCGCCATTGTCCGCGAAGGACACCTTGTCCGACAATGCGCGCATGAGGAACACGCCCCGCCCGTGTGGTTTCTCGATGTTCCGGGGGTCTGTTGGGTCAGGCAGGTTCTCGTAGTCGAAGCCCGGTCCCTCATCGCTCACCCGGAATGTGATGAGCTCTCCTTGCGTGTCATATTCCATGCTCACGCGCTTTTCAGGGTCCAGCGCGTTGCCATGGTGGATAGCATTGTTCACCGCTTCGGTAAGCGCGATCAATATGTTGCCGTAAAGTGCTTCAGGCACCTTGTGCTCCGCACAGGCTTGATCAATGAGCTTTTCGGCCAAGGCGATGTTCTCCGCTTTGGCGGGGAAGTCGATGTGCTTGGTGGAGTGGACGTCTTGTGCGGTGGTTCCCATATTCGGCTATCGGGGTCGGTCAAAAGTATCGAAATACTGATCAACGCGCGCTTTGTAGTAGGGTTTTAACCCCGGAGGCACTGTTCGCAACAGTTCCGCCTCGCGCTGGCGGTCCTGTTGGTATTGGAAGAAACGTGCTGGATCAGGGTGGTCAAGTTCTTTGCCTTGGGTGCTTTCACGCTTCTGATCCAGCTCTCTTTCCCGTTCCGCCTTTTCAGCTTCCAGCATACGCGTCATGATGTCCTGTTGCCTGTGAATGGATTCTTGGGTGAGCTGCTGGTTCACGAGGTCCTTTTCGTTTTCCTTCATCTGCTCAGCCAGCTTGTCCAAACCGTTGCCACTCCCGCTGCCGTCCTTGTTCAACTCCTGTGCCATCCGCTGCATTTCCTGCCGCAGCGCGGACTGCTGCGCGGCCAATTTCGCCAACTGTTCGCTCATGCCCGCGCCCATGCCGCCGGGATTCTGTTGACCGGGTTTATCGCCCGGTTTTTTCCCCTTTTCCAAGGCCTTTTTCATCTCCTCCAGTTGCTTGGAAAGCGCTTCCTGCTGCGCCTTGATCTTTTGCATCTTCTTACTGTCGCCACTGCTACTGCCCGCACCGCCCGGCTTGTTGCAACTGCCCTTGCCCGGCATGCCGCTGGCCTGCTGCTGCATTTGGCGCAGTGCCTCGTCCAGCATCAATGCCAAGTTGTTCAAGCTGGTCATGGCGCGCTGCTGTTTGTCGGCTGCGATGGGCCGCTCCCTTTCGTTCGCCCGTGCCTCGGCCAAATGCGAAAGTGCCTGGTCCATGTTGTCGTTCACCAAGTTCATTTCCCGGTTCACCATGGCCTCTAATTGCGGCACGCGCTTGCTGAGTGCAAAGAGTGAATCTTCCACCAAACGTGCATCGTCGCGCAATTTTTTCTGCTTGCGACCAATGTCCACCAAGTGCGGGTCGCGCACGGCGGTGGCCTCCAGGTCGTCCAGGTTGGCTTCTTGATCAAAACTCAACTGCACGATGTTCTCCAGCAACTGCCGCAAAGCATCCATGTCCTCTTCACTCTGTTGCTGCTGATCATCCTTCATGGCGCTGCGCATGTCCATGGCCAATTGCTCCATCTGCTCGCCCGCCTTTTTCTGGCTTTCGCTCGCCTTTTTCTGCTGCTTCTTTTCCAGTTGCTCGCTGCTGTTCTCCTGCTCCTTTTGGATGTCCTGCTCCTTTTCTTCCGTCTTCGGTAAGTCCATTGGACGTTCCAACGCTTGGTTCTTTTTATCCAAGGAATCCAATTGGTCACGCACGTCCTGGAATTCTTTGTTGAGCGAATCCTGCTTTTGCTTCAAGTCTTCTTGATCACCCTTGCCATCCTTGGTTTCTTCGCTCAACTTTTTCTGGTCTTCGGCAAGCTTTTCCAACTGGTCGGCGATGTCTTCGGCCTTTTGTTCCACCTCCATCTGCTTGAACTGTTCCATGGCACGGTCCAGCTCTTTTTCAATGTCCTCCTGACTGAGCTTCATGTCCTGCATTTTCTCCTGCAGTTGCTCTTTGTCGATCTTCTCCAGCATTTCCTGAACTTGCTTGTAGAGCTCTTTCATCTGCTCGCTCAACACGTTTTCAAAAAGCTGCTGCACTTGTTGTTGCTTCTGTAAAATTCGCTCGTCGGCCTGTTTGTAGCTCTGCTGTTCCTGTTGACTTTGCTTCAATGTTTCAGTGGCCTTTTCGACACGTTGCTGTAGTTCCTTCTGCCGATCCAGCACGTCCTGCATTTTCTGTTTGTCCTGCCAGTTCAACTCCTTTTTGTCCTGCATGTCGCGGCGCATCTTTTCCAGGTCGCGCTGCAGGTCTTGCGCGGCTTTGATGCTTTCGTGCAGTTCGTCCTTGATGGCTTCGCCTTGCTTGTCCTGCTTGGCAGCAAGTTCTTCCAGCGTGGGTGCTGCGAAGACCTGCGTAGCGCTCTTTGTGCTCTTGCTGCCACGCACGCCATCGTTGTCCCACACCTCAAACCAGTATTCCAGTTTGTCACCGGGCATCAACCGCAGCGCGTCCAGGTCTTCGAAATCGAAAAAGGATTGCCGCGTTACGCCGGGCTGCACCGCGATGTCCTTGGTGTGTTCGCGCTGGTCGGCGGGAATACTGTCACCACCAACGGTGAAGCGGTAGTGGAAGGCGAGCCGCTTAAAGCCGTGGTCGTCGCCGATGTCGCCCTTAAACCAGAGCCTGCGCGGGGAAAGACTGTCCGGCTTTTGTTCCACGGCGATGGTGGGATACAGGTCTGGCACAACGTCGATGCGGTATTGCGCCGGTGGCTGCGTGGCTATTCCCCTGTTGGTGGGTTGCATGGAGTAGTTGCCCCCGTTGAGGAACCGCTTGGTGGCCGTGAAGACCTGCCCGCCGGTGGCTCCTTCCCGCGCTGGATCAAGCGTGTACGTGGAATCCGAGAGGACCAAGGCCATTCCATCCGCGCCGCGTGTTTCTGCCGTCCAAGTAATGCGCGTTCCCGCAGGAACCGAAATATCGCCGGAGCTGTTGGAAGTGGTGTTGCGCATACCGAGGTACGGCGGGTATTCCAGCGCCATGGTAAGGCCCAGCAGCATCGGGTTTGCTTCGGTCTCTAAACGCATCCGTGCGCTCTTGAAGCCTTCCGCACCGAGCTGAAAATCAACCGGAGCCTGGACGTTGCGGAAGTGGTGGCTGAACCGGTCCGCGCCCTGCCGCACCAACGGCACGCTCTGCCCGCCGATGTCCATGAAGACCTGTTGCGGCAAGGCATCGCCCTGCATTTGCACTTCCAGCTCGAAGTCTTCGTTTTCCGGCACTTTCAACTCTTTGTTCACTACGAGGAATTGAAAGGGCGCTTCCGGCAAAAACTCCGTGCCATGGGCCAGCAGCCGCTTGGTGGGGCCCGTAATTAGGCTGGGCGCCGCGAAAAGCAAGATGACCAGCACGCCCAATGGAGGCAAGGCATAGCGCAAGTATCGCCGGTTAAGGCCCAAGTCGATCGCGGAGCTGAACGGCACCGGTGAAAGCTCCCGGCTGCGCTGTGCTACACTGGCCTCGATCAACTGGCGTTGCTGCGGGTCTTCAATGCTTTGTCCGCGCAGTTGCAGTGTGTTCAGCAGCTTGTCACGTACTTCAGGAAAATGCGTGCCTACGATCTTGGCCGCTTCTTCGTGGCTGATCACCTGCCCCATGCGGAAGAGCTTCACCAGGGGCAACGCAATGAAACGCACCAGCACTACAGCGGCCAACACGGCCAGCGACCAGAACAAGGCCGTGCGCACGCCGGTGCCGAACTTTCCGAAGTATTCACCCAGCGAGGCCAGCAAAAAGAAAAGCACGAGCAGCCCAACGCTGTACAAGATGCCGCGGATCAAGCGGTCCTTGTAGTACTTGCGGATGAATCCATCCAGCTTGGCGATGAGCAGGTCGTAGTCCGAGGCCATGGAACAAGGGGGCAGAGCCGGTAGAACGGTGAGGCCCCGCCGGAATTGCCCCGAAAGTTAGGCAGGAACCGCGATGAAGCCCAAAGCCTAGCCCCGCCGCATTCCAGCGATATCCCCCACTTTACAAGCAGAGCCCACCAAGGCCGCGTAACCCGTGTGCGCCAATGCCTTTAACTTGTTGCCGCGCCGGAACCACCATACATCCTTCAAGAAGAGTGGGAAGTTGTGCCCGTTCAGCAGGTCGAAAGCGATGGACATGGTGGGTTCCAACGATTTGGCCGTGTGCCAAATGCCGAAAGGAATGAAGAGCGTTTCACCTGCGCCCACCGTGAACGTGATGGGCGTTGCATTGCGGTACAGCGGGAATTTTTCGTAATCCGGATTTTCGTGATCGTTCACCAGGGATTTCCATGGGTCGTTCGGGTCCGGGTAGAGGTATTTCTCCTGCCCGCGCGGCCATACGGTGAATTGTTTTTTACCGTACAGCTGGTTGATCCACGCGCTGAGGTGGTAGTAGTCCAGGTGGATGTAGGGGAACTTTCCGCCCGGACCGCCGATGAAGAGTTCGATCGCGCCGCCCCATTGCCCCTTGGAAAACAATGGGCTTTCCAGCCAGTTCGGCTTGGCGTAATTCAAGCTCAGTGGCTTGAGCATCGGAATCACTTCAGGCAGTTGCGTGTTCACGTGGAACTTGCATGGGTAAGGCACGGGGCGCGAGGTGTCCTTGCCTTCCACAAGGTCCAAAATCTCGTTCATGGAATAATCCTTGCCGTCCACTTCCGTGTGGCGGTCGCCATAGTTTTTGCGGAACCAATCCGGGCTGAAGGTGCCGTTGGCCTGCCAAACCTGGCTGGCATCGGTGAACACCAACGGAATGCCCGGTTTCCAATGTTCCTCGATGAACTGCTCGTAAGTAAGGTCCTTGATGGACGCGCGCTTGATCTCCATGGTGATGTGGCAATAACGTTGCTACGTAGGGCGTGGGCCATAGGTTAGCACACGGTGAATTGGCCCCGATATTAGGAGTAAATATAAATTCAAGGACCGGCCGCTGTCAACTGCCTATCGTCCACTTGCAAAAAAGGTCCATGGACCCAATGAATTTATCCCCTTCAGGCGGGGAAGGTGAGTGAAAAGCGCGTGCCCTCCCCTACTTCACTGTGTACCTCGACGTGAACGCCGTGCGCATTGAGGATGGTGCGGGCCGAGGTAAGGCCCAATCCCATTCCCCCGCTCCTTCCCGAATAAAAGGCCTGGAACAAGCGTTTTATGTTTTCCTCTGCGATGCCTTTGCCATTATCCTCCACACAGATCTGCACCCTGTCGCGAGCCAGCCCGGCTGTGAGGCAAAGCTCCCCTTTGCCGGGCTCCATGGCCTCCACCGCATTGATGCACAGGTTCGAAAGGGCCACGCCAAGCAAGGCCTCATCGGCCAACACGGTTTCTGCGCCGGCCTTCACTGTAACCCTGCCGGACATGTGCTGCAGCTCCAGCCGGTCTTGAACGGTGGCCAAAGCGGCACTTAGCACAGTTTGCACATCGCACTTATGCTTGGCCAACTCCTTGGGCTTGGAGGATTCCAACAGGTCATCAATAAGCCCGCCGATTCGCTGGATGTTGCGGCTTAGTATCTCCGTGAAAGGCCGCACCGCATCTTGGTCCATGGGCGAAAGTTCGTCCACCATTTGCTCCAACGCCATGTGTAGGTTGGTCAACGGATTGCGGACCTCGTGTGCAATAGTGCGTGCTATACCGCCGGTAATGGCCAGCCGGTCGCTTTCCGCCAAAAACCCTTGGGCACGCCGCGTTTCGGTAACATCCGTGATGGTGATCACGAAACCATCCAGTAACCGTAACGCATGAATGTGGACCCAGTTGTCCGGGCGCCTCTCAGAAGGAATAGTGTCTTCCAGTGGCGTGCCGCTCTCTACCACCTCCGCCAAGCGATCGAACGAGCCGTTCTCCTTTAAAACGGGCAGCACGTCCAGCAATTTGGCTCCTATCAAGGCCCGCCCATCTTGGCCATACAACCGCTCACTTTCTTGGTTGGTGAGCAGCCACTCGAAATCCGCGATGGCCCCCTTGTGGTCGCGGATGCTGCGGAAGGCCATGATGGAACTGGGGGAGCTATCGAGCACACGCCGCAGGGAACGTTCGGCAAAAAGCCGTGTGCGCACCTCCTCGTCCAATTCCACCACCTTGGCCTGGGTGTCGTTTTTCGCCCGTTCCGCATCCTTTAATGCCCGGAATAATCGCCAGAACAACAAGGCGGAGGCCGCAATGGCCAGTGCCGTGTAGATCAACAGCATCAAGGGTGTATCGGGCCGCAGGGATTGTTCAATCCGCTGGTCCCGGTCCCGTGCTTCTTCAATAGCTGCCGTAATGCGCGCCTGCTCTTGGCGCACCCGCTCCATCAGTGCGTTGCCCTCGGTCAATTGTGCCAATTCACCGTCCTGGAGTCCGATCGACGTGGCGCGCTCGGAAAGGAATTGGTCCTGCACCTGTTTGATCATTCCACGCGAAAGCCCGATGAACCCGGAGAGGTCTTCATGCACGGCCCCGACACGGTCCAAGGAATCAAGCCGACGGATGCTGCGCTCCACGCCGGGTTGCGCTGCATTGAAAGGGGCCAGCAGCGCCGTGTCGTGCGTGAGGATGTAGCTGCGAACCCCGGTTTGGGCATCTTTCAGGCCAGAACCAAGTGCCTCCAACTCATGAAGCACGGTATTGGCTTCGCGCGCGCTTTCGCTGGCCTCCGTAAATCGTGTATATGTGCGATACGTGGCATAAACCACCAGCAAGAGCAGCACCAAAACCCCACCGTACAACCAGCGCAACAAAATCCGGTCGCGTTTGCTGTGACTTTCTGCCTTGCCGGCCTCCTCCATGCTCTTCAGGCTGTGTAAAACCAGCTCATACCTCGATCCCGAAGGATTTCAACTTGTTGTACAACGTCTTTCTGTCGATGTTCAGCATTTCAGCGGTACGGGACTTATTGAAGCCGTTCCGTTCCAGCGCCTTGAGGATCGCCTGCTTTTCCGCGGAATGCGAAACGCCCTTCAGCCCATCAGAAAAGGCGGCCTGTGGTGCATTCCGGTCTGCTTGTCGCGGCAATGGGGAACCGCTGATAACCTCTGCCGGTAAGCCGCTTAATTGGACTTTCCCCTCGGTGGTCAATAGCACGGACCGCTTTACGACGTTACCCAGTTCGCGCAGATTGCCCGGCCAACCATGGGCCATCAACAGGTCCCTTACTTTGGGGTCGAAGCCCGAAACATCCTTGCCTAACTGGTCATTTGCCTTGGCCAAAAAGTACTCGGCAAAAACCATGATGTCCTCCGGCCGGTCGCGCAGCGGAAGCAGGTCGATGCTGAATTCGTTGACGCGGTGCATCAAGTCCTCGCGGAAGCGGCCCTCCGCCACCGCAAGGGCAAGATCCTCGTTGGTGGCCGCCAGAATGCGCACATCAACGGCGATGTCCTTCTCCCCCCCAACCCGCTTGATCCGACGCTCCTGCAAAACGCGCAGCAACTTCACTTGGTTCTCGTAAGACAGATTGCCGATCTCGTCCAGGAAAAGCGTGCCGCCATCCGCTTGCTCAAAACTGCC
>Ga0209480_10000925_pt1 | contig 22339 bp, 20 predicted proteins | sample JI61114C2DNA_FD_187501 | JGI IMG/M metagenome (GOLD analysis project Ga0209480, IMG submission 187501) | Wastewater effluent complex algal communities from Wisconsin, to seasonally profile nutrient transformation and Carbon sequestration -... | ecosystem: Engineered > WWTP > Effluent > Algae... | reverse complement strand
TTCTTGCGCGGCTTCACCGGCCAGCTTGGTGGCGGCATCACGCTCGGCCCGCAGTTCTTCGATCAGCGAGGCGCGATCATCGCCCAGCCGCGCGTCATCGCCAGCCTGGTCGATCAGACCAGCCTTCTTGGCCGCCTTGGTCACGATAGCGTCCAGTTCGCGCTGGCTGCACAGACCCAGTGTCACCGGATCCTTGGGCTGGATGTTGGCAATGTTCCAGTGGCTGCGATCGCGGATCGCGGCAATGGTGTTGCGGGTGGTGCCGATCAGTTTGCCGATCTGGGCATCCGAAATTTCCGGATGGCTGCGCAGGATCCAGGCGATACCATCGGGCTTGTCCTGACGCTTGGACACTGGGGTATAGCGCGGGCCCTTGGTCCGGCTGACATTGACCGGGGCTTTCTGCATCACCAGCGCATAGCTTGGATCGGCCTGACCCTTTTCAATCTCGGCCATGGTCAGCTCGCCCGAGCGGACAGGATCGCGTCCGGTGTACTTCGACGACGCCAGATCATCGGCCATCGCATTCACTTCCAGAATGTGCAGACCGCAGAATTCGGCGATCTGTTCAAAGCTGAGCGCGGTGTTGTCTACCAGCCACGAAGCAGTGGCATGCGGCATGAGCGGGGTCGGCTGGGTCACGGGTCTTCTCCGTCAGAAATAAGAAGGGCCGCCCCTTTGCGGAGCGGCCACTTGGCGGCCATTTAGGCTCAAACGCGCGGCGGGGCAAGCGCGCAAACCGCATGTTAGTGTTTTCAAACTAAAAGTGGAAGCCGATCAATGACCAACGGGGGGCAGTCATGCTGCATCGGATCGTGCTTATTACCTTTGCCAGCCTGCTGCTGGCCGCCTGCGGACGCGGGAGCGAGGATTTCAAACTCAATGTCGCGCGTCCGGCCGATAAGGTTGAGGCCGCTTTCGATCATGCCGGGCTTGATGCGGAACTCTCCGGCGTTTTTCCCGGCTTGAAAGTCGTAAGGACCAAGCCCGCTGAGGGCGAGGTGCTTTACACAATTCCCGGCGATGGCAGTTTTCCCGCGACGATCAAATTGACGTTCGAACCGGGCGAGGGCGGCAAGACCACTGTGGTCCATGCCGCGATTGATGCACCATCCACCAAGGTTGATTTTGACGGCAAGACCATGGTGCTGAGCGAAGCAAAAGTTGAGAAGATGGTCCGCGGAATTCTGCGTTCGGCCGCCAAGAAGCTGGAAGATGGCAAGGATATCGCCGGCGAGCAGCAAGCTTTCTCGCGGCTCCTGACCATGCTGGCGATTGTCACCGATTCCAAGCAGCTCAAACTGGCCCAGGATGCCAGCAAGTATCCCGAATGGTACCTGTCCGGGCTCGGCTGGATGTCTGAAGGCGGCGGCTATGAGGGTCCGGCCTATCCTTATGGCGATGCTGCGATGGGCGAGGATCCGGGAATTGCCGCTGAACGGGATGAAGCCAACCAACGTTCGGCTGATCAGCGCGAACAGCAAAAGGCCGAAGCGGCGGCTGAGCCGATGGACGATGCTGGAGGCGATTCGGCTGGGGGAGACTATGCTGGACCATCCGAATAGGCACTGACTCGATGATGCGAACATTGATCCTGGCCATGCTTGCCGCGCCGCTAGCCGGATGCGGAAGCGGAAGCGAACTGTCAGGCAGCCAATCCCTGACCATCTCGCAAAGCGCGATGCATTCGCGAATTGCCGCGCTCGCAGAATGCCCCTCGCCGCTCAACCGGTTGGGAATTGGTCGGATTACGCCGAGGCTGTTTGTTGGCAGCGACGGTGATATCGATTTTGTGATCCCATCCGCCGAAGACGCCGAAGGTAGTGCTGTGCGGTTCGATCTGGACGGCGACGAAAGCGGCGGCGGTCAATTGCGCGTCAGCTGGACCATCGACATGTCAGACACCGCAAGTGAGCTGGATCTGGGCGAAGAGCGGCTACTGACCCCAGCCAGATTGGCCAAGGAACTGGAAGAAGCAGTAGAGAGCTATGTCAGCTATTACGCATCATTCAGCAGCGATGGCCCGGCTCCATCCTATCGCAAGGACGAACTGGCCGCAGTCTGCAAGAAGTTCGGCCGAGTGGTCGATGGGATTGCCGTAATCACCAACCCGAATCTGCGCAAAACAATCGAAAAGCAAAAGCGCCGCGATGCGCTGGGCTGGCTGTTCAGCGACAACTACAGGCTGGGAACCCACCGCTCCACCAGCAGCGATTGGAACGAAGGCGGGGACTTCTAAGCGACCTTGAGGACGATTTTGCCGATGTGGCTCCCCGCTTCCATCCGGGCATGGGCCGCAGCGGCATCGGCCAAGGCAAAAGTCTGGTCCATCACCGGACGCAAGGAGCCCGCTTGGACCAGTGGCCAAGCCAGCTGTGCGATTTCCTGCGCCAGCAGCGTCTTGAACGTGTCCGAGCGCGGGCGCAAAGTCGATCCGGTCAGGTGCAGACGGCGCTGCATTACCTGGGCCATGTTGATCGTCGCCTGCAAACCGCCCTGGACCGCGATGGTCACATGGCGGCCATCTTCGCTCAAGCAATTGAGATTGCGCGGCACATAGTCCCCCGCAACCATGTCGAGCACCAGATGCACCCCTTTGCCGCCAGTGATCCGGGCGACTTCCTCAACAAAGTCCTGCGCCTTGTAATCAATCGCATGGTCGGCGCCGATTTTCAGTGCTTCGGCGCATTTGTCGGCACCGCCGCAAGTGACAATCACGGTCAGGCCAAACGCTTTGCCCAGCATGATCGCCATCGAACCGATCCCGCTGGTTCCGCCATGAACGAGGATCGTCTCGCCCTCTCTGGCATAGCCGCGTTCGAACACGTTGTGCCAGACGGTGAACAGCGTTTCAGGCAGTGCCGCGGCCTGATCCAGCGGCAATCCGGCGGGAACCGGCAAGCAGTGTCCCGCCGGCACCCGGCAATATTCGGCATAGCCGCCGCCCGGGGTCAGCGCGCAGACCAACTGCCCCAACAGCGCCGGATCAGTCCCTTCGCCCAACGCAACAATCTCGCCCGAAACTTCCAGTCCCGGCACCGGTGAGGCCCCCGGCGGTGCAGGGTAAAAGCCGCGGCGTTGAATCACATCGGGGCGGTTGACCCCGGCGAAAGCAACTTTGATGAGCACGTCACCTGCCTGCAACTGCGGCAAGGGCAGTTCCATCAGCTGCAGCACCTCGGGCTCGCCGGGCGCATCGAAGTGCGCAACCTTCATGGTTTGTGGAAGCGTTTCAGCCATTTGCCTGTCCCCTGTTGCCCTGAGGCCACGGCCATGGCCCCTAGCTGTTTGCCCCGTTGACAGCAAGCGCGCACCGTCCGATTCTGCTGGGCGACATGGATGACGATCTGCCCCGCGCGAAAGGCGATGCCGCCAGCCTGCTGGCGAAGGAATTGCTCGATTCCTATTCGCAGGACGAACTGGCCGAGCGGATCGCTTTGCTTGAGGCAGAAATCGCCCGGGTCAGCGCCCATCGCGCCAAAGCCAGCGCGCACCGATCGGCCGCCGATGCCCTGTTCAAGCCGCGAACCGATTGATGATGCATCCCGCTCTTTTCACCAGACCGGCGGGTCCCCATATAGGTTTGGTTAACCCTGCTTCTTCATATTCCCTGGCAGTGCCAAATTCACCGCCACAGGCCACACCCTCCCTTGTGAGAGACCGATAGATGCCCAGCTTCGCCCAAAGCCTCGAAAAAACGCTGCACACCGCGCTGACCAACGCGTCGGAGCGCAGTCACGAGTATGCGACGCTTGAGCATCTGCTGCTCGCGCTGATCGAGGATCCCGATGCGGCGCAGGTGATGACTGCTTGCGGGGTCGATCTGGGTGAACTGGCCGAGGTAGTGAAACAGTACCTCGATCAGGAATACCAGTCGCTCAAGACCCAGGAAAAGGGCGATCCCGCCCCCACCGCCGGGTTCCAGCGGGTGATTCAGCGCGCGATCCTGCACGTTCAGTCATCGGGCAAGGACACCGTCACCGGTGCCAATGTGCTGGTCGCGCTATTTTCCGAACGCGACAGCTATGCGGTCTATTTCCTGCAGCAACAGGATATGAGCCGGCTCGACGCGGTCAGCTATATCAGCCACGGGATCGGCAAGGGCGGCAAGCGGATCGAGGATCGCAGCCCGCAAGGCAGTGACGTTCCCGAAACCCCGACGCAGGAAGACAAGGCCGCCGCGGGCAAGGACGGCAAGAAGGATTCGGCGCTCGACCAGTTCACCGTCAACCTCAACGAGCGCGCCTTGGCCGGCAAGATCGATCCGCTGATCGGACGCGGCCCGGAAGTTGACCGGACGATCCAGATCCTGTGCCGCCGCTCGAAAAACAACCCGCTTTATGTCGGCGATCCCGGCGTTGGCAAAACCGCGATTGCCGAAGGGCTCGCGCGCAAGATCATCGAAGGCGAAGTGCCCGAAGTGCTGGCGAACGCCGTGATCTATTCGCTCGACATGGGCGCACTGCTGGCCGGTACCCGCTATCGCGGCGATTTCGAGGAGCGGCTGAAGCAGGTCGTCTCGGAACTCGAGAAGATGCCCGAGGCCGTGCTGTTCATCGACGAAATCCACACCGTGATCGGTGCCGGTGCAACCAGTGGCGGGGCAATGGACGCCTCGAACCTGCTCAAGCCGGCCCTTTCGTCAGGCGCGATCCGCTGCATCGGTTCGACCACCTACAAGGAATTCCGCAACCACTTCGAAAAGGACCGTGCATTGCTGCGCCGGTTCCAGAAGATCGACGTCAACGAGCCGACGATCGAAGACACGATCAAGATCCTCAAGGGCCTGCGCAGCGCCTTTGAAGAGCATCACAAGGTCAAATATACCCCCGATGCGATCAAGACCGCGGTCGAACTGTCGGCGCGCTATATCAATGACCGCAAACTGCCCGACAAGGCGATCGACGTGATCGACGAAGTGGGCGCGATGCAGATGCTGGTCGCCCCATCAAAGCGCAAGAAGACCATCACCGCGCGCGAGATCGAAGCCGTGATCGCGACAATGGCGCGAATCCCGCCCAAATCGGTTTCAAGCGACGACCGCGCTGCGCTCGAGCATCTCGAAAAAGACCTCAAGCGGGTCGTGTTCGGCCAGGATCAGGCGATCGAAGTTCTGTCGAGCGCGATGAAACTGTCACGGGCAGGCCTGCGTGATCCCGAAAAGCCCATTGGCAGCTTCCTGTTCTCCGGCCCGACCGGCGTCGGCAAGACCGAAGTGGCCAAGCAGCTCGCCAGCATCATGGGTATTCCGATCCAGCGCTTCGACATGTCGGAATATATGGAGCGCCACTCGGTCAGCCGGCTGATCGGCGCGCCTCCCGGCTATGTCGGCTATGATCAGGGCGGGCTTTTGACCGATGCGATCGATCAGCAACCGCACTGCGTGCTGCTGCTCGACGAAATCGAGAAAGCCCATCCCGATCTGTTCAACATCTTGCTGCAGGTGATGGATAACGGCCGCCTGACCGACCATCACGGCAAGACCGTCGATTTCCGCAATGTCGTGCTGATCATGACCACAAATGCCGGAGCCAGCGATATGGCGCGGCAGGGGATCGGGTTTGGCGATGTGTCCAAGGCCGATGCCGGGGACGAAGCGGTCAAAAAGATGTTCAGCCCGGAATTCCGCAACCGGCTCGATGCAATCGTGCCCTTTGCCTACCTTGGCACCGAAGTGATTGCCCGGGTTGTCGAGAAATTCGTGCTGCAGCTGGAACTGCAACTGGCCGAACAGAACGTCCACATCCAGTTCGATGGCGATGCCCGCGAATGGCTAGGCAAACGCGGCTATGACAAGCTCTATGGCGCGCGGCCGATGGCCCGGCTGATCCAGGACAAGGTCAAGCAACCGCTCGCTGAAGAACTGCTTTTCGGCAAATTGCGCCATGGCGGCGAGGTCCACGTTTCGGTCAAGGACGAGGTACTGGCGTTCGAGCTTACTCCGGCCCCTCCCAAGCTCGACAGGCGGGCCAAGAAGGCTGCTGCGACACCAGCGGCGACTACCAAGCCCAAACGCAAAGGCAAGACCGCCAGTGAGCCACGCGGCGAGTCCGACTGATTGACCCGCGTCAATTCGCTCCGCGCCGCGTCTGGCTAGGCGCGGGGTGCAAAGTCCTGCGCCGGAGAATAGCCCCGTGACCACCGCCTCTGCCGAAGCCCCGCCCACCAGTCCGTTCGAGCGGGTTGGTGGCCATCCGGCGATGCGGGCGATCACCGATCGGTTCTATGACCTGATGGAACAGGACCCGGCCTATGCCGAGCTGCGCACGATGCACGCGGCGGACCTGGCCCCGATGCGCGCATCGCTGCCGCTGTTCCTGGCCGGGTGGGCGGGCGGGCCGCGTGACTGGTTTGAGGCCAATCCCGGCAAATGCATGATGAGTATGCACGCACCGTTCCCGATCGGTCCGCAGACCGCTGAGCAATGGGCGCAAGCGATGACCCGGGCGATTGCCGAAACCGACCTGGCCGACCGCGAAGTGGCCGATGCCATGGCCGATGTGCTGAGCCGGATGGCCAAGGGCATGGCGCGCGGTTAGTTGCGAATAACGCAAGTTCGGCCTAGCTAGTCGATCCATGAAGCCAAAATTGCTGTCCACCCTGCCCGGCTATAAGCCAGCGCAGTTTGCCGCCGATGCCTTTGCCGGCTTGACCGTGGCGATGGTCGCCCTGCCACTGAGCATTGCGATCGCGATCGCTTCGGGCGCCGATCCCGCCACCGGGCTGGTGACGGCAATTGTCGCTGGTTTCCTGATCTCGCTGCTGGGCGGCAGCCGGGTTCAGATTGGCGGGCCGACCGGGGCGTTCATTGTCGTGGTCTACAGCGTGATAGCGCAGCACGGCTATGATGGACTGGTTCTGGCCACGCTGATGGCAGGAGTCATTCTGGTTGTGGCAGGACTACTGCGGGCCGGGAATCTGATCGCCTATGTTCCCGAAGCGGTGGTCAACGGCTTCACCATCGGCATTGCGATCATCATCGCCGCAAGCCAGCTGAAGGATTTCTTTGGTCTGGCGGGCGGGGCCATGCCAGCCGAATTCATCGCCAAGCTTGAAGCACTGTGGGCCGCGCGAGCCACTTTCAACCCTGCAGCGCTGGGCATGGGTATGGCCGCGCTGATCCTGATTGTCCTGCTGCGGCGACTGTTTCCGCGCTTTCCCGGTTTGATCGTGGCGATCGCCGGGGTTTCAGCGGCGGTAGCCCTCACGCATTTGCCGGTTGATACCATCGCCTCCCGCTATGGAGCGCTGCCCGCCTCGCTGCCGATGCCGTCCTTTCCGGAGATCACGCTGGACCGGCTCAAGGAGCTGCTGCCGTCGGCCTTTGTCATCGCTTTCCTTGCCGCGATTGAATCGCTGCTGTCTGCCATGGTGGCAGACCGGATGATCGAAGGAAGCCATCGCCCCAATGCTGAGGTCTTTGCGCAAGGCTGGGCGAATATCGGCTCCGCGCTGTTTGGCGGATTGCCCGCAACCGGCGCGATTGCCCGCACCGCCACCAACATTCGCGCGGGCGGCACCACACCCGTGGCCGGGCTGGTCCACGCGGTTGTCATTTTACTGGTGCTGGTGCTGGCAGCACCGCTGGCGGGCTATCTGGCGATGCCTGCACTTGCCGCGCTGCTGCTGACCACCGCCTGGAACATGAGCGAGCCGCACAAGTGGGCCAGCTATTGGGCCGCGCCGACCAGCGACCGGCTCCTGCTGTTGCTGACGCTGGTGCTGACGGTTCTGGCTGACCTGACGGTGGCGATCGGCGTAGGGGTTGGTTTGGGACTAGCGCTGCGCCTGCGCGAAAAGCATCTCGAAACTGAAGACTGGCAAACCCCGGATCGGTAATCATCCGTCCAGCTGCACCAGCTTGTCGCGCCCGGTTGCGCCGCGCAACAAGCGCAGTCGTGACGTCGCTGTGCCCAACGCCTTGGCCAGCAGTTCCAGCACCGCATCGTTGGCCTTGCCGTCCTCGGGCTTGGTCCGCACTTTCACCAGCAATACGCCATCGCCCAGTTCGATGCTCTCAGTCCGCGCGCCGGGGGTGACGCGCAGTGCCAGGCGGCCTTCGCCATCGGCCAAACCGCGAATCGCAGCGGCAGGCGGGAAATCAGCTTTGGGCTTGGCCATCAAACAGCGCCGCGTGATGCTTGGCATTTTCGGCATAGTGGGCGACGCCCAATTGCAGCCCGGCGATCATCCGGTCATCCAGATCGCGCATGAACGTGGCCGGACGGCCAGCCCACAGTTGCCGCGCCGGGATCCGTTTTCCGGGCGACAGCAAGGCCCCCGCCGCCAGCATTCCTTCGCGCTCGATCACGCAGCCATTCATGGTCTGCGCGGCAAAGCCGACGAAGCCCTTGTCCTCGATTCTAGTGCCGTGGATCATCGCCATATGGCCGATCAACACGTCATCGCCGATCAGCGTCGGAAAGCCATCGGGCGCGCCGGGCTGCGGACCATCGCAGTGAATCACGCAGCCATCCTGCACATTGGTCCGCGCGCCGATCACGATCCGGGTAACATCCCCGCGCAGCACGCAGTTGTACCAGATCGACGCATCTGGCCCGATTTCGACATCGCCGATGATCCGGCAGCCGGGGGCGATAAAAGCGCTGTCATGGATTCGCGGACTTTTGCCGTGGATGCCGATGATCGTGGTGTCGGGATGGGCAGTGGTCATGGTTTCCCCAAAAAGTTGCGCCAGGTTACATAGGGCAGAATCGAAGCGTGGTCATCCGTCCAGACCCGCCCTGCCGCCGGTCCAGGTTTTCGCCAGGGCATTGCCGGAGCCAGCGCAGCCATGGCTTTGAGTTGATCGGGATCGCGCGAAACCGCGACCCAGGTCGATGCAACCCATGGCCCGCCAGCGGGCGGCGCATCTTCCCGCACCGCAGCGTGCAGGCCGCGCGCCGCGACTTCGGCCATCAACGCCGGTTCCAGTTCGATATAGCGGTTGGAAATATGCACCAGCAGGATCCCGCGCGGGCTGAGTGCATCGAGATAGACCCCGAATGCCTCGTGCGTGAACAGATGCAACGGGATCGAATCGGATGAGAACGCATCGATCGCCAGCAGATCGAACGCCCCGGCGCGGGCCCGGCCCAACGCAATCCGGGCATCGCCCAGCACCACTCTGGCCTGCGGAGCGCAGTGACTGAGGTAGGTGAAGTGGCGGCGCTGCGACAGGCCAAGCACAGTCTGATCAATCTCAAACACCGTCCAGGCCTGATCGGGACGGGCATAGCCCATCAGCGAACCGGTCCCCAGCCCGACGACGCCCAGCTTGGGCTGCAGCGGGAACAGCCGCGAGGCATTGGCAAAGCCGATCCCGGCACCTGATCCGGGACCGTAATAGCTCATCGGCAGGCAGCGCAGCGCCGGATCGGTCGATTGCTGGCCGTGCAGCGTGGTGCCGTGGGCGAGCGTGCGCAGCTTGCGGCTCGGATAATCGCGAACGGTGTAAATTCCGAAGTAACTGCGTAGCCGCACGCCCTTGTGGCTGTCCTCTATCGTCTCGAGCCCGCCCTGTACCAGCAGCGCCGCACCCAGCACCAACAAGGCCAACGGCCGCCACGGGACCAGTGCCAGGCCGACCAGTGCAAGGCCAGCCGACAGCCCCCAATGGATCAACGTGCGATCTCCGGCCAATTGATTGGCATCGTACAGGAACCACGCCAGCACAGCAGCAGCGGCCACCAGCGAACCAATCGCGAGATATTTGAGCTCAGTTTGCAAACCGCCAAGCCGAGTCCAATCGAGCAACCGTTCGCGCGGAAGCAGCAGCGCGGCGGCGATCACCAGCAGCGGATGTTCCCAGACCCAGTCGAACAGCAGCGGCGCGATCAAGGCGGTGAACAACCCGCCGAGCGCACCGCCAATCGACATCGCGAGGTAGAAGGTGGTCAGCTGCTGCGGTGCCGGGCGCAGATCATAAAGCCGTGCGTGCAGCGCAACGCAGATGAAAAACAGCAAAGCGACGCTGGCAATTACGGGGAGCAATCCGCTCGACCCTTGCGAGACCATTGCCAGCCCGCCGATGCTGAGCGTGGCCAGCCAGGCCAGTGCAGTCACTGCATGGGCCGGGCCGCGCCGATCAGCAAAGGCAATCACAAAGCTGAACAGATAGATCCCCAGTGGGATCACCCATAGCAGCGGCATCGCAAAGATATCGGTGGTGAGGTGCGTGGTGGTTGAGAGCATCAGCCCCGAAGGCACGGCAGCCAGCACGATCCACAATACCATTCGCCGTGCCGGGATCGGTCCCGTTGAAACTGCCGCCTGAACCAGCGCCGCTTCTGGCAATCCGCGTCTGGCCCGCGCGCACAATGCGATCAGTCCCAGCAGCACCAGGTAGCCAGCGCTCCAGACCCAGGCCTGAGCGCGGATCGGCAGCAGTGGCTCGACCAGCAGTGGGTAGGCAATCAGCCCGCCGAAACTGCCCAGGTTCGATGCAGCATAGAGCGCCCATGGCTCCCCCGCCTGCGGATGAAGCGCATACCAGCGCTGCATCAGCGGAGCCTGCGCCGAAACCAGAAAGAACACCGGCCCGATACTGAGCGCGAGCAATGCAGGCACCCAGAACACCTCGGTTCCGGGGGCCGCGCTCGGCAAATCGACCAGCGCAACCGGCAGCGTGACCAGAGCCACGGCATAGAGGATCAAGTGCAGCCGCGATTGACGCTTAAGCGGCCAGCGCGACAACCGGTGCGCATACCAATAGCCCGCCAGCAGCAGCGCCTGATATACCAGCATCGCGCTGTTCCAGACGTTGGGCGCCCCGCCAAGCCTCGGCAGGGCCATTCGCGCGACCATCGGTTGAACCAGAAACAGCAGGAACGACCCGGTCAGGATCGTCGCGACAAACAGTCTGCGCGATGGGGCCGCACCTGCCGTCATTCCGGACGGTCGATCGTATAGACCAAATGACGGTACAACGGATGGTCGGGCGCGAAGCGAGGATGATTGAAATCAAGCTCTGGCCGGTGAACCATACCCAGCCGAAGCATCAGCCCCCACGAGCCAATGTTCGCCGGAACCGTCCAGGCCGCGATCCGGTGATCGGCGAAGTTGGCCCAGCCCCAGCTGAGCGAAGCAGCAGCAGCCTCGCGGGCAAAGCCTTGCCCCCAAGCATCGCGCCGCAGCCGCCAGCCGATCTCCAGTTCGGCTCGAACCGCGGTACCGGGATGACCTCCCCGGCGCAGACCGCAAAAACCCAGAAAGGCACCATCCCCCTTGCGCTCAACGGCCCAAAACGTCGCGCCGTTCTGCTGTGCCTCGCCCAGCAGCCGGTCGATCAGGGCGTCACTTGCTGCCCGGTCCATCGGTCCGTCAAGGTACGCCATCACCTCGGGATCGAGGCTCATTTCCGCAAAGGGATCACGATCAGCCTCGCGCCAATTGCGCAGCACCAGCCGCTCTGTTTCAATCAAGATCCCGCTCACTGCCGCCTCATCCATTCTTCACGGCTAATCCGATAGACGGTAGTCGGGTTGTCAGCGGGGGGATAGTCGGGATCGAGATAGCACAGCTCCGGGCAGCGATTGAGACCCAGCCGCGCCATCATGCGAGTCGAGGCCGCATTCGAATCGCTGGTCTGGGCCCAGATTTCAGACTCGTTGTGAGTCTTGAACTCCCAGTTCAGTACCGCCCGCGCCGCTTCACTGGCCAGACCCTGCCCCCAGAACGGCTCGGCCAGCGTCCAACCGATCTGAATTCCACCCTTGATCAGCGCAGGGGCCGGTTTTTCCTGGATCCGGCTTAATCCGCATTTGCCGATGATCGCGCCACTATCGCGCATGGTGACGGTCCAGAACGCCGGTTCGGCTTTGGCCATACAGGCCGCATTATAGGCAAATCCGGCGGCGACAGCTTCGGGCGGACGCGCTTCGCCGCCCAGAAAGCGCATGACTGCCGGGGTGTTGAGCCATTCGAGCTGCCAATCGAGATCTTGCGGCTCCGGTGGGCGAAGAATCAACCGTGCCGTCTCGATCATTCGGCCAGCAGCCGTGCTGCATGCGCTGCATGATAGGTCAACACGCCAGAGCAGCCCGCGCGTTTGAACGCCAGAAGCGTTTCCAGCACCAGTGCATCACGGTCGCCAGCGCCAGCTGCGGCGGCATGTTCGATCATCGCATATTCACCACTGACCTGGTAAGCGAATACCGGGACTTCGAACGCATCCTTAACCCGACGGACGATGTCGAGATAGGGCAGGCCGGGCTTGACCATCACCGAATCTGCGCCCTCGGCCAGGTCGAGCTCGACCTCGCGCAGTGCCTCTTCGGCATTGGCCGGGTCCATCTGGTAGGTTTTCTTGTCACCCTTCAAAAGCCCCCGGCTGCCGACCGCGTCGCGGAATGGACCATAAAACGCGCTGGCATACTTCGCGGCATAGGACATGATCTGGACATTGGCATGGCCAGCGCCTTCCAATGCATCACGGATTGCACCGATTCGGCCGTCCATCATATCGCTAGGCGCAATGACATCGGCGCCGGCTGCGGCCTGGTTGAGCGCTTGGCCGACCAGAACGTCGACCGTCGCATCGTTCAGGACATAGCCCGCGCCGTCGATCAAGCCGTCCTGCCCATGGCTGGTATAGGGATCGAGCGCCACATCGGTCAGCACGCCCAGATCATCACCGCAGGTCTGCTTGATCGCGCGGATCGCGCGGCACATCAGATTGTCGGGATTAAGCGCTTCGGCTCCGTCCTCGCTGCGGCGCTCAGACTGGGTGTTGGGGAACAGGGCGATGCAGGGAATGCCGAGCGAAACCGCCTCCTTGGCACGCGCAGCGATTCTGTCGACCGACCAGCGCGAGACCCCGGGCAGTGACCCGATCGGATCCTCAACCCCGGAGCCTTCGGTCACGAACAGCGGCCAGATCAGGTCGGCCGGGGTCAGCACGGTTTCTCGGTGCAGTGCCCGACTCCACGATGAAGAGCGGGTGCGGCGCAGGCGGGTGGTTGGATAAGATGACATGGGCGCAGCCATAGGCCGCACCTGCCATCTCCTCAACTCTTGAGTCGATCGATCTCTCGCCGGGGCGTTTGGGCGGTCGCGGCCTGACGCGGCGCAAGGCTGCTCATGGCAGCCCCAGGAGCGACAGCCTTGAGCTGGCCCATCCGGGCCTTGAACGCGGTCAGCTCTTTTTGATCAACCTGATTGCTGACCGTAAAGCGCACCGATAGCGGGTTCACCACCCGGCCGTTCTGGTAAAGCTCGTAGTGCAAATGCGGCCCGGTCGAGAGCCCAGTTGATCCGACGTAGCCGATCACTTGTCCCGCATGGACGCGCGCGCCGCTGGGCACCGCAATCCGGCTCATATGCGCATAGGCTGTGGCATAGCCGCCGCCGTGATCAAGTTTGACATAGTTGCCGTGCCCGCCGTGCCAGCCGGCATAGTCTACTTTGGCATCGCCCACCGCATAGATCGGCGAACCATGCGGGGCACCGAAATCGACCCCGGCGTGCATCCGGGTATAGCCCAGCACCGGATGGCGCCGCGCGCCGAAATTCGATGTAATCCGGCCAACCACCGGCATCAGCAAGCCAGTGCGCTGTGCGCCCATGCCGGATGCTTCAAAGAACTGTCCTTCACCGCCCCAGCGCAGCAGTTGCGCCTTGGCCCGGCCTTCGCGTTCCAGGCCCGCAAACAACAAATCGCCGACCTGCGTTTCACCCGAGGATGATCGGCGATAGCTGACGATGATGTCAAAGGTGTCACCCGGTTCGATCGCGGTATCGAGGCTGAGGTGCTGGTCAAGCGTATGCAGGTACTGTTGGATTGCCTCGATCGGGGCACCAGCTGCTCGTGCCGAACGGTAAAGGCTGGTGCCGACTACGCCGCGAATCCGCAGCGGCGTGTTGTCGACCGCAATCGGCTGCGGCGTGATAACCAGGCGGCCATCGACCCGGCTGAAGGTAACATCCAGATCAAACCGTGCCCGAAACGCGAGGTGCTCGAGTGGTCTCGCCGCACCCTCAGCAACGGGCTGACCTAACCTGAGATCGGCCTGCGTTCCCGGCATGATCGCCCCCGGGGCAGTCACTCCGGCCAGCAAGGTCATCACCGCCCCGGCATCGCTATCGCTGACCCCGGCGCGCATCAGCATTCGGGCCAGACTATCGCCCTGCGCCAAAGTCGCGGTCATCTGCACCGAAGTACGGGCGGGCTGATAGGCCAGTGGGGCAACTGCTCTGGTTGCGGCCATCCGGCGGCCACTGTCACCGCCCAGTGCCAACGGCTGGATCATCTGGCTGCGGAATTCGTTACGAGCGGCACTATCAAGCGGTAGCGCAGGGGCCGCCGCAATGGCTTCCCCGCTGGGCCACATGGACAATGCCGCCAGAGCAAGCCCGATCAATGTGGCGAGCCCGCGAAACCAGCGCGCGCTGCCAATGTCCTCGGCCAGATCCGGCGCCCAATCGATTGTTTCGAGCTGCTCCAGCAGGTTTTCGGGCCGTGTCCCGACCGGCTGTGCCGCACCAAATCCGGACGGACGTGCAAAAGCGACCGGACCGAGTACCGGTCCACTCGCTTTGGTCTGCGACAATCCGCGTGGCTTCAACACGTTAGGCCCCCAACAGCACAACTGCTTGACGGACCTTTTGCACCGGCCGTGGTTAATCTTAAGCTAAGACCAGTCCCATTTCTGGACGGCTGGTCGCAAGGCTGGGGGATCGGTACCTTTGTGGACTTGCCCGGTGGTGCGCGGCTTGCCACACCATGCCACTATGTCGCGATCTCACCTTGACCGAGCCAGTGGCCTGAAGGCCGTGCTCGGTCCAACCAATACCGGTAAGACCCACCTCGCGATCGAGCGGATGTGCGGCCATTCGTCCGGGATGATCGGGTTCCCGCTGCGTCTGTTGGCGCGGGAAGTTTACGACAAGGTCTGCGCCATCAAGGGGGCGGCTCAGGTTGCACTGATCACTGGGGAAGAACGCATTGAACCACCCGGTGCGCGCTATCTGCTGTGCACGGTCGAGGCGATGCCGATGGACGCGGACCTGGCCTTTGTCGCGCTCGACGAGGCGCAGCTCGCCGCCGATCGTGAACGCGGGCACATCTTTACTGATCGAGTGCTCCACGCGCGGGGCCGCGAGGAAACCATGTTGCTGGGTTCGGCCACAATCGAACCGGTGATTCGCGCTCTTTTACCCGAAGCAGAGATTGTCAGCCGCCCCCGGTTTTCCACACTCAGCCATGCCGGTGCCAGAAAGCTCAGCCGGATCCCGCCGCGCAGTGCAATTGTCGCCTTCAGCGCCGATCAGGTCTATGCCGTGGCCGAGATGTTGCGCCGGTTCCGGGGCGGAGCGGCAGTGGTAATGGGTGCACTTTCACCCGAAACCCGCAACAAGCAGGTCGCGCTATACCAGAACGGTGAGGTTGACTATCTGGTTGCCACCGATGCGATTGGCATGGGTCTGAACCTTGATATCGGTCATGTCGCCTTTGCTGGGCTCAGCAAATTTGATGGCATTCGTCAGCGACGGCTGACCAGCGCTGAGATGGCGCAGATTGCCGGCCGCGCTGGGCGGCACCAACGCGATGGAACCTTTGGCACTCTGGCGGGCAGTGGCAGCCATGATGCGGAATTTTCTGCCGAGGAAATCTACGCGATCGAAGAGCATCGCTTTCCGCCGCAGGCCCGGCTGTTCTGGCGTGAGACTGAGCTGGATTTTTCAAACCTCGATTCGTTGATCGCAGATCTGTCGCGTCCGCCCAAGCAAGTCGAACTGGCTCCGGCCCCGCAGGCGATCGACCTGGCTGTGCTGCGGCGGTTATCCGAAGAGCCCGAGATCAGCGGCACTGTGCGTGGAACCTGGCAAGTGCAACGATTCTGGCAGGTTTGCAGTCTGCCTGATTTCCGAAGCCAGGGTCCAGAAACCCACTCTCGGTTTGTCGCCAGACTGTGGCAGGACTTGCGCGGGGGCCAACTTGGGGCAGACTTCGTAGCGCGGGCGATAGCCGAGTTGGACAATCCGGCAGGCGATATCGATACGCTGCAAATGCGGATCGCAGCAATTCGGAGCTGGTCCTACATCACCCAGCGGCCAGACTGGGTGCTGGCCAAGGACGAAATGGCGGCCCGCGCCCGGGCCGTGGAGGCGCGGCTATCCGATGCGCTGCATGCCCGCTTGACTGAACGATTCGTCAATCGGCGCACCTCGGTGCTCATGAAAAAGCTGGGGCCTGATGCCGCGCTCTTGCCCGTGGCGCTGGTCGATGATGACGTGGTCGAAGTTGATGGTGAGCCGATCGGCCATCTGGTGGGCTTTCGTTTTCAGGTTGATCCGCAAAGCCGCCTCGCGGACCGTAAGCTGTTGCTGGCCGCAGCCGAGCGGCATTTGCCGGCCTTGCTTAAGCAGCGCGCAGACGCCCTGCTGGACGAACTGGATGGCGCCACCCCGCCACGCTTGGCGTTCGATGCGGCACGTCTGCTGTGGGACAATGACGAGATTGCCCAGTTGGAAAGTGGCCGCAGCCTGCTTGCGCCGCGGCTCAAACTTGATGGTGCACTGGATGGTTTGGCGAATGAGCCGCGCCAGCGGCTCACCGCTGCGCTGTCAGTCTGGCTGAACCGGGCGCTAGCCCCGCTGGAGCCGCTGCGCCAAATCGAGGCAGCCGCCTCTGACCCCGAATCCGGGCCCGAACTGCGGGCGCTGCTGATCCGTCTGACGGAATCTGGAGGTCTGATTGACCGCACCCTGTCAGGCATCGAACAGTTGACCGAAGATCGGCGCACAGCTTTGCGCAAGCTGGGTGCGCGAATTGGGGCGCTCGACATTTATGTTCCGGCGATGCTCAAGCCGACCCCACTGCAGGCCTGGCGCACACTACAGGCCGCGCGCGGAATCGCCATTGCGGTGCCCGCGCCAATTATGCCGCCAGTCGTGGGGCTTCCTGAAGAAGGTCAAGTCCCGCCTGGTTACCGTCAGTTGGGCCGACAGGCCATCCGCGTTGATGTGGCTGATAAGCTGATCCGGCTAGCGCATGAACGGCGCGAGCGGTCGCGCAAAAAGCGCGACTTCGTGCTTGATCCCGCACTGGCGATATCGACCGGACTTTCAACCGAAAGTTATGCGCGCCTGCTGCGCATGGCCGGGTTTGTGGCGCGGATTCCTGCACCGCTGGCGGCTGGTGGGTTCGGCCCGCCGCTGCCTCCGTTATGGAGCTGGCAACCGTCTGGCCGGCGCAGCGGTGATCCAATACTGCTTGCCAATTCCGCGTCCAAGGCGAAGGCCAATTCCCCCAATGCCTTCGCCGCGCTGGCAGGTCTTTTGCCCTAGCGCGGATCAGGCCATGCGGATCGACAAACTCCTGTGGTTCCTGCGTCTCAGCAAATCGCGCAACTCGGCGCAGGAACTTGCCACAACCGGATTGATGCGCCTTAACGGGAACCGGGTCCAACGGGCCGCGCAGGCGGTAAAGGCCGGTGATGTGCTGGTCTTTCCGCTGGATGATGTGGTCAGGATTGTCGAGGTTCTGGCTTTGCCAAACCGGCGGGGGCCAGCCGCAGAAGCGCAAGCATGCTATCGGGTGCTTGACGCGGGTGCTGCAAATCCCATAGCAGCGAACAAACACAACTCGCCTGAGGGGACAATTGAGCCATGACCTATGTCGTCACCGACGCCTGCATCAAGTGCAAGTACACCGACTGCGTCGAGGTCTGCCCGGTCGATTGCTTCTATGAGGGTGAGAACATGCTGGTGATCAATCCCAGCGAATGCATCGATTGCGGCGTCTGCGAACCGGAATGCCCGGCTGAAGCGATCCTGCCCGATACCGAAAGCGGGCTCGAAACCTGGCTGGAACTGAATGCCAAGTTCTCAGCCGAATGGCCCAACATCACCACCAAGAAAGATCCGCCGGCCGACGCCGACGAGCATAAGGGCGAAGAGGGCAAATACGACAAGTTCTTCTCGGCCGAACCCGGCGAGGGTGATTGAGCGAGAGTACCCGCTTGCAAGTCCAGCACTGAAACAGTTGCGCGAACCCGCAAGGATTCTCGGCACTGGTAATTATGTTACAGTTGTGCTATATAATGCGCGACTGCAGCGGGCGTGTGTCCAGCTGTCAGCCTGAAATCAGGAAAGGCGGGATCCAAACAGGCGGTTGATGGAAGCATCTGGCCGGGCCGCGAATTTGTCGCCCGATCGCTTCCGTATCACTGCCAGCATTTCGGTGCAGCCAGCACCGGTCCCGCGATTGAAAGGACGTTTGCATGGTAGCCAAGGCCCACGCCTTTGACGTTGGTGACTACGTTGTTTACCCCAAGCACGGGGTTGGCCGGGTGATCGAACTGCAAGAGCAGGAAATCGCCGGGATGACTCTGGAGCTCTATGTACTGCGGTTTGAAAAAGAGCGCATGACCCTGCGCGTGCCGACCAACAAGGTCGAAGCGATCGGGATGCGCAAGCTGTCTTCGGACAAAACCCTGCGTGAAGCGCTCGATACGCTGACCGGCAAGCCCAAGGTCAAACGCACCATGTGGTCGCGCCGCGCCCAAGAGTACGAAGCGAAGATCAACTCTGGCGATCTGGTTTCGATCGCCGAAGTGACCCGCGATCTGTTCCGCGCCGATGATCAGCCCGAACAGAGCTATTCCGAACGGCAGATCTTCGAAGCCGCCTCTTCACGCCTCGCGCGCGAACTGGCTGCGATGGAGAAAACTGATGAGCCTTCGGCGCTCAAGAAGATCCTCGCGATCCTTAACGAGCATGCCCCGAAGTATTATGCCGAGGCTGCTGCAGCCACCGCATAACATCGCTTCCAGGTAGAATTGCGAAGGGCCGTCCCAGTGGGGCGGCCCTTTTGCATGGGGCAACGCTTGAACAATCCGCATTGCTGTATTATGTCGGCAATACGGCAGTTCAGGAGATTCGCCATGAAGTTCAAATTCGGCCATTTCGCCAAAGCCATGGGCCCCATCATCGCCGTGGCGCTCGCCGCCGGAGTGGCGGGCTGCGACGGGCTCAAGGGTACCAATGTCAGCATCAACGGCGAAGAGGGCAAGCCGCTCGCCGAACTCGACATGTCGGGTGCTGCGCCGGATGAAATCGTTCTGGCCGGCCCCGACGAAATTCGGGTCACCACGGGCGAAAAGCTGGCGATCACGGTTGAAGGCGATCAGGCGGTCAAGGATCAGCTGCGCTTCAGCATCAAAGACGGCAGCCTGGCAATCCACCGCAAGGGCGAAATGTTCGGCTCGGGCAGTGCGATCGCGATCATCAACGTCACAATGCCTGCCCCCAAAGAGGTGGTGATGGCCGGATCGGGTAAGATCACTGCCGCAAATCTGGCGAACCAAGCCAATGTCACCGTGGCCGGATCCGGAACGATTGAGACCACCGCGATTGCCGGCGAATCGCTTGATTTGACGATTGCTGGATCGGGCAATTTCCGCGCTGTGGGTAATGTAAAGACGCTCGACCTGACGATCGCCGGAAGCGGATCCGCCCAGATGGATGCCCTGCGGGTCGACAAGGCCGATGTCTCAATCGCTGGCTCTGGCAGCACCGCGTTCACCTCGGATGGCGAGGTTGAGGCAAGCATCATGGGTTCGGGCAATGTCACCGTGAAGGGCCGCGCCCGCTGCACACTCAGCTCGATGGGATCGGGCAAGTTGGTCTGCGAGACTCCAGTTCAACAAAAAGATGGTGTCACGCCAGAAGTGCCCTTGCCGCCTGAAGCTCCGGCAGCCCCAGAAGCGCCCAAGCTTTAAGCGGCCGCGCGCTTCAATCGGTCATTGATCGCTGCGCCGATTCCCTCTGCGGGGATCGGCGCCACTGCGATGCGAGGGTGTTGAGACGCTGCCGCCGCGTGGAGGCATTCGTAAAGCAGCGCCGCAGCTTCAATCAGATCACCTGATGGCGAAAGGTTGACTGACCCAGCCACTGCACCGAACCCGATCAGAAACTCGTCCGCTGCGGGCACTGCCGCATCGAGCCGGACTGGTTTACCCGGCGAATAGTGGCTGGCCAATTGCCCCGGCGCCTCGATCCGTTCCGACGCAGCGACGGCAAGCGCTGTGCCCAACACTTCGGCCAACTGTTCCGTGGTTACAGGACCAGGCCGCAGCACCTGCCAGCCGGTATCGCGCAGCGCCACAATTGTACTTTCGATCCCAGCCGCACAGGCCCCGCCATCAAGCACCAATCCTGCTGCATCACCCAACGAAGCTGCGACGTGTGCGGCCTGGGTCGGGCTGACCCCGCCTGAGGCATTGGCTGAAGGTGCTGCCAAGGGCACACCACAAGCCTGCAGCACCGCACGCATCACCGGATGCGCCGGACAGCGCAGCGCGATCGTATCGAGCCCAGCGGTGACTGCAGGCGCGATCCGCGCGATCTTCCGCAATGGCAGAACCATCGTCAACGCACCGGGCCAGAACCGGCCAGCCAGAGTCCGCGACCGGTCATCGAACACGGCAATCTGTTCGGCTGCGGCCAGATCAGGCACATGGACGATCAATGGATTGAAATCGGGGCGCCCTTTGGCGCGATAGATCGCAGCCACAGCCTCGGCACTGTCAGCCCGCGCAGCCAGGCCATAGACCGTCTCTGTTGGCAGTGCGACCAGGCCGCCCACCTGCAGCCGCCCCGCTGCCCGGGCAATCCCTCCGGCATCGGCGGTTTGGATCAAACCCTGCAGATACTTGCCCGTCATGAGCTCCCGCTATAGGCGGAAAGGCGTCAAGCCAAGGAAAAGCGCATCATGCAATTCACTCCTGCCACTGCAGATCAAGTTCTGGCCATCCGGGTCAACGCCGGAATCGAGGAATTGGCCACGCACCCGCGCTTTGCCGCCGCCAGCGCCGACATGGTTGAGGCGATAGTGGAAGGGATCGGGCAATTCGCGGCCGGTGAATTTGCCCCACTCAACCGCAAGGGCGATTCTGAAGGTGCACAGTTGAGCGATGGCAAAGTTTCATTGCCCGATGGTTTTGCCGCAGCCTACCGCGCCTTTGTAGAGCAGGGCTGGAACGCCGTGGCGGGAGACGAAGCCTTTGGCGGACAGGGCCTGCCCTTCACACTCGCAGCCAACGTGCTTGAGAATCTGGGCGCGGCCAATATGGCATTCAGCCTGTTGCCAATGCTGACTGTCGGCGCGATCGAAGCGCTGCATCACCATGGCAGCGATGCCCAGAAGGCGACCTATCTGGCCAAGCTGGTCAGCGGCGAATGGGCAGGCACGATGAACCTGACCGAGCCGCAAGCCGGATCGGATGTTGGCGCACTGCGGACTACGGCAGTGCCAACCGGAGATGGCCGCTATGCGATCAAGGGCACCAAGATCTTCATCACCTGGGGCGAGCATGATCTGGCCCAGAACATCGTCCACCTGGTGCTGGCGCGCACCCCCGGGGCACCGTCCGGCTCGCGCGGAATCAGCCTGTTCGTGGTATCCAAATTCCATGTCAAAGCAGATGGATCGCTGGGCGCGCGCAACGATCTACGCTGCGTTGGTCTGGAGCACAAATTGGGCATCCACGCCTCACCAACCTGCGTGATGAGCTTTGGTGACAACGATCAGTGCTTCGGCGAACTGGTCGGGCATGAGAACGAAGGTCTGAAGGCGATGTTCACGATGATGAACTCGGCCCGGATCAATGTCGGCAGTCAGGGCGTCCAGATCGCGGAGCGTGCTTTGCAGGGGGCCAAGGCCTATGCGCTGGGCCGAGTCCAGTCGGCCCGGGCCGGATCGCCCAGCCGCGAATCGGTGGCGATTGCCGAGCATCCCGATGTCCGGCGAATGCTGCTGCGGATGCGGGCGCTGACCGAAGGCGCGCGGGCGCTGCTCTATTACACCGCGGGGCAGGTCGATCGCGGGGCGCTCGGGATTGAAGGCGCACAGGCCCGGGCTGACTGCCTGGTCCCGATGCTGAAGGCGTGGGGCACCGAGATTGGCTGCGAGGTTGCCAGTCTGGGCGTGCAAATCCACGGCGGAATGGGTTTTGTCGAAGAAACCGGCGCGGCCCAGCATTACCGCGACGCGCGGATCGCGCCCATTTATGAAGGCACCAACGGCATTCAGGCCGCCGATCTGGTCACGCGCAAGCTCGGCTACGAAGCGGGCGGCGTTCTGGCGTCGCTGTTCGCCGATGTGGTGACGGATTGCGGTGAAGCCCCGCAGCTTAAAGCGCTGGCCGAAGACTGCGTGGCAGTGGCGCAGTGGATGGCCAGCGAAGCCAGTCTTGATGACAAGCTGGCTGGATCGGTACCGTTCTGCACCATGGCTGCGACTGCTGTCGCCGGATGGCAGCTGCTGCGTCAGGCCCGAGATGGCGGCGGCAGCGAGGCCAAAACGGTCGTCGCCCGCTACTTTGCGGAACACCTT
>Ga0209480_10000924_pt1 | contig 22346 bp, 18 predicted proteins | sample JI61114C2DNA_FD_187501 | JGI IMG/M metagenome (GOLD analysis project Ga0209480, IMG submission 187501) | Wastewater effluent complex algal communities from Wisconsin, to seasonally profile nutrient transformation and Carbon sequestration -... | ecosystem: Engineered > WWTP > Effluent > Algae... | reverse complement strand
CTTCTGGGCGGTGGTGCTGGTCGTGCTCCTGACGGCGCTCAATCACCTCGGGATCGTGCTGTCGGGGCGCATCCAGCTGATCCTCACGATAGTGCCGCTGGCGGTGCTGCTGCTGGTCAGCCTCTATGTGATCGGCGACGTCGGGGCGGAGCAGGTGTCGCGGGAGTCGCTGCGCGCCGGCCTCGTACAGGCGCCCGGCGCGCTCGACCTCGCGCAGGCATATCTCCCGATCTACTTCGCCTATTCGGGGTGGAACGCGGCGATCTACGTCGGCGGGGAGATCTCTGAGCCGGGCAAGAACCTGCCCTTCGCGGTCGTCGGCGGCACGCTGGTGGTGCTCGTCCTTTATGTGGTCCTGTGCGCCGGCTTCCTGTCGGTCTTCGACACGCGAGCGCTCGCTGGCGTCGGCGAGGCGGGCACCGCGGCCGCGGGGCAGCTGTTCGGGCACGTCGGCGTGGTCGTGGTGACGCTGATGATCCTGCTGGCGATGCTCGGGTCGATCAACGGCAGCATCATGACGGGCTCGCGGGTCGCCTACGCGATGGCGAAGGAGGGCCACTGCCCGCCGCTGGCCGGCCGACTGCACCAGCGCTTCGGGACCCCGATCTTCGCGTTGTGGGCGCAGGCGGCGCTGGCGATCGGGCTGATCGCCAGCCGCAAGTTCGACCAGCTGATGGACTACGCGTCGGCGGCGATGCTGATCTCCGGCTCGCTGGGGGTCGCGGCGGTGGTGGTATTGCGCCGCAAGCAGGCCGACCAGCCGCGGCCCTACCGGCTCAGGTTCTATCCGTGGGCCCCGGCGATCTACATCGCCTCGAGCCTGTTCGTGCTCGGCTCGCTCGCGCTGGGCGGCGACCTGTCGGTGTGGATGGCGTTCGGGTGGTTCGCGCTGGCGCTGCTCATTCATGCCGTCGCGGTCGCGTCGCGTCGGCGCTGAGCGGTGAGGGTCGGCCGACCCCCGCGCCCTCGCCCCCCTGCCCGGGGCGGTCGTCGACCTCCTCGAACGCCAGCAGCCGCGCGCCGGGCCGCAGCGCGTGCAGGTCGAGCGGCTTGGGCGTGCGCAGCCGACGGCCGGGGACCCCGACCTCGGGCCCGCGCAGCTGCAGGTCGATCGCCGGGCTGCGGCCGACGGCGCGCACGAGGTGCAGCGTCGCCAGCCCGTCGGTCTCGACGAGGTCGTTGTGGCCGAGGACCTCGCGGCTGGCGAGCTCGAGCTCGCCGTCGCCGACCTCGACGAAGCGCAGCTCCTCGAGCACGCCCTCGATCACCTTGCCGATCAATCGGTGAGGGTGGGCGTGGATCGGCGTGGCCGAGCCGGCCTCACGGCAGATCGCCACCAGCGCCCAGCCGCTCCGGCCCTGCCAGAAGGTCACCCAGCGGCAGCCCTCGCCGTGCGGCAGCGGGCTCTCGCGCACCGGGATGAGCTCGCCGATCGACGGGTGCAGCTGCTCGAGCACCCGCCGCAAGAGCGCGTCGTCGAGCTCGCCCTCGCGCTCGAGCGCGTCGAGCAGCCGCGTCGCCTCGGCCAGCGACAGCGGCGCCCCCGTGGCGAAGCGCCGACGCAGCGCCCGCAGCTCCGCCTCGCCGACCGCGCTCGCGCGGTACACCGCGTAGCTGCCCGCCAGCGCGACCACGCCGCACAGCCCCGCCGCCGCCGCGTGCCCGCGCGCGACCGCGGTCACCATCGCCAGCGACAGCCCGGCCATCCACAGGGAGGCTCCGCCGCCGACCAGCGCGGCGCGCCCGCCCGCCGCCAGCAGGCTGGCGAGCGCGAGGTGCAGGCCGATGCCCGCGGACACCGTCGCCATCAGGACATCGACCAACAGCTGGTCGATCTCGAGCGCGACGTCCCACGCCGGGTGGCCCGCGAACAGCCGGTCGCCGGCGGCGCGGACCAGCGCGAGCGCGATGTAGCCGAGCAGGAAGCCGGGGAGGTGGGCGCGCAGGCCGGCGCGGGCGCCCGCGCTGGTGTCGGCCGGGCCGGTGCGGCGCAGCAGCGCGAGGACGATGAGCGTGGGGGCGAGCAGCAGGATGCGGGCCGACTTGGCGGCGGCCGCCATCACGCCGCCGTCGTCGCCCATCTGGCTGCCGACCGCGACGGCGCTGGCGAGGTCATTGACGGCGAGGCCGCTCCACAGGCCGGCCATGGCCGGTGACAGGCCGGCCCACGCGGCGAGCGGGTGGAACGCGAACATCGCCGCGACGCTGAACAGGAACACCACGCCGATCGCCAGGCCCTGCTCCTGGCGGCGTGCGCCGACGACGGGGGCGGCGGCGTTGATCGCCGAGGCGCCGCAGATCATGGTGCCGCCGGCCAGGAGGTCCGCCAGCGGTCGACGCACGCCGAGCGCGGTCGCCAGCACGTGGGCCACGAAGAACACGCTCGGCAGCGTCGCCGCGGCCACGCCGACGATCAGCAGCAGCGTCTCGGCGCCGAAGAAGCCGGTCTGCACCTTCAGCCCCATGAGCACGATGCCGAGCCGCAGCACCCACTTGCCGGTGAAGCGCAGGCCGGCGGCGTGACGGTCGGGCTCGCGCTCGGCGCTCGGCAGCTCGAGGCCGATCAGCCGCCGCGCCGGCGTGTTGAGCAGCGCAGCGCCGAGCAGCAGCGCGATCAGGACGTCGGAGACCAGCGGCGAGGCCGGCAGGGCGCGCGCCGCCGTCACCGCGACGACGCCGAGGACCGCGGCGAGGCCGAGTCCAGGGAGGTCGGGCCCCGCGGGGAGCCACTGCGGGCGCGAGCTGGCCATCGGCGATCTCGACGGTATAACGGCGCGGCCGCGCTGGCGAGCGTCATGTGGCGCGCCACGGCCGCTCCGTCGCGCGTGCATCGGCGGCGGCGCTGCCCCGACGGTCGATGCACGCTTTCTCCGGCTCGGGCTCCTGCCAGCTCGTGAGGCGATACTCGCGGTATCATTGTTCCAACGCGTCGGCGGTAGATTGAGTCGACAGGGGTCCGCGAACTTCCATTGTCGTGACGCCTGGGGTACCATGCGGTGGGATCGACCAAGGTCGAATAATGCCCATTCAACCGGAGAACACCATGACCACTTTGATGCTCGGACGTCGTATATTTCTCGGAACAATCGTCGGCGGGATCGCGGCGACCCAACTGCCGGCCTGCTCGCCCCCCGAAGTCGAGGGCGCGGGCGTGCTGATCGAGGAGATCCGCGCCGGCGAGGACATCTTCGCCTATATCGAGCGCGTCCGCGGCGGCTTCGACGTCGACCTGTTCCGCCAGGTGATCGGCGCGGCCAATGAATTCAAGGAGGGCGACGAGGCGCTCGGCGTCGCCGCGGCCGACCCGATGTCGCGGCAGAACGCCCGGACCTTGCTCGGTAACACCACCCTCGGCGAGCTCCAGGCGCAGCCACTATTCGAGGACCAGCTCTATGGCGCGATCCTCGAGAACCTCGACGAATCGGCGAGCGCCGGGGCGCGCGGCTGGACCATGGCGGAGTTCAAGGCCTTCCTCCTGAGCGCCGACGAGGACGAGATCAAGTCGATCTGCCCCGGCCTCGGCAGCGACGTGATCGCCTGCGCCGTCAAGCTGATGAGCAACGACGAGCTGATCGCCGTCGGCGCCAAGGTCTTCCACCCCCTGCCGGGCAGCAACATCGGCGCCAGGGGCTATATGGGCGCCCGTATCCAGCCGAACAGCCCGACCGACGACCTCGACGACATCCGCTGGCAGGTCTTCAACGGCTGGGCCTTCGCCGTCGGCGACGTGGTGCTCGGCACCAACCCGGTCTCGAGCGACCCCGTCGCGGTCGCCGGGGTCGAGGCCGCCCTCCAGGAGATCCGCGAGGTCTTCGGCCTCACCGACGTGATCCCGCACTGCGTGCTCGCCCACATCGACATCCAGGCCCAGGTCGAGCAGACCCAGCCGGGCACGACCGGACTGTGGTTCCAGAGCCTCGCCGGCAACGACGACGCCAACCAGACCTTTGGCATCTCCGTCGACGGCATGCTCGCGCACGCGGCCAAGCGCGCGGGTAAGTATGGCCTGTACTTCGAGACAGGTCAGGGCGCCGACTTCACCAACGGCCACGGCAAGGGCGTCGACATGGTGGTCCAGGAGTCGCGCAAGTACGGCTTCGCCCGGGTGCTGACGGCCGCGGTCGCCGCGGCGCAGCAGGCCGGCGGCGGGGCGGTGGCGCCGTGGGTCCACGTCAACGACGTCGCCGGCTTCATCGGCCCCGAGGTGTTTCGCTCCCGCGACCAGCTGGTCCGCTGCTGCCTCGAGGACATCGTGATGGGCAAGCTGCACGGCATCATGATCGGCCTCGACATCTGCAGCACCCTGCACATGGAGGTCGACCTCGACGACCTCGACTGGTGCATCGACCAGATCATGCCGGCGAACCCCGGCTACCTGATGGCGCTGCCGACCAAGAACGACCCGATGCTCAGCTACCTGACGACGGCCTTTCAGGACCACGTCCGCGTGCGCGAGAAGTTCGGCTTCAAGGTGAACGACGCGATGTGGTCGTTCTTCCGGGACACCCTCGAGGTGATCGACGCGGCGGGCCAGCCGACCGAGCACTTCGGAGAGCCGACGTGGGTGTACTTGAAGTTCATGCGCGCGCGGGGCGATATGCGCAGCGACGCGGAGCTCATGACCGAGGCCGCGGCGCAGCTCGCGGCGGTGCGCGCCCGCGGCGTGCCGATCGCCGAGGGCCACGGCGCGCGGCCCTGGGACATGAACCCGGAGCTCGACGCCGAGACCCGCGCCCTCTACGCGGACGCCAAGGTCAGCCTGCGCGCGGAGTGGGAGCCCGGCTTCGTGGCGAAGATCCCCGACGCCGTGGCCCTGCGCAGCCAGTCGGTCGATCGCGACGATTACATCCTCCACCCGCCGACCGGCGAGGTGCTCGACAGCGAGTCCGTCCGCGCCATCGAGGCGCTGAGCGCCGACTACGCCGGCGCCTACGACGTCCAGATCCTGATCAGCGACGGCCTCAACACCCTCGCTCTGATGGATGACGGGCACCTGCTGCCGTACCTCCAGGATGTCCGCGACCAGCTGACCGCGGCCGGCTACAAGGTCGCCCCCAAGCACCTGGTGCTGACCTCGGGCCGCGTGCGCGCCGGCTACCGCGCCGGAGAGCTGCTGTTCGGCGGCGGCGCCGGGCCGCAGGAGCCCGCCGCGATCGTCCACGTCATCGGCGAGCGACCCGGCACGATCCACCATAATTATTCCGTGTACATCACCGCGACGCCGGCCGCGAAGTGGGCGAAGCCTGGCGAGGTCGACCACAACATCACCCGCGTGATCTCGGGCATCTCCGACACCGCCTACGCGCCGGCCCTGGCCGCGACCGAGACCGTCTCGCTCCTGAAGCAGCTCACCGGCTGATCGCCGGGCCTGTCCGCCGTTCAGGCCCAGCCGGCCTGGACGGCTCGACTAGCGGGACGCCCAGACGACAAAGCTCGCGACGATCGCGCCGCCGCTCAGCCCGTTGATCGGCGCCAGGATATATTTATAGATGGTCTTCGGTTGGAGCGCCGCGAAGAGGACCATGCGGTTTAGCACGCACAGGAGATTGGTCGACAGGCCGTAGCAGATGAGAAACAGCATGGTCTCGAGCTGGATGTCACCATCGAGCCGAGCGGCCAGGAACTGATGGCTGAACAGATCGATCGCGGCCATGTTCCCCGCCGACAGGACGACGATCCATGTCAGGCTCAGCGCGAGTCGGCCGCGATCGAAGACCCGGACGCGGATCCGGGCGATCAGCGCGACCATGATGAAGAGCACGAGGCACGAGGACCCGAGGAAGAAGACGCGGACCTCGAACTTCCCGTGCAGGAGGAGGTCCCAGGCGAAGGATGCGCCCAGGATGAAGGACGCCAGCAGGGTCGCCGCGATCTCCACCTTGTCGTCCGTGGTGATCGACGTGACAGGTCGCGCGTGGCCGGGGGGACCGGCGGCGCCATCGCCTGCTCGAGGGGGTGTCGCTGGCGTGTCTCGGGTCATGTCAGGGTCCGAGCAGGCCGGCCGCGGCGCGGAGCTCGACGTGGGCGCGGTGATAGTCACCGAGCGCGTCGAGCTCCTGCAGGGCCGCGTCGGTCGCGGCCTGCTCGCGCAGGTTGACGAGCAGGAGGGTGCTGTCGCCGAGGCGAAAGCGGCTGCGCTCGGCTTGCTCGAGCTCGTGGGCCGCGGCGAGCTGCTCGCGGGCGAGGGCGACGCGGGTGTGCGCGGCGACCAGGGCCGAGTGCGCGTCGCGGATCTCCAGCGCGATCACGTCACGGGCCATGCGCAGCTCGGCGTCGATGCGGGCGAGCTCGGCCTCGGCGCGGCGCAGCTTGCCCCGGGCGCCCCGGAGCGCGAGCGGAAGCTCGATGTTCACGCTGGCGACGAACTCCGCCGGTCGCAGGTACGCGTTGGCGGGGTCGACCGCGCCGATGTCCTTGGCCGCGTAGGCGTCGAGGTCGATCCTCGGCGAACGATTGTTGCGGGCCAGCTTGAGCTCGACGGCCGCGGCTTCGCGCTGGAGGAGCAGGCGCCGCAGGTCGGGCCGGCGCTCCCAGGCCTCGCGGATCGTCTGCTCGAGCCCGTCGGCGACCGGCCGCTGCGCCTCGGGGAACGTGTCTGGCAGGCGCGCGGGCGCGGGCACCTGGAGCTCGCCGTCGGCGTCGCGGAGGTGCCTGGCGAGGTCGAACGCGGCCTGCTGCAGCGCCCGCTCGGCGGCGACGATGCGGGCCCCGCGGTCGACGATCGCCCGGCGGTTGTCGAGGCCCTCGACCGCCGGCACGCTCCCCGCGGAGATCTGCTTGCGCAGCGCGTCGTCGCGGTTCTCCGCGAGGGCGAGCAGGCTGCGCTGCACGTCGAGGCGCAGGCCGGCGCCGACCCAGGCCCAATAGGCGCGCCCCGCCGCCCGCTCGAGCTCGATCGCCCGGGCGTCGAGGTCCGCCGCCGCCGCGTCTCGCCCGAGCGCGGTGACCCGCAGGTCGGCGCGCCGGCGATCGATCGCCCCGCCCTGCCACAACGGCAGGCTCACGCCGGCTCGCAGCTCGCCGCCGCTGGCCGTCTTGCCGCGCAGGTCGTAGACCGCGAAGCTGCCGAGGCCCAGCCGCCAGCCGCCGTACACGCTGAGGCCCCACAGCGGCGTCGGCTGGCGCAGCTCGACGTCGACGGTGCCCCGCTGGAACGCGCCGATCGGCGCGTACTGACCGCGCGCGCGCATGACCGGGTCGAAGCCGCCGCGCGCCGCCATCGCGTCGCCCTCGGCCGCGCGCTGGCGCTGGCGCGCGGCCTCCAGCTGCGGGTGCGTCGCCGCGAGCACCGCGAGCACCTCGGCCAGCGTCAAGGCCTCGCGCGGCGCCGACGGAGCGGCTGTCTCTTGAGCCATGGCCTCACGAACATGGCCGAAGAGACTGGTAGAGAGCAGCACCAGCGCGAGCGCGGCCCGGATCACGGCTCCTCCTCTTGCTTGGCGCGGCGCGGCTCCTTGCCGTGCGCGGCGTCGCCGACCGGGGCGCCGGTGAGCACGGGCGGGAAGCCGTTGAACTGGCGCCACAGCTCGTAGCCGAGGCGAACCTCGTCGAGCAAGATCCAGCCGTTGGCGCGCACGCCCTGGCGCAGGTACTGGGCCGCGGGCCACTGGTCCTCGGGCGGGGCCGCGAGGTCGGGCAGCACGACCACGCGGAAGTGGCCCTTGCCGTCGTCGGTCGCGTCGACGTAGGCGACCACGGCGCCGAAGGTGCCGACCGCGACCGAGGGCCAGCCGACGAATTGCACCGCCGGCCAGCCCTCGAACTGCAGCCGCACGTGTCGCCCCGGGGTGACCAGCGGCGCGTCGATGCCGTCGAGCCAGAGCTCCACCGCGCGGGCCTCGGTGTCGGGCACGAACTGGGCGATCGGGTCGCCGACCTTCACCATCTCGCCGCCCTGACGGGCGATCAGCCGCAGCACGCTGCCGTCGCGCGGGGCCGTCACGACCATCGCGCCTTGCCGGACCTGGCGGACCTCGATGCGCGCGAGCTCCTGCTCGGCGCGGGCCAGGTCGCCGCGCGCCGTCTCCAGCGCGACCTTCGCGGCGTCGACGGCCGCCCCGGTGTCGCCGCCGACGCGCGAGGTGTCGGCGCGCATCGCCTTGACCTCGCCACGCGCCGCGGCCCGGGCGGCGCGCGCTCGCAGCAGGTCGGCGCGGGCGGTCTGCTCGGCGAGCTCGGCGAGCTCGAGGCTGCGCGTGGAGGCGAGGCCCTCGGCGGCGAGCTTCTGGGTCCGCTCGAGGTTGAGGATCGAGGCGTTGAGGCCGGCCTGCGCGGCGTCGACGGCCTGCTGCGCGGCCAGCTCGCGGTCGACGGCCATGCCGGCGCGCATGCGGGCGCCGTCGGTCGCCGACAGCTGGGCCAGCGCGAGGCCGTCGATGCGCTGCTGGCTGAGGTCGATCGCGCGCCGGGCCGCATCGACGCGGTCCTGCGCCGCGCTGCGCTCGCGCTCGATGCGGGCGAGGATGTCGGGGTCGTTGTCGGCGATGCGGGCGATCGGGTCGCCCGCGGCGACGTGGCCGCCCTCATCGACCATCCACTCGACCACGCGACCGTCCATCGGCGCCTCGAGGGTCTGCTGGCGATCGAGCGGGGCGTAGGCGATCACCCGGCCCTGGCCCGGCAGCGACTGCTGCCACGGCGCCAGGGCCAGCAGGGCCAGCAGCACCAGCGCCGCGAGGACCAGGTGCCGCGCGAGCGCCCGCGCGGTCTGGGTCGGCTGCGTCAGGCGCAGGATGCTCGGCTCGGTGCTGAGGAGGTGTCGGGTGTCGGTGTCCATGTCGACTCGGCTCACGGCGGGGTGGAGAGGTCGATGACGCGGCGGCAGCGGGCCTGCACCCGCGGGTCGTCGCTGACGACCAGCACGGTCCACGGCGCGTCGGCGGCGAAGATGTGCTCGAGCAGCGCCTCGTGCTTGTCCGGCGGGAGCATCAGGCCGTCGAGCAGGCCGTCGATGAGCAGCAGGCGCGGCTGGGCCGCGAGCGCCCGCGCGAGCACGAGGCGCCGGGCCTGGGCGCCGGACAGCGGGGCGCCGGTCGGCAGCAGCGGGCTGTCCAGGCCGGCCGGCAGCGCCGCGATCGCGTCGCCGAGGTCGACCAGGCTGAGCGCCACGCGCAGGGTCGTGAGCGGCACCTGCGGCGCGCCGAGGCGCAGGTTGTCGAGGATCGACGCGTGAAACAGGTCGCCCGGGCGGACCAGCGCGATCTGGTCGCGCAGCGCCGGCAGGTCGGCCACCCGCAGGTCGACGCCGTCGATCTCGACCTGGCCCTGCGCGGGCCGCTGGACGCCGAAGCACAGGTCGAGCAGGGCGGTCTTGCCGTCGCCGCTGCCGCCCGCCACGAGCACCCGCTCGCCGGCCGCGACCTCGATGTTGCCGCGGCCCCGCAGCGCCCCGCGCAGCAGCAGGCGCGCCGGCCCGTTGGAGAACTCGCGCGCCCCGCCGACCGGCTCGAGCGGCAGATCGATCAGCTTGCCGAGCTTCTCGAGCGCGGACAGCAGGTCGTAGAACTTCTCGAGGTGCTTGCCGAGCGTGGCGAAGCTGGCCGACACCGCCGTGACCACCAGCTCCGCCGCGACCAGCTGGCCGAGGGTCAGCTGGCGCTCGAGCACCAGCAGGCCGCCGACCCCGAGCAGCGCCGCCCCGGCGATCACCTGCAGGCCGAGGCCGCCGATGAGCTGGCGCACCAGCCGGGCGAAGTGGGCCCGGCGCGCCGTCAGGTACGCGCGAGCGAGCAGCTCGGCGCGGGTGACCGCGTGCCGCATCGCCGCCTCCGACTTGAACAGCACCGGGCTGCGCGCGACCTCCTCGAGCCACGCGACCGCCGCGTACTTGCAGGTCGACTCGCGCAGGCTGCTGGCGATCGCCGCGCGCAGCGGCAGCATCACGATCATCGCCAGGGCGAGGAGCAGCACCACGTCGAAGGCGAGCAGCATCGGGTGATAGAACGCCAGCAGCGCCATGCCGACCGCGGCCTGCAGGGCGACCGAGACGCCGTCGAGCAGCAGCCCCGCGCAGGCCTTCTGGATGGTGACGACGTCGAAGAAGCGGTTGACCAGCTCCGGCCCGTGGACCGCGTCGTGGTCGGCGAGGTCGACTCGAGGGAGGCGGCGGGCGACGTCGGCGACCGCGCGCACGAACAGGCGCTGCTGCAGCACCTCGACCACGAACGCCGCGAATGCCTTGAGCGCCGCCGCGAACGAGAGGCCGGCCAGCAGCAGCAGCGTGAGCACGAACAGCGGCTGGAGCACCGATCCGAAGGCGACCGTGTTGACCAGCGCCTGCACGGCGATCGGGCTGACCAGGCTGAGCGCGCCGATCCCCACCGCGTAGACCATGACCACCCACAGGTCGCCTCGCTCGAGGTGGATCAGCGCGCGCAGCCGGCCGAGCGCGCGCGCGGTCGGCTCGCTGGCGGCCACCCGACGCGCGTGGAGGGCGTCCAGGGGCAGCGCCGGCTCGATGAGCAGCCAGGTCGTCGCGGCGCCGGACGTCGCCGACCCGAGCACCTCTCGCAGCGCCCGCGGGCCCAGCCGCACCCTCGACTCGTCGCCGCCCTCGATGAGGTGACCCTCCACTCCGCCGCGCCGCGCCGCCTTCGCCAGCAACCAGCGCCCCCGCCGCTGCGAACCCAGCAGCGTCAACGCGGGCATCGCCGGGCCGACCCGCCCGCGCAGCTCGGCCGCGGTGAGCTCCACCGCCTGCGCCCGCAGCCCCATCCGCGCCACGGCCCGGCTCACCGCCTCGACCCAGCCGTCGTGCGCGTCGCGGTAGGTCGCCGCGCCCTGCAGCGCCGCCCAGGCCTGCGCCGGGTCGAACTCGGTGCCCACGTGCTCGGCCAGCATCTCCAGCACGCGCAGGAGGTCGCCGAAGGGCCCGCCGGAGCCGGTCGTCGCGCTACCCATGCCGGCCCCCGTGCTGGGCCCAGCGGCGAGCCACCGCCCGACCGATCCGGTCGATGAAGTACGTCACAGCCGCCTCGCTCGCCTCATCCTCGGCCGTGAGCGACACGTCCGCGCCGCCGACCAGGCGGACATCACCGCGCATCCGCACGCGCCCGGGGCCGCAGGCGACCGAACGTAGCGCCGCCCTGACCACCGATGCCGCGAAGCGGGCGAGCGCGAAGCGGAGCCGCATCTCCGCGTCCGCAAACGCGCCCGATTCCGCGCACTCCGCGCAAATGTTGAGCTCGACCCGCATCTGTCCCCCCGTATGTAACGGCGTCAGACCTCTGAGCAAGTAGATAATACATCACTCGAACTTTGATAAAAGCGAAGTGCATGCCCACGCTCAACTATCATCACCTCCTGCACTTCTGGACCGTCGCGCGCGAGGGCGGCGTCGCGGCGGCCGGCCGCCGCCTGCGGCTGTCGCAGTCGACGTTGTCGACCCAGCTGCGCCTGCTCGAGGAGCAGATGGGCCTCGAGCTGTTCGACCGCAGCCGGCGCCGCCTCACGCTCAGCGAGGCGGGTCGCACCGCGTTCCGCTACGCCGACGAGATCTTCGGGCTCGGCCGCGAGATGGTCGACGCGCTGCACAGCCGCCCCGAGGGCCACCCGCTGCGGCTCGCGGTCGGCATCACCGACGCGGTGCAGAAGCTGATCGCGTACCGCCTGATCGAGCCGGCGCTCAAGCTACCAGGCGGCCTGCAGGTGCAGTGCAGCGAGGACCGGCTCGATCGCCTCTTGCCGCTGCTCGCCAGCCACGAGCTCGACCTCGTGATCTCCGACGCTCCCCTGCAGCCGGGGGCTTCCTTCAAGGCCTTCAACCACCCGCTCGGCCACAGCGACATCTCGATCTTCGCCGTCCCGGAGCAGGCCGCCCGCCTGCGCCGCCGCTTCCCTGGCAGCCTCGACGGCGCCCCGTTCCTGCTGCCCAGCGGGACGAGCGCGCTGCGTCGCGAGCTCGAGGGGTGGTTCGACCAGCATGAGCTTCGCCCCGTCGTGGTCGGTGAGTTCGACGACAGCGCCCTGCTCAAGGTCTTCGGCCAGGCAGGCGTCGGCGCCTTCGCCGGTCCCAGCGTGATCGCCCGCGAGATCGCCCGCCAATACGGCGTGAAGGTCATCGGCCGCGCCGAGGGCCCTGTCGAGCGCTTCTTCGCCATCTCGGCCGAACGCCGACTCAAGCACCCCGGCGTCGTGGCCATCTCCGCCGCCGCCCGCCGCGAGCTGTTCGCCGCCGCCTCGCTCCCCTCGCCCTGACCCGCCGACACCCCCGTCGGCCCGGTGACACCAGCGGGCGAGATCGGCCGGGGGCGGCCGAGGTCGGCGCGGTCATGGCGGCTTGCGAGCGGGCCAGGACCGGGTGATCCTGGGCGACCGAGGGCGCAGCATGATCGTGGCCGCTGGGAGACTGATCGTCGGATGGTGGCTCGGCTTCGTCGCCGCCGCGGCGGCCTGCAAGGGCGGCGACGCCGGTACCGACAGCGCCGAGGCAACGAGCGCAGCCTCGACGAGCACGAGCGCGATGCCCACGTCGAGCACCGGGTCGACGGGAGGCTCCACGTCCACGACCGGAGCGCCTCCGACGACCCTCATGGAGGGCGGCGAGAATGGGCCGCCTTGCCCGTCCGGCGAGGTCACGCCTGCCGAGCTGCCGATCGGGGCGGTCGGCGAGCCGTATGTGGCGACCATCACCCACGGTGTCGCCGGGGACGTGGGCGAGGTCGCCTTGCTCGGCATGCTCCCGCCCGGCGTCGAGCAGAGCCCAGGGGAGGGCGCCATCAACCTCAGCGGTACGCCGACGATGGCCGGCGCGTTCCCCCTCAGCGTGAGCTCGTCGACCTGGGACGGCGGCACCTGTCTGCCCGAGAAGGACTATGTGCTCGTCATCGCGGACGGCGGAGCGAGCACCGGCAGCAGCACCGGAATGACGGGAGGCTGAGCGCATGCGGCCGGTCTCATTGTCACTTCGGATCGCCAGGCCGCTCGTGCGCGCGAGCCTGCTCCTGTGCGTCGCGGCCTGTCGCCCCGCGTCGACGACACCGCCGGCGAGCCCCACCGCGACGCGCCCGGTGAGTGAGCCGGCCCCGGCCCCGGCCCCGGCTCCGGCCCCGGCCCCGCGTGCGCGCGCGCCCGAGGAGACCGTGGCGACGGTCGATGGTGTGGCCATTCGGGAGGCGGACTTGAGCCGCCTCGCCAGCGGGACCAGCGCGGAGCAGCCGCAGCCCCGCGCGGCGCTGGTGCTGCAGGCGGTCGAGCGCCTGCTGATCGAGCGCGAGGCCCAGGCCCGCGGCATCACAATCGAGCAAAGAACCATCGACCAGGCGCTGCAGACACTGGCCTCCACCTACTCCCTGTCGCTCGAGCAGCTGCAGGCCGCGGTGGCGACGACCACTCGATTGTCGTGGGAGGACTACCGGAGCGAGCTGGCGGCGCAATTGCTCGAGGGCAAGCTCGTCGTGATGCTGAATGTGGCGTCCGCCGCGACCGGGCCCGGGGCGCCGCTCCCCGAAGAGGCCTACCTCGCGGCGCGCGCGCGGCTGCTCGGGTGCCTGCGGGCGCGCGCGGTGGTTTCGGTGTCCGATCCCGCGGTGGCGCTGCCAGAGAACCTGCTCGCGGTGGCGACGACGGTCGAGGGGCTGCGTCTCACGGGCGAGCCGGGCCTGCCGGTCGCAGAGCTCGAGGCCGCGGTCAAAGCGGTCACCGCCGGGCGGCGCCTGTGCGACTCGTACACCGAGGCGCACAGGGCCCTGTTACAGCTGTATCGCGAGCGCGGATACCTGCAGGCCGATGTCCAGATCGTGTGGCCGACTCGACTCCTGTCGGCGATGAACCTCGACGTCACGGTGGCGCCCGGGCCCATGCACGTGTTCGGGGCGGTGCGCTTTGATCAGTCGGCCGTGCCGGTGCGCCAGCGCCTGCGCGCGCGCGACCTCGCGCGCGCCACCAGCGTCCACATGAAGGCCGGCGCCCCTGCGGTCGACTCGGCGCTGTTGGCCGCTGCGGCCGCTGTGCGTGCGGCTGCGGACAAGGCCGGCCTCGGGCCGATCGAGATCGACGCGACTCGCCGCGCGCGCGGCAAGGATGTGGCGCTCGATGTGACCTATCGCCTGACGCCGTCGCCATGACGCGATTTCTCGGGCCGCTGTACACTGCGCTGACATGAAGAGGTCTCGTCTCGCGCTCATTGCATCGCTCTCTGCGCTGCTTCTCGGCTGTTTTTCGAATCCCAACAACCAGAACTTCGGGAGCGCGACCGCGGGCGGCTCGTCCGGCGCCTCGAGCCAGGGGATGGACGGGTCGGGCGAGAGCGGCGGGCCAGGCACCACAGGGGGCGTGAGCGGCGAGAGCGGAGCCGCGACGGATGTGACCGACGAGAGCGGGGCCGCGACGGGCGTCACCGGTGAGAGCGGCGCGACCGACGATACCGGGGCGAGCCCTGACGAGCATGCGCCGCGTGGAAACGTCGATCATGTCGGCTGCGACGGCGTGTGGGGCTGGGCGATCGACGACGACCAGCCGGCGACCTCGCTCGCCGTTCGGGTCGACTTCGGCGGGGTGCAGGTCATGGCGGTGGCCGACCAGCCGCGTCCGGACGTGTGCGGCGGCGCGCCCTGCGACCACGGCTTCAGCGTGAACGTGCCGATCGAGGTCCAGGACGGCATCGATCATGCGGTCACGGTCCACGCGATCGACCCGCAGGGCGCCGCGGAGGTCGTGGTGGGCGCCGGCCTGGTGAACTGCGGCGGGGCCGACCCTGACCCCTTCACGGTGCTGTTCGAGGACGGCGACAGCTACGTGCGTTACCGTCAGGTGACGGACACCTTCGAGAAGACCGACAATCTGATGCGGGACGTCGCGCGCAAGATGATGCCGATCGATCTGCACACCTGGTCGATCGCCAACTTCAACCGTGATCTGCTGATGTTTAGCCGCTTTCGGCTGATGGACAAGGTCGGTTATACGCTGTTCGAATACAATGACACGATCGGCGCGGTGCACGTGGCGCTGGCTCAGAACGACGCCGAGACCGCGCGGGGGAACAACCACCAGCCCGCGCTGTCGGAGTTCCTCATCGCCGAGGGCGACTATCAAGTGGAGTACACGCTGAAGCCGGGCAGCGCCGGGCGGCCCTCGCTGATGTTGTGGCGCCAGCGCCCGGACAACCAGTTCCTGCTGCTGGTCGGCGCCGACGTCGACGGGAACGAGCAGGGCACGGTCGACGCCGTCGACGGGATCCTCGTGAACTTCAACGAGACGGTGACACGGTCCTTCAGCGTGCAGTTCCTGGACGAGGATAACGCGCTCTACAAGAGCAACGCCAACGGCTTCGAGAATTGAGCCCGGACCCGCCTGGGCCCTCGCTCGGCCCAGGCGCCCTGTGTATTATCCCGTCCGTCCATGACGCTCCTCAGCTCTGTTCCGACGGTTGCGATCATCGGCGCCGGCTTCGGCGGGCTCGGGCTCGCGGTCGCGCTGCAGCGGGCCGGCATCGACTTCGCCGTGTTCGAGAAGGCCGGCGCGCTCGGCGGAGTGTGGCGCGACAACGACTACCCGGGGGCGGCCTGCGACGTCCCCTCGAACCTGTATTCCTTCTCATTCGCGCGGCGGTACCCGTGGACGCACCCGTACGCCCGGCAGGCCGAGATCCTCGCCTACCTCGAGCACTGCGCCGACCGCTTCGAGCTGCGCCGACACATCCGCTTTGACCACGCCCTGGTGGCCGCCGACTACGATGAGTCGCGGGGCGAGTGGCGGCTCCGCTTCGCCGGCGGCCTGGAGCAGCGGGCCCGGGTGCTGGTCAGCAGCGTCGGCCAGCTCCACCGGCCCTCGATCCCGCCGCTGCCGGGCCGTGACAGCTTCCGCGGCGTCAGCTTCCACTCGGCGCGGTGGGACCACGCCCACGAGCTCGCCGGGGAGGACGTCGCGGTGATAGGCACCGGCGCGAGCGCGGCCCAGTTCGTGCCCGAGATCGTGGGGAAGGTCCGCCGGCTCTATCTCTTCCAGCGCTCGCCGACCTGGGTGGCGCCGAAGGCAGAGGCCGCGCTCGCGCCGTGGCAGCGGCGGCTGCTCGACGCCGTCCCGCTGTTGCAGGACGTCGACCGCCTGCGGGTCTTCGCGCTGACGGAGCTGCTCGGCTATTGCTACCGCGGCCACCGCTTCGCCTCGACGCTGCCGACGCTGCTCGCGCGGAGCCTGCTGCGCGCGCAGGTCCGCGACCCGGACCTGCGGCGGACCTTGACGCCGCAGTACCCGATCGGCTGCAAGCGGATCATCCTCAGCAACAAGTGGCTGCCGGCGCTGTGCCGGCCGAACGTCGAGGTCGTCACCGCGCCGATCGAGGGCCTGACCGCGCGCGGGGTACGGACACGCGACGGGCGCGAGCGGGCGGTCGACGCGGTGATCTATGGCACCGGCTTCGCCGCCACCGAATTCCTCGCGGGGATCCAGATCAGGGGCACAGACGGGCGCGAGCTCGCGGCCGCCTGGAAGGACGGAGCCCGCGCCCACCTCGGGCTCGCCGTCCCCGGCTTCCCCAACTTCTTCATGCTGTACGGCCCCAACACGAACCTCGGCTCGGGCTCGATCGTCTTCATGCTCGAGCAGCAGGCCGCGCACCTGGCCGCGCTCACGCGCACACTGCTCGAGCGCGGGCTCCGCAGCGTCGAGGTCCGCGCCGACGTCGAGCAGGCGTTCGTCCGCCAGATGCGCGAGCGCAGCGCGAGGTCGACCTACAGCGGCAACTGCACGAGCTGGTACAAGAACGCCGATGGCGTCAACACCAACAACTGGGTCGGCTCGATGGTGGAGTATCGCCGCCGCGTTCGCGTCCCGAACCTCGCCGACTACAAAATGACCGCGGCGACTGTGCGGCCGTGAAGCCCGGCGAGGGCCGCCTCGACCAGGGCGCGAGATATCTTCACTTCGCGGGCGCGGGGACCGGCTCCGCGGCGACCTCGAACATGACCTCGTTGCGGCGCATGAAGCCCGGCGTCCACGGCGGGTCATAGCGCGAGAACACCGGCGGCGCGTCGACGACCGCGAGGCCGGCCGCGAGCACGGCCTGGCGCAGCGCGGCGATCTCCTTCTGCACGCCCTCTTCGTCGGGCGAGCCGCTGAATTGCCGCACGGCGAGGGTCAGGGCCGGGAGCTCGCGGATCTGCACGCGGGGGTCCTTCGGCCGCGGCAGCGTCGCCAGAGTGTACTTGCTCGGCATCGTGAAGGTGATGATCCAGCGATCGCCGCGGCGCTGGCGGTCGACCGGCGCTGTCATGGCGATCTTCTCGGCGCTCGCGGCCCGACGATCGACCGGCGCCGTCATAGCGACCTCCTCGGCCCGCATGTTGTTGCCGAAGATGAAGCCCGCGAGCAGCCGAAACCCCGCATTCGTCGCCTGCCGCGGATCGCCCGTGACCTCGACCTCGGCGACCAGGCGCTTCTCATAGCTGCGCAGCTCGAAGCCCGCCCCCTGCCTGACCACCGTATATTCCGGCGTCTCCACCCGCCCGCGCGCGAGCACCTTGCTGTCGGCGAGCGCGTCCGACGAGGACACCACGGCACAGAGCCCACCCACGAGGGCGGCCAGGGAGACGACGATGGACCAGGGGCGAAGCATGGGCGCAAGCTTGCGGCAGGTCGCTCCATGCGCAACGATCGCGCCGCTGCGCGCCGCTCCAGGGCCTCCTGCGCGCGATCGACGGCGGTCATCGGCGGACGGGATGCACGTGACGGCTCGTCGCTCGTCCCTCCGCGCGTCGCGCTCATCGGCGAGGGCCGCCACTCGGAGCCTTTCGCCTTTGCGCGGCGGGCCGTCGCGGGTACTGTCTCGTCGAAGAGGAAGCCTCCCATGACCATCGAACCCCATCGTCCGCTCGGCCGCTCCGGCGTAATGATCTCCACCATCGGCCTCGGCTGCATGGGCATGTCGGACTTTTACGGCAGCGCGGACGACGCCAAGAGCGTCGCCCTCATCCATCACGCCCTCGATCAGGGCATGAACTTCTTCGACACCGCCGACATGTACGGACCCCACACGAACGAGGTCCTGGTCGGCAAGGCGCTCGCCGGCCGGCGCGACGAGGCCGTGATCGCCACCAAGTTCGGGGTGATGCGCGCCCCCGACGGGGGCTGGCTCGGCATCAACGGCAAGCCCGACTATGTCCGCGCGTGCTGCGACGGCAGCCTGTCGCGCCTCGGCGTCGAGACGATCGACCTCTATTATCAGCACCGCATCGACCCCGAGACGCCGATCGAGGAGACCGTCGGCGCCATGGCCGACCTGGTCGCCGCCGGCAAGGTCCGCTTCTTGGGGCTGTCCGAGGCGGACCCGGGGCAGATCCGCCGGGCCCACGCCGTGCACCCGATCAGCGCGGTCCAGACCGAGCTCTCGCTGTGGTCCCGCGAGGTGGAGCAGGAGGTCCTCGGCACCTGCGCCGAGCTGGGCATCACCTTCGTGGCTTACTCGCCCCTCGGCCGCGGCTTTCTGACCGGTCAGATCCGGAGCGCCGAGGACTTCGCGCCCGACGACTTCCGCCGCCGCAACCCGCGCTTCCAGGGCGAGAACTTCACCCGCAACCTGGCGCTGGTCGACCGCGTTCGCTCGATGGCCGCTGACAAGGGGGTCACGTCCGCGCAGTTGGCCCTGGCCTGGGTGCTCCTGCGGGGAGACCACGTGGTGGCCATCCCCGGCACCACGCAGCAGCGCCGCTTCGACGAGAACCAGGCCGCGCGCCAGGTCGTCCTCAGCGCCGACGACCTGGCCGAGCTCGACCGCATCCTGCCCCCTGGTGCCGCCGTCGGGACTCGATACTGAGACGCCATGATCCTGTCGTTTGGCGAGCTGTGCCCAGCCGGGCGCACTCGCCTCGCGGGCCTTTGCTTGCTCGCGCTGCCCTGTGGCAGACTGTCGCCCTGGTGACTGACTTGAAAAAACGCATGGATCCGCGCTCGTTTCCTCTCCTCGGTCTGCTCACCGCCGCCGCCTGCGGCCCCGCCTCGCCAGCGGGCGAGACCGATGCCACCACCAACGACGGCACCAGCACCGAAGGTGTCACCGCGGACCCGACCACGGACCCGACGGACCCGACGGGCCCGACCTCGACGGACCCGAGCACGGGCGAGCCGCCGCCGGAGTGCCGACTCGACTCCGACTGTGAATTCAGCGCCTATTGCAACCAGTGCTACGAGGGCAGCTGTCGCATGAACCCGGACTGCGACGAACGGCCCTACAATTACGACGACGACTGTTACGACGACCGGGATTGCGACGACGGCTACGTCTGCGCGCGGGGCCAGTGCGTCGAAGCCCCGCCGATCGCCCTGCCGAGCTGCGTGCCACCGGACGTTGATATCGTGCAATGGAACCTCTCCAATGCGCCGTCATCCTTCGTGCTGGCCGACCTCGACGGCGACCTGGACCTGGACATCGCGGCCGCCGAGCCGGCGTCGGGCTCGATCGAGATCGCATTGAACGACGGGGCCGGCAAGTTCATCCTCGCCGGCGCCTTCGCCATCGCCCCCGAGGGGACCGGCGAGCTGGCCCTCGCCGCCGGAGACATCGACAAGGACGGCGACCTGGATCTCGTCGTCACCCGGCGCGAGGTCGATGGCGTGCTCAACCTGCTGTTCAACGACGGCGCCGTGTTCACCGTCGGTCCGCCGAACTTCATCGCCGAGCAGCCCGTGCAGGTCTTCATGGCGGATATGAACGGGGACGGGGCGCTCGACGTGGTGAGCGTCAACGAGGTCTGGCCGCACGTCACGGTCCAGATCGGCGACGGCGCCGGCAAGCTCTCGGCCAAGCAGACCGGCATCGCCCCCCTGATCAAGGGCCGCGCTCACGTCGGCGACATCACCCTCGACGGCGTCGCCGATCTGCTCGCACCGGTGTCGGGCGAGGTCACCCTCTGGGTCGGCGGCCTCCAACCGCTGCTCGTGCCGCTGCGGGACTTCCCCGTCGCGGGGTCGGACATGGTCGCCCTGACCGCCGATCTCGACCTTCAGGGGCACTCCGATCTCGTCCTCATTCATGCGGATGGCGACAAGGGCATGCTCGACGTCTGGTCCAGCACCGCGAAGGATGCCTGGGCCTTCGAGCCGCAGAACTACGTCACCAGCCAGCCGCTGACCGGCGGCGTGCTGGCCGAGCTCGACGACCTGGCGGGCCCGGACCTCGTCTCGGCCACCAAGCTCGGCCAACTGATGATCCTGCCCGGCAACGGCGGAGGCTTCGCCTGTGAGCACATCGTCGTCGACGCCGCGACCAGCTCGCCCGCGTTGATCGCCGTCGGCGACGTCGACGACGATGGGCGCCCCGACATCATCGCCGGCGGACTCGACGGGCCCACGCTCACGACCATCCACCTCACGTTCTAGCCGGCAGCGCGACGACTGGGCGCGGCCGCGCGGCCGCCGAACCGCTGCCCTCGCGGAGACACCGCCCAGGCCTCCTCCCGTGAGGAGGCATGCGCGAGGTGCTGAGCCCGGCCCGCCGAGGACACGATGTTTGCTAAGATGACGGGGTGTCAGAGGATGGATGGAAGTGGCGCCGCAGGGCCTCACGAGCGGCCTCGCTGCTGGTGTGCTGCTCGGGCTGCCAGTTGAACCCCGCCTACGACGAGCCGAGCCAGAGCGGTGGCGGCGGCAGCGGGACCACGCTGGCGAGCAGCGGGACCACGCTGGCGAGCAGCGGGACGGCCCAGGACAGCAGCGGGACGGCCCAGGAGAGCAGCGGGACGTTGAGCCCGACGGGGAGCGGCACTGCCGGCGAGGGTGTGACCGGCACCAGCGGCGCGACCACGGAGACGACGGGCCCTCCGCCCGGCGTTTGTGGGGAAGGAGTCGGACATGCTGCGCAACGGCTGGGGGGAGATCGGCGAGAACCCCGAGGGCCTCTATCCCTGGTGGTCTGGCCAGATCTTCGTGCGCTGAGTAGTGGCGCGCAGCCGCGCCGCCTCAGGCGATGCGCACGCGCACGGTCGTGCCGTCCGACTGCACGCCCAGCGCCGTCAGCGGACGCTTCGCCGGGCCCTGCGTCACCGTGCCATCGAGCGCGTAGCGCGAGCCGTGGCACGGACAGTCGAAGGTGCGCGCCGCCTCGTTCCAGCCGACCGTGCAGCCCATGTGCGTGCACTTGAGTGAGAACGCCGCGAAGCGGTCCTCTCCGTGCACGACCATGATCGGCTTGCCGGCGCCGTCGGGGCGCACCGGCAGCACGCCGCCCGCTCGCTGCAGCTCGGGGTAGTCGGCCAGCACGAGGAGCAGCTCGTCGCCCTGCGTCGCCACGTCGCGCACCGGCGGCAGCCGGGCCGCGCAGCCGAGCACGACCAGACCGACCGCGCCGACCCCCGCACCGAGCGCCTCGCGGCGGGTCCACGGGCGGGCCACGGCGCCCGGAGGATCGTCAGGCCCCGCCGCGGGCGACATGAACTTCGAGCTGCGATTTGTCATGGTTGCTCCGCCACTATGCGACAGCGCGCGCACAAACGGAAGCTCCGGGCGCAGGTCCCCCTCAGTCCTTCGTGCCCTCGGGCTCGCCGGTGAAGTCGAGGTAGTGGCCCGAGCGCGCCGCCTTGGTCTCGAGATAGAAGCGGTTGTGCCGGGTCGCCGGCAGCTGATGCGGGATGCGCCCGCTGACCACCACGCCGTGTTGCTCGAGGCCGCGGAGCTTGTTGGGGTTGTTGGTCATCAGCTGGATCGAGCGCAGGTCGAGGCTGCGCAGCATGTGGGCCGCGACCCCGTAGTCGCGCTCGTCGTCCCGAAAGCCCAGCGCGAGGTTGGCCTCCACGGTGTCGAGGCCGCGGTCTTGCAGGGCGTAAGCGCGGATCTTGTTGATCAGGCCGATGCCGCGCCCCTCCTGCCGCAGGTACAACAAGATGCCGCGCTCCATGGTCCCGAAGGTCGTCAGGGCCGCCTCGAGCTGGTCGCGGCAGTCGCAGCGCAGCGAGCCCATCGCGTCGCCGGTGAGGCACTCCGAGTGCAGGCGGACCGGCACGTCGCTGGCTCCGCAGACCTCGCCGCGGACCATAGCGATGTGCTCCTTGGCGTCGCGGTTGTTCCAAAACGCCACGATCTTGAAGTCGCCGAAGCGGCTCGGCAGGTCGGCGACCGCGACCACCCGGACGCAGGTGCGCGCCGGACCGAAGCCCGCGCAATCATGGGTCTGATCGCGCTCGACTGGCGCCTCTAGCGGGGATGCGTCTGGGGTCATCGAGTTTCCTCGCCGCAAGCTTGCCCGGCCAACATTCGTCGCGCCAGCGCGAGGCCGGCCAGATATGCACCCTGGACCCCGGCGCCGGCGCAGAAGGCCTCGCCGGCCAGACCGATGCGCGCGCCGCCAGGCAGGCTCACGAGCATCGGGGACGCCAGCGCCGGCGATCCGGCGTGCGCGTAGCGCCAGCGGTGTGACTCGA
>Ga0209480_10000923_pt1 | contig 22355 bp, 12 predicted proteins | sample JI61114C2DNA_FD_187501 | JGI IMG/M metagenome (GOLD analysis project Ga0209480, IMG submission 187501) | Wastewater effluent complex algal communities from Wisconsin, to seasonally profile nutrient transformation and Carbon sequestration -... | ecosystem: Engineered > WWTP > Effluent > Algae... | reverse complement strand
AAGGAACAGGTAATGATTTTATCATTTTTGATAATCGCGATGGGCGTATTGACCATAAAAATACGCAGTGGTTTAGACATATTTGCGACCGTCGTTTTGGAATTGGTGCAGATGGTGTTATGCTGCTTGAAAATGAAGCAGGATACGACTTCAAAATGGTGTATTATAATGCAGACGGCAATATAAGCTCCATGTGTGGCAATGGCGGACGCTGTCTGGTAAATTATGCTTTGCGCCTCGGTATAGTTAAAGATGAATATACTTTTGTGGCCGTTGATGGTCCGCATACTGCCTATGTAAAAAATGGCATTGTACACCTTAAAATGAATGACGTGCTGTCAGTTACAAAAGGCGAAAATTATTATTTCCTTGACACCGGTTCACCACATTATGTGCAATTTGTTGAAGATGTGATGCAAGTCGACATAAAATCAACCGGTGCGGCTATTCGTTATGCAGAACAATTTAAGCCGGGAGGTACAAATGCAAATTTTATCGATTGCCTCCAAAATCAATTGCATATACGTACCTACGAACGCGGGGTTGAAGATGAAACACTTAGCTGCGGAACAGGTGTAACAGCCTCTGCCCTCGCCTATGCGATTAATAACGCCCTTCTGGATGGTAAACATACTATTACTCTGCAAACAATGGGCGGCGAATTACAAGTTCAATTTGACCTGAAAAACGGGCACTTTACCGACGTATGGCTGATTGGTCCCGGAGAACTGGTTTTTGAGGGCGAGATATAATATATTTGTCTACCTATTTTCCAATTAACCCTAAATTAAACCCTATGCAACTTTACCCGTTAGCAGTTGGCAACAGCTGGACTTACAAAATGAAAGATGGTAATACCTATACCAATTCAATTACTGGTTTAGAAGGTCAACATTATATCATGCTCAATTCAGCATCCAATATTGCTTCAAAAGTGTATGCAGATGGCAATAACTACATGACGAATGCTTATACCCCTGACCAGTTTCAACCTTTTCTGAAAGAAGGTGCGGCTGTAAATGATACCTGGGAAATTCATTTTACCGCAAACGGTATTCAAAGTATTTTGGTCATGACTGTCCGCGAAATTAATAGTAGCATCGAAGTAGAGGGCAAAACCTATTCACAGGTATTATTGCTGGAAGCTGAAAGTAAAATGAATATGAATGGCACTATCATGAGCCTGAATTTCATTACTAAATATTATTATGCTGCAGGAACGGGACTTGTATTAACCACCTCTTCTTATGGTGATTATCATGGGCTTATTGACTGCCAACTCAAATAATATATAGCTCCGAGCAGGCTTAAGCCTGTCTCGACCATTGTGCAGCATCGTCTAAACCCCTTGCAGCTGTAAGGTTTCCAAAATAAACCCCTGGTTTGTTTGGGAAGATATAAACCCGTATCTTTGCACGTCCAAATTTTTAACCTGCAGATGGAAAGCGATGATCAAATACTACAAAAAATCGAATAACACCATTGTAGAAATTGAAAAGCCTGAAAAAGACTGTTGGATAAACGTATACCCCCCCTTCGACCATAAACGACTTGCTACTTTAAGTGATGCTATCGATATTCCGATAGATTATTTACTTGACTCTATTGATATCAACGAACGTTCACGTTTTGAGCAAGATGACAACGTAAAACTCATCGTGATAAATACACCTATCGAAAACGATATGGAGAATTCTATCGACAACGATGCTTTTTATATCACTATCCCAATTGGAATTATTTTAACGCAGGATTATAACATTATTATTTCTTCTGCTCAAAATAAGGTTATCGACTGGTTTTTTTCTATCGCTATTAAACACCTTTCTCCTAGTGAAAAGGAAATGATTGTGATGAAAATTTTCGAAAAAAACGTGTTCTACTTTATTCAGTATTTGAATGAAATGAATAAACGTCGTTACCTCATCGAAAAAGAGCTCATGCATTCGAGTAGAAATACCGAATTGGCAAAATTGCTCAACATTCAGAAATCACTTGTTTACTTCGTAACCGACTTACGTGCCAATGAATTGCTGATGATGAAAATTCAGCGCACGAATTTCCTGGGAATTAAAACCGATGAAGAAAAAAATGATTTACTAAGCGATATTATTATTGACAGCAGCCAGGCATTGGAAATGGCAACTGTTTATACCAATATCCTTAATGGCACAATGGATGCATTTGGTTCTATTATTTCAAACAATTTGAACTCGGTGATGAAACGCCTCACGTCAATTACCATCATTTTAATGGTGCCAACACTTATTGCCAGTTTCTTTGGTATGAATTTTACAAATTTACCGTTTGAACATGCTAACAGCGGTTTCTTTATAATTATTTTCTTATCGATTTTTGTTTCTGTAATCCTTTATTTGGTATTCAGAAAAATCAGATGGTTCTAATATTGGCTACCTGATTACTTCCCACACGATATTAATTGCACTGCTTTACTATTAATTAAAATTAAACAGCACAATACATTTATGCTGTAAATAATTACTACATGTTGTTTAGCATGTACTAAACTCATCTCAAATTAATTATGGGAAGATAATCAGTATTTCAACACCTGAACACCATTTATATTTCCTGTTTTGGTGTTGGTAAATTGAATAAAATAAGTTGCATTGGGTAGATGTACAATCTCATATTGCAACAAATTTACACCCTGCATTAATACCCTGTTTTCGCTAATCACTTTTCGTCCGGTAGCGTCTAAAAAGTCAATTTGTATATTTTCGGCTTCAGCAGCGAGGTATTCAATTGTAATTTCATTATTGGAAGGATTTGGGAATACGGTGATTTGTTGCATCACTTCATTATTCAAACGAATGGCAATAATATTACTATAGTCATACGAACCATCAATATCTACCATTTTTAATCTGTAATAATTAATACCCGAACCTGGTGCATCATCGTAAAAAATATAATTCAATAATTCCATTGAATTTCCGGCTGCAGGTGTTGTTCCTATTGTCATAAAATCAATTCCATTTAAGGAGCGCTGAATTTCAAAATAATCAGAATTAATTTCCGTAGCCGTTGTCCAATGTAATTCATTTTCAACGCCGTTATACCAGCCTGTAAACTCCACTAATTCAATTGGCAATAAATCGCAAACTGCCGCAACCAATACAAATTCTCCCTCATCAGCTCCTATATCCGGTGCAGTACCGGTGCCGCCATATCCAACAACACCCTGACGAATTTCGCCTTCATAATCGGTAGTTACTAGTGCTAAAGCTGCTGCATGACTTTCTGCATAATCGGAAGCACCTAATGTAATTTTTAAGTTATCAGGAACTATAGCACCACCGGCAAAATTTGGCACATCATAAAAACTTCCTGCTTCACGTGAACCACCACCACTCAGCGACATAAAATATTTATAGGAAGTGATATCGCTTGCAGTCAAAATATTAAAACAAGGGTCGTTATTTAAATTGTTGGTGACTGATGTTGTTGCACCGCCATAGGCATATCCATTTTTTATGGCTGCTGTAGAGCCACCTTCTACATACACATAATTATAAGCATTGCTATTGATATAATAGAAGTTATTATTTGAGGTAGCTGCAACGCTGGTTACCGCCGGAGCTGTACCTGCTGTACCCGCTGTTCCTTTTCTCACACAAGCAGAAACACCGGCGCCTGATGTATTCACATTCAGGTATATGATATTATTTCTCAAATTTAAAATTCCTGCGCCATGATAAACCCCGGAAACACCGAAATCTACACCGCCTGAAATACTGCCACCCTGACCAATTGCAACGGTATTATTATATACGTTGTAAGTATTTCCACCTGCTGCAGTATAAATACCATTTACTGCTAACAATAATGAAGTATTATTAGCATATAATTTCTGTATAAAGTTGTTATATATATTATGCGTTCCCGTACCGGATGTTCCATACATGGCAATAATCATATCGTTTCCAATACCTGAAATTTCATAAATGTGATTATTATAAATATTGGTGGTTACTGTGTTAGGGAACAAATACAATCCCACAACAGTTGCCGAACCAAGTGCATAATTATGTTTTACATTTGAGATGGTATTTCCATAAAAATTCATGTTATTGCCCACTGTCCCACCACCGAAATTAAATCCTTTTAATTGAGTAGGTGCAGATCCGGTCGTGATAACACTATCTACACTATTATTACCACAGTCAACAGCATTTAACGCATAAATAGCAATACCTGCCATTTGAACACCGTTTGAAGTAGAAGTGATGTTATTTACCTCATTACCGGTAAATGTAAATACTTGATTGAGGGAGGTGTTTATGGAATTATCATCTGCACAATTTATTCCGACAACATTCGCAGCTGAGCTTACATTATTTACAGTATTATTAGTTACAGCCGAACCTGTTGGCATTTTATCGATATACATTCCACATGTCCAAGCTGTTGTTCCTGAGCCTGCACGAATATTAGTAATGGTATTAGATGCAATTGTTTTTACCTGACTAGTTGAATTACTTACCCTAATTCCAATTACATAACCTGTACTTACGGATGGAATCATTAGCGAATCAATAATATTATTGGCAACGTTTATTGTTCCGGTTGCACCTGTATTTATGTAATAATAACCCGTTAAATTGACACCTCCATTTGTGGTAACGGAATTATTATTCATATAATTCCCATCAACACTCATGGTTGTAGTTACACCATTATCATAAATCAGATAAGTATTTGCATTTGTAGTATTTAAATTATTTTTTTCAAAAGTATTGTTGTCAATATTGCTGGTGGTATTATTAAATTCCTGGAAAATACCGTAAAATTGACCACTAGCACCTACATCGAAAGTGCAATCGTGAATGTTATTATCTGCAATAATCACATTACCGCAGGTTTGTCCCGATGAGCCTGCGCGTATAGCAGTCACTGAATTGGTATTAGCACCTTGGCCTAATGAAATATCATTGTATGTAATTGTAGTTGACCCACTGGTAGTAGTTGCGTTGGCAGAATGGAAAATTCCATATAGCGTATTAGTATGAGAAACACCTCCTGTTTTATTGCTGATGGTATTTCCACTTATAGTAAGTCCACTTTGATATATACCATACACACCATAAGCGGCATTGGCACTTGAACCACCATAATTAGTAATGGTATTCCCTTCAGCTGCTGTTCCAACCGTATTATTTTGATCAAAGTAAGTTGATGGACTTACATCATAATAACCTCGTAAAATAATACCTGCAAATACATTTGAGATGGTATTTCCCAAAAAACTATTTCCGTCGTTACGCCCACTAACAGTTGCAATAACAAGCGATGTTCCTAAAGTTGTTCGCGTACAATTACCACTAAAAATTCCTCGGCTACCATTTTGAAATGCTGTTGGACCGGTTGAAGTATTTAATCTGGATAATGTAATTGTACAATTTTTAATTGTGTTATATGAACACCCATCGGTAGCTGATGCTTTATATAATGCATAACCATATTCCATTGTTGCAGGTGCGGAAGCATTATTATCTTTTATATCAATACCATCGATGGTGATATAATCGCTGCCATTTAAAGAAAAAACACCATCTACCACTGTAGAAGCTCCACCTAAAGTAATTGTTCCTACATATGCATTAATTACAGGATTGGCTCCAGCACCAATTTTTTGAAAAGTAATCGTATTTGCAGCAGTGCCGGTTTGTGTTAAATTTATTCCGCCTACAGGAGCAGTTTCGGAATGTCCTGCTGCAACATAACAAACTACATCACAACTTACACTTCCTGAGTTGAGTGCATTAACAAATGAATTAATTGTTGGATAACAAACCGATGGCACATAATAATCGCCACAAAACCCTATACTCGGTAATACAGTATATGAATAATTAGGACCGGCATTGTTGTTGACATTTAACGTACTCATATCATGAGCACGTTGTCCGGTAACCCCAACATCGGTTAAAATTGCGGTACCTGTTCTATTGCTGGTGTAAGCATAATAATAAATTGTTGTACTGGCTCCGGCACATGGTATTTCTACTATACCCGTGTTTCCTACCATGGTGACTTCTAAAAGTGAGGATGTTAAAAAATTAACTGAGGTAGAATACCTCACAAACACATTTTCGCCGGGTGAAGGAATGGCAGCGGTGGTAACTGTAACATAAACACTATTTTCCGGATAAACGGCACCTGCAGTAGGCGATTGCACCACAGAAGTAATAACTACCGGGTCATAACTCGTTTCCACAACACCCATGTATTCGTTTTGAGGCACACCGGGTGTACTATATTCGGTGACATTAAATGTATAATAGTAGCCATTGGCAATAGTCGGCATAAGTCCGGCACTTCCGCCAAATCCGGTATTAAACAATGCCGCAGCGGTTCCTCCGGTCGGAAATATATTCATGTTATAACCGGCTAATGTCAATCCCCCTGTGTAAGGACGCCAGGCAGGGTCATAATCGAAAGGTGCTTCGTAAAACTCCCAATTTCTTGTTCCACTTAAAGCTGAACTGGTTGCCTGAACGCGAGCTTGTCGGAAAATACCTAAATCAGTGAGTGGATAGGACACATAGGCGCCATTTACTGTTTGTGTTCCAAGCTGCGTAGGTTGGGCAAATAGCTTAGCATTCATGCTTAATAACATGACTAAACCCAATACCAGTAAGGATTTGCACTTGTTGAATATTTGCCTGTTCTGAAACATAAATAGCCAGCATAAAAATACAGCAAGTTTCTGAGTTTTCCCTACCAAAAAACCCTGAGATTGAAGATTAGTGCAGGTTTTCAACCACTAATCAACGTTAAAATTGATGGGTGAAATGGTATAAAGTAAGGTTGGTTAAAAATGACAGACCTTACTTTTTGAGAAAAACTGACTAAATCAGTGTTGCGGTTTGAATTGTTTTCATGGAATGTTTCAACTCGTTTTAGTTCTAAACCAGCGACTTTTCGCTGTAATTTTTCAATTTCCTTTTTCAACTTTTTTACCTTCATGAATAAGTAAATACAGCCGACAATAGGAGCCAGAAAAGTGATGACACTTACTAACAAAACAACTAAAAATTCAATACCGGATGGAAGCGCAATATTAAATTTATAATTACATTTTAGTAATAATTGAGCTGCCTGAAATTTGCGCTTGATTTAAAATAAATATCGAATAATTACCAGCAGGTAGGTTATTTAATTCCTCAATAACAACTTTATTTATTCCGGAAATTAATTTGGTTGATTGATTGACAACTTCTTTCCCTTCTAAATCAACAATTTTAACAACTGCATCAAACCCTAAAAGCGTATGAATATCAATGGTTAAATATGCACTAAAAGGATTTGGTGTAACATGTATCTCAACAGGTTGAAGATTAGTTATAGCATTTGGTTGGTACTCAGTCACCGTAACACAAACTGTTGTTGTTCCGCAATAATTATCTGTGACATTAACACAATATTCACCAGGAGCCAATGCTGTTAAATCCTGCAGTGGAGATGTAAAGCCATCAGGACCAGTCCAGCTAAAGGTATATGGCGCAAAACCACCTGCAATAGTTAATGTAATAGCGCCATTTGTAAAGCCCGTTGTGGCAGGCATAACTAGTGCTGTAACATCATCGGCTTTTGCATTCACTAAAGTCAAACAGGCAATTATGGCAAATAAGAATTTTTTCATACAAAGTAATTTATTTGTTCCTGGAAATAATTTGTTTTATCGATAATTGAGTTGGATAATCTGTCGCTTGAATATAATTTATAGTATTATTATCCCTATTATCAACCAATATTGTCTTAGGCAATTCAAGTTGGAATTGGGCGATGAAATTTAATTTATCTGAAACAAAATAGGAGTTGCCTTTTCCATCTATTACACATAAATTTTGTTGCGAAAAAAAAGTGGAAAAACAAGCATTTGTATCAAAAGTGTAATTCGTTGATTTATACCATGTATGTCCATTCCAATACCAAACTATTATTTGATTATCAATAGCGATAAGTTCGTAAATACTATCTCCTTTAACCGCGATATCAAAAAAGAAATTATCCATATATAAATAATCCTTGTAAGTTTCTACAAACGGATAATTTTCTATATAATTATTTTCCATTGCGGCTTTGTAAAAATAAGGGCGATAATTAGTTTCCGGTTGATATTTTTCCAATGAATCAAGTGGAATTTCTTTTAAATTGCGAATGATTTCGTTTTGACTAAACTCAGTAAAATTAATCGCGTAAAGCTTTTCTCCGCTTATGTCCCAGGCCAATGGCTGCAAATGTATACTACGTCTTTTTGTACCAACAGGAAGAATATATTGTTGAGCACTATCCAATGGCTTATCTATATTACCTGTCCACAAAATACCCAACTGATTGTTTATTTCAATAGCATAAAACACACTGTCTTCGATGATAATTTTTCGGTCGAATTTTCCCTGACCAAAACTATTCCATGCTAGCAGCAAAAAAATAATATTGAAAACAAATCGTTTCACCATGTTTCAATTGATTGGTCAAAGTCTGCAGCTTCTATATCATCTGTTGCACGCAAAATGGTAAAGTCCGGCGAGGCATCTAAATCGCCATCGCCATTTACATCAATTCCAATACCTACTTCATCACTTGTTTCGCTTCTGCTCCATCCGCTTAAAGCACCGTATTTTATTTCACTAAATGTATTAAATAAAACACCATAACTGGCATCATAATATTTGCCATTCACAATAGCTATTTGATGATTACTAAAGCTGGAAGCTGGATTGGGAGCGGTTTGCCCCATTACACCAATTTCATCGGTAACTTCAGCATAATCGTAGATATAGGCAGTATCCGCATCATAATAATCCGGATTATAAACATTTAAATAAGGCATGTCGAAACAGTCATAAGATGGTGTTCCAAATGTCCAGTCTTTTACTAAAAATCGCGATATACTGCCACAACCTGTTGAAGAATAATCAGCTGTGATATTCATATAATTATTAGGCTGTGAAAATCCATGAATTTTTAATGCGGCTAAAAATAATTGTGCCCATGTATAACATTCGCCATCTGCATATTTAATTAAAGTGCCGAGCGTTACGTTGGGTGAAAATAATTCTTTGTAATAACCCATTGGTACACCATCGGCGCGATATACGGTATGGTCGGTAAATTCTTCCCAAACTTTATTAATCATTTCATCGGTAGTTGTAACACCATCTGCATTTCTGCAGGCAACATCAAAAACTGTGAGGTAATATTTAAATCCTGAAAATCCACCTTCGGGTTTTGCCTCTTGCAGGGTTACGTAAACCGGACTCATACTTTCTCCAATCGTGTACCACTTCACATTATCGAATGAAAATTCCCAGTTAATGGTAAAATGTTCATAAAACCTGATTGTTTCAGGTTCAAATGGAGCCGTAGCGGGTGTTTCCGGGTAAGTAAAAATATCACCAACAGGAGCAACCGCTAAACTAGGAAAAGTCATCTCATCTGGGCCTGTTCCACGGATATATATACTGGCCGGCATTTGTTCGCATTCAAATTGAATGGTAGCTGCCGCTGAAATTGTTGTCCCGGAAGGAAATGCGGTAGGATTAACGGAGCCATCTGCTTTCCAGTGAAAATCAGTGTCGATAAATCCGGTATTATCGTCCTGCCTAATCTCATACATATCATCGCCGGAAAACACTACCTCCTGGAGGGAGACTGCATAATCAAAGTTTTGGGCGTTAAGAGTGGAAAAAAGAGCAAGACCAATTGTTGTGTATAACAGTTTCATAGTTAGCAACTTATATAAATAAAAAAACCGGTGTCCAGCTCCTCTTCTGTCCACCGGGTAATATACATATGAAAAGAAATCAATCTTTTGCAGTTCGAAGTTAAAACAAATTCCTGAAATTCTGATAACCGGAAATATTTTTTTCACAATTAACTGACACTACTAAATTTTAGTAAACGAGTATGTTTGCCCTTAGGCTTGGTGGCAAGTTCTTATCTTTGCCGCCGTATGAACGTTTACGATAAATACGAGGTAGTAATTGGATTAGAAGTGCATGCTCAATTGCTTACCAAAACCAAGGCTTACAGCGATGATATTGCTGCTTACGGTGGTGAGCCTAATACGTATGTAAGTCCTGTTACACTAGGACATCCGGGCACTTTACCCGTTTTTAATCAGGAAAGTTTGCGACTGGCCATCAAACTTGGTTTGGCCACAAATTGCCAAATTACCCGTTATAACCAGTTTGCCCGCAAAAACTACTTTTACGCCGATTTACCTAAAGGTTACCAGATAACCCAGGATAATACCCCCATTTGTACCAATGGTATTGTGCTAATTGGGGAGTATGGAAAAGAAAAAACAATACGCATACACCGGATTCACATGGAAGAGGATGCCGGCAAAAGTATACATGATTTAGACCCTTTTTATACTTTGGTGGACCTTAACCGAGCAGGAACTCCTCTTGTTGAAATCGTGTCTGAGCCGGATATGCGCAGTGGCGATGAGGCTTATGCCTATTTAACAGAAATCAGACGATTAGTTCGTCACCTCGAAATTTGTGATGGGAATATGGAAGAAGGCAGTTTGCGCTGCGATGCCAACGTGAGTGTGATGCTGAAAGGCGCAACACAATTCGGGGTAAAGGTGGAAGTGAAAAATATGAATTCCATCCGCAATGTTAAACGCGCCATAGATTACGAAGTAATTCGTCAAATTGACGCTATTGAAAGTGGTGAAACATTAGTGCAGGAAACGCGCAGTTTTGATGCTTCCAAAGGAACTACTTTCAGCATGCGGAGCAAAGAAGCTGCACATGATTACCGTTATTTTCCGGAACCGGATTTACCACCTTTTGCTGTTTCAGATGAAATGATAGAAGGTATTAAACAAGATATGCCTGCTTTGCCGAAAGCTTTAATGCATAAGTATATTGAACAATTGCAACTCAGTGTTTATGATGCAGAAATATTGACAAGCGAAAAAGCAATTGCTTTATTTTTTGAAGAGATTATTCAGTTGACAAAAAATTATAAAGCTGCTGCTAACTGGGTTTCAGGTCCGATTAAAAGTTGGTTAAACGAAAATGCGAAAGCAATAAATGAACTTTCCATTACACCAAAACATATTGCCGATATCATTCAATTAATTGATGAAAGCAAATTAAATTTTACCATTGCATCTCAGCAACTTTTTCCTGCATTAATGGAAAAACCTGAAAACACCGCTGCAGATTTAGCCAAAGCAATGAATATTATTCAGGAAAGTGATTCAGGTTTAATTGCCCAGTTTGTAGATGAGGCACTTGCCAAATTCCCTGATAAAGTAACAGAATACAAAAACGGGAAAAAAGGATTATTGGGATTGTTTATGGGAGAAGTAATGAAGCTGAGCAAAGGTAAAGCCGACCCAAAACTTACCAGTAAATTATTAGAAGAAAAACTCAACAATTAAAATATATTACTTATTTAAAGTATCAAACCAATTAGCAATGCGAAATCAACTATTATTTTTATTTTTTAGCGTATCAACTTTATTTTTTATTTCATGTGATAAAAAATCGGGTGATCCATTTACAATAAATGGAACCATTACCGGTGCAGAAAACAAAAAAATTATTTTGGAAACTATGACTTTCCCTGAAGCCGGCCAACCAAAATACACTATTATAGATACCGTTACTGCAGATAAAGAAGGTAAGTTTACCATTAAAAATCATTTACCTGAACGTATGACATGTCGTTTAACTGTAGCGGGTGCCGATCAAAATTATTATGTGGTATCGTTGCAAAACGAAGAGATGGAATTAACGGCGAATGTAAATGAAGCAGGCAATCCAACTATTACCGGCTCACCTGCAACATTATCATTATTTGGGTTAATGAAAACTTTACGCGATTTTGACGAGTCTGCCATGCGCATGAATGACTCTATCATGGAATTAAAAGCTGCCGGAAATGATTCTGCGTTTAATGCTATTGTTGAGCAAATGAAAAATGATTATATCTCGATATTCAAAAATTATATCGATACCTGTAAATATGTGGCGAACTCTTCAATTGCAGTTGAATCCATATTCTTTTCTGAATTTCAATTTGTAAAAGAGCATTATAATGTATGGAAAAGCAGTGCTGATTCTTCAAGTCCTTATATTAAAGACTTAGGTATTAAAATTGCTACACAGGAAGGACTACTTGCACAAAGTCTAGTTGGCAAACCCTTTATTGATATTATACAACCTGATAAAAACGGTAATTCCAAAAAATTATCTGATTTAAAAGGGCAGATTATATTAATCGATTTCTGGGCTAGCTGGTGTGGACCATGTCGCAAAGAAAATCCAAATGTAGTGCGTGTATATAATGCTTATAAATCGAAAGGATTTAATATTTTTAGTGTTTCACTGGATACTGATAAATCGAAATGGCTTGCCGCTGTTCAGGCTGATGGATTAATTTGGGATAATCATGTTTGTGCATTGGATGATGCCAATAACAAAGCGGCAATTGATTATCGCATTACCGGAATCCCGATGTCGTTTTTGGTAAATAAAGAAGGTATTATTGTAGCAGAAAACCTACGTGGTCAAGCCTTAGAAACAAAGGTGATGGAATTAATTAATCAATAATATTATTGTTTCCTGATTGTAAAAAATCTTCGAAGCCTTCCCGGTTGGGAGGGCTTTTTCTTTTTAAACGAATCAGGGTCAGTCTCTTTTTGTAACTTAATTCTTTTGCGTGCAGCAATAAAAACAATGATGGCTGCTGCAATTATAGGCAGTATGACAAATAGTAAATAAACAGCTGCAATTCCTCTGATGGTCACCTTATAAATATTTATAATTAAACCCTGGTTTCAAGTTGAGCAAAGTATGATATATGAGTTGAATAACAGCCTCAACATCTTGCTTGTGCACACACTCGACAGTAGTATGCATATAACGCAACGGCAATGCAATTAAACAAGTTGGCACACCTCCATTTGAATAGGCAAATGCATCTGTATCGGTGCCGGTTGTACGAGATGCTACATCGCGCTGCCAATCAATTTTATTTGCTTTTGCAGCATCTTCAATAATTTTTAATAATTTATTGTGTACTGCAGGACCTTTGGTAAGTGCGGGACCGCGACCAAGTTTTAAATCACCTTCTATATTTTTGGAAATCATAGGTGTATTTGAATCGTGGGTTACATCTGTTACAATAGCAACATCAGGTTTAATTTGTTGTGCCATCATTTCAGCACCGCGTAATCCGATTTCCTCTTGAACTGAGTTAACAATGTATAACCCATAAGGTAATTTAATTTTATTTTGTTTGAGTAACCTGGCAACTTGAGCAATGATAAATCCGCCTATTCTATTATCAAGTGCCCTGCCAACAAAATACTTGTCGTTCATAACAAAAAAATCATCATCGAATGTAATTGGGTCGCCAATACTAATGCCCAAATCGAGTACTTCTTTTTTAGATGTACAACCACAATCCAGGAAAATATTTTTGAGTTCCGGTAAATCATCTTTTACTCTGCGGGTATGGATTGCAGGCCATCCGAAAACAGCCTTTTTAATGCCTTTAGCGGTATGAATATTAACCCTTTTGCTAGGAGCGATAATGTGGTCAGAACCGCCAATGCGTTCTACATAAATAAATCCATCTTCTGTAATAAAATGAACAGCCCATGCAATTTCATCAGCATGTGCTTCAATAACCACCTTGTAACTTGCTTTCGGATTAATAATAGCTGCAACACTGCCATAATTGTCTACAAAATAATCATCTGTATAAGCCTTTAAATATTCCAGCCAAATTTTTTGACCCTCGGTTTCGTAACCTGTTGGTGAAGGATTATTTAAATATTTCGTAAGGAAATCAATTTCCTTATCTCCTATTACAGATTGTTTTTTTTTGGTAGCCATTATTACAGTTTTTTACTTCGAGTTTTGTTCACTAATTATATTTACAGTGGAATGTTACCATGTTTTTTTCTAGGTAATTTTGCCACTTTATTTTTGAGCATTTCCAGTGAACGTATTATTTTTATTCTGGTTTCTTCCGGTTTAATTACTTCATCAACAAATCCTCTGTTTGCAGCGCGGTATGGGTTTGCAAAAGTGGTAGTGTATTCGTCAATTTTTTCTTTTAATTTATCCTGAGGGTTTGCGGCTTCTTCAATTTCTTTTTTGAAAATAATTTCCGCAGCGCCTTGTGCACCCATTACCGCAATTTCTGCCGATGGCCATGCAAAATTCATATCTGCCCCAATATGTTTACTGTTCATCACATCATAAGCTCCACCGTATGCTTTACGGGTAATGATAGTGATACGGGGTACTGTTGCTTCACTAAATGCATATAATAATTTAGCACCATTAGTAATAATACCTCTCCATTCCTGATCGGTGCCCGGTAAAAATCCCGGAACGTCTTCAAAAACAATGAGTGGAATATTAAAACAATCGCAAAAACGTACAAAACGAGCTGCTTTTTTGCTTGATTCAATATCGAGCACCCCGGCCAAAATTGCAGGTTGATTTGCTACTATACCAATACTTCTTCCACCAATTCTGGCAAAGCCAACAACAATATTTTCTGCGTAATTCTGATGGACTTCTAAAAACGAATTATCATCAACCGTTTCGGTAATTACTTCTCTTATATCATACGGCTGATTAGGGTTTTCAGGTATGATGGAATTTAAATTAGGGCGAAGTTCATTATTGCCGTTATACGCCAAAACCGGTGCATCTTCTTCGCAGTTTTGAGGCATATAACTCAATAGCTGCTTAATTTTCATAATACAGTCTAAACCATTGGTTGTTGCAAAGTGTGCTACTCCACTTTTAGAGCTATGTGTTATGGCGCCACCGAGGTCCTCACTAGAAACATCCTCATGAGTAACAGTTTTAACAACGTTTGGGCCTGTTACAAACATGTAACTGGTTTTTTCAACCATCAGGATGAAATCCGTAATAGCCGGTGAGTACACGGCTCCACCAGCGCAGGGCCCCATTATAGCTGAAATTTGAGGAATTACACCACTAGCCAGGGTGTTTTTATAAAACAGGTCGGCATAACCACCCAAAGAGTTCACCCCTTCCTGAATACGGGCACCACCGGAGTCGTTCAAACCCACAACCGGTGCGCCATTTTGCATGGCAAGGTCCATTATTCTGCATATTTTTTCAGCGTGTGTTTCGCTCAAGCTACCACCAAAAACGGTAAAGTCCTGAGCATAAACGTAGGTTAAACGGCCGTTGATTTTGCCATAACCGGTTACTACACCATCTCCATAAAACGTTTGTGATTCCATACCGAAATCATGGCTTCTATGCACTACCAGCTGACCAATTTCCTCAAAAGTGCCTTCATCCATCAGCAACTTTATACGCTCACGCGCAGTTAACTTGCCTTTTTTATGTTGCTGTTCAATACGTTTTTCGCCACCACCTACCAGTGCTTCTGATTTTTTTTGCTCTAATAGCTTTATTTTTTGCTCCACGGTTTCTAAAATTTTATTTCAGTCGGAAAAATACTAAAGGTTAACTAGAATTTGGGTGAGAAATAATAACAAACACGCCAGTAAACATCATTGCAGGAGAAAAAATGCTGATTCGAACGCCAAATGTGACATTTGGAACAAAAAATCACAATATTTGTTAATACACCTTAAACGCACTAAACCTTACTTATTTAAACCAGTCAAATGCGTTAATTTTGCATTACTTAAAATACGATATTTAATACTGATGAAAAGATTTGCAGGGCTCCTCTTGTTTTACACCATTTTTACGGTTCAGGCACAAATGAATGCGATAAATATTGCAGGTGCAGTTGGTGATTCCATTTCAAAAAAACCCATTGAATTTGCTGCCGTTACGGTAACACTGCAAGGTGACTCTAGCATCATTTCCGGTGGTATAACCGATATGGATGGTAAATTTAGATTTACTGTTAACAATAGTGGTAATTATACTTTACATGTAAATTTTATCGGGTATGTTGAAAAACATATCAATTTTAATTTACCGGCAGGTGCTCCTTTTTATAATGCAGGCATGGTTCAAATGGTCCAGGATGTGAATATGTTGGAAAGTGTGAACATCCAGGCAGAGCAATCCTATTTGCAGGGAAGCATAGATAAAAAGGTGTATAATATTGATAAAGATATAGTTGCTTCAGCAGGTTCAGCTTCTGATGCACTTCAAACTATTCCATCGGTTGTAATTGACATAGATGGCAATATTAGTTTACGCGGCAATGAAGGCGTTCGCATTTTTATTGATGGAAAACCTTCAGGTATTGTCGGCACTAATATGAATGCCATACTGGAACAAATTCCTGCAAGTTCTATTGAAAGTATAGAAGTAATTACCAATCCTTCGGCAAGATATGAAGCAGAAGGCAATAGTGGTATTATCAATATTGTATTAAAACGCAATAAAAAAATTGGCCTGAATGGTAATATTACAGCCGGCGTTTCCACTACACCAAAATATGAAGGTGGTGCATCGTTAAATTTTAGAAATCAAAAAATTAATGTGTATTCTAATTATAGTTACACCAACGATGACCGCGACGGGAGTGGTAGTGTATTTAGAAAAACATTTGAAGAGGATACTACCTTTTTCCTCAATTCGTTAAGTAATAATAATAGTAAATCGCAAATGCATATGGCACGTGCGGGCATGGACTATTATATCAATAAACAAAATACAATTGGTATAAGTGGTTCATTTCATACCAATACCAGCGAGCGTCTCGATATTGTCAATTATTCATTCCTAGACTTAGATAGTATTGAAACAGCAAATAGCATTAGAACAACCAATTCAAATAATGAGGGTTTATCCTATAATGCAGGTTTGACTTACCGCAAAACATTTTTAAATCCAAAACAAGTACTTAGTGCTGATGCATTTTATTCATATGGAGATGGGAATGACCTCAGTGATTATAACGAAGAATTTTTTGGTGTAACAGATACAACATTAAATAACTTATTGTTACAATCTGTTAGTCGCCCTTCAATTAATAAGGATATGAGTATCCAGTCTGATTATGTGCATCCATTTAAAAATGGCAATCAGTTTGAAACCGGATTAAAATATACCAAAGAAATTAAGGATAACACCTTATACTCTGAATCGTTTGACAATGAAACAAATATGTGGATGGTTGACGATTCAATCAATAATCAATTTGTTTATACTGAAGATGTAATTGCAGCCTATTTGATTTGGAACAGCAGCATTAAAAAATTTGGTTACCAGTTAGGTGTGCGTGCTGAGCAAACATTAACAGAATCTGATTTACTTACCACCGACGAAACTTATAATAATAATTATTTCGGCTTATTTCCTAGTGTTCACTTAAACTATAAGTTCACTGAAACTGCTGAATTATCAGCCAGTTACAGCCGTCGCGTTGACCGCCCAAATGCCTGGTTTTTAAATCCGTTTCCTGATTATTCTGACCCTTATTCATTCAGAATCGGGAATCCGTATTTAGAGCCTGAATTTGAAAATGCATATGATATTTCATTTGTAAAGGAATTCAAAAATCATTCTATATCTGCTTCTGTATATTATAATAAAACCCTAAATGAAATTTCTCCTTACACTACCGTAAATGAAGAAGGTATTTCTTACATGACTTTCCAGAACTACGATAATGAAGAAAAATATGGTGTTGAACTTGTTGGGAAAAATGAATTTTATAAATGGTGGAATGTAACATCGAGTGTAAATTTTAATCAAACACTTGTTGATGCAAATAACTTAGAAGCTGGATTAACCAATTCACAATTCACTTATAACATCAGGGTGATGTCATTTTTCCAGGTATTAAAACAAACTTCGTTTCAACTTACTTTTAGTTATAATACACCTTGGACATTTGCCCAGGGTGAATCGGAACCGGTTTATTTTGTTGATGCAGGTTTAAAATCTGACTTTTTTCAAAATAAATTATCTGTGAATGTAAGTATGAGTGATATTTTCAATACAAGAATTTGGGAAGGTTATAGCGAAGGCATCAATTTCTACAGTGAATATTCACGCAAACGTCAATCACAAATTGGCACACTCAAATTAACTTATAAATTTGGTCAACAGGACAATAATCGTCGCAGGGGCAACAGGGGAATGGAAGAAAACTACGATGGCGGAATGGATATGTTTTAAATAAACCAATTAATTATATGTAAACCGGGTAATAATTATTGCCCGGTTTTTTAATTTTTAATCATGTCGATCAAACACTCGATAAACAAAGGATGCTCGTTGAGGCTTTCAACTAATTGTATTTTTTCACCACCCATTTTTTGAAAATCTTCGTGATATTCAACGCCAATTTCAAATACTGTTTCCAGACAATCAGCAACAAAAGCGGGACTGTACATCAAAATTCGTTTTACGCCTTTTTTTGCCAGCTCTTCAATAACTACTGTAGAATAAGGTTTAATCCAAGGTGTTTTACCTAATCGTGATTGAAAACAAACGGTATAGTTTTCGGGTTTTAATTGCAGCTGTTCAGCTATTAGTCTGGTAGTATTAAAACATTGCGCACGGTAACAAAAACAATTTCTGTTATGCAGGGTATCACAACAATTGGTAGTTAGGCAATTGTTGCCTTCTACTGTTTTTAAAATCTGACGTTCTGGTAAACCATGGTACGAAAACAGTACATGGTCATACGTTTCAGGGTTATGTTTTTTCCCGATTTCACTAAATGCTTTTATGAATAAAGGATGAGCATGAAAATCGCCTGTAAACCGAATGGATGGAATTGCCTGCCATTTAGCAACAATTTCCATTACCTTTTGAATAATGGAGCCATTGGTTGCAGAAGTATATTGCGGAAATAATGGCACAACAATAATTTCATTCACACGTTTTTCCATTAATGCCATCAATCCCTTTTCAATAGATGGTGTTTGATAACGCATGGCTAACTCAACAACATATTCTTCGCCTAACGCAGCTTGTAATTTTTCCTGCTGACGAACACTGTATACCATTAATGGAGAACCTTCAGCAGTCCATATATGCTTATATGATTTTGCACTTTTAGGTGCGCGGAAAGGTGCAATAATACCTCGTACCAATAAATGCCGTGATATTGCCGGTATATCTATTACACGTTCATCTAACAAAAATTCCTTCAAATATTTTCTAACATCAGGCACCTGAGGTGAGTCAGGAGTTCCGAGGTTGACTAAGAGTATACCTTTTAATTGTTGCATATTTCGCAATTCTTGAAGCGCAAAGTTACAATTAGATAAATAACTGAACAGTAAAATTGTTCAATTTTATTAATCATAATTTACGGAGGTACAAAGGCTGGTTAGTATGGATGTGCATTGAACTTTATATAAATAATGTGCCTATGGACTTTAACATTTAAATAATTGCAGGTAATTATTGTTTCACAATAGTACCTACCCGAGTCTGATTACCAAATTGAAATGCCAGCAAATAAACGCCGTTGGCAAAATTTTGGATATCAATGTAATGCACAAAATTGCCGGGGGAAACAGTTTGGTTGAACATTACTGTTTTACTTCCATCTAAAGCAATTAGTTCAATGGTTAATTGTTGTAATTCATTAATAGGCATTTGGACAAACATTCCATTTTCTGTTGGATTGGGATAGATTTGAATGAAATCACCCAATTCAATTTCATTTATCGGTATCTCTTGTTCACAAGGAGTTGATGCATAAGTTCCGGGTGAACCACCGGGGCAAATTGTTTCCCAATTTAATCCGCTGTTCATTAATCCCAATGAATCTATTAATTCCAAAGTGTAATTACCCCCATCGGCTGCTAAGGGCCATGGTGATAAGTCGCGATAATTTACTGATAAAGATAAAATGCCCTCTGCATTATACATCCTAATCCATTCGCCATTATCACCAAGTTCGAAATTAAATGGTCCAATTACATTACTCACATCAGGGAAAGTTCCGGTAAAGGCATCTGTATTTTTTGCCAAAACAATATGTTGTGACGGATCAATACTAGTTCCATCACCAATGATATATTCATGAGCAATTCCAATACTGTCATCCATAAATTTCCAACCACTTAAATCAAGAGTATTTGTAGAAACATTTCGTAATTCAATCCAATCGTCTGCAGCAAAATCTGGTCCCGCATGATAATTTATTTCACTAAATATTACTGCATCTTCACAAGGTGTATAAGGTAAGCCCGGTGAACCACCAATGCATCCATCGAACCAATTTGAAGGGGTGTTTTCAGCTACAAAAGGATTACTGCGTTCCATTGTTCGTCCTTGTCCATCTGCACCACCCGGCCATGGAGCATCATCTGTATATTGAATTTCCTGTACTACTTCATTTTTCAGGTTAATCAATTTAATTGTTTCGGTCGCGTTGTTTAAACCGAAGCCAAGTGGTCCCATTACATTTGTAACATCGGGATTCTGACCGAAAAACAAAGTGGTATCAACTGCTAAAACTAATCTTCCATCAGCTGGTATCCATGTATTATCAGGAAAAATAAATTCGTGCAAAAAATCGGCATCTCTCACTTTCCATTCCGAAATATTTACGTCAGCAGTTCCATAGTTCCATAATTCGATCCAGTTGCCGGCATTTACTGTTGCCTCCGGATTATAATTAATTTCATTGATTGCAATTAAAGATGGTTGAGGTGCACCTGTAAAATTGGCTGTGAATGTAACATCATCATCCATGTTGGATAAAAAACCATTTGCCAATACATCAACAATAAATTCACTGTCGTCCCAATGAGAAAATGTATAACCGGTATTTGGATAAGCAGTTATTTGAACAGGCACACCATCAAAATATGTCCCGTTCCAAGGCATATCAAAAATAGTCAGGGTACTAATTTTAATATAACCGGCACCACTTGGTGAGCAGGTTAATGTTATTTCAACTTTGTCGTTGAGACCAAATCCATTTTTAATATGTGTTCTTTCTTTATTTGCCCTTACATCAAAATCATCACGAAGTGCTTCGCGATAATTTTCAAATGTGGCCATTTGCTCATCAACAGTACCATAACCCCAACGTTCCAATTGGCGTGGCATTTCAGGCAGAACCTCATTATAAATACTGTCCTCCATAGCCAATGTGCGTTCCGGTAAAAATGTGCTGTTCATTAAATCAGCATACCGGTTTACAAAGTAGTCGTGGTAAATAGGATTTTTTAATAAATTATAAAGAGGTTCAATATGTTCCTGCGGATTAAATAAACCGGGAATTAAATCTGCGTTAGCATCTGACCAACCACCAATACCAAGTCCAAGTTCAACATCAATTAATGCATATTTCCATTTATTGTCTCCACCTCTATCGCGCCAGGCTTTTATATTATTATATGGCCAATCATAATTAGCAAAAAACATTTGTGCGGCGATATAATCTGTGAAATTTTTTAAATCAAGCAAACTGTCGGCAATAAAATAAAATTCCGGGTCTTCAGGAGTTGGATAGGTACCCAAATAAGTACGCATAGCAATAAAGTCGGTATCAGAACCACTAAGCGTGCGCAATACCAAACCATACCAATAACTCAAGGTTAATAAATCAAGGCTATCACCTTCAACACCTTTAGCATGTTCAAAGTGACCTTCGTCCAATTTATTTCTCAATTCATATAAGCCCCAGTATTCGCCATTTATAAAAATAACTACCGGTTCATAAGCCATATGTTCGTTATAAGTGCCCTCGGTTGTGCGAACCATAAAGGCATCTTTGTAAGGCAGCACATTACTCATGTTACTGCCATTCCTTAAATAAAATGTTTCATATTCCTCTACCCAACTTCTGCGTTTTAATAATGGATAATGTAATTCACCATCACCAAAAGCCGAATTATCTAATTCAACACGCATACTTTTTTGTTCCAGCGATCTGCTACCTCCTGCACCGCCATCAACTTTGATTCCAACTGCTTGTTCAAAAGCGTTATAGTGCAAAGAATCAAAATATTCAACATGCGCATATTTTTTCCAATCGTTCCACCAATTATCGAAAATGCCAAAGCCACCGTATAAATTATCGTTGTTGGTTGAAATTGATATTACCGGAACCGATATTGATTCATCAATAAAAAATGTATTTGTGCTAATTTGTCCCGGAAGTAATTCACCGGCTAAATCAAACACACGTGCTTTAATAACTTGTGTTTCATCAATAGTAATTGGTGATGTATACAATGGGTCAGCCAAGGTTGGTATTTCTCCATTAAGTGTATAATGCACTTCAGTACCAGCCGGAACATTTATACTTGTGATTTGTGTGCCGGTATAAAATCCTGCATCTAATGTAAAAGTAGCTTCGCCTGTTGTGTAACCATCATATGTAGCCCCGGTATTAGA
>Ga0209480_10000922_pt1 | contig 22356 bp, 18 predicted proteins | sample JI61114C2DNA_FD_187501 | JGI IMG/M metagenome (GOLD analysis project Ga0209480, IMG submission 187501) | Wastewater effluent complex algal communities from Wisconsin, to seasonally profile nutrient transformation and Carbon sequestration -... | ecosystem: Engineered > WWTP > Effluent > Algae... | reverse complement strand
GCGGCCTGGGCGTCGGATGCCGGGGGGCCGCCGGTCGTGCGCCTCACGTCACGTGCGCAGGTGGACGCCTGGCTCAGGACCCTCGAGCTCGCCCACTCGTGAGGGGTGCCGACGTCAGTCGAAGGTGAGGGTGGCTCCCTTGCCGGCCTCCAGCCCCAGACCGGCGAGCCGGGCCGCGAGCACCTCCGTCGGCAGCTCCATCGACTCACTGAGCTCGTCGAGGGTGAGGCCGAGCTCGCTGCCGTCGCGCAGCTCCTCGTCCTCCTGCTCGGTCCAGGCGTGCCCGTGCGTGACCGCCGTGCGCGAGGACTCCGGCGGCGGCGGCGCCTCGGCCACCGGGCGATCCGCCGGCACGGGCGCCACGGCATCCGCACCCCGCGCCGTGTCGCCCACCGCAGCGGCCAGCGCGCCCGTCAGTCCGCGCAGGGCGGGCTCGGCCACCGGGAGCGGCGGGTCGGCGATCTCGTCGAGGCGCGCCAGCGCGGACAGCACCATCGCCCGGTCCGAGGTCGGCCAGAACGGCGGCAGCGAGCGCTGGAGGAAGCCGGCGTACCGAGCGGTCATCATCCGGTTGTCCAGGAACGCGACGACCCCGCGGTCGTCCGAGCGCCGGATCAGCCGACCCGCCCCCTGCGCCAGGCGCAGCGCCGCGTGGGTGGCGGAGACGGCCATGAACCCGTTGCCACCCATCCGGGCGATGGCCTGGGAGCGGGCCGAGGCGAGCGGGTCGTCGGGCCGTGGGAACGGGATGCGGTCGATGATGACGAGCTGGCAGGACGAGCCCGGCACGTCGACCCCCTGCCACAGCGAGAGCGTGCCGAACAGGCACACCCGCGGGTCACGGGCGAACTGCCGCACCAGCGTGCTGATCTGGTCATCGCCCTGGCAGAGGAACGCGATCTCGCCCTCCTGGTCGGCGAACCGCTCGCGCATCGCCTCGGTGGCCTCCTTGGCGGCGCGCATCGAGGAGAACAGCCCGAGCGTGCGGCCTCCGGCGGCGCGCACGAGCGCCTCGATCTCGTCGAGGGTCTCCCCCGCCAGACCGTCGCGCCCGGGCGGCGGCAGGTGCTGGGCGACGTAGGCGATGCCCTGCTTGGGGTAGTCGAACGGACTGCCGACGTCGAGCCCGCGCCACCTCGGCGCCCCCTCGCCGCGCAACCCGATGGTGCCGGCCACGGCATCGAAGGACCCGCCGAGCTCGAGCGTCGCCGACGTGAGCACGACGGTGCGCTCCTGAAAGACCTTGTCGCGCACGAGCATCGCCACGCTCATCGGGGCCACCCGCAGGACGGGCCCACGGCGCGGGTCACGGCTCAGCCAGACGACGTCGAGCTCACGCTCCTCGAGGATGCGGCAGGCGTTCTCGAACACCTCGTCGACGGCGGCGCGCGCGACCTGCCGCCCGGCATCCACCTCCTCCCCCTGCTGCGGCTTGAGCTCGCTCTGCACGGTTCGGGCCGTGTCCCGCACCCGACCGAGGGCCATGGCGAGCGAGTCGGGGATGCCGGTCAGGCGGCCTTCGGGAGCCGGCTCCAGCACCGATTCGAGCAGGTCGGCGGCCTCCTCCATCGTCGACGACGCGTCGGCCTGGCGCCCGGCCCGCTTGGCGGCGGCCCGGATCATGCCGGGGGTCACCTCGTCGGTGATGGTGGACGTCACCCGGTCGACGAGCTCGTGGCCCTCGTCGATGATGAGGACGTCGTGCTCGGGCAGCATCTGACGGCCCTCGAAGGCGTCGATCGCCATGAACGAGTGGTTGGTGACGATGACGTCGACGTCAGCGGCGGCGGCACGCGAGCGCTCGACGAAGCACTCGGTGACCATCGGGCAGCGGCTGCCCAGGCACTCCTGCGCGCTGACCGACACCTGCCGCCAGGCCCGCTCGGACACTCCCGGCACGAGCTCGTCGCGGTCACCGGACTCGGTGACCTCGGCCCACTCGCGCAGGCGCACGACCTCGGCCCCGAGCCTGGAGGCCTGCTGGTCGACCATCCCGAGTGACATGAGCGAGTCGGCGTCGTCGTCGGGGAAGCCGCCCTCCACCTTGTGCGCACACAGGTAGTTGCGGCGCCCCTTGACCAGCGCGTAGGTGGGACGACGACCCAGCAGGGGCGCCACGGCATCCGCGAGCCGTGGCATGTCGCGGTCGACGATCTGCGCCTGCAGCGCCAGCGTCGCCGTCGCGACGACGGCGGGGATGCCGGTGTCGACGGCGTGCTGGACGGCGGGAACGAGGTAGGCCAGCGACTTCCCGGTGCCGGTGCCCGCCTGGACGAGCAGGTGGCTCTTGGTGTCGATGGCGTCCGCGACGGCCTGCGCCATCTCGACCTGTCCGGGCCGCTCGGTGCCGCCCACTCCCCCGACGGCGGCATGGAGGAGGTCGGTCAGCGAAGGCACCAGAGCAGGGTATGCCGTCGCGCCGGTGGCCTGCGTGTGCCCGTCCACAGGCTGCCGGGCCCGGGTGCTCGTGGCTGGGCAGAACCGCCGCGATGTTGCGCATCGTGCGCCGGGTTGCGCCATGTGGCGCCAAGGTGATGACAGGGAAGCCCCCGTGGTGCTTGACTGGCGCCTGTGACCGCTGACACCACCTCTGCCCCCTTCCCGTCCGACATCGAGATCGCCGAGGCGGCCGAGATCACCCCGATCACGAAGCTCGCTCAGGAACGGCTCGGCCTGCCCGCCGAGGCGCTGATCCCCTACGGCCACACGAAGGCCAAGGTCGACCTCGCGCACATCCGCAGCCTGGCCGACGAGCCCGAGGGAACGCTGATCCTCGTCACCGCGATCTCCCCCACCCCGGCCGGTGAGGGCAAGACGACGACGAGCGTGGGCCTGGCCGACGCCCTCAGCCGGATCGGCAAGAAGTCGATGGTGGCCCTGCGCGAGCCCTCGATGGGGCCGGTGTTCGGCATCAAGGGCGGTGCCGCGGGCGGCGGGTACGCCCAGGTCGTGCCGATGACCGACATCAACCTGAACTTCACCGGCGACTTCGCCTCGATCGCCGCGGCGAACAACCTGCTGTCCGCGCTCATCGACAACCACATCCACCACGGCAACGCGCTCGGCATCGACCCGCGGACCATCACGTGGAAGCGCGTCGTCGACCTCAACGACCGCGCCCTGCGCGACATCGTCGTCTCGCTCGGGGGGGTGGCGAACGGCTTCCCGCGCGAGGACGGCTTCGACATCGTCGTCGCCTCCGAGGTGATGGCGATCTTCTGCCTCGCGACGTCCCTGGCCGACCTCAAGGAGCGCCTGGGCAACATCGTCATCGGCTACACCCGCGACAAGAAGCCGGTGACGGCCCGCGACCTCAAGGCCAACGGCGCGATGACCGTCATCCTGCGCGACGCGCTGGCCCCCAACCTCGTGCAGACCCTCGAGCACACCCCGGCGATGATCCACGGCGGCCCGTTCGCCAACATCGCACACGGCTGCAACTCGGTCATGGCCACCCGCACGGCCCTCAAGCTCGCTGACTACGTCGTGACCGAGGCCGGCTTCGGGGCCGACCTCGGAGCCGAGAAGTTCATCGACATCAAGTGCCGCACCTCGGGGCTGCGCCCGAGCGCGGTCGTCGTGGTGGCGACCATCCGCGCCCTGAAGTACCACGGTGGCGTCGCCCTGGCCGACCTGAAGACCGAGGACGTCGACGCCCTCACGCGTGGCATGGAGAACCTGCGCAAGCACTTGCGCAACGTCAAGGACGTCTACGGCCTGCCGCCCGTGGTCGCGATCAACCGCTTCCCCACCGACACCGACGCCGAGGTCGCCGCGCTCATCGACCTCGTGCGCGCCGAGGGTGCTCGCGCCTACGAGGCGACGCACTTCAGCGACGGTGGCGCCGGTGCCGAGGCGCTGGCCCACGGTGTGCTCGAGGCCATCGAGGCGGGCGAGGGTGAGATGCAGTTCGTCTACGCCGACGAGCTCTCGCTGGCCGACAAGGCCGAGGCCATCGCCACGAAGGTCTACGGCGCGGCCGGGGTCACGTTCGACTCCAAGGCCGCCAAGCGACTCGCGCAGATCGAGGCCGACGGCTACTCCGGCCTGCCGGTCTGCATGGCCAAGACGCAGAGCTCGTTCTCCACCGACGCCACCCGGCGCGGCGCGCCGACCGGGCACACAGTGAACATCCGCGAGGTCCGCCTGGCGGCGGGCGCGGGCTTCGTCGTCATGGTGACCGGCGACATCATGACGATGCCCGGGCTGCCCAGGGTGCCGGCATCCGACCACATCGACATCGACGAGAACGGCAACATCGTCGGCCTCAGCTGAGGGGCCTGGCGCAGATCAGGTGCGCCACCAGCGCCGTCCAACCGGTCTGGTGCGATGCGCCGCACCCGCGCCCGGTGTCACCGTCGAAGTACTCGGCGAACGTGACGTGGACGTCCCAGAGCGGCCCGCTCGGGTGGTCGCGCGGGGTGCCGGGCCGGCGCCCGTCCGCGTCGGGGCGGAACAGCGACACGAGTCTTTGCTCCAGGTCGTCGGCCGCCTCCCCCAGGCCTCGGGTGCTCCCCGAACCGGTGGGGTACTCGACCTGGAGGCTGCCCCCGGCCGCCGTGGCGTGGCCGCGCAGCCCGTCGATGAGCAGCACGTTGACCGGGAACCACACCGGCCCACGCCAGTTCGAGTTGCCACCGAAGAGGCGGGTGGTCGACTCCCCCGGGTCGTAGGCCACCGGCATCGAGACCCCGGCCACGTCGAGCGTCACCCCGCCGCGGTAGGCGGCTGACAGCGATCGGATGCCGTGCGGCCCGAGGAACTCACCCTCGTCGAACAGCCGGCGCAGCAACGCGTCGGCCCGGTCTGCGGTGAGCGGGGCGAGGCTGGTCACCACCTGGCCCTCGGCGTGCGTCGTGACCAGGGCGTCGGTGAGGTCAGGGCGTCGGCGCTGCAACCAGCGCATCCGGGCGACGAAGTCGGGAAGCTCACGGGTGATCCAGTCGGGTGCGTGAGCGACGGCGATGATCGGCAGCAGCCCCACGAGCGAGCGCAGGCGCACGGGCTCGGAGCGACCGTCGGGCCCGACGAGCACGTCGTAGAAGAAGCCGTCCGCCTCGTCCCACAGTGACACGTCGTCGGTGCCGAAGGTCTCCATGGCCTCGGCGACGGACAGGAAGTGCTCGAGGAAGGTCGTCGCCAGCCCGTCGAAGGCCTGGTCCTCGCGACTGAGCTCGAGGGCGATGCGCAGCATGCTCAGCGAGAAGAACGCCATCCAGCTCGTCGCGTCACTCTGCTCCAGGCGCCAACCCGGCGGCACGTCGCGCGAGCGGTCGAACACCGAGATGTTGTCCATCCCGAGGAACCCGCCCTCGAAGAGGTTGGACCCGTCGGAGTCCTTGCGGTTGAGCCACCACGAGAAGTTGAACATCAGCTTGGTGAAGATGCGCACGAGGAAGGCCCGGTCGGTGCCGCCGTCGAGCTGGTGGACGTGCCAGGCCGCCCACGCGTGCACCGGCGGGTTGACGTCCCCGAAGTCCCACTCGTAGGCCGGCAGCTGGCCGTTGGGGTGCTGGGCCCACTCACGCACGAGCAGCAGCAGCTGGTTCTTCGCGAACGCCGGGTCCATGTGCGCGATGGCCACGCAGTGGAAGGCGAGGTCCCACGTCGCGAACCAGGGGTACTCCCACTCGTCGGGCATCGAGATGACGTCGGCGAGGGCGAGCTGGCTCCAGGCGCGGTTGCGCGCCGTGCGCGCCCGGCGTCCCGGCGGCGCGGGCGGCCCGGCCGGGTCGCCGTCGAGCCACTCCCTGACCGAGTAGCGGTACAGCTGCTTGCCCCAGTTCAGCCCGGCGAACGCTCGGCGGGAGATGTGCCGGTCCTCGTCGCTGACGTCGCTCGGGATGACGGTGTCGTAGAACTCGTCGGCCTCGCGCCTGCGGTCCTCGAGCACCGCGGCGAACGAGCGACCGAACGGCCGCTCCACCTGGTGGTCGGCCCGCAGCCGCAGCTGCACCCGCACCGTCTCACCGGGTGCGACCGACTCGAACCGGTAGACCAACCCGACCTTCGTGCCGGTCGCCGCGGGGTTGGTGCCGCTGTCGTCGCCGTCGACGACCGCCCGCCCGATGCCGTCCTTGGGGTAAGCCGACAGGCTCGCCCCGGCATCCGGCCCGAACACCGCGGCCACGTTGGTCTCGTTGTCGCAGAACAGCACGTCCGGGGCACCCTCGGCGACGAGGACGTACCGCGCGAGCCAACCGTGCTCGGCCTGGACCACCGTGGTGCCGGGGGCCAGCGTGTCGTCGGCGTCGACGAGGCGCAGCGACGGACGGCGGTCGTCGCGGCCCCAGGACCACGTGTTGCGGAACCACAGCTGGGGCACGAGGTCGAGCGGCGCGGCATCCGGGCCGTGGTTGGTCGCCTCGATGACCATGCAGACGTCGTCCGGGGCGACCTTGGCGTGCGTCGTCACGATGTCGAAGAAGCGGCTCTCCTGGAGCACCCCGGTGTCGGCGAGCTGGAGCTCCGGGGCGTCCGGGCCGCGCCGAGCGTTCTCCTCGACGAGCGTGGCGTACGGGAAGGCGGCCTGCGGGTAACGGTAGAGGTGCTGGGCCCACGAGTGCGTCGGGGTGGCATCCAGCGCCCACCAGTACTCCTTGGCGTCCTCGCCGTGGTTGCCCTGAGCGTTGGTGAGCCCGAACAGGCGCTCCTTGAGCCGGTCGTCGCGGTGGTTCCAGGCGGCGACCGCGAGGTTGAGGAAGCCGTAGCGGTCGGTGAGGCCCGCGATGCCGTCCTCACCCCAGCGGTAGGCCCGGGCGTGGGCCTGGTCGAAGGGGAAGTGGGCCCAGGCGTCACCGTCGTCGGAGTAGTCCTCGCGCACCGTCCCCCACTGACGAGCCGAGAGGTAGGGCCCCCAGAGCCGCCACGGGTCGTCGTCGCCGGGGCTGTGGCGCAGCCGGACCTGTTCGTCGGTGGGGGCGGGGGGCTGCCCGGTGACCGCCATCAGACCTCGGGGCTCCAGTGCGGGTCGCGACCGAGCAGCGCGATCAGCCGCTCCTGGATCGGTGCGTCGTCGGCCACCGGCTGCGGGGTGCCGAACTGGCCGGAGGCACGCACCTGGGCGGCGGGGTCGTCGTGGTGCGGGATGTCCACGCTCACACCCAGACCGCCGAGGAAGCCGCCGAGCCACGTGAGGTGCTCGGGGATGTCACGGGCCACCCACTCGCGCACCGGGGTCGGCGCGTCCCAGTCGCTCACCCGGTCCGCGATCGCGACCAACTGGTCGCTGGCGACCCGGTGCTGGTCGGCCGGGGACGATTCGGTGAACTGGGACACGGCATCCTCCTGCGGGGGCGGTGGCCGCCCAGCCTGCCATGCTCGGGCAGACTCACGACCGGAGCACGGCAGCGAAGGAGGCATGGATGACGCCGGATGCCGCGATCGTCCTCACCGCAGCCTTCGCGGCCGGCCTGATCGCCCGGGTGCTGCGGCTGCCACCCCTGCTGGGTTTCCTCGCCGCCGGGTTCGCGCTGGCCGGGGCCGACTCGGTCGGTTCCGGCGCCGACCTGGGCAGGCCACCGGTGATCGACCTGCTCGCCGACCTCGGGGTCACCCTGTTGCTCTTCGCCGTCGGCCTGCACCTCGACATCCGACGGCTGCTGCGCCGTGAGGTGTGGCTGACCACGGGGTTGCACTCGCTGCTCATGGTCGGCATCGGCATCGGCTTCCTCACCGGGCTGTCCGCGCTCGGTGTCGCCGAGGCGTCCGGGTTGGACCTGCGTGCCCTCGCCCTGGTCGCCCTGGCCCTGTCGTTCTCGAGCACCGTGTTCGTCGTCAAGGTGCTCGACGAGCGCAACGAGTCACGCTCGCGCTACGGGCAGATCGCGATCGGCGTCCTCGTCGTGCAGGACGTCTTCGCCGTGGTCTTCGTGGCCGTGTCCCACGGCAGCCCGCCGAGCCCGTGGGCGTTCGGCCTGCTCCTGCTGATCCCCGCCCGGCGGGTGATCGTCGCGCTCTGGGAGCGAGCCGGGCGGGCCGAGCTGCAGGTGCTGTTCGGGGTGCTCATGGCCTTCGTCCCGGGGTACGCCCTCTTCGACGCGCTGGGCCTCAAGGGCGACCTCGGCGCCCTGGCCATGGGCATGCTGCTCGCCGGCGCAGCGCGCTCCGACGACCTGGCGAAGTCGATCTTCGGGGTCAAGGAACTGCTGCTCGTCGCGTTCTTCCTGTCGATCGGGCTGCACGGCGTCCCGGACCTGCAGCAGGTCCTCACCGCCGCCCTGTTGTTGCTGCTCCTGCCGGTGCAGACGCTGGCCTACGTCGTGCTGCTGTCGATGCTGCGGATGCGCCGCCGCACGGCGGTGCTCACCGCGCTCGTGCTGGCCAACAGCTCCGAGTTCGCCCTCGTCGTCATGGCCACCGCGCAGGATGCCGGTCTCGTCACCGAACGCTGGGTCACGACGACGGCCGTGACCGTGGCGCTCAGCTTCGTGCTCTCCAGCGCGGTCAACGCCAAAGCGGAGCAGATCTCCGACGCGATCGAGCGCCGCTGGCCCGACCCTGACCCCGAGTCGCTCGACGAGGCGGAGCGGCCGATCCCCCTGCACGACGTCGATGCCCTCGTCCTCGGGATGGGTCGGGTCGGCAGCGCCGCCCACCGCCGGCTGACCGAGCGCGGTCTGCGGGTGCTCGGCATCGAGCACGACGAGGCGCGAGTGGCCCGGCTGCAGGCTCAGGGCGTCGAGGTCGTGTTGGCGGATGCGACCGACAGCAGCCTGTGGCGCCGCCTGGTCGCGGTGAGAACCCTGCGCACGGTGGTGCTCGCCATGCCGTTCCACGAGGCCAACCTCGCGACCATCGAGGTCGTGCGGGCACGCAGCTTCACCGGCACCGTGGCGGCCGTCGCCCGCTACGACGACGAGGTCACCGAGCTGCACGCCAACGGCGCGGACACGGTGCTGCACGTCTACAGCGGCTCAGGGCTGGCCCTGGCCGATGCCGCGCTCGGCGGGCCTGACGAGCCGCCTGCCCCCTGACCGGCAGCCCCTGTGGTCCGGCAGCGGCCCGGGGCAGATCAGGCGGCGATCAGGCAGTGGTCACCAGGTCGGCCAGGTCGGCGGCGAGGTTCGCGTGCACCCGGGCTCGCACCCGCGTTCCCTCGGCCTCGTGGCGCGACTCCAGCACGTCACCCTGCTCGTGCAGCCGGCTCACGAGGTCGCCGCGGCTGTAGGGCACGAGCACCTCGACCTCGACGTCCGGGTGGGGAAGCTCCTCGCCGATGAGGGCGCGAAGCTCCTCCATGCCCTCACCGCTGCGGGCGGACACGACGATCGAGTGCTTCTCGTGCCGGCGCAGCCGCGCGATGACCTCGGGGTCGGCGATGTCAGCCTTGTTGATGACGATGACCTCGCGCACGTCGGTGGCGTCGACGTCGGACAGCACGGCGCGCACGGCCGAGATCTGGCCCTCGGGGTCGGGGTGGGAGCCGTCGACGACGTGCAGCAGCAGGTCGGCCTCGGCCACCTCCTCCAGGGTCGAGCGGAACGCCTCGACGAGCTGGTGCGGCAGGGCCCGGACGAACCCGACGGTGTCGGCCAGGGTGTAGAGCCGCCCGTCGAGCGTCTCGGCCTTGCGCACCGTCGGGTCGAGCGTCGCGAACAGCGCGTTCTCGACGAGCACGCCGGCACCGGTCAGCCGGTTGAGGATGCTCGACTTGCCGGCGTTGGTGTAGCCGGCGATCGCGACGCTCGGCACGGCGTTGGCCTTGCGCGACCCCCGCTTGGTGTCGCGGACGGTCTTCATCTCCTTGATCTCACGCCGCAGCTTGGCGATGCGCGTGTTGATCCGGCGACGGTCGAGCTCGATCTTGGTCTCACCGGGGCCTCGCGAGCCCATGCCCTGGCCCCCGGCCGCCTGGCCGCCCGCCTGGCGGGACATCGACTCACCCCAACCGCGCAGTCGCGGCAGGAGGTACTGCAGCTGGGCGAGCTCGACCTGCGCCTTGCCCTCCCGGGACTTCGCGTGCTGGGCGAAGATGTCGAGGATCAGGGCCGTGCGGTCGATGACCTTGACCTTGACGACGTCCTCGAGGGCTCGCCGCTGGCTCGGTGCGAGCTCGGTGTCGCAGACCACGGTGTCGGCGCCCTCGGCGATGACGATGTCGCGCAGCTCGGCGGCCTTGCCCTTGCCGAGGTAGGTCGCGGGGTCGGGGTTGGCGCGCCGCTGGACGAGGCCTGCGAGCACCTCGGACCCGGCCGTCTCGGCGAGGGCCGCCAGCTCGCGCATCGAGTTGTCGGCGTCCTCGGCGGTGCCCTCGCACCAGACCGAGGCCAGCACGACGCGTTCGAGGCGCAGCTGGCGGTACTCGACCTCGGTGACGTCCTCGAGCTCGGTCGAGAGCCCGCCGACGCGGCGCAGGGCGGCGCGCTCCTCGCGGTCGAGCTGGTCACCGTCGAAGGAGGCGTCGTCGTCAAGGACGAAGCCGGACTCGTCGAAGGTCGTGTCGTCGGCGAGGGCGTCGGCTCGCCCGGAGATGCTGTGGTTCGAAGTCATGTTCTCCCTAGGGTCTCACCGGGCAACGCCCCACGGCGACCGCTTTCTTCCGCGCGGCGCTAGCGTGTGCCCTGCGATGACTGAGAACGACCACTACTTCACGGCCGACCCGGCGAGCCCGAACGAGCGGCGCCGGGTGCGGGTGCGCCTTGCCGGGCGCCCTGTCGAGGTCGAGGTCGCGCCCGGCATCTTCTCCCCCGGCGGCCTGGACAAGGGCACCGCGGTGCTGCTCGACGAGGCGCCCCATCCCCCGGCCACCGGCACCTTTCTCGACCTCGGCTGCGGCTGGGGGCCGATCGCCCTGACCCTCGCCCTGTCCTCCCGGAACGCCACCGTGCACGCCCTCGACGTCAACGAGCGCGCCCTCGACCTGACCCGCCGCAACGCCGCCGCGCTGGGACTGGAGCGGGTCACCGCGACGACGGCCGACGGCATCCCCGATGACGTGCGCTTCGACCTCATCTGGTCCAACCCGCCGATCCGGGTCGGGAAGGCCGTGCTGCACGACCTGCTGCGCACGTGGCTGACCCGTCTTGCGCCCGGGGGCGTCGCCTACCTGGTGGTGCAGAAGAACCTGGGCTCCGACAGCCTCCAGCGCTGGATCGAGAGTGAGTTGGGGATGCCGTGTGGCCGGTTCGCGTCGAGCAAGGGTTTTCGGGTGCTCGAGGTGAGGGCGTCATGACCCCCTCGCTCGGGGTCGTGCTCGTCCCGACGCTGCCTCCCGAGGCGCTGCGCCCGCTGGCTGCTGCCGCCGACCGTCACCTCGACGAGCTCTGGGTGTGGGAGGACTGCTTCAAGGAGTCGGGGGTCGCGGCGGCTGCAGCGGCGCTGGCCTGGACGGACCGGGTGCAGGTTGGCATCGGGTTGGCCCCGGTGCCGCTGCGCAACGTGGCCCTGCTCGCGATGGAGGTGGCGACGGTGCACCGGCTCTTCCCGGGCCGCTTCCTGCCCGGCATCGGCCACGGGGTGCAGGACTGGATGGGGCAGGTCGGCGCCCGGGAACGCTCTCCGCTCACGCTGTTGCGCGAACACGCGCAGGCCATGCGGCTGCTGCTCGACGGCCACGAGGTGAGCACCTCGGGTCGCTACGTGCACCTCGACCGCGTGAAGCTCGACTGGCCGCCGGAGCCGGGCAGCCCGCTGCTCATCGGCGGCGGTGGCCCGAAGACCCTCGAGCTCGCGGGCCGGTACGGCGACGGCATCCTCATCGGGTCGGCCGTCTCCGAGAGTGAGCTCGAGGCCTCCGTGGCCGCAGGTCGACTCGGCTGGGCGCAGGGCCGCGGCGCCGACGGCACGCCGATGCCGGTGCTCGCCCACCTCATCGCCGCCACCGGGCCCCGGGCCCACCAGCGCGTGGAGGAGGAGCTGGCGCGGTGGGGTCAGACCGACGGCGCCCCCGGCCGCGGGGTCGCCGGCGACGCCGCGACGATCGCGGATGCCGTGCGCCGGCTCGCCGCGATCGGCGCCACGACCGTGGTGTTCCAGACGACGCAGGACGAGCCGGACCTCGACGGGTTCGTCGAGTTCCTCGGCACCGACGTCAGGGCTGCGCTCGACGGCTGAGCTGCGCGAGGTCGATGACCCCGTCGGCCACGAGCGCCGCCGGACCGGCGAGCTCGACGCCCTGATCCGGGAGCAGCCGCACGGTGAGCCGGCCACCCGGCACGTCGACCACCCAGGTGGAGCCGGTGTCGAGGGACCCGGCCCAGAAGCTCGTCGCGATCGCCGCCGCGCAGGCACCGGTGCCGCAGGAGCGGGTCTCACCGACCCCGCGCTCGAAGACCCGCATCGCGACGTGGCCGGGGCCGAGGGGGCGCACGACCTCGACGTTGGTGCCGTGAGCCGGCTCGGGGCGCACGGCCGGGGCGGTCGCGAGGTCGACCGCGTCGAGGTCGACGGCTTCCGGCAGGGCGACGACGGTGTGGGGGTTGCCGACGTCGACGGTCAGGGCCGAGAACGGCTCGAGGTCGTCGAGGTGCACCAGCGCGTCGAACCCGTCGCGCTGGGCAGTCGCCGGGTCGCCGAGGCGCCACGGGCCGAGCCCGACGGCGAACCCGTCGCCATCGACCCGCACGTGCTTGACGCCGGCGCGGGTGGCGATGGCGAACTCGTCAGCGCTCTCCAGCCCCTCGCGGCGCAGGAACGCCGCGAAGACGCGGGTGCCGTTGCCGCACATCTCCGACAGGCTGCCGTCGGCGTTGCGGTAGTCCATGAACCAGCGCGCGTGCGGTGCCTGGTCGCGCACCGCCTGGTCGCTGGCCGCCTCGGTCGGCACGACACGGATCACCCCGTCGCCGCCCACCCCCGCACGACGGTCGGCGATGGCCGCCGCCAGCGGTGCGGTGAGGTCGAGGACGCCCTCGAGATCAGGCACGAGCACGAAGTCGTTCTCCGTGCCGTGCCCCTTGGTGAAGGTCAGCCGCTCAGCCATGGGGCTCATCGTCGCACCTGGCCCGCCGTGCGGTGGACGCCGCGTCCTCGATCGTTCGCGCCACCCGGTCCACGAGGTCGGGTTCGGAGGGGTCGAACCACTCGATGCGCGGGTCGGCGCCGAACCACGACTCCTGCCGCCGCACCAACCGGCGAGTCCGCAGCGCGGTGTCGGCTTCGGCCTCCTCGACCGACATGGATCCGTCGATGACCGCGAGCGCCTGCGCGTAGCCGACCGCGCGGCTCGCCGTGCGCCCCTCGCGGAGTCCGGCACCCACGAGGCCTCGGGCCTCCTGGACCAGACCCGAGGCGAACATCTGGCGGGTGCGGCGCTCGATCCTGCGGTCGAGTGCCTCCCGGTCGACGCGCAGGCCCACGAAGACCGTCGGGCGCAGGGTCTGCCTGGTCGGCATCGTCGCGCTGAACGGCCGCCCGGTGAGCTCGATGACCTCCAGGGCGCGCACGATCCGCCGGGTGTTGTTCGGTTCGATGGCCGCTGCCGCGACGGGGTCCAGCTGCCTCAGCTCGGTGAGGAGGGCGGTCGTGCCCTCGGCGTCTGCGCGCTCCTCGAGCCGCCGCCGCACGTCGGGATCGGTCGGAGGGAGGTCGAGGTGGTCGAGCAGTGCCCGCACGTACAGACCCGAGCCGCCGACGACGACAGGGACCCGCCCCCTCGCGAGGACCGCGTCGACGTCGGCACGTGCATGGCGCTGGTAGCCCGCGATCGTCGCCTCGTCGGTGACGTCGAGGACGTCGATCTGGTGGTGCGCGATGCCGTGCCGCTGCGCGAGGGGCACCTTGGCCGTGCCGATGTCCATGCCCCGGTAGAGCTGGCTGGCATCGGCCGAGACGACCTCGCCGTCGAGCAGCTGCGCCAGCGCGATGCCGAGGTCGGACTTGCCGGTGGCGGTCGCCCCGACGACGGCGACGACGAAGGGCTCGCCGTCAGTCGACACGCTCCTCCTCGGGCGGGTCGTCGTCGTGGCCGAAGGGGTCGCGATCCACGCCCGGCGTCCACGAGATCCCCGGCTCACCCCACCCGTTGGCCTTGACCGCCTTGCGCGCCCGCCGGGCCCACTTGCCGGTGAGCCGGTCGACGTAGAGGAAACCGTTGAGGTGGTCGTACTCGTGCTGGAGCATGCGGGCGAACCAGCCGGTCGCCTCGTAGCGGATCTCGTTGCCGTCGAGGTCCTGGCCGACGAGGGAGGCGCTCTCCCCCCGGCGCAGCGGGAACGACTCCCCGGGGACCGACAGGCAGCCCTCGACCTCGTCGTGGGGGTCCGGGTCGCCCACGGGCGGCTTGGCCGACGTCAGGTAGGGGTTGATGACGACGCCACGCTCGGGGATGCCGTCGTCGTTCGCGAGCTGCCACGTGAAGATCCGCAGCCCCACACCGATCTGGGGAGCCGCCAACCCGACTCCGCGGGCGGCATCCATCGTCTCGAACATGTCGGCCACGAGGGCACGGACCTCGTCGTCGATGACCTCGACGGGTTGGGCACGCTGGTGCAGGACTGGCTCACCGGTGACGACGACGGGACGGATCGGCATGCCGTGATTCTCTCAGAGGCGCTGTCGGGTGAGCGAGCCGGACACCTGCTCCTACGTTCGTCGGGTGAACCCGTCGATCGTCATCGTCGCCCCCGGACACGCCGACGGGCAGGTGGCGATGTTCGTCAGCAAGTCGCGGCTGCCCGACGGGGACGTCGTCGACGCGTTCGCCCGCTGGCGCACGGTCGACCCGACCGCCCGCCGTCTCGTGACCGTCCACTGGTCGCGCTTCCTCGAGGACTCCTCGGCCCTGCGGCCGGGGCTCGGGCGGGCAAGTACGACGCGTCACTGCTCATGCCGCGCGGCGTGCGTGACGAGGAGTTCCACACCGCGGTGTGTGAGCTGCTCTCGGACTGGGGATCCACCGTCGCGACACCCGAGGTCGAGACCGACGCGACGTCCCGATCGACGGGTGGACCGACGGCATCCACCCTGTGGGCCTCGCGACGACGGTGCCCGGGGTGTGGGCGCCTCCGTGGTGCCCTTGGTGCACGCATGGCTCGACCCTGACCAGGGCTGAACCTCGCCCGGGACGAGGGCCAGCCCACCGGCTTCTCGAAAACCCTCCCGTTGCACGCCTCCCCGAACGTACTGTGAGCGCACCCCTTCGTGGGGTCTGAACTGTCACCTAGCGGAAGGAGGGCGTGTGAACATCTTTGACAGCGCCAAGGAGAAGCTGGCGGAACTGACCGAGACTCACGGTGACCAGGTCGAGAGCATCAGCGACCAGGCCATCGACAAGGTCGGCGACCTCGCTGACGAGAAGACCGGTGGCCAGTTCGCCGAGCACGTCGACACCGCGCAGTCCGCGGCAGACGGCGCCATCGGCACCTGATCTCCCCCTGACGCGACCCGGGACCCTCGACCGAACGGTCGGGGGTCTCGGCCGTTCGGTCAGGGTTTGCCGGCCGCGAGGCGAACTGCCAGCGCAGCGTTGGTCGCGTGCCTACGCTCGGGGGAACCCGCCTCGTCTCCCAGGAAGAGAGCCGTCCATGGCGCACAACACCTCGGGACTGCCCCCGCTCGACATCGAGCCGTTCGACCCCGCCCCGCTGTATGCCGCAGCCAACTCACCCGAGCGCCGGGTGGACCCCGCTCGGGAACGCGCGCGCTCGGTGCGAGCCCTGGGGCTGGTCCTCGCCCTTGCTGCCGTGGGCGTCGTCGCCGCGGTTCTCGCGCTCGGGTAGGCCGCTCAGGTCGCGCAGGGTGCGGTGGCTGTCGGTGAGGTCACGGGCTTGCCGAGCGACGGCATCCCCAGGGAGACGGCCGGCTTGCCGGGTACCGGCGCATCCTGCAGCGAGGCCCACGCGTCGCCACCCCTGGTGCGACGAACCGAGTAGGCACCGCCCTGCACCCCGCTGTCGGCCACGAGGTGGTGCGGCGCCCCGTAGGTGACCCCCACGGTCACGACGTCACCCGGGCGGGGACGCTCAGCGCCGTCGGGCACGGCGAAGTGCACGAGGCGGTTGTCGCGGGCCCGGCCGGACAGGCGTGCGGTCTCGCCGTCCTTGCGGCCTTCGCCGGGTGCGACGAGCACCTCGACCTCACGGCCCTCGAGGGTGCGGTTCTCGGCCCACGAGACACGTTCCTGCAGCTCGATGAGCCGCTCGAAGCGCTCCTGGACGACGGCCTTGGGTACTTGGTTCGGCATCGTCGCCGCGGGCGTACCGGGGCGGATGGAGTACTGGAAGGTGAAGGCGCTGGAGAAGCGGGACGCCTCGACGACGCGCAGCGTCTCGGCGAAGTCGGCCTCGGTCTCACCGGGGAAGCCCACGATGATGTCGGTGGTGATCGCGGCATCCGGGATCGCGGTGCGGACCTTGTCGATGATGCCGAGGAACTTCTCGCTGCGGTACGAGCGACGCATGGCCTTGAGCACCGTGTCGGACCCGGACTGCAACGGCATGTGCAGGCTCGGCATGACGTTGGGGGTTGCGGCCATGGCCTCGATGACGTCGTCGGTGAACGCGGCCGGGTGGGGGCTGGTGAAGCGCACCCGCTCCAGTCCCTCGATCTCGCCACAGGCGCGCAGCAGCTTGCCGAAGGCGAACCGGTCGCCGAACTCGACCCCGTAGGTGTTGACGTTCTGCCCGAGCAGGGTGATCTCGATGACGCCCTGCGCGACGAGAGCCTCGATCTCGGCGAGGATCTCGCCCGGACGGCGGTCGGCCTCCTTGCCGCGAAGGCTGGGGACGATGCAGAAGGTGCAGGTGTTGTTGCATCCGACGCTGATCGACACCCAGCCGGCGAAGGCGGAGTCTCGGCGGGTCGGCAGCGTCGAGGGGAAGGTCTCGAGCGACTCGAGGATCTCGACCTCGGCGCGCTTGTTGTGCCGCGCCCGGTCGAGCAGTGCGGGGAGGCTGCCGATGTTGTGGGTGCCGAAGACGACGTCCACCCAGGGAGCGCGCTTGACGATGCTCTCGCGGTCCTTCTGGGCCATGCAGCCACCGACGGCGATCTGCAGGTCGGGGTTCGCGGTCTTGGCCGGGCGCAGCTGGCCCAGGTTGCCGTAGAGCTTGTTGTCGGCGTTCTCGCGCACGGCGCAGGTGTTGAACACGACGACGTCCGCGGTCTCCGGACGCTCGGCCGCGGGCACGCTCGCGAGGTCGACGTAGCCGGCGGTCTCGAGCAGGCCGGCGAGGCGCTCGGAGTCGTGGACGTTCATCTGGCACCCGTGGGTGCGCACGTCATAGGTCTTGGGTGTCATGGCGGGTCAAGGGTATGCCGGGTGCCCGCCACCGCGGGAATCTCGCCGCGGCATCAGGGGGTTCACGGCCCAAATCTGCCATTTGGCGGGTCGGCGATGCCCCCGGGAGGCCAACCGCGCGCTCCACCGCGCCCCTGACCCCCCACCTGAACCGCTCAATCCAGGCAGGGGGGCCAACCGCGCGCTCCACCGCGCCTCTGGCCCCCCGCCCCGGACAACGCCGATCGACCATCGCCGCGAGCGATATACTCTTGCAGAGTTCTGCAACTCTGCAAGAGAGCGCGATGACATGCCGGTTCCGCTGTACCAAGCCAAGGCCGAGTTCTTCCGAACGCTCGGCCACCCGGCCCGCATCCGCGTCCTCGAGCTGCTGGCCGAGCGCGACCGGGCCGTCCACGAGCTGCTCGCCGCGATCAACGTCGAGGCCCCGAGCCTGTCCCACCAGCTCGCCGTCCTGCGCCTGGGCGGCCTGGTCACCCAGCGCCGCGAGGGTGGGCAGGTGATCTACAGCCTCGCCCTGCCCGCCGTGCGCGACCTGCTCGCGAGCGCCCGCGAGATCCTCCAGACCAAGACGGCCGACCAGGGTGGACTCGTCGACGACATCACGCCAGAGCCCCGGGCATGAGCACGGACACGGCCCGCCGGGCCGTCATGGAGCGGCTGGATGCCGTCCGCCCCCGCAGCCGCGACCTGCGCGCCATGGTGGCGACCCCTCGTCAGGACGTCCTCGCCGGGGTGACCGTGGGTGTCGTGGCCCTGCCCCTGGCCCTGGCCTTCGGCATCGCCTCGGGGCTCGGCGCCACCGCCGGCCTGGTGACGGCGGTCGTCGCCGGCGTCGTGGCGGCGCTGTTCGGCGGTAGTCACCTGCAGGTCTCCGGGCCCACCGGGGCGATGACCGTCGTCCTCGTGCCGATCGTGGCGACCCACGGAGCCGAGGGCGTGCTCGTCGTTGGCCTCATGGCGGGCGTGATCCTCGTGGTGATGGGCCTGGCCGGTGCAGGGAGGTACGTGCGGTTCATCCCGCTGCCCGTCATCGAGGGGTTCACCCTGGGCATCGCGGCCCTCATCGCCCTCCAGCAGGTGCCCTCCGCGCTCGGCCTGTCCGCGCGCCCCGAGCACGTCGTCGTGTCGGCGGTGGCCGCCGTTCTCGAGTGGTTCGGGAGCCCCGACCTCGCACCGGTGGCCATCAGCGTCGGGGTCGCCGCGGCGATCCTCGTGCTCTCCCGCCTGCGGCCAGCCGTACCCGTGGCGCTGCTCGGGGTGGTGGTCGCGACGGTCGCCGTCCGCCTGGCCGACGTGCCGGTCGAGACGATCGGCGCCCTGCCCGATCGGCTGTTCACCCTGACGGTGCCGTCGGTGTCCTGGAGCGACCTTCGGGTGCTCGCCGTACCGGCCGTCGCCGTCGCCGCCCTGGCCGCGCTCGAGAGCCTGCTCTCGGCAACCGTCGCCGACGCGATGAGCGTGTCCTCGCGGCACGACCCCGACCGCGAGCTCTTCGGCCAGGGGCTGGCAAACCTCGCCTCACCGCTGCTCGGCGGCATCCCGGCCACCGCGGCGATCGCCCGGACCGCCGTCAACGTGCGCTCCGGGGCGCGCTCCCGACTGGCGGCCGTGGTGCACTCGCTCGTGCTGCTCGTCGTCGTGCTCGCCCTCACCGACGTCGTCGCCTGGATCCCGCTGGCCGCCCTGGCGGGGGTGCTCATCGCCACGGCCGTGCGGATGATCGAGGTGTCGAGCCTGCGCGCCCTGGCCCGGGCCTCACGCGGTGACGCCGCCGTGCTGGGGCTGACCTTCCTGGCCACCGTCGTGCTCGACCTCGCGACGGCCGTCGTGCTGGGCATCGTCACCGCCGGCGGGCTGGCCCTGCGCCAGCTCGCCCGGACGACGGCGCTGTACGAGGAGTCCCTCCCCCAGAAGTACCTCGACGAGGAGGAGCACGGCGCGCAGGAGACCGCCCTGCTGCGCGAACGGGTCGTCGCCTACCGGCTCGAGGGCCCGCTGTTCTTCGGCGGGGCCCACACGGCCCTGCTCGAGCTCACCGAGGTGAGCGACGTCAAGGTCGTCATCCTGCGGATGTCCCACGTGAGCACGCTGGACGCCACCGGGGCGGCCGTGCTCGCCGACACCATCCGCTCGCTGGAGGCACGAGGGGTCACGGTCCTGCTGTCGGGGATGCCGCAACGGTTCGTCCCACGGTTGGCCGCGACCGGCATCCACCAACACCTCGTCACGCTGAACCACGTCTTCGACAGCACACCCGAGGCCATCGCGCACGCCCGCCGGCACGTGGCCCGCGACCACCACCATGACGAGGGCGTCAGGCCAGGCGGGTGATCGCCACCACGACGCCCAGGGATGCCGTGGCCCGCCCCGAGTAGATGCCCTTGAACGGGGGGACGTCCTCGTAGTCACGGCCGCGCGCCACGACGACGTGGTCGACCCCGACCTCGGTGCCGTTCGTGGGATCAACCGGCGTCCAGCCACCGTCCCAGTACTCGACCCAGGCATGGCTCTCGCCCTTGCTCGTCTCACCGACGGCGGTGTCCCTCACCGGCACGAGGTACCCGGAGACGTACCGCGCGGGCAGGCCGAGGCTGCGCAGGGCACCGACGGTGATGTGGGCGAAGTCCTGGCAGACACCGGAGCGCTCGGCCCAGGCGTCCTCGCCGCGGCTGTGCACGCTGGTGCTGCCCGGCACGTAGCTCATCTCGGCACGCACCAGGGACGCGAGCTCCTCGGCAGCCACACGGGGGGTCTCGCGTCCGCGCACGGCATCCACCAACTCGGCGATGCCGTCACCGGGGCGGGTGCGCGCCGACAACATCAGCCACTCGTAGCTGCGGTCCTGCACGGCAGGGTCGCGCACAGCCGCCCAGTCGAGCGACGGGGTGTGCCGGGCGACGTCGGTGCGCTCGACGGTGGAGATGGCCTCGATCTCGAGCTGACCGTGGCTGGCCAGGCTCTCCATCGCCATGACGTGGGTGCCCCAGTGGTCGCGGTAGACGTGGCTCCACGTCATCGGGCGGATCCGGATGCGGTTCTCGAGGGTGGTCTGGCCGGCCTCGTTGACCGGGGTCATCCGCAGCTCGTTGTGGGCGGCACGAACCTGGCCGTCATAGGTCAGGGAGGTCGTGTGGACGATTCGCCAGCGGCGCATGTCAGACCACCCCGTCCCGGGTCCACGTCGTGACCTGTCCGGACTGGAAGTACCGGGACGCCACCGCCTGCGACGCCGCCATCACCGACCCCTGCACCCGCAGCATCTGGGCCGGGAGGTCGGCGATCACGTCGGACGTCGACCGGTACTCCAGCGACGTGCGGATGCGGCCCAGCTGACGCCGGGCCTCGTCGGAGATGCCGATGCGGTCCTCCTGGGGTGAGAGGGCGTCGAGCCGGCGCTCGGCCTCGGAGAGGGCGAAGAAGACCGATCGGGGGAACTCGCGGTCGAGCACGAGGAAGGCCGCCGCCCGGTCGTCACTGAGCAGGCCGCGCTGGCTGCGCATGAAGGCCTGCTGCGCTCCACACGAGGACAGCACCACCGACCACGGGGCGCCGCCTCGCGGCAGACCGCCGGTGGCCACGAGACGCGCCGTCATGTCGGCCCGCTCGAGGCTGCGGCCGAGCACGAGGAAGTCCCAGGCCTCGTCGTGCGACATCGTCGAGTCGGCGATGCCGGACACCAGCGCCGCGCGTTCACGCACCCACGACAGGTGCCGCTCGGTCGTGACCGTCCGCCCGAAGCCGTTCCAGCGGTGCCACGTCGTGTTGATGCCCTCCCACAGCTCGGTCGACAACGTCTCGCGAGCTCGCCGGGCGTTCTCGCGGGCGGCGAAGAGGGCCCCGGTGATGGAGCTGGCATTGGACCGGTCGAAGACCAAGGCGGCACCCACGTCGGCGAACCCCGGGTCGCCCTCGAACGGCATCCCCATGATCACCGAGAGGACGGTCCTCGACGCCGTGACCTCGTCGGCCCCGGGGTCCTCGAGGAGTTGCAGGCGCAGCACGTCGACGATGCGCGCCGTGCCGTCGGCGCGCTCGGTGTAGCGCCCGATCCAGAAGAGCGACTCGGCGATCCGGCTCAGCACGACGACTCCTCGTGGCGGGTGTCAGCGTGGGCCACCGTGCGGTGACCTTGCTGCTGTTGCTGCTGCTGTTGGGCCTTCATGCTGTCCTCGTGGGATGCCGTGGGGGCACTCATGACGACGACCTCGCGGTTGTCCGGTGGCCGACTGGAGGTGCTCGTCGCGGCCCGACGGTCCGAGAGCACCCAGGTGTCCTTGGACCCCCCGCCCTGGCTGGAGTTGACCACCAGCTCACCCTCGGGAAGGGCGACCCTGGTGAGGCCCCCCGGCAGCACCCGCACGCGCTCACCGTCGTTGACGGCGAACGGCCGCAGGTCGACGTGGCGCGGGGCGAGGCGGCCGTCGATGAACGTCGGCACGGTCGAGAGCTGCACGACGGGTTGGGCGATCCAGCCCCGCGGATCGGCGATCAGCTGGGCACGCACGAGCTCGAGGGTCTCGGCATCGGCCTTGGGCCCGACGACCAGCCCCTTGCCGCCCGAGCCGTCGACCGGCTTGACGACCATGTCGTGCAGGTTCTCCAGGACGTGCCGGAGCGCCTTCGGCTCGTCGCAGCGGAACGTGTCGACGTTGCCGAGGATCGGGTCCTCGTCGAGGTAGAAGCGGATGAGGTCGGGCAGGTAGGAGTAGATGAGCTTGTCGTCGGCCACGCCGTTGCCGATGGCGTTGACGACCGTGACCCGCCCCGCCCGCATCGAGGAGACCAGCCCCGCGACGCCGAGGATGGAGTCGCCGCGAAAGTGCACCGGGTCGATGAACTCGTCGTCGATGCGCCGGTAGATGACGTCGACGGGGCGGTCTCCGGTCGTCGTGCGCATCCGCACCTGCCCGCCGACGCACACGAGGTCACGACCCTCGACGAGCTCGACCCCCATCATCCGTGCCAGCAGGGCGTGCTCGAAGTAGGCCGAGTTGAACACCCCGGGAGTGAGCACGACGACGGTCGGGTCGCTGGCCCCGTCGGGTGCCGCGGCCCGCAGCGCCGCGAGGAGCATGCGCGGGTAGTCGTGGACGGGCCGGATGCGCATCGTCGCGAACGCCTCCGGGAAGACGTTGGCCATGGCACGGCGGTTGGCGATGACGTAGCTGACCCCG
>Ga0209480_10000920_pt1 | contig 22378 bp, 14 predicted proteins | sample JI61114C2DNA_FD_187501 | JGI IMG/M metagenome (GOLD analysis project Ga0209480, IMG submission 187501) | Wastewater effluent complex algal communities from Wisconsin, to seasonally profile nutrient transformation and Carbon sequestration -... | ecosystem: Engineered > WWTP > Effluent > Algae... | reverse complement strand
AAGACTTCGACAACAGCTTCAAAATTGCCCGACCCTTCGTATTCAGGATTCTTATACATTCCTTCCTGAATGAATATTTTGAGCAATGAGCTAAAAAAGATCTTTTCCTTGAGTTCGGCAAGTTTAATTTCTAGCTCCAGTTTGAGGAGGCCTTTGGTGTGCAGGGTACTCTCAATGAGAATATCATTCACACTCATAAAATATGGCTTATCCCCTTTAATAATGCAGGTATTGGGAGAGATAGAAACCTCACAATCTGTAAAGGCATAGAGTGCATCAATCGTCACATCAGGTGAGATACCGGGCGCCAGGTGAATAATAATCTCCACATCTTTGGCCGTATTATCCTCAATCTTCTTGATCTTGATTTTACCCTTATCATTGGCAGATATTACACTGTCGATCAGTCCGCCAGTTGTTGTAGTAAAAGGAATTTCGGTAATAGCCAGAGTCTTCTTATCCCTTTCAATAATTTTAGCTCTAACCCTGATTCTGCCGCCCCGCATCCCTTCATTATAATTACTGAAATCGGCCATGCCTCCCATTTGAAAATCAGGAAGAAGATCCGGACGATTACCTTTCAATACCTCAATCGAGGCATCGATCAGTTCCACAAAATTATGCGGCATAATTTTAGTCGCGAGACCAACTGCGATACCATCAGCACCCTGAGCAAGCAATAGCGGAAACTTCACTGGGAGGGTTACAGGTTCGCGATTACGGCCATCATAACTGCTTTGCCATTCGGTAGTGTCGGGGTTAAATACTACTTCATTTGCAAATTTAGACAAACGTGCTTCAATATATCGGGGTGCTGCTGCAGAGTCCCCTGTTATCGGATCTCCCCAGTTACCCTGAGTATCGATCAGTAAATTCTTCTGGCCAATCTGAACCATGGCATCCCCGATTGAGGCGTCACCATGTGGATGATACTTCATCGTATTACCGATAACATTGGCAGCCTTATTGAAGCGCCCATCATCCATCTCCTTCAGAGAATGTAAAATACGGCGTTGAACTGGCTTTAAACCATCGTGAATATGAGGAACTGCGCGATCCAGAATAACATAGGATGCATAATCTAAGAACCAATTTTCATATAAACCGGAAAGCGATGTTACATTATGTAAAGCTTTTTCTTCGCCTGCCGTATTGTTATTTTCGCTGTCTTTGCTTTCTATTTCTTCACTCATCCTTAATATGAAATTCTATTGTGGTAAATATAAGTTATCAGATCAAAATGCAAGCGCTAAGTTATAAACAGCTCTTGATTAATTTAATGTGAGTTCGAAATAACAATTTAAAATAAGCACATACCTGCCTGCCTCGGGCTGGGAAGCATCGTATTTTAATTACTAAGTATTGTGATAGGCAAAGTTAGCCCTGAAGCTAAAAACTATCTTCCTTGTTAAGCATCATAAAGGTAAAAAATGCATTTAGGCCTTGATTTTTAAATATTTATATGCCGAACTCAGGTTAATTTAAACATTCAAGGTGTACTTAAATTCCGCCTTTTGAAAGAACCTTCTGATCAATTTGACAATTAAATAGGATTATTTAATTGTCATTCAATATTTTACAATTATTTTCACTGGTAAAAGCAACCATTTGAATCCTTTCACCGTGTATAACACAAATAGCTATTAATTTGAGTAATTCAATTGAACAATTACCTCATCAACTTCGCGAAGATTGTATTCGCGGAATAGCAGGTAGTCAGAAAAAATTGTACTACAATTTTTATGGCTTTGCTATGGGGATTTGTTTAAGATATGCCCGCAGCAGAGATGAAGCGGCACAAATAGTAAATGATGGATTTTATAAAGTTTTAACGCGGCTAGACCGGTATGACCCCTCGAAGCCATTTTTACCTTGGCTTTCCCGTATTATGACCAATACGGCCATTGACCATTACCGTGCCGAGCTAAAGCACCCCATTACCAGCGACGTTGCCGAGCTGGAAATTCAGGGAAACGATAATGACATCCAGAGCAAACTTAGCTATGATGATTTGATTAAAATAGTGCAAGCTTTACCACCTGGTTACCGGACCGTGTTCAATTTATTTGCGATTGATGGTTATACCCATGAGGAAATTGCAGAACAACTGGGTATTTCGGTAGGAACATCCAAATCAAATTTATTTAAAGCAAGGCAAAAACTAAGAGCAATGCTTGAAGCAAATGATATTAAACCAGAAACAAATAAAACAGAGATAAACACAGGACAGAATACAGCAATAATTTTCAATGAGCAATTTGAGCCCAAACAAGACAGACAAATTTTTCAGGCAGGCGCTTAAATCAACTCCGGAGCTTTCTCCTACAGAGAATGACTGGAATGAAATGGAGCGTCTTCTGAATGGCAAGCCCAATAGGCGGCCTGTAATTGGCTGGTTTTACTGGCCGGCTGGAATAGCTGCAGGATTACTTATTTTCCTGTCAGTATGGCTTTCAAATGAGCCTGAAACCCGATTGGCTGATGGGCCGAAGGATAAGAAAATCAAGGTTGAACCACAAAATAAAGTGAACTCCACTCCAAATACTGAAAATGAAAGTACAGATTCACAAGCATTAACACAGGATCCTGTAATTCCTGATCAAGAAAACACCCTAAGTCTGAACAGAGCGATTGTGAAGCAGGAAAGCAGAAAACCGCTTGAAGATCTGACAGAATCCCCTTTGCTTACAAATATTAATTCAGAAGCCAGAAATCAATTCCAGCCTTTAGATGAAGCGCTCTATCAGGAGCTCAGAAATGTAAGCTCCCTGTCCTCCGGTGATTTAAATGCAATCAGTACATTTTCATTGAAATCCGACAATAGTCAGGATCTGGACAGTAATACCCGGAAATTGGAAAGCAATAATGAAAAACAAGGTGGCAGACTCGCTTTGAGTATGGCTTTTACTACCGACCTGAATTCAGTTAGCAGCTTTGGAAACAGCAAAGCCGGACTTAGTGGGGGTTTTGGAATAAGCTACAGGATAACTAAAGGGATATCTGCCGGTACCGGTATCTATTATTCCCAAAAAAAATATACATCTGATAGAAATTCCTATTATACAAAAGAAAAGCCATTCTCATCCTGGGCAAGTTATTCAAGACGGATTGATGCAGACTGTAAAGTGATTGATATTCCACTTAATATGTCAGTCTTGCTCAACAAAACCAAAAAAACGGGCATCATAGCATCTGCTGGCTTATCCTCTTACATTATGCTGTCTGAGAAATATAATTTCATTTATACTCCTACTCTTTTATACCCTTCTCCGGGCAGGGAATACACAATCAATAATGCCAACAAACACATAATGAGCATAGTCAATTTGTCTGTTGGTATTGAAAAACCTGTTGGAAAACAAAGCAGCATAGTGATTCAGCCTTATGCTAAACTCCCATTGTCAGGAATCGGACAGGGTGAAACTGAATTGAAATCTTTTGGAGTTGGATTCCAGCTAAATTATTCCGTCAAAAAGAAGAATAAATTCTTCAACAGGCAATCAGAATAATCATTTCTTCTTTATAAACACCAATTCTACACGACGATTTAACTGACGACCGGCATCTGTGCCGTTATCGGCAACCGGCAGTGTATAGGATTTGCTGAGAGCAGGTATATTGATTCTCTCTCCAAGCATTTCACTAACAGCGTGAATAATAGCTTTATTTCTACGATCGGAAAGTGCATAATTGTATTCCAGACTGCCGTAATTATCCGTATGTCCGGAGATATTGATCGAATACTGATTTCTTAATGTTTTATACCTGTTGATGGCAGTCCGCAGCTTTCCCATTTCCTCCTCTGAGATGTCCGATTTATCAAAATCAAACAGGATTACAACATTGGGCATTTCAAATTCCGGTTCTGTAAGTACCACTTTCTTTTGAGCAGGAGAGGCTACATCAACTGGCTTGGGAGCGGGTACGGATCTCTGCTTAGGCTGAACAGGTGTAGCAACGGCAGCTGCAGATGCAGGTTGTGAAACAGGCTGAGTAACTGAAACAGGCTGAGTAACTGGTGCAGGTGTTTGTTGAACTAAGGCAGCAGGCTGCTCTGTCTGCTTAGTCATTACCTTCTTATAATCGGCCGGAAGAATCTCCTCAAGAGTTTTTCCCTGTAAGATCAGATTGGGATCAATCACTTTGCTCAGATCAGGATAATCCACAAATCCCGGTTGCTGAACATCCTTTTTTGAGGTCAGACTTCGGTCCTCTATAAATACTCCTGAATCATAGATGTTATCTGCAACATCGGCGATCACAATCTTTAGATGATACTTTTTATAGGGTGTCACATAGCTTTGAGCAACAAGCTTCTTAGTGATTCCGTCGTAGCGCAGATTGCGGTAAAGATTTGGATCCAGAGTCTTCAATAATTCAGGATCAGCCTGAATTACAGTCTGATCGCCGGGAACAGGTCCATTCATCGTAAAGATTGAACCAATACCCCTTAAAACTCTGCCCGGTAAGGTCCCTTTGTATGTTGACTTCAATGGCTCCTGCCTTTTAATTACAACCTGCTTGTATAAATTATTATCAATAAAATGATCCTGATTAAGTTTAAAGTTTACGGTATTTATACTGACAGGCACTCCGGTTCCGGGTATCAAAGCAATATTCTTTGTACTGCTCTCATCAGAAACAATAAAAGCAAAAACATCATTATAAGGTGAATCAACATATTCAGGATATTCATCAGAACCAAATTGATAATTAAACTGAATACTGTTATCCATCGGCACGAAATCAAATTCAACACTGCAGATATCATATAACTTACCGCTAACTATTGCTGATAGATCCGGATCTGTCTGAGGAGATAAAATATCACCGAAAGTTGAACTTTGATTATGGGAATTATTATATCCTGCAACATTGAATGAGTTGCCGGTTGAGAGAATCATTCCCCTTTGCACCTGTAATATATTACCGCTGCTGGTATAGGATAAAGTAGACAGAGGATAACCTTTAAATTTAATATTTCCAATTATAACCCCTTGTCCGCTGAAATTCTTCTTTACCCATTCATCCACCTTAATAGACGACAATCTGATTTGGGCTAAACCGGTAGTAGCAGAGAATAATACTGCAACAAGCAGAAATAGATATTTCTTCATCATTGATCGAAATTTGAATTAAAAAGATTTTTCAATAAAGATCTATTGAAAAATCCTGTTCAACTGCTGGTGTAACAAATGGAACACCTGCACATTATACAATTTACGATTATTTTTGAAGTCTTGTTTCTGCAAAAGCAAAAGGAAGTAAACTTTTTATTCCCTGGGTTCTGATAATTGAGCCATTACGGCAGTAGAAGAGAACATTGATTGGGCTCGACTGCTTTTTTTCGTATTCAGCCATTACCTGAAGGCAGGCACCGCAGGAAGTAACCGGTTCTTTTATCTCAAAATGGTCAGTTTGAGCAGTAACAGCCATACTGATAATTTTATCCTCCGGATAAGCAGAGCCGATGGCAAACAGAGCAACCCTTTCAGCGCATAATCCCGAAGGATAGGCCACGTTTTCCTGATTACTGCCATAAACTATCCTTCCACTTTCGAGCTGCACAGCAACCCCTACCCTGAATCCGGAATAAGGCGAATGTGAACTTGACATTGCTTTCTCAGACTCCAGACAAAGATTTTTATCTGAATTGCTTAATTCATCTACCGAAGAATACTCCTCAAAAGCTATGGAAAGGATCTTTTTCTCTATCATGATACTTCGGCTAACAATGCTGTTGCTTCCTGCTCCTCTGCGATAACATCAACCTCAAGACGAAGATTCTGAATAATGTGCTGCTGCCGGTCGGGAGTGTTTTTACCCATATAATATTCCAGAAGACTCTTAATCCCCTGCTCTTTTGATAAAATGACAGGATCAAGCCTTATGTCGGCACCAATAAACAATCCGAACTCTTCCGGTGAGATCTCACCTAAACCCTTAAACCTGGTTATTTCAGGCTTATTCCCAAGTTTATGGATGGCCCGCTGCCGTTCCTCATCACTGTAACAATAGATAGTTTCCTTCTTATTTCTAACCCTGAAAAGCGGGGTTTGTAGAATAGATACATGCCCGGCCTTAACCAGATCAGGGAAAAACTGGAGAAAAAATGTCATTAGTAACAATCGGATGTGCATTCCGTCCACATCTGCATCTGTTGCAAATACGATGTTATTATAACGCAGATTATCTAATCCATCTTCAATGTTCAGTGCATGCTGAAGCAAATTAAATTCCTCATTTTCATACACCACCTTTTTAGTTAAACCAAAGCAATTGAGGGGCTTACCCTTCAGACTGAATACAGCCTGCGTCATTACATCTCTTGATTTGGTAATGGAACCACTTGCAGAATCCCCCTCGGTAATAAACAGTGTGGTATCCTGCTTACGTTCATGGTTATCATCGAAATGGATTTTACAATCCCTTAATTTCTTATTGTGCAATGAGGCCTTTTTTGCCCGTTCATTCGCCAGTTTTTTGATGCCGGCAATATCTTTACGCTCACGTTCCGACTGAAGGATCCTTTTTAGCAACGCATCCGCATCCGCAGGATGTTTATGAAGATAATCATCCAGTTCCTTCTTGATAAAATCATTGATGAAGGTACGGACTGATGGTCCGTCAGGAGCTATATTCTGCGATCCGAGTTTGGTCTTGGTTTGCGATTCAAATACCGGCTCCTGTACCCTGATTGAAATAGCAGAGACAATAGAAGCCCTGATATCCGAGGCATCGAACTCCTTTTTATAAAACTCCCGTATGGTTTTAACAACCGCCTCCCTGAAAGCCGCCTGATGCGTACCGCCCTGTGTGGTATGCTGCCCGTTGACGAATGAATAATATTCCTCACCATATTGCTGACCATGAGTCATTGCCACTTCTATATCCTCTCCCTTTAAGTGGATGATCGGATAACGAAGGGTTTCTGCCTCTGTATTCCTGGTAAGCAGATCGTATAAACCCCTTTCTGAGAAGAACTTGGTACCATTAAAATTAATTGTCAGCCCGGAATTAAGGAATACATAATTCCAGATCATGCTCTCTACAAACTCAGGGATATAATGATAGTTTCTGAAAATGGTATCATCCGCATAAAAAACAACTGCCGTTCCGTTACGCTGAGTAGTTTCGGTTTCCGGCAAATCATTCACCAGCACTCCCTGCTCAAATTCAGCTTTTTTTGTCCGTCCATCCCGATAGGACTGAACGGTAAAACTGGAAGAAAGTGCATTCACAGCCTTGGTACCCACTCCATTTAAACCAACCGACTTCTGAAAGGCTTTGGAGTCATACTTACCCCCGGTATTGATTTTGGATACACAATCGATTACTTTTCCCAAAGGAATTCCCCGACCGTAATCACGGATAGAAACCTTTTTATCACTTACCGTAACCTCAATCGTCCGGCCGGAGCCCATCACAAACTCGTCGATCGAGTTATCCAGAATTTCTTTCAGTAAAACGTAAATTCCATCATCATATGCCGACCCGTCGCCCAGCTTCCCAATGTACATCCCCGGTCGTAAACGTATGTGTTCTTTCCAGTCGAGCGAGCGAATACTATCATCACTATAATCTATTTCAGCCATCCTTATCTATAAATAATACCTGTACAATTACAAATTTAAAATTTAGATCGGCATACTTGCTGCTTAGATTTCCACATTTAAACAAGGGGATTATAAAATTACTGATTGCACAAATAGGTGTGTCGCCAGAGGTTCCCGCTTTCGTGGCTGTTGCACAACTCAACATCTAACCTCTGAAACTTATGATTTAAACTGTAAAATTTGTCTAAGAAAGTTGGTTAAATTATTGATTAAATCTTCGTTTTTGGGTATTTTAGCCTATGCAGGGAAAGAAAATCAAACAGAAAAAACTGTTCATAAATTTCAGTCTAGAAGATCGTGTTAAGCCCGACAATTTTTATCGTCGTTTGAACGAAATACTTAATCTGGACTTTCTTTATAAAGCTACAGCTAAATACTATGGCAAGGAAGGTCAAAAGAGTATCGATCCGGTAGTTTTTATGAAACTGGTACTAGCCGGTTACCTTGAAAACATCAACAGCGATAGGCGTATCATCAGTACTTTTGAAAACAGGATGGATATTCTTCTATTTCTGGGTTATGATATCGACGAGGAGTTTCCCTGGCATTCTACACTCAGCCGTACCCGGAAGCTTTATGGACAAGAGCAATTCCAGGCCTTGTTTGATCAGGTAATTAAACTATGTGTGGAAAAGAGGCTGATCTGTGGCAAGCGTCAGGCCATAGACAGTGCACTTGTACGGGCTAATGCCTCTAAGGAACGTATGAAAGAGATCATGGATGATGCTCGCCTGTACCTTCAGGAACTGGCTTATAATAGCGAATCCGATCCTGAGCCCCCAACAGAAAATGATGATAAAAAAAGCACAACGAGGGTATCTAACCAAACTCATTTCAGCCCCTCGGATCCTGACGCCCGCTTAACCAGAAAACCCGGTAAACCTGTAAATCTGTATTACAAGAGTCAGCTCAGTGTAGATACAGCTAGCCATTTCATTACCTATATACAAGCCTTTCCCGGCAACTCTGCTGACAACATGAGCCTTTCTGAAGTTGTTGATAAGACAGTAAAAAATCTGGGCAATCACAACTTAAGGGTTACTGAAGTGCTAGCTGATGGAGGTTATAGTAGCGGTGAAGCTATAAAAGCATTGATGGATCACAATATTGAAGGGTACATTCCTAATTCAGGCAGCTATAAACACAGCCGGGACGAGGAAGGCTTTTTTTATGATACTGAAAACGATTTATATACTTGCACAAATGGAGCCCAGCTCACTTTCAGACGATTTGCTCCATCTGCTAAAAAGGCAAGCATTTGGAAGAAAATATATGAGTCTGCATCAGGTGATTGCCGCAACTGTCCGTTAAAAGAATCCTGTACTACAAAGAGGGGGACTAAACAACTAGTTGACAGTGTCGATAAACATCTGTATGAACAAATGCATAGAAAAACAAGAAGCATCCAGGGCAGAAAAATGAAGTTACTCCGGTCAAGTACAGTGGAGCCTGTCTTTGGTTCTCTGATTAATTACACGGGAATGAGCAGGATTAACTCCAAAGGAATTCAGCAAGCAAACAAATGTATGCTGATGGCGGCCGCTGCCTATAATCTCAAAAAACTCCTCAAATATTACCTTAAGCCGTCTCAAATCAGGACCGAAAATCATCAAACCAAACCTGAGGGCATGCCTATGGCAGCTTAAAACAGGGTTTTGGTAGGTGCTTTGCTAAAAACATAAATCATTCTTCTAAATCGAAATGTGAAGAACATGCTAGCTTATTTCACCGTTGGCTATTTATAAAAAATGCAACTCGGTAAAATCTGGCTTAGGTAGGTTGAGCAACAGCCACGAAAGTGGGAACCTCCGCTTCTACATCTTGAGAATTCATTCCAGCAAAAGCTGGAACCTCATCACGCATTCTGGTTAAGCTTACTTTCTGACTTCCGCTTAATACCCTTCCTGACGAGGAAAGGCATTAAAGTAAAATGAAAGGGAGGTCGTGGCCTCCGCCACGATGACAATTCAATATTTAGTAGAGGAGATTCTGACCTTCGTCAGGATCAGGTTTACTGCTCAAATTCATTGTTATTAATTAAAGGATTGTGAACATCGGGCTTCAATTAGGTTATTATTTGATGCAGTAGATTAAAGTAAAATGAAAGGGAGGTCGTGGCCTCCGCCACGATGACAATTCAATATTTAGTACAGAGGAGATCCTGACCTCCGTCAGGATCGGAGTGATAATCTGAAAAAGCCTCTTAAATCTTTAAAATGCAGCAATTTTTATTAGTAACTTAATTTTCAGCAGACCTAATTGTTTTTGTAATTTGTGCTGTTAATAAAACATCAACATCATGATACTTAAAAGATTCCGGAGCAGTGTATTTTTCTTTATTGTCCTTGGTTTATGTCTTCCTTTTTCTACTTTTCATATTCAGGCACAAAATAAAACCAAAGATTTTAAGCTTGCTCTGCAATGGCAGCCGGTTCAGAATGATTTTGAAGGTAAGAATCAATCGCTTTCGGTTCTGAGTATAAGCAATGAATCTGCTGATGATTTGCCTCCTTATGGCTGGACTTTGTATTTTAATTATTCTGGTGATTTTCCCAAACCGGATAGCAGAGGCTTAACTGTTTCCTTTGTTAATGGAGACCTCTATAAAATAGAACCGAATGCAGCTTCTGATGGTATATCAGCCGGTACTAGGATTGATTTTCAAATGCTCAGATCAGGTAATATTGAGAATGTGACTCAATCTCCCCAGGGATTTTATCTTGTTTTTTCAGATCGGCCTGAGAAAGCAATTCCTGTAAAATGTACTTATCCGGATCCCTCAAACGAATTCCTGAATTCACTCCCGGCATCAAAGACCTGGATGGATCCTGCCTTTGTGTATTCAAAGAATCAGGATATTCAGGATCTGGAGGAATCCAAATTGCAACTGATCTTTCCGAGTCCGCTTGAATATAAATTAATCAATGCACAATATACCATCAGCGGGAATACAGGCATTTCTTCAGACCCTTTATTTGTTAAGGAAGCATCATATCTGATGGAAGAGCTTGGTAAATTGTTGCATACCAAACCCCTAATCAGGCAGAATAGCATAGATGGTATCGTTTTAAAAAGAGATCCGAAAATTGCTGAAGAAGGCTATGAATTAATTGTTTCGGATAAGGGGATATTGATCGCTGCTTCAACACCTGCCGGAGCATTTTACGGCATTCAGTCGCTCAAAAGTCTCATTTCACCATTAAGCTGGCGCAGTAAGCAGAATTCAATTCAGCTCCAGGCTGTTGAAGTGAAGGATAAGCCCCGTTTCGGATATCGGAGTTTTATGCTGGATATTGCGAGGAATTTTCAATCCAAAGAGGAGATCCTGAAAGTGCTGGATCTGATGAGTTTATATAAGCTGAATGTATTTCATTTCCACTTTTCCGAAGATGAGGGCTGGAGAGTGGAGATTCCATCACTTCCGGAACTAACTCAGGTTGGAGCGGTAAGGGGGCATACCACAGATAATAAGAATAATATTCAACCGGCTTTTGCATCGGGGGGAGTTCCCAAACAAATGCCCGGAAGCGGTTACCTGAGCCGCAAAGACTTTATTGAGGTTCTTAAGTACGCTGCTGCCAGACATATTCAGGTTATTCCTGAAATTGAGTCTCCGGGACATGCCCGTGCGGCGATAAAAGCGATGGAGAACCGTTATGAGAAACTGATGAAAGCAGGAAAGCCTGCTGAAGCTTCCAGATACCGTTTAATTGATCCTTTGGATAAATCCCAATACCGCTCTGTACAGGGCTGGAATGACAATGTGATGGATGTGGCCCTGCCTTCAGTTTATAATTTCATTGAAAAAGTGACTGATGAACTGATTCTAATGTATAAGGAGGCCGGAGCACCATTAAAAACCATCCATTATGGTGGTGATGAAGTGCCGGCAAAAGTTTGGGAGCAGTCACCGGCCTATCTGAAATTAAAAGCCTCTGATTCTGCTATTCAGTCGACCGATGATCTTTGGTATTACTATTTCGGTAAACTAAATGCAATGGCTATGAAGCGGGGATTGTTTGTCTCCGGATGGGAGGAAGCCGGAATGCGTAAAACAATTCTGGATGGAAAACCACATTATATTGCGAATCCTGATTTTGCCGATGATCATTTTCAGCTGCATGTCTGGAATAATGTGATCGGCTGGGGTGCTGAAGATCTTGCTTACAAATTAGCCAATGGGGGCTATAAAGTGGTTCTGTCGCCGGTTTCCAATCAATACTTTGACCTGGCCTATAACAGTTCCTATTATGAACCCGGCTATAAATGGGGAGGGATGGTAGATGTGGATAAACCGTTTTACTTCATTCCTTATGATTTTTTAAAGAATGTAAAAGAAGACGGACAAGGCAGGCCAATCAAAAATCTGGATCAGACTAAGATGATCAGGCTGACTGATTATGGTAAATCCAATATTGTAGGCCTGCAGGGTTTATTATGGTCTGAGAATAATGTGAGTAAGGAGAGGTTGGAGTATATGATGCTCCCCAAAATGCTGGGTCTTGCAGAAAGAGCATGGGCGCCGGAGCCTGAGTGGGCAGTTGCTGAGTATTCTGTATTGAATGATTTATACTATCGAAATTCCTGGTCTTCTTTTGCAAATCGTGTCGGGAAGCGTGAATTGCCGCGTTTGACCTACTATAATGGAGGTTTTTCCTATCGCATTCCTGAACCGGGTTTGAAGCTTAGTGATGGGAAGGTATATGCCAATATTCAGCTACCCGGACTTGAGATCAGATACACCAGGGATGGTTCTGATCCGGTAGCCGGAAGTACAATATATACCGGCCCTATAAATGAAAAAGGAAAGTTTCGCTTTGCAGCTTTTGATTTATCAGGTAGGAGAGGAAGGATAGTACTGATTGAGAATAAATAAGCCACTTCACAATGGATACTGAATAAATGGAGAACGCAACTTCCACTGAGATAACCGCAAATAATCTAAATTTTACTTTCCTGGTTTTTAATTAATAAATTATCATTTAAGTAAGATTATTCCTTTATTCATTGTAATATTAGGCAATATTTATTTTTCACAACTGTAATGTCAAAGGCCTTCAATAAAGAATTAGTAGAATCGCAGGTTGAGATAAAACTGAGGGAACAGGCAGTTCATTTACAATCGCTGATTATATCTCTTGAGGATATCGTATTTGAAATTGATGCTGATCACACTTTCAAAAATGTTTGGGTATCAGATGAGAGTTTACTCTTTTTACCCAAGGAACATTTTCTTGGAAAGAAGATAGCAGATGTGATGGGGCCGCAGTCGTCTATTTTTACGGAGCCGGTAAATGAGGTTGTAAGAACCGGTATTCCACAGGAGTTTGTTTACCAGCATGTTGACGAGAATATTAATCAGTGGTTTAAAGCCAGGATAAAGCCTGTTTTCAAGTCTCCTGATCCGGAAAGCTATATATTAATTTTAAGCATTCAGAATTTCACAGAACAAAAGCTTGCTGAGCTGGCTTTGGAGGAAGCAAAAGATAAACTTGAATTTGCAGTTCAGCTCTTGGATGTTAGCCAGGAACTTAATCGAACTGCCGGCTGGGAATTGAATCTATTAACACAGGAGCTCTTTTGTACTAAACAGGCGTATTTTTTATTTGATTTACCCGAAGATTTTAAGTTTAATTTCAATAATGCAAAGCCATTTTTTATTGAGGATGATTTTGACATTCTGATTAAACTTGCCATGGAATCGGTAACTGAAAAAAAAGGTTATGATGTTGATTTGAGGATAATTACAAAAAATGGCGTAAGAAAATGGGTTCGTGCAACAGGAATTCCGGTTACTAAAGGAAATAGCGTTATCAAGTTAAGAGGGGCTCTGATGGATATTACATCCAAGAAATTGATTGAACAAGAATTGATTGATGCAAAAAATGAAGCTGAGAATGCATTTAAAGTAAAATCTGATTTTTTATCTATTATGAGCCATGAAATCAGAACACCATTAAACGGTATCATTGGAATTGCAAATCTTTTGAAATTAGACCATACTGAGGAGCAAAAGGAATACGTAGATAATCTTATTTTTTCTGCTGATCATCTCCTCTCATTGATTAATGATATTCTTGATCTTACCAAAATTGAAAGTGATCAGGTTGAGTTGGTTACTACAGAGGTAAATCTTTTACAACTGACTGATAATATTAGAAACCAGTTTAATCTTTTAGCTGAGGTCAAAGGTGTCAAATTGGAAAGTATCCTTACCGGAGAAATTCCTGAAAAAATTATCGCTGATCCGATTCGCCTGAGTCAGATTTTGAATAATCTGATTGGAAATGCCGTTAAGTTTACTGATCACGGTACAATTACCCTTGTCATAGAACTCATCTCGAATGATCAAAAGACTGTTAAAATCAGATTTACTGTAAAAGATACAGGTATTGGAATACCGGAGGCCCTCCATGAAGATATTTTCGAGAACTTCAAACAAGTTCAGCAATCACCTTACCGAAAGCATACCGGTACCGGGCTAGGACTGGCGATCACCAAAAAACTGCTTATGTTATACGGAAGCAGCATCAGTCTAAAAAGCAAGGAAGGCTTGGGGACTGAGTTTCAGTTTGAAATTGAATTCGCACTGCCACAGGATAATACACTTTCAGGATCTGATGATATTTCAGATGATTTGCCAGATATCCGGCACAAGCTCTCCGGAATGCGTACCTTACTGGTGGAAGATAATATCATCAATATGATGGTGGCTAAAAAGCAAATGGAGTATTTTGGGATAGCGCCGGATTGTGCAGGGAATGGTATGAAGGCTTTAGCATATTTAGATAAAAATTCATATCACGTTGCACTGCTTGATCTGCATATGCCAGATATTGATGGTTATATGCTGGCTAAGATCATGCGAGAGAGATTTCCTGAAACGCATATCATTATTTTTACTGCTGATACAATGACTGAAGTGAAACAAAGGTTTGCAGATTTGAATATTCATGATATTTTGAATAAGCCTTTTAACCCTGAAATTATGCACCGTGTTTTATTAAAAGTAGCTAAGGATAAAATTGGGGGCTAAATGAAATATAATGACATTGATATTGAAAATTGCTTATCGCTTTAATGTCTGTATTTTTAGGCAGCCTGAGAGATAAATAAATCCCTTATTAAATGACTTGGTAGCTTTGTTGATTGAGAAAGGACTCTAAATCTGTGGCTAAGGAGTGCGGGCCTTATAAGGGTCACATTAAATGGCAGATGGATTATTCACCTGCCATTTATTGTATTGCTAAAGCTCCGGAAATTTTTTTAATTCTATTAATTATTATTTATTCAGCTTATTGTCAATCGAAAAACGTCCCGGTCCAGTGAGGAATAATACGATAAATATACCCAGGAATAGCAGTGATTTTTCTTTAGTTCCGAAATCATCAGCTGCATGAGCAATGAAAATGGCAACCGACATATTAATAATCAAGGGAATTAAAGATAAGCGGGTGTAAAGCCCGATAATCACAAGAATTGCACATAGAAACTCTGCAAAAGTTGCGAGATAAAGAGAAGGTACCTCCCCCAGTCCGATAGGATCTCCAAACTTCAGGTTACCTTCAAGCACTTTCTGAAATTTAGGGTAACCATGGGTCAGCATTACGGCGCCCGAAACAATCCGAAGAAATAATAAGCCTAAATTATTGGCCAGGGGGCACTTGTTAGAAATGGTGATTTCATGATCTTAAAATTTAAGTACAATGTGATGCTACTATTTCTAAGATAAGTTGATTTTTTAGTTTAATACAAATTGTGTCTTTAACTTATTTTTTTGATTGATTATCTGAACTGATCAGTGATTAAATTCTGTTCGCTAATCTGATTAAATTATGATCCTCGTCATTTTTACACTTTTTCCATTTGGATATATAATTTATTGTTTACTTTTGTAAGTAAACGCTCACTTATTTATATGACAGCAAGAATATCTGATACTGTTATTTTTACCGAAAGACAGATTGAGATCATGCAGGCGGCCACTCAGCGGATAGATAAGAATGGAATACAGGATCTTACTATTAAGAATCTGGCAGCAGATCTGAACTTGTCTGAGGCGGCACTTTATCGCCATTTTAAAAGCAAGAATGATATTTTATTGGGCTTGCTGAATTATTTTATTCAGGTAATGAAGCTACGGCTTTCAGCCATAATTGATCAGGAAGGATTGAGTGCTGAGGATATTTTGAAGCAGGTCTTTGATTCGCAACTTCGCAGTTTTGTAAAGAATCCGGCAATTGTGAGTGTGATATTCTCTGAGGGTATATTCCAGTTTAATAAGGATTTGAACGGGAAGGTTATGGAGATGATGGAATTAATGCAAACCAATATTCAGTCGGTGGTTGCTAAAGGTATTGATGCCGGTCAGATCAGAGGGCAGATTGGAGCTTCAACTATCACTACTATCATTATGGGAAGTATGCGAATGACCGTCCTGAAGTGGAAATTGTCCGGTCATAAGTCCAAACTCATTCAGGATGGGAGCTCAGTATTATCCGGAATCCTTAGTATGATCAAAACCAAGCTATAAGCCAATCGTTATGAACCTGATTTTATCATTAATATTTAATAATTATTATCCATGAAGTTAGTGAATATTTACAAACATTTTCTTTTATTCCTGTTATTCTTCTTTACCTTAAATGTGGTAAAGGCTCAGCAATGGTCTCTGGAACAGTGTATTGATACAGCTCAGGTACACAATAAGAGCCTGCAGATGAGCCGAAACAGTATGTTGATTCTTGAGCAAAAGGAGAAGGAAGCAAAGGCGAATTTATTACCCAAACTTGCACTTAATGCTGATTACAGATATTTTACAGATCAGCCTACTCAGTTAATGCCACAGTCTGTATTTGGCGGACCGGCAGGTAAATTTAAGGAAGCCCGCTTCGGCGTACCTCATAACATCAATGCCAGTGTTCAGTTCTCCATGCCTGTCTACAATGCCCAGCTGAACAGTGCAATTGATAACAGCAGCATTGCCTCTGAACTGAGTGAGCTGCAATACCAGCGCAGCAACGAACAGGTAATCTTTGATATTTCCAATCTGTATTATAATGCGCAGGTTCTTCATCATCAGCTCAGTTTTATCGACAGCAATCTGATTAATGCCAGAAAATTGCAACGCAACATGACTTTGCTTCATGAGCAGCTCATGGCTAAAAGTTCTGATGTCAGCAAGGTTGATCTGCAGGTTGAGCAATTAATCACTCAGCAGGAAAATGTTAAAAGCCGGTATGCTCAGGTACTCAATACACTTAAGTTTCTTATGGGACTTCCTCAGGAGAAATCGCTGAGTATTGACCCTGTAATTAAATATCAACTTGTTCAGGAATATACTGGCAAGCCTACTCTGGATATCCGTCAGGCCGGAATTCAATCCCGCTTACTTGCCGGAGAACTGAATACAATCAGATATTCAAGGCTTCCAAGCCTGTCATTGTTTGCTTCTCAGGGAACTACCGGTTTTGGATATGATAAAAGTCCGGACCAGTTTCTGAAATTTTTCCCCGTTGGATTTGCCGGGATTCAATTGTCTTATCCAATCTTTCAGGGGACGGTTATTAAGCACCGGATCAATCAGAAAAAGTATGAACTTAAGAATAATGAACTGCAGATATCATTATTAAACGAACAAAATATCCTGCAGGTTGACAATGCTAAAAAGCAGCGTACAGTTTCTGCTAAATCTGCAGAAACTGTTCTGAGTCAAATCAAACTTGCCCAAACAATTTATAGCCAAAGTCTTGTACAACAAAAAGAAGGTACAGCGAGTCTAACCGATGTTCTTTTAGCCGATAATGCTCTGCGTGAAGCACAGCAGTTGTATTTAAATGCGGTAGTTGATTATCTGAAAGCCGATTTAGAGTATAAAAAGTTAACCGGAAATATTTCGACCACTAAATAAGAGATAAAATGAAGATTACAATTAAAAAAGTCCTGATTCTCATTGTGCCAATTGCTGTTTTGATACTGGTAATTGTCAGATTGAAAGCTAACAAGGAAAAAGCTCAGAATGCTGTTTATCATTATGACAAAGAGCAGTTGATCTATGTTCAGGCAGATACATTGAAGTCTGAAAAGATCAGCACAGCTTTGAAATTTACCGGCTCGTTCGAACCTTTTCAGGAGAGCCGGATTAGTTCTGAATTACAAGGGAAGATCAATCAAATTGTGGTTTCTGAGGGTAGTTTAGTTCAAAAAGGACAGACTATTATTCAGCTGGATAATTCATTGTTAAAACTTTCTTTACAGTCGGCCATTGTTCAGAAGGAAGGCCTGGAAGCCGATGTTAAGCGATTCGGAATCCTTGTAAAAGCCGATGCAATTCAGGGGGTACAGCTTGAAAAAGCAGAATTAAGTTTAAGATCAGCAAAGGTTCAGGTAGCTACCCTGAACGAGCAGGTCAGCAAGTCAATCATTAGGGCACCGTTTACGGGAATTGTAACTGCGAAATTAACTGAAGTGGGTGCCTTCGCCGCACCTGGTATCCCCTTGATTCAGATTTCAGATATTTCGAGATTGAAATTTGTTGTCAATGTGCCTGAAGCTGATTTAAATAAGTTCCGCTTAAATCAGGAATATGCTGTTACTGCGGATGCATATCCTGATTCTGAATTCTCAGCCCGTGTGGCTATGGTAGGCAGTAAAGCCAATGCCGGAAACAGTTTTCCGGTGCAAATGCTTGTTACAAATACAGAGGATTTAAAGATTAAGTCGGGTATGTTCGGAAAGGTAGTTCTGGAAAGTTCGCAGACCGAGGAGGGAATTTTCGTTCCTTCTTCTGCACTTCAGGGTACTTCAGATCAGCCGCAGCTCTATCTGATCAGAAATGGAAAGGCTGTTCTGCAAAAAATAGCAGTTGATGCAAAAGTGAATAATACCAGCAGGGTTTCTTCCGGATTAAAGGCAGGTGATGTCATTATCACCGGAGGTATAATCAATCTGTTTGATGGTGCTAACGTACAGGTAAGGTAAAATCATTGAATTATGAATATTACAGAAATTTCAATTAAACGGCCTTCGCTTATCATTGTTTTATTCAGTGTATTTGCACTTTTGGGTTTCATCGGATATAAGAACCTCAGCTATGAGCTGATGCCCGATTTTAATCAGCCCGTTGTTGTTATAAAGACTGCTTATCCGGGGGCAGAACCCGAAGAGGTCGAGACCTCCGTATCCAGAAAAATAGAGGATGCACTTTCAAATGTGGAGGGTGTTGACTACCTGGTTACCAAATCTTTACCTAATGCCTCTGTGATCATTGCCAACCTGAAATATGGAACTGATCTGGATAAAACCATGCAGGATGCACAGCGCTACATAGACAATATCAGGAAGGATCTTCCCGAGGATATATCCAGTCCGGTGATGACTAAGGTTTCGCCGAATGATCTCCCGATCATGTCGATTAGTGCCAATAGCGATATGCCTTCCACAGCATTTTATCAGAAAATGAAAGATGATTATCTCCCTCAGATACAGCAGATTAAGGGAGTTGCTGAAATTACCATATTGGGTGGAGAAGAACGGGAAATTCAGGTGAAGGTAGATGTAAATAAACTTAAGTTTTATAAAGTTTCACTTTCTCAGCTTGTTGAAGCTATAAACCGCTCAGGGATTGACCTGCCTTCGGGTAAGGTGCAAACCGGCAAAGAGTCGAATTCGGTAAGGCTGAGCGGAAAGTTTAAATCTGTTGATGACCTTAAGAATGTTCAGGTTGCGATGCCTTTGCCGGGTAGTCCGGTTTATGTGAGAGACGTAGCGGAAGTTATTGACGGGGTAAAGGAAGCGGAATCCGTGAACCGCTATAACGGGCAGAACGGAATAGGACTTCTGTTAAAAAAGCAGGGAGATGCCAACGCTGTTGAAGTCTCTAAGCTGGTCAGAGAGAAATTTAAGTTTATTGAGAAGCAGAATGAATCATCCGGACTAAGTTTTACCATTGCATCAGATAGTACAGATAATACCATTGCAGCTGTTGATTCAGTAATTTTCGATTTGATCCTCGCTGTAATATTGGTTTCAGTGGTTATGCTGTTGTTTCTTCGCAGTTTCAGGAATTCCCTGATTGTTCTGGTGGCGATTCCAACCTCGCTGATTACTGCCTTTGCCGTGATGTGGCTCTTGGGATATACACTGAATCTGATGACCTTACTGGCCATGTCATTGATTATTGGTATTCTGGTCGACGATGCGACAGTAGTGCTGGAAAACATTCAGAAGCATCTGGATATGGGGAAAGAAAAGCGGAAAGCTGCTATGGATGGCCGTATGGAAATCGGGTTTTCAGCGCTTTCAATCACCCTGGTTGACGTGGTGGTATTTTTACCTATTCTTTTTCTGCAGGTCTTTGTAGCTGATATGCTGAAGCAGTTTTCTGTTGTTGTTATTACCTCAACCTTAACCAGTTTGCTGGTAGGCTTCACTTTAACACCCTGGTTGGCTTCACGTATCGGAATGAAGGAAGATTTGAAACCCACGAATTTCTTTAACCGGTTTTTACTCTGGTTTGAGCATAAGCTGGAGGGATTTATCAACTGGTATGGCAGTACACTCGATTGGGTGTTAAGACATAAGCTGGTTTTCGGCGGGATTGTTCTTTTATTATTTGTAATGACTGCAGGAATAATGAAGCAGGGCATTATTGGGAAGGAGCTTATTTCTACAGGCGATCAGGGTAAATTCAGAATGAATCTGGAATTTGATAAGCCGACCTCTCTGGAGCAAAATAATGCGGTTTCTTATGAAATCGAGAAATTTATCTTGAAGAACCCTGCTGTGGCAACGATCTTCAGTAATGTAGGTGGGCCAAGTACTGGAATAGGCAGTCTGGGACAGGGATCAGCCAATAAAACTGAATTTACAGTACAGCTGAAACCTTTGTCTGAAAGGACTAAACAATCTACTGAAGCATTCATGAAGAACCTTCGGGAAGAGCTGAAAGTGAAATTCCCTGGACTGAACTATTCGATGGCAGCATTGGGTTTAATTCCACGCACGGCTCCTATTGAACTTACTTTAAGTGGCAGTTCTGAGGAGCTGGTGATGCGGACCGGAGCTCAGATGCAAGCAGCAATTGGGCAGATTCCCGGTACAGATAATGTGCGTTTGTCTGTTGAGACAGGAAGTCCTGAATATCAGGTTGTGCCGGATAAGGATAAGATGCAGCGTTTGGGTTTAAATACTGCCTATGTAGGAATGGCTTTAAGAACAGCGTTTACCGGAAATGATGATGCTACCTTAACAGAAAACGGGACAGAGTATCCGGTGAGGATCTGGCTGGATAAGTTCAACCGTCAAAACTATGAAGATGTGAAGCGCTTAACAGTAGTCAATCCGATGGGTATTCCGGTTGAAGTGTCTCAGTTTGCAAGTATTGAACAAAGCAGTTCTGCATCTTTGCTTGAGCGTAAAGACAGGCAAGCAGCCGTTACAATAACTGCTGAGGCACTTGGGCGACCTTCAGGGACAGTTGCAGATGATGTTATTTCCTATCTGAAGAAAAACCCATTGCCCGGTGATGTGGAAATGACCTGGGGAAGTGATATTAAAAGACAGAACGACAGTTTTGGTGCTTTGGGTTCAGTCTTGCTGATCTCTTTTTTACTCATCTATCTGATAATGGTGGCGCTTTACGACAGTTTTGTTTATCCTTTTGTGGTTCTGTTTTCAATACCCCTTGCCTTAATCGGAGCATTTTTTGCCCTGAATCTTTCAATGAATAATTTGAGTTTGTTTGCCTTACTCGGTTTGATCATGCTGATGGGACTGGTAGTGAAAAATGCAATTCTGATAGTCGATTTTACAAATCAGTTAAAGGCAGAAGGTATGCATTTCAGAAAGGCGCTGATTACTGCCGGAAAGGGGAGAATGCGGCCGATTCTGATGACTACCTTATCCATGGTCATTGGGATGCTGCCAATTGCTCTGGCATCAGGCACAGCATCAGAATGGAAGAACGGTCTGGCCTGGGTTATTATCGGCGGACTCTTATCTTCATTAATTCTGACCGTTTTTCTGGTACCTGTGATTTATTATCTGGTAGACAGAATTAGGGAGAAAATGGTTAAATAAGGTACACCAACGTACTCTAAGACTTGAATTTACTTGGCCGATCGGAAGGTCTGATTTAGTTAGTCGCTTTTAGTAATGTGACTTACGAATTTGTTTTGCATGCCGCCTAAGTAAATTCGTAAGTCTGAACTGTCCGACTTGCAAAATCACCTGAGCGGTTGGAAAGGCGATTTTGTCACCCGATAACTATCGGGTCGCCATCACAAATCTGTGACTTACGAATTTGCCGTGCATGACGCCTAAGTAAATTCGTAACCCGATAGCTACCGGGTCCTAATTCGCCAGCATCGAAGTTGCTTTCAAATGCTCAGCCAATTTTCCTATCGCATTTGCAGCAATATTTATCTGCTGTTGTGCTTCTTTCCAGTCGCGCTGTTCAATAGCCTCACGAATTCCTGGCATTGTCTTTACTCCATAACCTGTATAAAATCCCGGAGCATATAGTGTATGTTTATACCAGGGACGGCGTGGCAGCCCTTGTTCTGTCAGCAGGCTTTGTTCCGCACGGTAAAGAGCCTGATTGATCCCTTCGAGAGCTGATTTTGCCATCGTTCCCTTGCTCAAGCCTTCTGATAAAGAATTAGCCGACTGATCCAGTTGGACCAAAGCATTCTGAATAGAGGAGAAATCAATGAAAGGAACTTCTGCTTTAGCAAGCGGCACTTTAGTGGGTTTGGTTGGGT
>Ga0209480_10000919_pt1 | contig 22380 bp, 17 predicted proteins | sample JI61114C2DNA_FD_187501 | JGI IMG/M metagenome (GOLD analysis project Ga0209480, IMG submission 187501) | Wastewater effluent complex algal communities from Wisconsin, to seasonally profile nutrient transformation and Carbon sequestration -... | ecosystem: Engineered > WWTP > Effluent > Algae... | reverse complement strand
TTGTGATAAATATATTTATAACATGGTAAATCTCGAATGGTATAGAACTTTTAAATCGGTTTACAAAAACGGTAACTTTTCTTTGGCTGCCAAAGAATTATTTATCAGTCAGCCTGCAGTCAGTCAGCAAATTGGAATGTTGGAAGCTCATGTAGGATATAAACTTTTCAACAGAAAGTCCAAGGGTGTGGAGCCAACTGAATACGCTAAATTACTCAATAATTTAATCATTGAAGCCCTTGATCGACTGGAAAATGTGGAAAGTGGTTTTCGATCCAAAGCCTTTAATGCCAACAGATTGATTTCGGTTGGGATTTCTAAACATTTGATGAGTAGTTTAGGAAGCGCTTTGCTTTCGAAGTTTGAATTTATTGATTTTTCCTTCTATGAAAATGACTCGCTTTTCGAATTGGTAGATTCTAAAAAACTAGATTTTGCGATTGTCACCAAACGATATGATACCTTTGATACCATTCAAAAAAAAATTGGCGAAATAAAACAAATCATCGTGGGTTCGAATGATATTGATGCTTTGGAGCTAAAAAATAGTTTCAAAAACAAAGATTTTACAGCCATTGAAAATTGGTTAAACAACCAAAAATGGTTCAGTCACGATGCTGGAATTCCGCATATCAAATTGTTTTGGTTACACGTTTTTAATAAAAAAAGACCGTCGATGATTCCAAATTATATTATTCCATCGGAATATGAAATGATAGAATTACTTTCGAAAAACACAGGAGTTGCGGTAGTTTGGGATTGTAATGCTGCCAATTTATTGGAAGAAAAAAGAATTCAATTAATATGGAATTCCAAGCAAATGCCAAATACTGAAGTTTTTTTGCTGTCAAGCAAGAAGGAAAATTTAACTACAATTTTTGAAAATATTGAAGCCGAATTAAAAAAAGTATTAGAATAATTACTTCGTATAGCAACAATAGGCATATTGGATTTTTTGAATTCAATAAAAACCAAAAGTATCTTGCAAACGCTTAAAATTTATAAACCTCATTCGGAGTCAAGCAATAATCCAGCTTTACATCGGCTTCAAAAACATCTTCAATTTTCTCTTCGGCTTCAAAGAAGGAAAGACCAATTTTGATGGTATCGGGTTTGCATTCACTCAAGAATTTGTCATAAAATCCTTTGCCATAACCAGCTCGATGTCCCGATTTATCAAAAGCCAAAAGCGGTACAAAAACTACTTCTATTTTTTTTGAAGGAACTTCTATTCCATCAACAGGTTCTGGGATGTTGAATTGATTTTTCTTAATTTTGGTATTGTCAGTCAACAGAAAATGTGTCATTTCTCGGGTTTCGAAATTGCTTTTCGAAATGATAATTTCCTTGTCTTTTCCCGAAAGTAAATGCAAAATATATTCAGTGTTGACCTCCTTATGTTCTGTAATGGAAAGGAAAATATGGAAATAGTTTTTCTCCCAAATAGGCAGAGTCAGCACTTTATTGGCAATAGCCAAACTCATTTCATCCAAATCATCTTCGGAAAGTTGGTTTCGCAGGGCTTTGTATTTTTGTCGTAATTCTTTTTTAAGCATGAATAGTCGCTTTCAATTCGTTGATAAATGCGGTCAAATGTTGCACTTCTACGTGATCCATTAGCACAATTTTGTACCATTTATTACCTTGATGATGTTGTTGAGGCACTAAATCAAATTTTTCGGCGATTTCTTCTGGAATATATTGTGAATGAATGGTCACAATATTCATAAATGGTTCTCTAAAATATTGGATGTTCAATTCGTCTAATTCATGACACAAAAATTGGGTTCGCATTTGCAAAATACTCACTTTTTCGAACCAACCAAATGGTCCATACGTAAACAAAATCATCCAAACAGCAACAGCATTCGCACCAGAACGACTTCCGCAAAGGGTCAAATCCATTCCTTCAACATATTCGGCTTCTTTGGTCAAAACGTTCTCGATTAGACCTTTTCGACACACAAAAACCCCAGTTCCATAAGGCGATTGCAGCATTTTGTGGGCATCGATGGTGATAGAACTAATCTTCGGATTACTGAAATTAATGGATGATTTTTGGTTGCTAAACGGATACACAAATCCGCCGTAAGCACCGTCAATATGGAGTTTGTATTCGGTAACGTGTTTTTCTAAAATAGAGGAGTAATCGTCAGGATTGTCAACAGAACCAAACATTGTTGTTCCCATATTGGCAACAGCGATAAAATATTTTTTTCCGTTTTCTTTGGCTTTAATAATTTCATTTTCCAAAGCTATTTTGTCAATTTGTCTTTTTTCGAAAGAAACGGGAATTTTCAACCAATCCAACATCAAAACATTGGCGCCTTTCGCAATAGAATAATGGGTGTCTTCGGAAGCTAAGATGGCAATTTCATCTAATTTTCCCCCTTTTTGATGCATAAAAAAATTGCGATACATCCACAAAGCTTGAATGTTGGCTTCGGTTCCGCCAGGAGAAATATAACCGTCAATCGATTCAGGTTCTGCTTTAAAAATATCTACTGCAATTACGTTTAAAACCTCGCGTTCCATTTCCTGAGTCCCCTTGAAAGCACTTTCGGAAGTTCCTAAAGTGTGACAACCAATATGATTCGGATTGGCTACATAAGTCTGTAAAGTTGGAGCGTCTTTCAAAAAAGGGGCATCGTCATAAAACACTTTTCCATCCAGTTTTGAAGCGGGATAGCCCAAAGAAGCGTCTTTAGAAAAATTTACGTTTTCATCTAAAGCTCTTTGAATTCTATTTTTTCGTTCTTCTTGCGAAAGTTTTTTCCAGTAAATCATAAATCTAATTTTTAACAAAGTTACTATATCTATTCAGAATATGGTAGATAATACCTAATTTGGAACTTCATGTTTTTCAGGTTAACTTTGTTTTATGAACAACCCAACTCTCGAACTTCAAATTCAAACCTTGCCCGACGGTCCTGGAGTCTATCAATATTATGATAAGGAGGGGAAGATTTTATACGTTGGTAAAGCCAAAAATCTAAAAAAAAGAGTTTCTTCTTATTTCAATAAAATTCACGATACGGCCAAAACTAATGTCTTGGTTAAGAAAATTGTGACCATAAAACACATTGTTGTTCCTACCGAAACCGATGCGCTTTTGTTGGAAAATAATTTGATCAAAACCTTAATGCCACGATACAACGTCTTGCTGAAAGATGATAAAAGTTATCCTTGGATTTGTATCAAAAAAGAACCTTTCTCCAGAATTTTTACCACCCGAAGAATGGTTAAGGACGGCTCAGAATATTTTGGACCTTACACCAGTTTCAAAACCGTGAATACTATTCTTGAATTGATAAGAGAATTGTATCCGTTGCGAACTTGCAATTTCGACTTGAGCAAATCCAATATTGAAAGCGGAAAATTCAAAGTGTGTTTGGAATATCATATTGGCAATTGCAAAGGGCCTTGTGAAGGTTTTGAATCTTTAGAAAATTACCAAAAACAAGTCGATACCATTCGGGAAATTCTGAAAGGAAATTTCAAGGAATCTATGAAAGATTTCAGAAAGCTAATGACCGATTTGGCGAGTAAAATGCACTTTGAAGAAGCCCAAAAAATAAAAGAGAAAATCGAAATTCTCGAAAATTACCAATCACGATCGACGATTATCAATCCAAAAATTACCAATATCGATGTGTTCTCGATTGTTTCGGACGAAAGTGCTGCTTTTGTTAACTTTTTGCAAATTTCTCACGGTTCCATCATTCGATCGCACACAATGGAAATCAAAAAGAAATTGGACGAAACCGACGAGGAATTATTAGAATTGGCGATTATCGAACTTCGGGAGCGTTTTCAGTTATTATCCAAAGAAATAATCGTTCCATTTGAAGTCGATTTGGGCGAGAAAATAAAAGTGACCGTGCCGCAATTGGGCGACAAAAAACAGATTTTGGATTTGTCCATTCGCAACGCCAAGTTTTACCGAATCGAACAATTGAAACAATTGCAAATTGTAGATCCCGACCGTCACGCCAACCGAATTATGGCGCAAATGCAAAAAGATTTGCGACTGCCTGTTGAACCGCGACACATAGAATGTTTTGATAATTCGAATATTCAAGGAACGAATCCTGTGGCGGCTTGCGTAGTTTTCAAAGACGGAAAACCCAGCAAAAAGGACTATCGCCATTTCAACATAAAAACCGTTGAAGGCCCAGATGATTTTGCTTCGATGACCGAAGTGGTGTATAGAAGATACAAACGATTATTGGACGAGAATGAGCCTTTGCCACAACTCATCATTATTGACGGAGGAAAAGGTCAGTTGTCATCCGCTTTGAAAAGTATTGACGAATTAGGCTTGCGCGGAAAAATCACTATTATTGGTATCGCCAAGCGATTGGAAGAATTGTTTTATCCAGGCGATTCCATTCCGTTGTATTTAGACAAAAAATCCGAAACTTTGAAGGTGATTCAGCAATTACGGAACGAAGCGCACCGTTTTGGAATTACGCATCATAGGGACAAAAGAAGCAAATCGGCATTGAATTCTTCGATAGAAAGTATTCCAGGAATTGGCGAAAAAACGATGCTGACTTTGATTCAACATTTCAAAAGTGTTAAAAGATTAAAATTGGCAACAGAAAAAGAAATTTCGGACGTTATAGGTATTTCAAAAGCCAAAAAAATTACCGACTTTTACAAAACCAATTAGCAAATCAAAATGAGAAAGTTTGCCTTGTTTGTTTTTCTTCTTATTACTTATCAGGCGTCTTTTTCGCAAGACACAATCAAAAGACCCAAAATTGGATTGGTTCTAAGTGGTGGCGGAGCAAAAGGATTTGCCCACGTGGGAGTTTTGAAGGTGCTGGAACAAGCGGGCGTAAAAATAGATTTCATTGGCGGAACCAGTATGGGAGCCGTTATTGGGGGACTTTATGCTTCGGGTTATAACGCAACACAATTAGATTCAATTGTTACGGTAACCAATTTCGATAATTTGTTAATTGATTATATTCCTCGTTCGTCTAAAAGTTTTTATGAAAAAAGAAATGATGAGTTGTATGCCTTAATACTCCCTTTTAATAAATTCAAAATAGGAGCTCCTCAATCTCTTTCGAAAGGAATGTTTAATTACAATTTGTTTAACCGACTTACTTTGCATGCCAGACATGTGAGGGATTTTAATCAATTGCCAATTCCTTTTTTGTGTATGGCAACAGACATTGAACTAGGAAAACAAGTGATTTTGGATAAAGGAGTTTTGGCGCAAGCTTTATTTGCCAGTTCAGCTTTACCTTCTGTTTTTTCGCCAGTAATTTTAGATGGGAAACTCTTAATTGACGGTGGTGTTCTAAATAATTATCCTATAGAAGAGATTCGAAAACTTGGCGCAGACATCGTTATTGGTGTGGATGTGCAAAGTGGGTTGCGTGACAAAGAACAACTTCAAGATGGGACTAAAATTTTGTTTCAAATCACTAACCTTCAGATGATTGAAAAAATGAATGCCAATTCAAAAAGCACTAATATTTATATCAAACCAGATATTACAAACATTGGAGTTGTTTCTTTTGAAAAGGCAATAGAAATTATACAAAGAGGCGAAGAAGCTGCATTTACAGTTTATGAAGATTTAAATAAACTAGTCGATAGGTCAAATCCATATCAAAAACCAAAATTAAAAACAGTATCCGATAGTTTGTATATTAAGAATATTGTATGCAATAATTTGATTCATTATTCAAAAGCGTATATAGAAGGAAAATTGAAGTTTCAATCGGGTTCAAAAATTAGGTATAAAGATTTAGAAACAGGAATTAATAATATTGATGCCACTCACAATTTTGGAACAGTAATTTATTCATTAGAACCTAATGGCGATGGTGACGACTTGATTTTGAACTTGATTGAAAATCCTGTAAAAACGTATTTAAAATTTGGATTGCATTATGACGGACTTTATAAAAGCGCGCTATTGGCCAATATTACCAATAAAAACACTCTTTTTAAAAACGATGTAGCTTCATTCGATTTGATTATTGGCGATAATTTGCGATATAACCTAGATTATTATATCGATAATGGATACAATTTGAGTGTTGGATTTAAATCCCAATTGAATCAATTTAACAAAAACGTTGCTAAAGAAATTAGCAGCCTATCCATTGATCCATCCGTAAATTCTATAAGCATCAATTTTTTAGACCTTACAAATCAATTGTATTTTCAATCCATATTTGCACAAAAATTTCTAATAGGTTTAGGCTTGGAGTATAAATATTTAAATATAAGTTCTGAAACAATTGCTAATTCAAATCCGGTTATTGACCGAAGTAAATATGGAAGTGTTTTTGGATATATGAAATACGATTCTTTTGATAATCAATACTTTCCAACAAAGGGTTGGTATATAATAGGAGACATTCATAATTATTTATTATCTACTAATTATACTGGAAAATTTAATCCCTATTCGATAGCCAAAGCTGATGCTGGAATTGCCTTCAAAATTTTAAAGAAAGCCACCTTGAAAATTCAAACTGAAGGAGGCTTCTCTATTGGAGAAAAAAGTGTACCCTATTTTGATTTTGCTTTGGGAGGTTTCGGTTTTATTCCGGTTAATAATTTTAGACCTTTTTATGGATATGATTTCTTAAGTGTTGCTGGGGACAGTTATCTAAAATCTTCTATAGCAATTGATTATGAAATTTTCAAGAAAAACCATCTGAACTTTTCGGCCAATTATGCAAACATTGAAAACAATCTTTTTGATTCATTAGACTGGATATCACTCCCTAAATATTCTGGTTACGCACTAGGTTATGGATTAGAAACTATAATTGGCCCAGTTGAAGTAAAATATTCTTGGTCGCCAGAAACAAGTAGAGGATATACTTGGTTTAGCATCGGATTTTGGTTTTAATCCTTAAATATCACAAAGAAAAATTGTGAAGAAAATATAAAAAGTAGTTTTTTTTTATAAGATACAAAAAAATAACCTAAAATCATTTTGCGTCTTTGCAATCAATGTGTTAAACTTTATTTTTATTAAATTTTATTAAAAAGCTGTGTTACCTTTGCACCTGCAAAATTGAAAGGGGTGGTTCCCTTCTGATTTTCATATAAATTTCATAGTTTATATTTTTTTTGGTTAGTTAATAGCATGAATTCTCAGTCATTAATTTGACTGAGTTTTTTTGTTTTAATACATTTGGAATAAAATTTGCACTTGCAGTAAATCAATAGTTAAAAAAATGAAAAAAATAATTCTATTATTTATATTTACTGTTTCCGTTGGATTTACACCTCAAAGAGAATCCGCTTACGATGTAGGCGAACGATTTATATTCAGGATAAACTACGGTTTTTTAAGTGCAGGTTATGCAACTTTAGAAGTAAAAGAAGCCACAATTAATAAAAGAAACGTTTTTCACGTTGTAGGTAAAGGCTATACAACTGGAATGTCTCGATTTTTTTTTAAAGTAAATGACACCTATGAAAGTTACATTGATAAGGAGACGGCAAACCCATATCAATATGTTAGAAAAATTGACGAAGGAGGTTATACCAAAAATCAGGAAGGTTTTTTTAATCAAACAGAAAATAAAATTTTAGTCAAGGATTACAAACACAACACCGAAAAGACATTTATTGTTCCTAAAAACGCACAAGACATTTTGTCGTCTTTTTATTTTTTGCGAAATTATCCCAATATTGATAAAATGAAACCAGGAGAATCGGTGGCTATCGATATGTTTTTTGATGATAAAACTACAAAATTTAGGTTAAAGTTTATAGGTCGTGAGGATATTAGAACTAAATTTGGATTCATCTCAACGATGATTTTTAGACCATTGGTACAAACCGGACGTGTTTTCAAAGAAGAAGAAAGCGTAACAGTTTGGATATCAGATGATGAAAACAGGCTACCCGTTCGTATAAAAGCAAATTTACTAGTAGGTTCTATCAAAGCCGATTTAGACAGTTACAAAGGATTAAAATATCCCTTTAAAGTTAAAAAAAACAAGCACGATTGATGATTTCCAAAATCCATTGATTTCAAAAAGGGCTTGAAATAATAATTGAGTAATATATTTAATTTGAAAAAAGTATTTTTATTTAGCATCGTTTTGTTTTCAATGTTTTCCTGCAAACAAACTGAGCCCGAAAACATCATTACGGATCAAGTATCACAACAAAAAAAAGAACAATTTGGTTTTAATTTCAACGATTTTAATGTTCTTCATGACACCATAAAAAAAGGAGACACTTTTGGGAACATCATAGAAAATCAAAATCTGGGAGACAAACAAGTCTATGACATTATTGAAAAAATAAAGGATAATTTTGATGTGAGAACCATTCGAATAGGAAAAACCTATACTTTTTTACGTTCAAAAGATCGCTACAAAAAACTACAATATGCGATTTATCAACCCGACAGAGCCAATTATTATATTATAGACTTTAGAGATTCGGTTAATGTTTCAAAAGTAACAAGACCTGTTCGTATCAAAAAAAGAACTATAGCAGGAGAATTAAAAGGTTCCTTTTCAGAAGAATTGCAGCGGCAAAAAGTTGATCCGGCTTTGGCCAATAAATTAATCAAAGTGTATGCGTGGTCAATTGATTTTTTCAAGTTAAAAAAAGGCGATCAATTTGGCGTTATTTTTACCGAAAGATACATTGACGACACTATATATGACGGAGTGGACAGTTTAAGCGCCGCTTTTTTTGAATACAAAGGGAAAATGATTTATGCTTTTCCTTTTGCTCAAAACGAAAATTCAGGTAAAATAGATTATTATGACGAAAACGGAAAAGCGCTCAAGAACTTTTTCTTAAAGTCACCTCTTAAATATGCCAATATTACTTCGCGTTTCTCAAGAAGCCGATTCCATCCCGTACAAATGATTTGGAAAGCCCACAAAGGAACCGATTATGCTGCGCCAACAGGAACGCCTATTATGACAACAGCATCAGGAATTGTTGAGCAAACGGGTTACACCGCAGGAAACGGGAATTTTGTTAAAGTAAAACACGACAGAACTTATTCCACACAATATTTACATATGTCTAGAATTTTGGTTCGCAGAGGCCAGAGAGTCACTCAAGGAAGTGTTATTGGCAGGGTTGGAAGCACTGGATTAGCCACTGGTCCACACGTTTGTTATCGATTTTGGAAAAACGGAGTTCAAGTTGATGCTTTAAGGCTGAAATTACCGAACTCACAACCCATGGAATCGAAAAATCTACCTCGATTTAAACAACAAATCGAACCCTTGAAATGGGAATTAGATAGTGTAGCCAATTTGTAAATAGAAATAATCACTTTTTCTTAATCTAAAGATGTGAAAAGCTTGGTTTGTTTACAAACTAATAATGTAAATTTGCACTTTCTAAAATAAAAAGCAATTATGGCATTACATAACACAAACCCAACCAACACATTGACTTGGCAAAAACTTCAGAAACATTTTCAGGAAATGCAAAATGTTTCTATGTCAACACTCTTTGATAAAGACAACACTAGAACATCTCAATTTCATATTCAGTGGAATGACTTTTTGATTGATTATTCAAAGAATATCATCAATAAAGAAACAGTAGATTTATTGCTTGAATTGGCAAACGAAACACAATTGAAAGCAGCAATTTCCCAATATTTTGATGGAGATATCATCAATCAAACCGAAAATCGCGCCGTTTTGCATACCGCTTTGCGTGCCAAAGAATCATCTGTCATCAAAGTAGATGGAGAGAATGTAATTCCAGAAGTTTATGAAGTTAAAAGTAAAATTAAAACCTTCACCAATGAGGTTGTTCATGGCGACCGAAAAGGATTTACAGGAAAACCATTTACCGATATAGTAAACATTGGAATTGGAGGTTCAGACCTTGGTCCAGCTATGGTTGTTGAAGCTTTGCAATATTATAAAAATCATTTGAATGTTCATTTTGTTTCTAATGTTGATGGCGATCACGTAAATGAAATCATCAAAAAATTAAATCCTGAAACAACACTTTTTGTAATTGTTTCAAAAACGTTTACTACTCAAGAAACTTTAACCAATTCCGAAACCATAAGAGAATGGTTTTTGAAATCAGCTTCTCAGGAAGATGTTGCCAAACATTTTGTGGCGGTTTCGACCAATATTCAAAGAGTAACCGAATTTGGAATTAATCCTGACAATGTTTTTCCAATGTGGGACTGGGTTGGAGGACGATTTTCACTTTGGAGTGCCGTTGGTCTTTCGATAAGTTTGGCTGTTGGTTTTGACAATTATAATGAATTATTGACTGGAGCCAACGAAATGGACGAACATTTCAAAACCGAAGATTTTGATAAAAACATCCCTGTAGTTTTGGCTTTGCTAAGCATATGGTACAACAATTTTTTTGGTGCGGAAAGCGAAGCATTAATTCCATACAGTCAATATTTGCAAAAATTAGCACCCTATTTGCAACAAGGTTTTATGGAGAGTAACGGAAAAAGTGTAGATCGTGATGGAAAACCTGTTGGTTATCAAACGGGAACTATTATTTGGGGAGAACCAGGAACTAATGCGCAACACGCCTTTTTTCAGTTAATACATCAAGGAACTAAGCTGATTCCAACCGATTTTATTGGATTTGTAAAACCATTGTACGGCAACGAAGATCATCACGACAAATTAATGTCCAACTTTTTTGCTCAAACCGAAGCTTTATTGCACGGTAAATCTACAGCCAAAGTACAAGCCGAATTCGACAAGCAAGGACTTTCAGCAGAGAAGGCAAAATTCCTTCTACCTTTTAAAGTATTCACAGGAAACAAACCAACTAATACTATTTTAATACAAAAACTCACTCCCAAAGCATTGGGTTCTTTGGTAGCATTGTACGAACACAAGATTTTTGTTCAAGGAATTATCTGGAATATTTTCAGTTATGATCAATGGGGAGTAGAACTTGGAAAACAATTGGCCAATTCAATTCTGGATGAAATAAATTCGAAAAACGTAAATTCACACGATAGTTCAACGGAGTTTTTATTGAATCATTTTTTGAATAATAAATAAAAATGTAGGTTTTTAAAACATACAACGACAAAGAAAACCTTGATTTTTGAGAAAGTCAAGGTTTTTTTAATGAAATTGGTTTCTAGATAACTGTAATTCACTACTTTAAATGCTATTTTTTCGTCAATTATTTATCAACAGTTGTTATGAAATGGTTGTGGACTATTAGTCTATATATCAGTTTTTTAGGTGTTTTTTATCTAACATATTCTCATCAAAAAGTGATATTTGTTAATAATCCATTACTTAAAAATATTTTATTAACATTTCGTTAACATTTAAATCGATAAAATGTTAGAATTTTGCCAAAAATTACTAAACTAAAACAAACATGAAAACAATCAAAAATTGGGTACTTTCTGGATTACTATTTATGGTAGTTTCGACGGTATTTTCTCAAGGAAAAATTTCAGGAACAATTACTGATGGTCAAAACTCTTTGCCTGGAACAAATGTTGCTGTTAAGGGTACAAAAATTGGAACATCGACAGATTTTGATGGTAAATTTACACTTAATACAACTGCTAATTCAGGAGAAATAGTTATTTCTTTTATCGGTTATGATGCCAAAACAGTTAAATTTTCAGTTACAACTGGAGGAACTACAAATTTAGGAACAATAGTTTTGACAGCTACTTCAAACGAATTAAGTGAAGTTGTAGTAAAATCTGGGGTTATAGATATTGCAAAAGACAGAAAAACTCCTGTGGCTGTTTCTACTATTAAAGCTGCTGAAATTCAAGAAAAATTGGGAACTCAAGAATTTCCAGAGATTTTGAAAAACACTCCTTCTGTATATGTAACTAAACAAGGTGGTGGTTTTGGAGATTCAAGAATTAATATTCGTGGATTTGACCAAAAAAACATTGCGGTTATGATCAATGGTGTTCCTGTAAATGATATGGAAAACAGTTCTGTTTATTGGAGTAACTGGGCTGGATTATCTGACGTTACATCAGCAATGCAAGTACAAAGAGGTTTAGGGTCTTCTAAATTAGCTATTTCTTCAGTTGGAGGAACAATAAATGTTGTAACAAAAACATCTGATATGGCAGAAGGAGGGACTTTTGCTTCTTCTTTTGGAAATGCACAATATTTAAAAGTTCAAGGTTCTTACAATACAGGACTTTTGAAAAACGGTTTGTCGGCTTCTGTTTTATTGAGTTCAACTCAAGGGAATGGTTATATAGATGGAACACAATTTGAGGGACAAAATTATTATCTTGCCTTTGGATATAAACCAAATGACAAACATGATATTCAAATCTCTTTTACAGGAGCACCTCAATGGCACAACCAAAGAAGTACTTGGATTACAATTGCAACCTATCAAAAATATGGTTCAGTAGATAAACCAAATACTAAATACAACTCAGATTGGGGTACTTTGAATGGAGAAGAGTTTAATATGAAAAGAAACTTTTATCACAAACCAATTGGCTCAATAAACTGGGATTGGAAAATCAATGAAACTACAAAACTTTCTACCGTGCTTTATGGCTCTTGGGGTCGTGGTGGTGGAACTAGTGGTGCGGGTGGTGCATTAGGGAATAACTATTTAAGTGCAGCGTTTAAAACGGCTAATGGTTTGGTTGATTATGATAAAATAGTTGCTTGGAATTCAGGACAACCAGTAAGTATTAATGGTGTTACTAGAACAAGAACTACATCAACATCACCTACAAATTCAATACCTTCACCTTATACGGGTTATATAAATTCATCTAGTTCAGGGAGCGCTACTAATGCTACAACAGGTTTTTCTAGAACATCTTCTATAAATTCTCACGACTGGTATGGTGGAATTGTAAGTTTGAATAAAAAACTATCTAAATCATTTGTATTGGATTTTGGTTTAGATGCAAGAACATATAAAGGATATCACTATACTAATATAAATTCATTATTAGGAGCAGGAGCTTTTCTTGATAATACAGATGCTAATAATCCAAATAGAGTTTTAATGGAAACCTATTCTGCAAGCCCTTCAAAAAATCCATTTGCAAGTGCAGATTCAAAAGAAAAAATTTCATTTTATAACATAGGAAATGTTCGTTGGTATGGTGCATTTACTCAGTTAGAATATTCTAGAGATAATCTTACTGCATTTCTGCAAGCAGCTATCTCTCAACAAGGTTTTCAAAGAGTTGATGAGTTTAAATACTTAACTTCAAATCCACTTTCAGAAACAGATTATGAAAACATTTTAGGAGGAAACGTAAAAGGGGGAGCTAATTACAACATCAACGAGCAACACAATGTTTTTGTAAATGCAGGATATTATTCTAAACAACCTTTCTTCAATGCAGTTTATCCAAACAACCAATCCGTAGTGAATGGTAACTTGGTAAACGAAACAATAATTGGTTACGAAGCGGGTTACGGTTTCCGTTCAAGTATGTTTTCTGTTAATGTAAACTTATACAGCACAGAATGGAGAGACAGATACCAAAGATCGTCTGATAATGTTGCTGATAATGTAGGTGGATACTATGATTTTTCTGGAATTACTGAAGTTCACACAGGAGTAGAGGTTGAAGGAAGAGCTAAAATAACTGACAAATTTCGAGTAAATGGAATGTTCTCTTATGGAGACTGGAGATACAAAGGAAATAGTATCAGTAATAGATATGATGTAAATAACAATCCAGTTGCTGGAGGAACATCTACAACATTGTACTTGGATAAAGTAAAAGTTGGAGATGCTGCGCAGATGACAGCCTCTTTGGGAGCTTCTTATGAAGTGCTTCCTAGAGTTACTTTTGATGCCAATTATAATTTTAATGACAAATTATATGCAATCATTTCGCCAGCGAATTTTTCTAAAGCAGACAATAGAGGGTCTTTAGAATTACCTTCTTATGGATTGGTGGATGCTGGTTTCTCATATAAAATATTTATAGATAAAAAGAGAGGTGATTCTTTTAACTTTAGATTGAATGTAAATAATGTTTTAGATGAGGTTTATATTGCTGAATCTAAATCTAACATTTTTGCAGCCGACGTTCCAACGGTTTCTACTTATAAAGGAATAGCAACTACAAACAATGTGTACTTCGGATATGGAAGAACTTGGAACTTTAGTGTACGTTACAATTTCTAAAAAGAAAATCAATTAATTTTAAAAACGGCATCTCTTTACTGCAGATGCCGTTTTTTTTTTATGCTTTTTTTATTTATATTTGTTAAAACAAAAAAACATTTTATGTACGAAATCATTAAACAAATTCATTCAGGTTGGGCTTATTTAGCCTTTTTATTATTAATAATTGCAGTTGTCAATTCAATTATTGGATTAATATCCAAAAAAGAATATACAGCAAAAGACAAAAAAATAGGGCTTTACGCTTTAGGCACAATTCATATCCAATTAGTAATAGGATTCATTATTTATTTTGTTTCTCCTTTGGGTTTTTCTGGTTTTTCGATGAGTGATAGTGCATTAAGATTGACTTCTATGGAGCATCCTTTGATAAATATCATAGGAATAGCTTTAATTACTGTAGGATGGGTGAAACATAAAAAACTCACTTCAAGCGAATCTAAATTCAAAACTATTGCTATCTATTATGGTTTAGGATTTGTGCTCATCCTGAGTCGAATTCCTTGGAATTTATGGTTTTAAAAATAAATAGAAAGTCCTGAAAAGGACTTTTTTTTCCTAGGCATGGTTTTTGCTAAATGGAGTTTAACTAAAAGTTTATTATGCAATCGAAGCGTCAAAAACACCAAAAAAGTAATTTTATAAGCTGGAGTAAAAAAGCATTAACACTTTTTATCTCTATTGCTTTTCTTGGAATAGTAATTGGACAAACGTCGAATAAAGAAAAAAATAAGACTTTAAAGTATAAGGATAGCATAGCCAAAAACAAATTAGCGATTGTCAAAACCGAAAAAATGTTGGCTTTAGATACTGTCAAAAAGAACAAGTCTTTATTCGACCAACAAGAAGTTATAATTGATAGTTTGTTTATTGGAACAGGAATGTTTAAACTTTACAAAAAAGGGGCTCACGCCTCCTATTACGCCGATAAATTCCACAATCATAAAACAGCAAGCGGAAAAAAATACGATAAAAATAAATTTTCTGCAGCTCACAAAAAACTCCCTTTTGGAACTATTATAAAAGTCACCAATGAAGCCAATGGCAAATCAGTAATTGTTGAAGTTAACGATAGAGGTCCATTTGTAAGGGCTAGAGAAATTGACCTTTCCAAACGCGCATTTATGGAAATTACCGGGAATAAAGCCTCAGGGAATATGAAAGTAACCATGGAAATTCTCCAAAAATAAGCATCACCATTTTTTATAAGGATTTTTGCTCAAATAGGAATTATAATATCGCTTATCATTGGTCACTTCTTTGCCTAACCAGCTTGGCTTATCGAATACTTCGGTTTCAGAATTCAATTCAATTTCAGCCATGATTAAGCCTTCGTTTTCATCATAAAATTCGTCAATTTCAAAAACATGTTTCCCCATTTTTACTTCAAAACGGGTTTTGTCGATTACGCCTTCCTCACATAATTTTAATAATGCTGTAGCTTCGTTAACAGGAATTTCTTTTTCCCATTCAAAACGCGACAAGCCCGACTCGTTTGAGGTGCCTTTTATGGTCAAGAATCCCTTGTTTCCTTTTATTCGAACGCGAACCGTCCTTCCGGGAACAGAGCTCAAATAACCCTGCAAAATTCGATTTTGAGTAAATGCTTCCGTTTTAAAAGCTTCCGAAGTCACGAGAAATTTTCTTTCTATTTCTATCATTTTATAATTTTGAAGGATATAGTAATCTATTAAAGATTTAGGTTTGTTATTTACATTATCAAAGGTATAAAAAATCTTCGGCTATCTTTAGCTAATAGTTTTTACATAAATTTGCTTTATGCCTGAAATAATTCCAAATAGAAAAATCATACACATCGATATGGATGCTTTTTTTGCTTCGGTAGAGCAAATGGACAATCCTGATTTGCGAGGAAAACCCATTGCGGTTGGCGGTGCCGAAAATCGTGGTGTAGTGGCTGCAGCAAGTTATGAAGCTAGAAAATTTGGAGTCCGAAGTGCCATCAGTGGGGTTTTGGCTAAAAAAAACTGCCCTGATCTAATTTTTGTTCGACCTAGATTCGATCGCTATAAAGAAATATCACATAAAATTCAGAAAATATTTCATGAATACACTGATTTGGTTGAACCACTTTCACTCGACGAGGCATATCTCGATGTTACGATAAACAAGAAGGGAAATCCAAGTGCTACTTTGTTGGCACAAGAAATCCGATTGCGTATTCTCAACGAAGTAGGTTTGACAGCATCTGCGGGGATTTCGGTCAATAAATTTGTGGCCAAAATTGCCAGCGATTATAACAAACCCAACGGTCAAAAAACGGTCAATCCCGATGAGGTTATTTCTTTTTTGGAAGTTTTACCCATCCGAAAATTCTATGGAGTTGGGAAAGTGACCACCGAAAAAATGTACCAATTGGGAATTTTTACGGGTTTGGAATTGAAAAGCAAATCATTGGAATTCCTAGAAAAACATTTCGGAAAATCTGGAAATTTTTATTATAATGTCGTGCGTGGCATTCACAACAGTGAAGTAAAATCAGATAGAATTACTAAATCTGTGGCTGCAGAACATACTTTTGAGGTTAATCTTTCTTCTGAAATTTTCATGATGGAACAGTTGGAAAAAATTGCCAACTCATTGGAAAAACGACTCAAAAAAAACCGAATTGCAGGAAAAACAGTGACTTTGAAAATTAAATACAGCGATTTTACTCAGCAAACTCGTAGCAAAACCTTACCTTATTTTATTTCAGACAAAGGACTAATTCTAGAAACGGTAAAAGAACTATTATTTCAGGAACGAATGAAGGACTCTGTAAGATTGTTGGGAATTTCTCTGAGTAATCTCAACACCGAAGAAAAAAAGACGGTTGTGGTACAATTGAAATTTGCTTTTTAAAAAAAGCACTCTTTTGGACTCTATAATTCGTGTTTTGTGGATGAAATTCTTCTGAACTTTAGAAAATTTCCCCTATTCATCTATTGAATTTGTGTTTAAATTACTTTTTTATTTATCTTTAAACAATTAAATTTTAAATATATAACTATGAAAAAATCATTTTTGACCGTTTTTATTGCCGTTTTTGCTTTTGCCATATCCCACGCACAAGGGATAAGTGGAAAATGGAAAGCATCCTTGGAAAGTCCACAAGGTAGTATGGAATTATCGTTTACTTATAAAGTAGATGGAACGAAATTGACTGGAACCATATCCTCACCGATGGGAAGTCAGGACATAAACAACGGCAAGGTAACCGAAAATGAATTCTCTTACGAAATTGATATGATGGGGAATGTGATGAAGTTTAATGGAAAGCTAGATAAGGATATTATCAAACTTGCAATGATAATGCCAGAAGGAGCTGGGGAGTTAAAGCTTACAAGGGATAATTAAAAACCATAATACTTTAGCTTGTTTTATTTTACTCCACAATAATGAATCAACCCTTAAAAAGAGCTCTTTTCAAGGGTTGACTATTTAATAAAATCACGCCTGAAAGCGTGATTTTATAATTATTATAATTTACTATTTAGTTTTTACTAGAAAGTTTAGATAACAATCTCAAAAACTCGATGTACAACCAAACCAAAGTGATGATTAATCCCATTGCGGCAAACCATTCCATAAATTTTGGCATTTTTTGTTCTACACCTTTTTCCATTCGGTCAAAGTCTAAAAACAAATTTAAGGCTGCAATAATAATTACAAAAACACTAATGCCAATGCTCATCATCGAATTACCATAATGAACCGGAGTAAAGCTGGTAAACATTGAAAACAACCACGAAATCAAGTAATAGGTAGCGATTGCAAGTGTTGCTGCCACCACAACCGATTTGAATTGTTCGGTTACTTTTACAATTTTAAATTTATACAATCCCAAACAAACTGCAAAGGTTACAAAAGTCGCTCCAACAGCTTGTAATACAATTCCGGGAAATTTAGCTTCAAAAATAGCAGAAACTCCACCAATAAATAACCCTTCAAACAAGGCGTAACCGGGAGCTAAAACTGGCGAATATTGAGGTTTAAATGCTGCAATTACAACCAAAATTAATCCAACAATGGCGCCGCCAATAGTCGGTAACATTGGGTTCATCCCGTTAAAAGCCATCCACCAAACAACGATTGCTGATGCGGTAAGCATTAAAAATAAAATTAAAGTTTTATTGATTGTTCCGGCCAAAGTCATGTCTTGGTTATAATCAATAAGTGTTGCGTTATGCACTTTGCTATCAGTTGATGCTGATGTAGCTGAAAATGATTTATTATTTAAAAACGGATTTTTCGATTCGAATGCCATAGTATTTCAGATTTAGTTTTATCAAAGATAGTTTAAAAATTAAATTAAGTCCAAAAAAAATCCGCCTTGCTTATTGCTAAAAAGGCGGATTTGTTGGTATGTGATTTTTTTGAATTATAAAATTTCCGAAACTCTTAAGGTGTTTACCATTCCTTTATCTTTTAAAGGCATTGCAGCCAAATTGATAAGATAATCTCCTTTGGTTACATAACCTTGTTCTCTTGCTATTTCATTTACGTCGGCAATAGTATCATCTGTACTTTTCATTTTGTCATAAAAATAAGATTTTACACCCCACAACAAATTGAGTTGCGTGAGGATTCTTTTATTAGAGGTAAAAACAAGAATATGAGCAGACGGTCTCCAAGCCGAAATTTGGAAAGCGGTATAACCACTATTTGTCAAAGTACAAATGGCTTTTGCTTCAATAATATTCGCGGTAAGCGCTGCGTGATGGCAAATCGTTTTGGTTATAAAACGGTTCGTTCTAACTTGAGGTGTATTTTGTGGCACTTTGATCAATGGAGAATCTTCAACGGCTTCGATGATTTGAGTCATTTTTTCGATTACTTGAACCGGATAAAGACCTGCAGCAGTTTCGCCAGAAAGCATAACTGCATCAGCTCCATCCATTACGGAGTTAGCGACATCATTTACTTCGGCACGAGTTGGTGTCAAGCTAGTAAGCATAGTTTCCATCATTTGTGTTGCCACAATTACTGGAATTCTTGCAGTTTTGGCTCTAAGAATTAATTCTTTTTGAACTAAAGGTACTTCTTGTGCAGGAAGTTCCACACCTAAATCACCACGAGCTACCATCAAAGCATCACAATAAGCGACAATTTTATCGATATTTACTAATGCTTCTGGCATTTCTATTTTAGCAATAATAGGAATTTTTTCATCGGAATGTTTTGCAATTAATTCCTGTAAGTCCTGAAGGTCTCTTGGTGTTTTTACAAATGAAAGCGCAATCCAATCTACTTTTTGTTCGATAGCAAAAATGGCATCGGCGATATCTTTTTCTGTAAGAGCAGGAAGTGATATTTTTGTATTCGGAAGGTTTACTCCTTTTTTAGACTTCAATTCTCCACCTTGAATTACTTTGGCTAGTACCTCCGATTTTTTGTCGGTTTCAATAATTTCAAATATAAGTTTACCATCATCGAGCAAAATACGTTCTCCTGGATTCACATCGTTTGGAAAGTTTTGGTATTTCATGAAGACTTTTTTAGCAGTTCCAATAATGTCTTCGGCAGTAGTAAACGTAATTAAATCACCATCATTTACAACCACACCTTCTTCCATAATTCCTACGCGAAGTTTCGGACCTTGTAAATCTCCTAAAATTGCTGTGGTATAACCAAACTCTTCGTTAAGTTGTCTAACAATTGCAATTCTTTCCTTTACATCATTATAATCAGCATGCGAAAAATTGATTCTAAACACGTTTACACCTGCGTCAATCATATCCTTTATGATTTCTCTTGTACTACATGCAGGCCCTAGAGTGGCTACAATTTTTGTTTTTTTGTTTGTTGACATTGATATTAAAAAATTAAATTATTTTTCGATTTTATTTTATGAGTATCTACAGTGTAGGCTGTCGATATGTTTTCAATTGTATTCAATAGAAGCTGAATTGCTGCAATATCCATCACTTCTTCTGTGTTTTCTATTTTTAAAAAATAATCCACTTTTTTAAATTCGGGAAGTAAAAACACTTTTGTTGACACTTCCATATTTAAATTCGAAAACAGATTTTGACTGCTTTCTTTTTTCTGTTGAATTACTTCATTTTTGTTTTGAATCAAATCCCAAGAAATTTCTTTTTCTTTATCATAATAATAAAATCTTGAGAAATTTGTTTCACCTTCTTTTATGCTGATATGAATTTCATTCTTGTTACTTCTTAAATTTATAGGCAGTTTTTGATTGATAAAATAGGCTAGTCTATAGTCTTCTAATGAAGTATGTATAGCAACTAGTTGATAATTTATTTCGTCAAAATCTTCAAAATCTAATTTATGAACAGCCATTTTATAAAAAAAATAAGGTGTAAATATAGTATTTCTATTGTAGCATTGACTTCAAAAAAAGCATGTTTTTTCAAATTGAAAAACGAAAACGTTGTAAATTAAAGAAAATTCAGCTATTTGGCATCTATTTTTTTTTGAAATGCAAAATAGGCTCTTTGTGAGGCTTTTTCTTCTGCTTTCTTTTTTGAGGTGGCTCGAGCTTTTGCTATAACTTTATCGTCAATGCTTAATTTTACACCAAAAAAGCGTTGTCCATCTATTCCATTATCTTCAAAAATATCATAGTGAAATTGTTTTTTTTCTTTCTGACACCATTCAATCAATAGGCTTTTATAACTGATTACTTTTCCCTCTAATCTGGCAATATCTACATAAGGATTAACAACTCTTTTTTGAATAAACTTTTCGCAATATTCATATCCACGATCCAAATAAATGGCTCCAACCAAAGACTCAAAAATATTGCCGTGAATATTTTCTCCAAAATGTTGCACTGGAACTTTGCTGTCTATGAAACGAACAAGGTCTAGGTCTTTCCCAAGTTCGTTTAGATGTTCTCTACTCACAATTTTGGACCGCATTTTTGTTAAATAACCTTCGTCTCCCGCTGGTACTTTATTGAATAAATGCGCTGCAATTACGGAGCTTAACATCGCATCTCCTAGGAATTCTAATCTTTCGTAACTAAAAGCATTTCCTTTTTCGTCTTGTTTATTAGAAGAACGATGTGTGAATGCTTTTTTAAAATAATCAAGATTAATGGGAACAAAACCAAGTATTTCGCTGATAGAATCAAAAAAAATCCCGTCTTCAAGAGAACGGGATTTTGAAAATATTTTTCTAATTAGTCTCATTCTAAGAATTAGATGTCTAATTTTTTTACTAAAACGCAGGCATTGTGACCTCCAAAACCAAAAGTGTTGCTCATTAGAACTTTTACATCTCTTTTTTGAGCCACATTGAAAGTAAAGTTTAATTTAGAATCAATACTTTCGTCATCAGTAAAATGATTTATGGTAGGAGGAACGATTCCGTTTTTAATTGAAAGAATAGAAGAAATTGTTTCTACTGCACCAGCCGCTCCAAGTAAATGTCCTGTCATTGATTTTGTAGAATTCAAATTCATAGTATAAGCGTGTTCTCCAAATACGTGCAAAATAGCTTTGGATTCGGCTATATCACCAAGAGGGGTTGATGTACCGTGCATATTTACACCATCAACATCGGTAGGTTTTAGTCCTGCATCTCTCAAACAATTGAGCATTACCGCTTTGGCTCCAAGCCCTTCTGGATGTGGTGCAGTAATATGATGGGCATCGGCAGACATCCCTCCGCCACCGATTTCACAATAAATTTTTGCGCCACGAGCTACTGCATGTTCGTATTCTTCAAGAATTAAAGCTCCTGCTCCTTCTCCAAGTACAAAACCATCACGGTCTTTGTCCATTGGTCTGGAAGCTGTTTTTGGATCTTCATTTCGGGTTGATAAAGCGTGCATGGCATTGAAACCACCCATTCCTGCGATAGTCACAGCTGCTTCTGAACCACCTGTCACCATTGCGTCAGCATGACCTAATCGAATATAATTGAAAGCGTCAATAATAGCATTTGTAGAGGAAGCACAAGCCGAAACGGTTGTAAAGTTAGGTCCTCTGAATCCGTATTTGATTGAAATATGACCGCCTGCAATATCGGCAATCATTTTTGGGATAAAGAAAGGATTGAATCTTGGTGTTCCATCTCCTTTTGCAAAATCAAGCATTTCATTTTGAAAAGTTTCCAATCCACCAATTCCTGATCCCCAGATTACACCCACTCTGTCTTTATCTATTTTTTCAAGATTCAAACCAGCGTCTTTTACAGCTTCTTCTGCCGTAACGATAGCATATTGTGCATATCGATCCATTTTTCGGGCTTCTTTTCGGTCGATAAAATCTTCAACAGTGA
>Ga0209480_10000914_pt1 | contig 22502 bp, 22 predicted proteins | sample JI61114C2DNA_FD_187501 | JGI IMG/M metagenome (GOLD analysis project Ga0209480, IMG submission 187501) | Wastewater effluent complex algal communities from Wisconsin, to seasonally profile nutrient transformation and Carbon sequestration -... | ecosystem: Engineered > WWTP > Effluent > Algae... | reverse complement strand
AATGTGTAAATGGGATTAGTCCACAATAAAGGGATAGTTGGCGTCTATATAAACGTCTTTGTATACTTCGCTATCATCAGGCCAAGGGCTTTCTTCAGCAAAGCGAACGCTCTCGTCTACCACTGCGTTAATTCTATCATCAATTGCTTTTAGATCTTCTTCAGTTCCAAAGCCATTTGATAAAATAGTATTCTTAACCTTGATAATTGGATCTTGGTCTTTATACTCTTCTACTTCTTCCTTGGAGCGGTATTTCTGAGGATCAGAAACAGAGTGACCTTTATAACGATAGGTTTTTAATTCTAATAGGGTTGGACCATCTCCTTCACGAGCTCTTTTTACGGCACGTGCCACAGCTTCGTGAACAGCTTCAGGAGTCATACCATCTACTTTATCAGCTGGCATTTCATAAGCATCAGCTAATTTGTAGATATCAATCACGTTAGAAGTTCTTTCAATACTAGTACCCATTGCATAGTTATTGTTCTCGCAGATAAAAATAACTGGGAGCTTCCACAACATGGCTAGGTTAAAAGTTTCGTGTAACATACCCTGACGGGCAGCGCCATCTCCAAAATAAGTCAAGCATACATTGTCTGTACCCTTATATTTTTCTGCAAAAGCAAGACCTGCACCAGTACCAATTTGGGCACCTACAATTCCGTGTCCGCCAAAGAAAAAGTGTTCAGCGCTAAAAAAGTGCATGCTACCACCTTTGCCCTTTGAGCAACCCGTGGCTTTACCATATAATTCAGCCATACAAGCATCAGCAGATACACCCTTAGCCAAAGCCAGACCATGGTCACGATAAGCCGTGATAAAGGGATCAGACTGTTGGGTAGCTGTCATACAACCGGCTGCAATGGCTTCCTGTCCAATATAAGCATGAAAGAATCCGCGGATTTTTCCAGCCATTTTGTACATTTCTTCCGATTTCAATTCAAACTGACGAATCAATTGCATCAATTCGTACCAGTAGAGGTAGGTTTCTTTTGAGAATTTCATGGACAATCTTGCAAATTTTGGACGCAAATATAGGGGTTAGTTGCTAAAAAAGCCCCTAATGTGGAAAAGCCCCTGTCTTAAAACGTATTTTATTTAGAAGCTATAGACTGCTGCTGGAATAGCATTGGGATCAGGGATACTTAATTGTGCTAAAAACTGGTTTTCAAGAAGGGTAGCGTATGTATTAAAATAAACAATCACATCTTCCCGCTGATTCCTTTTTAACCACCTAAAACCGCCAGGTAATTGATCCAACACTTCACGGTTATTCAAGTATTCCAAATGATGAATATCCGTTGGGGTTAAACCAATTTCTTCTAGCTTTTTCAACAGGAGTGAAAAAGGGGCCTGAGATACAGAACAAGATTCCTGACTTAATTCTGTCCATTCACCAATCCCTGTATGTGCATAAGTAAGAATTTCTTCTTTGCTCAACTGGGCAACAACTTGTAACAGGTTCCCACAATTACACGCACCATGGTTTCCCCAGGCATAATGTGCGCCAGTTGAAAGGCGTGTTGCTGTTACTCTTAAGGCATCTATTAAAGCAAGGTTAGGATGGGCCATTGTTATGATTTTATAAAATAACACAGTATAAAAGAAAATGTTGCGATGGAGAGACAGCTTTATTTTTTACCGTTCATCCCAAAAATGAATCCATTTTGAACTCCTATTCTGTTTAAGCGTTAGTAGTATTAAATTAAACAAAATCACATGAAAATGAAATTCTTAGCCACATTGATGATTGCAGTAGTAGGTTTATTTGGTACCGTATCTGCACAAAAAACAGTTGTTGATATTGCCGTTGGTTCTAAAGACCATAGCACATTAGTTGCAGCCGTTAAAGCAGCTGGTTTGGTTGAAACCTTACAAAGTGCTGGACCTTTCACCGTATTTGCTCCAACAAACGCTGCATTTGCAAAATTGCCTGCTGGAACTGTTGAAACTTTATTAAAAGCAGAAAACAAAGCAACCCTTGCTAAAATTTTAACCTACCACGTAGTAGCTGGTAATTTAGACGCTGCTGCTGTTGTTGCTGCTATCAAAGCTGGTAATGGCAAAGCTGTTGTAAAAACAGTAAGCGGTGGTTCTTTAACTGCTTCTTTAAAAGATGGTAAAGTTATCTTGACTGATGAGAAGGGTGGTGTTGCAACCGTTGTAGCTGCAGACATCAAAGCTGGTAACGGTGTAGTACACGTGATTGACACAGTAGTATTGCCTAAATAATTGGTTGGTTTGGTAGAATGATAAAGGGGTAAGCAATTTGTTTTGCTTACCCCTCATTTTTTATAAGATCTATATTAGTTATGCTTCATTCAAAAATGCATAACGATAATCAATAGGAGGGTTGAAAGTTTCCTTAATTGTTCTTGCACTCAACCAACGATAAAGGTTTAATTGACTACCTGCTTTGTCATTGGTTCCAGAAGCACGTGCTCCACCAAAAGGTTGTTGACCAACAACGGCACCGGTTGGTTTATCATTGATATAAAAATTACCAGCAGCATTGCGCAACTTATTGGTAGCCAGTTCAACAGAAGCCCTGTCTTGACTTAAAATAGCACCAGTTAAAGCGTAGTTAGAAGTACCATCTAGTAATTCTAAAGTTGCTTCAAATTTCTCTGCATCGTAAACATAGAGCGTTAATACTGGCCCAAAGATTTCTTCACACATGGTAGTGTATTTTGGATCCTTGGTTACAATCACCGTAGGTTCTACAAAATAGCCCTTGGTTTTGCTGTATCCACCACCTACTAAAATGCTGGCCTTCTTATTCTTCTTCACATTATTAATATAGCGCGTGATATTGGTAAATGATTTTTCATCAATCACGGCATTCACAAAATTGCTAAAGTCTTCTACGGTTCCCATTTTCATGCTCTTAATAGCAGCAACTAATTTGGTCTTCACTTCTTCCGCCATATTGCTTGGAATATAAGCCCTAGAAGCAGCAGAACATTTTTGACCTTGGTACTCAAATGCACCACGAGCAAGGGCGGTAACCACGGCGTCTACATTGGCGCTCTTGTGTGCAATCACAAAATCCTTACCACCGGTTTCTCCTACAATTCTAGGATAGCTGCGGTATTTACCCATGTTCTCACCAATGGTCTTCCACATGCTGTTGAATACGCCAGTAGAACCTGTAAAGTGAACACCTGCAAAATCGCGGTGGTTAAAACAGATAGAACCAAGCGTAGGACCATCTACATAAATCAAGTTGATTACGCCATCTGGCAAACCTGCTTCTTTTAAAATGCGCATAAATAATTGCGCAGAATAAATTTGGGTATTGGCTGGTTTCCAAACCACCACATTACCACACATAGCAGCAGATGTAGGTAGGTTGCCTCCAATGGCAGTAAAGTTGAAAGGGGTAATAGCAAGAACAAATCCTTCCAGTGGACGCCATTCCAAACGGTTGTGCATACCTGGCGCAGAAAGGGGTTGTTCTTTATAAATATTGCTCAAGAAATGCACGTTAAAACGCAAGAAGTCAATTAGCTCACAAGCTGCATCAATTTCAGCTTGATAGGCATTTTTACTCTGCCCCAACATAGTAGACGCATTCATTTGAAAGCGATACTTGGTGGCCAGCAAATCTGCTGCTTTCAAGAAAATATGTGCACGGTTTTCCCAGCTCATATCGGCCCAAGCCTGTTTGGCTTTTAAAGCAGCATCAATGGCTTGGTTTACATGGGTAGCATTACCCGCATGAAAAGTTCCCAATACATGGGACAACTCGTGTGGGGGATGAATATCGTGCTTTACACCTGTTCTAACAGATTTGGAACCAATGTACATAGGAATGTCAATTGGTTTCTTTTTTAAATCGGCCAAAGCCTTTTTCAAACTGGCTCTTTCAGGACTTCCCGGAGCATAATTTAATACCGGTTCGTTAACTGGCATGGGATAGGAAAAATATCCAAGACTCATGGTGATAGGTTTAGTTTAGGTGCGCAAGTTAAGAAACAAAATGAATCCGTAAATTTGTAGCATGTCACTGATTCTTTTTGACCCAACCAAGCGGGAATCCCTTTTTCCCCTAACCACCACCAAGGCCTTTGCTAGTTTAAGATTTGGCATTTTGTCTATTGCCGAAAGATGGCAATGGAAAACCAAGCAGGAAATTTTTGTACATACAGCCCCTTATTTACAACCATTGTATGCAGTTCCTGCAGATGGTACACATTATTGGGTGAATGCAGCAGTAATGCCTGATGAGGCCCTAATGGAACGCATCATGAATTTGGAAACAGAGCATTGTCTTTGTGATGAGCATGGATTGATTGCAGCTAAAACCAATCTGCCTTTTGCCAATTTTCAACCCAATGCAGCCCTATTTCAACAATGTCAGCATTATCAAATAGTTAAACGTTTGCAGCATCCCTGGGAAATTATGTTGTGGAACGATGCCATGATTAGGGAAGATTTTAAATTGGTCACCAAGGGTAGGGCTTCTCAAGCCATATCGCCAACGGTGAATACCTTACAGCAAGCCGATATCTTTATTGAAGAAGGTGCCAGGCTGGAATTCTGTACCCTTAACTCCAAAACAGGACCCATTTATATTGGCAAGGACGCAGAAATCATGGAAGGTTCTTCTATTAGAGGACCTTTTTCCTTGGGCACCAATGCCTTGGTTAAAATGAATAGCCGAATTTATGGTGCCACAACTTTAGGACCTGGTGTCTTGGGTGGTGGAGAGATCAAGAATAGCGTGATCATGGGCTTTACCAACAAAGCACACGATGGTTATTTGGGTGATGCTGTAATAGGTGAGTGGTGCAATTTTGGTGCAGGAACTACCAATAGTAATGTGAAAAATACCGCAGGAGACGTAAAAGTTTGGGACTATGGCACCAATTCTTATCAATCCGTTGGACAAAAATGTGGTCTGATCATGGGAGACTATAGCCGCATTTCTATCAATAGTTCCATAAACACCGGATCCGTGATTGGCGTGAGTTGTAATGTATTTGGAGCGGGCTTATTACCCACCATTATTGAAGACTTTAGCTGGGGTGCCAGTGGTAACCGGTACGATTTTCAAAAAGCCCTATATGCCATTGATAATTGGAAGAAAATGAAATGGTCTTCTTTATCAGAAGCGGAAACTAGCGTTTTGAAAGTTATCTTTGACAAAATTCAACACTGATTTTATTTAAATAATTATAAGAACAACATGAGACAACAAATTGCCGCAGCAAACTGGAAAATGAATTTAACCCTACAACAGGGAGAACAATTGTTAAACGATATTTTAGCAAAACCACATAGCTTGTCTGCACATCAGTCAGCCGTATTTGCGGTTCCTTTTCCTTACTTGCCTATGGCTCAAGCCAAATTGGCTGGAAAAACCAATGTATTTGTAGCAGCACAAAACTGTTCTAACAAGAAATCTGGTGCTTATACGGGTGAAGTTTCTGTAGAAATTTTGCAATCAGTAGGTATTCAATATGTGGTATTGGGTCACTCTGAAAGAAGGGAATATTTTCTAGAGAGCAATCAGTTATTAGCTGAAAAATTAGACATCTGTTTGGCTAATAACATGAAACCCATTTTTTGCTGCGGAGAACCTCTAGAAATTAGAGAAGCAGGAACACAAAATGAATTTGTTTCCAAACAATTGGCAGAGTCTTTATACCATTTGAGTGCAGAACAATTACAACAAGTTGTCATTGCCTATGAACCAATTTGGGCCATTGGTACTGGCAAAACGGCTAGCAGTGCACAGGCTCAAGAAATTCACGCATTTATTCGTGCTGAATTAGCAGCCAAATATGGTGCTGATATTGCCAATACTATCAGCATTTTGTATGGTGGTAGCGTAAAAGCTGCCAATGCAGTAGAACTATTTTCTCAACCCGATGTAGATGGTGGCTTAGTAGGTGGAGCTTCCCTGATTGCAGACGAATTTGTAGCTATCATCAACGCACTCAAGTAATGGCTTTAAAGAGAGATGAAGCCCTGCAACCCTTAAGCAGGCAGCACCACCAAGGATTGTTGGTGTCATTGTTTTTGTCTAATGGACTCAAAAAAGGCGTGGCTACCAAACCCATGCGCGATTTTATCTTGCAATTTTGGCAGGATGATTTGCTCAAACATTTTGAAGCCGAAGAACAGGTATTGGTACCCTTTGCCAAACCCTATGCAACATTGGAACCCTTGATCACGCGCATGTTGTTGGAACACCAGCAAATTGTGTTATTGATCAATAGAATCAACAATGAAGCCAGGGCTGAGCAACTGGAAACCATTAAAGACTTTGCAGACAAATTAGAACAGCATATCCGTTTTGAAGAAAGAGAACTCTTTGAACAATTGCAACTAACACTAAGTGCAGAAGATATGTCTGTACTCAATTTTGCTTTTAGTTCTTTGAGTGAAAAAGATTTCTGTGTGCGCTATCCTGATAAATTCTGGGAATAATTATTTGTGAATGGCTTGGGCTCTTTCTAAGCGGTCATTGATGGCCCGGCCCAAATCCTTGTCAGGAAAGCGTTCTGCTAGAATTACGTCAAAACTAAATTCATCAATACGGCGCATTACTGCAAACAAGTGTTGTGCAGCTTCATTGATATCGCATTTGGGAGATAAAATATATTGGTGCCCACTGATCAAACCTTCATAGGATTTGCAAAAAGAAATAGTAGCTACATGTTGATGGCTATGTTCTTTTAATAAGGTTGGTATATCACCTAAATACATGGGCGTCTTAGTGGCATAATGGCTTTTCATTTGCCCTGGTGTATCCAATTGTTGGTGATCCGTTTTGCGCACTACTTGTAAACCCGTTACGGTTTCCATCTTTTCTGCAGTTACAGCGCCAAGGCGATGCAATATAATTTGACCATCCCTTACTTCTGCAATAGTAGATTCAACACCCACTTCACAGGGGCCACCATCTAAAATATAATCCACCCGGTTATTCAAACCATCCAATACATGTCTGGCATTGGTGGGGCTTACATATCCAAATGGATTGGCGCTTGGTGCCGCCAAGGGAAATTTTAGTTTGTGTAACAGTTTTAGGGCCAAAGGATGACGAGGTATTCTTACTGCAACTTTGGAACTTCCAGCAGTAACCAGATCAGGAATCAGGTCTTTTTTTGGTAATAACAAAGTAAAAGGGCCAGGCATAAATGCTTCTGCCAATTGTTGACTAATAGGATCCAGTTCAGCATATTCTTGAATTGCTTCAACTGTTGCCACATGTATAATCAATGGGTTAAAACTGGGTCTGTCTTTGGCACTAAATATTTTTACCACCGCAGCTTCTTCTAATGCATTCCCAGCCAATCCGTATACGGTTTCTGTAGGAATGGCCACCAACCCGTTTTCCTCTAATATGCTTGCCGCTATCTCAATATTTTTACCAATACTTGTCATGAAATCTTAAAATTGAATAGGTAATTCTACAGGGGCATAATGATCCAATTTGTCCAATTCCAAAATGGTTCCAGTACCAGCTTCATTAGGATGGTACATAGGAAGATATTTGGCGCCATACACAAATTCCTCAAATCTATAAGAGGCTTTTGAGATAACGGTATTAGAAAAACTCTCATCAAATCCTTGTACAAAAACCAATAATTCTGTTTCAGCAGCTTCAATATCTGCTTTGCTTAATTGAAACAATGGGCTTGCTTCATTAATAGGGTGCACCAGTGTCCAGTTGGCTGTCATGGTACTGGCTTTGGCAATATCCAATGGCATATTGAAAAACTTATTCTTGATCATACCATCTTCCAAAACTTTCATGGCAATGCTTACTTTCACTTCTACATTCACCAAATAGTTCTTGGTATAGGGTGCCATTCTAAACATGAGGGCTACACCATCTTTAAAGGGAGAAAACAGGGCATTGTGACTATAACGGATAAAAGATCTGGGTCTGGCAAAACGGCCATATAGCAAACCGGTTACAAGGGCAAAGCTCATTAGCCCGGTAAGGGCTTCAAAACTAGCCACAAAACTGGCCAGAAATCCTACTGGATTAATCCTACCATAACCCACCGTGGTAAAAGTTTGGGCACTAAAAAAGAAAGCTTCCCCAAATTTCTCGCCCATGGTATTGGCCACCATGCCACTAAGATGTTCCAGACCAATCAGTAAGTAAATTCCCGCAAAAACCAGGTTGATGCCAATAAAAAAGACCATGATAGCTACCAAAAATTTCCAGCGTTTCATGCTCAAAAGGGTATGGTAGAGGTTGAGTCTTTGCCAAAAATGCAAACCCCTGACTTCAATATTGGCTTTTCCATCCTTGGCAAAAAAACGGCCGCCACTCAAGGCTGTATTGGTTCCCAACCCTGTTTCGGTGTTTTCCTGGGCCTGTTTGTTCCATTTTTTAAATACCATGAGGGGGGCTTGATTTGTTTCAAAAATAAAGCCTTTCTACAAATTCTAGATAATCATGTCTTTAATCACTTATTGTTTCGTTTTCTGCTTCCTGCTCCTATCTTTGCAGCCTTATGAAAAATATCAGGAATTTTTGCATTATTGCGCATATTGACCATGGTAAGAGTACTTTGGCCGATAGGTTATTGGAACATACCAAGACCATCGGTGAAAGAGACATGATGAACCAGGTGCTAGATGATATGGATTTGGAGCGTGAGAAAGGCATCACCATCAAGAGTCACGCCATTCAAATCAACTATCCCTACAAAGGGGAGCAATACGTGTTCAACCTGATTGACACACCCGGTCACGTAGACTTTAGTTATGAAGTAAGCCGTGCCCTGGCAGCTTGTGAAGGAGCCCTGCTCTTGGTAGATGCTTCACAGGGTATTCAAGCACAGACCATTTCTAACCTGTATTTGGCCATTGACAATAATTTGGAAATCATTCCCGTGATCAACAAAATTGACATGGATGGAGCCAAGATTCCTGAAGTAACCGATCAGATTGTAGACTTAATTGGCTGCAAGGCAGAAGATATTTTATTGGCCAGCGGTAAAAGTGGTATTGGGATTGACGAGATTCTAGCGGCTATTGTAGAGCGTATTCCAGCACCACAGGGTAGTTATGATGCGCCATTACAAGCCTTGATATTTGACTCTGTATTCAATAGTTTCCGCGGAATCATTGTTTACTATAGAATCATGAATGGGGTTTTGAAAAAAGGAGACAAGATTCGTTTTGTAGCATCCGGACAGGATTATATAGCCGATGAAGTAGGGGTGTTAAAACTCAATATGACGCCAAAGGATGAAGTAAAATCTGGAGACGTAGGTTATATTATCACCGGTATTAAAGTAGCACGTGAAGTAAAAGTAGGTGATACCATTACACTAGCCAATAATCCAGGTGAAATGATCCATGGATTTGAAGAAGTAAAACCCATGGTATTTGCGGGTATCTATCCAGTAAACACTGATGAGTTTGAAGAATTGCGTGAGTGCATGGACAAATTGCAGTTGAACGATGCTTCGCTAACTTTTGAACTAGAAACTTCTCAGGCCTTGGGTTTTGGATTCCGTTGCGGATTCCTTGGCCTATTGCATATGGAGATTATCCAAGAGCGTTTAGAAAGGGAGTTTAACCAAACCGTCATTACTACGGTTCCCAACGTAAGTTTCTTGGCCTATACTTCTAAGGGGGATAAACTAACGGTGAATAACCCATCAGAAATGCCTGATCCAACCAAATTGGATAGGATTGAAGAACCCTTTATCAGGGCACAGATTATTACCGTATCTGATTATATAGGTAATATCATGACCCTTTGCTTGGGCAAACGTGGTATTCTCATTGGACAAACCTATTTGACCCCAACTAGGGTGGAATTGACTTTTGAAATGCCACTCACCGAGATTGTATTTGACTTCTATGATAAATTAAAAAGTCAGACCAGGGGTTATGCCTCTTTTGACTATTCACCCATTGGCTATCGCGATGCCGACATTGTGAAAATGGATATTCTATTGAACAATGAAAAAGTGGATGCTTTGAGTGCCTTGATTCACCGCAGCCGCGCCACCGATTTTGGCCGCAAGCTTTGTGAGAAACTCAAAGAATTATTGACCAAGCAACAATTCCAGATTGCCATTCAGGCTGCTATAGGTGCCAAAGTAATTGCGCGTGAAAACATCAGTGCCTTGCGTAAAGACGTAACTGCCAAATGTTATGGTGGTGACGTTAGCCGTAAGCGTAAATTGTTGGAGAAGCAGAAAGAAGGTAAGAAAAGAATGCGTTTGGTAGGTAATGTAGAAGTACCACAGGAAGCTTTCTTAGCTGTTTTGAAATTAGATTAATCTAAGACTTTTATTCTTTGCCCTTGGCGATGGCTATTGGTTAATGGGAACCGGTTTGGGGTCTACCTCATCCACGTTTTTCTCATGAATCCATTTGCCATTCTGCCAACGAAATCCTTCATAAGAACCATAAGGAATTAAGCTATGTCGTTCCTTTACTTCACCAGTTTCACTCACTAAGTGGGCAAAGACAATCTTGTCTATTTCAGGGTCATAATTGAACTTGGCACCAGCCTGTTTCTTAAACTCCAAACAGAAGCGGAATGCGGGTTGCGCGGGCTTGATACTGTCTTGGGTATAAGTGAAAAATTTGCCACCAAATAGGGGTTTTCCTTGAGCATCAAAATGTAAGACTTCCATCCATTTTTTGGTACTGCGGGCGTTGCTCTCATCATATCCCAACAGGGTATAAAACTGTTTGTTGTTAAAACTCTTCTGCACAATACCATAATAAACAGCCCCAATCCAATTGGCAGGCGTTCTAATAGAATCAAAGGGATTATCACTATAGTCAGAATGGTCAAACAAAGGAAAGAGCTTGAGTGAGCCATCATTGGTGCGCATTTGAATGGCACCATGCTGTCTATAAGAAGAGAAGTCTTTCATGACCTGCCAGGTAAAAATTCTAAAACTACTATCAGGTGCATAAAGTTGAGAAATGCTGATCAAAGAATCAAACCGATATTGAAAGGAATTGGGTTGGCGTAGGGCTTGCACTAAACCACGGGTAAACAAACTATCGGCCCTAAATCGGTCTACCATTTCGGTAGCGTTTAAAATGCCAAGGGCATAATCTTTGACGCTGGCTTCTATTTGAGCAATAGGACTCAAGGGTGCAGGTTCTGCCTTGCGCTCATTTTTGCGCTGAGCAGTTACTTGCAAACTGAATAATACCAATAGCAGAAAAAGAAAAGGCTTCATGGCACTAAGTTAAAGGAATGTGCTATACAGCAATAGGTTTTAGGATTTTCTTAAAGCGGCAACAGCTTGGGCAAACTCCAAGAGATTATTGAACCGATGGTCTATTTGTGGATGCGGGTCTTCTGTTTGCGGATGCGTAGTGGCAACAAATACGGTATGCATTCCCGCATTCTTTCCAAATGCCATATCCGATGGTCTGTTTCCCACCATGATGCTCTTGGTAAAGTCAACAGCAGGGTAGAGGGTCTTGGCCTGAAAAGCCATACCAGGATTGGGTTTACGGTTGGGTGAATCACTATCCAAATCCGTACAAAAAAACAAGTGATCCAAACCGCCGCCCTTGGCTTGAATTGCTGCCAACATATTAGAATGAATGTTCTCAAGATCTTTGAAACTCATCAAACCTCTTCCAACGCCTTTCTGATTGGTCACCAAAAATATGCGTGCAAATAAAGGTCTCAAAATGGCCAATGCCTCCAATGTTGTAGGATAAAACTGAAACTCCTCCCAATTCAAAATATAATCATCATTCTTCTCAATATTGAGCACACCATCCCTATCCAAAAACAATGTCCAATCTGCAGAAGTATCTCTTAAATCCATAAAGTAAAATCAGTTCTTTTTTCTTCTTCCTACATTCTTCTTCCTACATTCTTCACTCTTCACTCTTCACTTTCTTCCTACATTCTTCACTCTTCACTCTTATCTCTTCACTTTCTTCCTAGTCTTCAAAGAAGATAGCCGCTTCTACCAGTTCACATATGATATGACCTACCAGTATATGTGCTTCCTGAATACGAGGTGTAACAGATGATGGAATATTGATTAAGTGGTCACTTAATTCGCGCAAAGCACCACCGTCTTCACCCGTAAACCCAACTGTGATAATACCTTTGGCCTTAGCAGTTTCAAAGGCTTTGACAATATTCTTAGAGTTTCCAGAAGTACTAAGACCAATTAACACATCGCCTTTTTCCATAATCCCATCTACCAATCTAGAATAGATCTCGTCAAAACTATAGTCATTGGCCACGGCCGTTAAATAAGAAGTATTGCAATGCAGGGCTTCAGAGGGAAGGGCTCTTCGGTTTTTATAAAACCTACCAGAGAATTCAGCCGCCAAGTGTTGGGCATCGGCAGCAGAACCACCATTGCCACAGAAATGAACGCGCTGCCCATTATTAAAAGCAGGAACCACCATTTTGACAATACTATCAATGGTTAAAATCAATTGCTCGTTTTCTAATAGGGCCTGCTTGGTATCTATAGAAGCCTTGATTAATTTTTTAATTGCTACTCTCATGATTAGGGTGTTTGCGCTAATACTTCAATGGTCTGAACCAATTGGTTCCAACCATATTTGATTTTCTCAGCGCGAAGTTGGGGCAAAAAATGGTTTTCTCCTAATGCATAGAGTTTTTTAACAGCTTCTGCAATAGCTACTGCATTGGGTTCTACTACCAAACCCACTTTGCCATCTGGTACTAATTCTGCCAGACCACCTACATTGGTTACCAGCATGGGTTTTTCAAAATGATAGGCTAGTGGGGTAACACCAGACTGGGTGGCATGTTTATAAGGTTGAATCACAAAATCGGCTGCACTCAAATAATAGCGCACATGGTCATCTGCAATAAAATCTGTTCTCAAGATCAACAGGTCTCTAATACCCAATTGATCAATCTGTTCTTGGTAACCTGCTTCTGCATCATAAAATTCACCGGCCACCAAGAGTTTTGGGACAAGCATTTCGGGATGGGTGCGGGCCTGCTCTTTCAAGATGGCCATGGCAGCTAACAACAAATCCAATCCCTTATATTTTCTAATAAAACCAAAGAATAGAATAATGGGTTGCTCAACAGGAATCCCCAAATGCTCCTTGGCTTGGGCTTTATCTAAGGGGTCTCCAAAATTGTCATACAATGGGTGAACCGCTTGAATGGCGCGGGTTTGGGTAAAAGCTTTTAAGTCTGACAAGACTTTGGCGCTCATGGTTACAAAACCATCCACTGGCCCTACAAAATATTGGGTAAAGGGTTTGTCACCGGGTCTTTTCTCGTGTGGAATCACATTGTCTGCAATGCAGATAATCTTAGAATGCTTATTGCCTTTGATGATTCTTAAAATGGTGCCCAAACATGGCCCCATCAGTGGTAACCAATAACGCACCAAGACCAGATCAGGATTGGTGGCTTTGATTTTTCTACCAACGCTGATCCAATTAAATGGATTCATGCTATTGATGCAAATCTCAATCTTCAAATCAGTTGGAGCGGGCTGTTCACTATATTGAGTCTTACCCGGGAATAAAAAACTAGGATACTGTAAACTAAAAGTATAGATGGTAACTTCATAACCCTGGGCTTGAAAAGCACGGGCTAGTCGCTCATTAAAACTAGCAATTCCCCCACCACGAAAGGGCCAAGTGGTGCCAATGAGGGCTAGTTTTTTCATGAAATCAATTTTAATCCTGGATCCCCAGTTTGCCAGCAATCAGGTACACATTTCTTTCAGGTGCATTTCTGGCCACCAGCTCGGCAATAAAGCCTGCTAGAAAGAGTTGCATCCCAATAATCATGGTAGTAAGGGCTATAAAAAAAGCAGGTTTGTTGGTGAGCGCAAAATCAGTATCAATGATTTTCTCTACAATCAAATAGGCGCTAGAACCTAGACCCATCATAAAGAATAGGGTTCCCCATAAACCAAATAATTGCATGGGTCTTTTGCCAAATTTGCCCAAGAACATAATAGTTGCCAGATCCAAAAATCCATTGACAAAACGCTGCCATCCAAATTTGGTAACACCGTATTTTCTTGGTCTATGTTCTACTACTTTCTCTCCAATCTTTCTAAACCCACTCCATTTGGCAAGGATGGGAATATAGCGGTGCATCTCACCATAGACTTCAATGCTCTTAACTACATTGTGTTCATAAGCTTTAAGACCACAGTTAAAGTCATTGAGTTTAATCCCAGAAGCCCATCGCGCTACCGCGTTAAAAAGCTTTGAAGGAATATTCTTTGTAAGGGTATTGTCATAACGAACTTTCTTCCAGCCACTGACCATATCATAACCATCATTGATGATCATATTTCTCAGTCCTGGAATCTCATCGGGAGAGTCTTGCATATCCGCATCCATGGTAATCACTACATCGCCCAAAGCAGCTTTAAAGCCTTCATTCAATGCAGCAGATTTACCATAGTTGCGGCGGAACCTGATGCCTTTAAAAGCAGGGTTCTTTTGTGCAATAGATTCTATTACTTTCCAACTGTTATCGGTGCTTCCATCATCTACCATGATTACTTCAAAGCTCCATTGGTTTTCGTGCATCACGCGTTCAATCCATGCACAAAGCTCCGGTAAAGATTCGTCTTCATTCAATAATGGTACAACAACACTCAGATCCATAACAGTACTTAAATCTTATTAGAAAGGATTTTGCTTAGGGGTCTTTTTGGCAACACCAGCACCAATTGCAGAAGCAATAGCACCAACAATACCATACATGAAAATAATACCACCAATAGCAAATGGCAACATGAATTTACGAGTCATATCAAGCGCCTGCTTAATTTGCTCATCGGTCATTTGCTTGTTCTTTTCCATTTCTGAAGCCGCGTTCTCAATAATCTTATCGGTCATTTCTGGGAAAAGTACTTTCATAGATAATAAAGTGTAGACTACAGTAATTACAATTAAAGTAGCCGTTACTTTAAATCCATGGGCAAAAACATTACCAAAAGTAACATCGCCCTGCATTTGCTTGGCATAATGAATACAAGACCAGATAATGCCTATTACAATGATGACCCAGCTAATGGCACCCAATGCCTTATTCTGCATTTCGCCTGCTAAATAAAGTCCTACACTAATAACAATAGTAATTAAACTTAGGATTAATCCTTTCATCCAGGGTTGAACAATTTTCTCTTCCATGTTGGTTGTTTTGGTTGGTTAAAGTGGGTTTATTGTTTGAATAACTTTCCCTTGTGAACAATACCCACCGCCTTACCCGTAAGGTTTTTTTCAAGGAAGGGGCTATTGGCCGATTTACTTTGGTTGTTTCCAGCAGTCAACAAGGTTTCAGCCGTTCTGGAAAACAAAGTCAGTTCCGCCTTGGAACCAACCGACACATGGGTAGTTGGAAGATCGAAAATATTACGGGCATTCTCGCTAAATAGCTTGATTATTTTTTCGTTACTCAAATTAGGCAGTACGGTATTCACCACCGCAAATGCTGTTTGCAAACCAATCATCCCGCTTTTAGCGTATTCAAATTCACAAATCTTATTGTCCCAGTTCTGTGGCAAATGGTGGGTGGCAATACAATCTACCAATCCATTTTCCACCGCTTCTCTCAAGGCCGCTCTATCACTCACCGTTCTCAGTGGAGGATTCAATTTCAAATTGGTATCATAGCTCACCAGATCCTCATCAGCAAAGTATAAGTGATAGGGGGTAACGCTACAGCTAATCTGCAAACCCTCTTGTTTTGCCTGTGCAATCAAGTCAATGCTGGTCTTGGTAGACACCCCAGTAATATGCAGTTTAGACCCCGTATACCTAGCCAAATCTATATCTCTCTTGATAATGGTCTCTTCGCTAATGGCTGGAATACCTGGCAAACCCAATTGTGTAGAGATAATCCCCTCATTGATCAATCCACCCGCACCAATACTCTTATCTATTGGAATCTGAATTAGCACGCCATCAAAAGCCTTTACATATTGCAATGCTTTCAAAAACAATCCAGCCGTTTGTACAGGCACCAATCCATCAGAAAAAGCCACGGCCCCGCTGTTCTTCATATCATACATCTCGGCCAAGTCCTTACCCTCCAGTTTCTTGGTAATGGCGCCAATAGGGTGGATGCTCACCGGCAAACAAGCCGATTGCTGCACCACATAACTCACTTGGCTTTTATTATCAACTACTGGCTCTGTATTGGGCATGCTAAACACACGCGTATAACCACCCGCTGCTGCTGCATTAGCCCCAGTTTCCAAAGTCTCTTTATACTCAATACCCGGATCACAGAAATGGGAGAAAGGATCTACCCAACCACCACTCACCAACAAATCTTCACCAGCCACAACCTGTGCGTCCTGATGGTCAATTTTGTCTTCAATGCTGGAAATGATTCCGTCTGTTATGAGAATATCTTTTGTCTGGCCATTAAATGGCGAAGAGCTGTCTATTATTTTCGCTTGCCTAAGAAGAATTTGCATGCTGCTGCGATAAAATTTGGTGCAATATAACCTGAAAATTTCTTTTACCCCTATATTTGCAGCCCATTAATAAGGAAATTGCAATGATTTACCCCCAGTTATCAAAGCTCTAAACCCTTGATGGACAGTTCGGGACGTAGCGCAGCCCGGTAGCGCACACGTCTGGGGGGCGTGGGGTCGCAAGTTCAAATCTTGTCGTCCCGACCAATGAAACCGGAAACGGAAACCGCCGCCAGCGAAAGCTGGCGGTTTTTTTATGCCCGCGAACGAGCGGAACTAGTTCTGGCGAGAGAGTGGGCATAAAAAAAACACGCCCGTGAAACGGGCGGCGGTTTCTCTTCTAGGTTACATTGAGCTCCCCCCAAACAGCGATTCGCGAGCCTCGCGAGCAAATCTGAGATTCTCTCAAAAATTTCAATCAATTACGAATGATCTCCTCGATTCGCGAGCCCCGCGAGCAAATCTGATGTTCTCTCAAAAATTTCGATTTATTGCAAATGATCTCCACAGAATTTCCCTTTCACAAACCCAAAACGACCTTTTGCAAACTCATGCCCTTAAAAACCAAAAGGATAGACTAATTTCCAAGTGGTCCTAAAATACTTTTAATCATTAAGCTATTATTATGTTTCCAAACTTTGACCTTGTAAACTATTTTGGACCTGCTCTATTAATAGCAACTGTTGTATTGTTGGTAATAAGAGTTCTAAGTAATAAAAAAGACACAACTGAATTAAGTAAAGCAATTAATCATTTTAAAGCTACTTCAATATTATTTGGAGTTCTTATTATAATCCTATATCTATCACTTCCATCAACGCCAAGTTTAAAAACCTTTGGTTATCCAGAAGATATTGAAGTTATAAAAAGGGATAAAGACATTCTGAGACTCCTACAAGAATATAATAAAGCAATAGTAAGGACTACTGAAGTATTACAATGGTTCTTGTTTCTATTTGTGTGGTGGTTTTTAACTACTTTGTTTGGAGTAGCTAAAGCATTTAAAACTGTAAAGTGAAACGCTCTCGTACAATAATTGGTTTGTGCGTCAAACTAACAAACCTCATAAACAGACATTACAAAAATGGAAACAAGACCCAGTATAAAATCTACACTACTGCCACTTGACAAAACAGTAGATATAGTCAGTAAAATAATATTGGTTGTTATGTGGGGGGTGACAATTTATACAATGATAAAATTACCTGCAACTATTCCAATACATTTTAATGCGAATGGTCAAGCAGACAATTTTGGAGATAAAGCAACAATTTTAATTTTACCAATACTTCCAACAATAATGTATTTAGGATTGACTATACTGAATAGGTGTCCCCAGGTTTATAATTATATGACAAAATTTAACGAGGATAATTCACAGTATCAATATACAATTGTGATAAGAATGCTGAGGTTTATGAACTTAGTAATTCTATTAATTTTTACTTGGATAATTCTTTTAACTTATTTGACAACAATTGGCGTGACAAGTGGGTTAGGGTTTTGGTTTTTGCCTGTTATATTGGTTTTTTTATCTATTCCAATTATAATTACAATAAGTCTATTACTTAAGAAAAAGAGTAACATTACTTGACGATTTCTTACCCAAAACAGTTTATTGCATGAATTGGCACTTCAGTAATAACCTTAAGATCCTATCAAATCTGCAATTAGTATGAAAAGATTACACATTATTTTACTCATTACCCTGATTACTAATTCATTATTGGCACAATCAGACAATTATAAAATTGCAATAAATAATTTCCAGTCCAATTTCAATGCTGATAAATATGATTCAATCTTTATCAATTTTTCGCCTGAAATGAAAAATGCATTGCCTCTTGAAAAGGCAAATCAGTATTTTAAGAACTTAAAAAATAAATATGGAAAAATAGTATCCAAAGAATTCATCAACTATCAGCAAAGTACATATGCCAATTATAAAACTGAATTCGAAACCGCTATATTAGCAGTTAATATATCTCTTGACAATCAGAATAAAATCAATGGATTTTTTGTAGACAGCTACAAAGACCCTAATAAGACGGAAAGTAAAACTGTAAATGCACTTTACAATTACCCAAAAGAAATTGCTGATATTATCTTTTCAAAATCCAAAGATTTCCCAAATAACACTCAACTTTCAATTGCTATAATTATAAACGATAAGACAAATTATTATGGAATTATAAAAGTAAACGACACCATAAAACCTGCTGAAAATCAAAACAAAGTTTTTGAAATTGGTTCTATTACAAAAGTATTTACTTCTACAGTTTTGGCATCACTTGTTATAGATAAAAAACTGAATTTGACAGACAATATCAATACTTTTTATCCTTTCCCTTTCAAAGACAATGTGGAATTAAGTTTCGTAAACTTGGCGAATCATACTTCAGGATTACCAAAATTGCCGAAAAATTTAGATTTATCAAATGGAACCAATCCGTATAAAAATTTTGGGGAAAAGGAAATTGAAACATTTCTCAAAGATTTATTGAAACTAGATAACGAACCGTCTAAAACATATTCTTATTCAAATTTAGGAGCAGGACTTTTAGGCTATACACTTGGGTTGTCTCAAAAATCAAGTTTCCAGAATTTATTGCAGAAGAAAATTTTTAATAAATACAAAATGACTAGTTCATTTACAAGTTCTCATGGTTTAGACAACAGACTTGTAAAAGGATTGAACCAAAAAGGAGAAACTGTTTCTAATTGGGATTTCGACGTTCTGTTTGGCGGTGGCGGAATATTGTCCACAACAGAAGATTTGGTGAAATTTGCTAATGCTCAATTCAATCCTAAAAATAAAGATCTTGATTTGACAAGAATTTCAACTTTCAAAATAAATGAAAGTATGAGAATTGGTTTGGGTTGGCATATAATTACAACTAAAAATGGCAAAGATATCTATTGGCACAACGGGGGAACAGGAGGATACTCTTCATCTATGGCTGTAAAAATTGATGACAAAACAGTGGTAATTATTTTAGCTAATGTTTCCAATGTTAATGACAAAATTGATGGAATTTGTTTTGAACTGATTAATAAAAATTAGAGGAATAACTACGGATGAAAATTGCATTTATATAAGTATAGTCATTATAGATTTTAAATTATGCGAATACTAATATTCCTATTCTCCTTACTCTCCCTCGAATCGCAAGCTCAATTCCAACCCTTGAATTCCTATATTCTCAAAGATTTTGTAATTCTCGACAGCTTTTCCGGAGATATCAATAATGACAAGATCAAAGACCTTGTTTTAATTCTAAAACACAATCAGGAAGAGGACAACTTTGATACCACCCGTCCACTTCTTTTATTAGAAGGAAATAATCAGGGTTTATATAGATTAATGGCAAAAAATGACAATGTTGTATTGTGTAAAATCTGTGGGGGAGTTTACGGTGATCCTTTTGAAGGTATTACTTTAGAAAATGGGGGCTTCACATTAGATTTTCGAGGAGGAAGTAGATGGAGATGGACAAGGCACATTTCTTTCAAATTTGATAAAATATCAAGTCAATTTATACTGTATAAAGATATAGGGATTGCTTATGACGGATCAAACCCTGAAGGTAAAATCGATAAAAAGAAATATAACAAAAAAGACTTCGGCCGATTGCCATTTACGAAATACAATTATGAAAAAGAGTATTAGATTTTAGTCAATAAATATTTCTACAAAAAGAGCAAACTAAAAATAGTTAATTGTAAAAGTAAAATCAATGTTCCAGCTTTTCGACATTCCCATTTTATTCGGTTTTAGCATGGAAGTATTTGTCATCCTTCTATTCATTTCTATCCCAACCTATATCTTCTTTTATATGCTATTTAGAAATCGAATTACTAACAAGGTTAAAAAAAACCTTTTAATTTGGTTTTCTACAATAGTATTTACACCATTAATTTATGTTGGCATTTTTGCTGCTTTTATCTATTTCTTATTACGACAGCCATCAAATAAAGCATTTGATCAATCAAAATGGATAATAGAGAAAAATGAAAGGTTTTTAATGGGAGATGACTTAGTTAAAAGTAAAATCCTAAACGGAAAAGACACTATCCAAATTAAACATATATTAGGGCAACCAACATGGAAAGACAGTTTAAATACATCCTGGACTTATGATATGGGAAGCAATGTCAGTGGTTTTGGATTATTATTTCACAGCCTTTCAATAAAATTTGAAAATAATAAAGCGGTTAAAATAGAACACTTTCAGGTTCAAGATTAATTCCATCGCCCCAGGCAATCCCTAATCCTTACCCCTCCCCAAAATACCCTCCAAAGGGTATCCCAACCATCTTTCAATCCACTACATTTATTCATTAACTCCCCATAAAGGAAGCATCAATAAGAATAAATGAAAAAACTAGCAACCCTCATCCTTTTTACAATCTTAATTGCCTTTATATCAAATGCCCAAATCAAACCCGAATGCCTTTCAGGTAATTGTGTCAATGGAAAAGGGATTTATAAATACAGCAACGGAGCCGTTTATGAGGGAGAGTTTGTAAATAATCTTAAGAATGGAATAGGGGTAATGGTATGGCAATCAGGAGATAAATACATAGGCGAATGGAAAGCTGGTAATATAACAGGGAAAGGAAAGTTGATTTACAAAGATGGCCGCATTTATGAAGGGGATTTTTTAAAAGATCAAATTGAAGGAAAAGGAACAATGATTTACAAAGACGGTAGTAAATACATAGGTGATTTTAAAAATGGGCTAAAAAATGGCCAAGGCAAATACACCTACGCAAATGGAACGATAGAAGAAGGTGAATTTATTAATAGTATATATCAGAATCCAATGAATGCTTCTTACACATGTGTAAAAGGGGATTGCAATAATGGAATTGGCACCTACAACTTTGCTTATGGTCCTAGAACTTCATACACAGGTCAATTTAAAGACGGCAAACCCGATGGAGAAGGTTCATTGATTGAATACGATGATATTTACAAAGGGCATTTTGAAAAAGGTAAGAAGAATGGAAATGGAACACTTACAGTGAAAAACGGATCAACCTATACTGGTATCTGGAAAAAAGATGAATTGATTGAAGGCACATTTACAGACAATAAAGGAACAATCTATATAGGTCAATTTACAAAAGACGATTTGGGTATGATTGTTTATCATGGAGATGGTGTTGAAACCAGTGGTAGAAATATGGGTAGAATCAAAAAAGGTAAATGGGTAAAAGGTGACTTAACTGGTAAAGGAGTAATATCATACCCAAATGGATATTATATGGAAGCTAATTTTAAAGAAACGGCCAATACAAATAAAAAATATTATACCAATCAAAATATTCAAATCACCGAAGCAGAATTTTATGCAAAAGTAGTTTATCAATTTTGCGCTGAAGGTGATTGTTTTAATGGTATTGGCATTGGTGAAGCTAACCACGGTACCAATATTTTTGTTGGGTATTGGGTAAAAGGGAAAAAAGAAGGGTTTGTAGCCGAATTTAAGAGTGAAACTGATTATTACTTTGGTATTTGGAATGCAGATACACTAGTTAAAAAAATAGATGATAAAGAAGCCGGAAAATACCTAACTGCTGATTTTAAAGGGTTTTCAAAATTATTAAACACAAATCAGAAGTTTGCTGCAGCACGTTACTTAATACAAAACTGTAATTCTTCAACTTGTGTTTCTGGTGATTGCAAAAATGGTATTGGTTCCGAGATTCTTTGCAATGACAACAGATATACAGGCAATTTTATAAAAAGTGTCTATAGTGGTAAGGGGGAATTTAAATGGGCAAATGGCGATATCTATAACGGTGACTGGGTAAATGGGCTAAGGCAAGGGAAAGGAAAATTCCTTGATACCAAAGGAAGAATTAAAGAAGGCAATTGGATAAATGACAAATTTGTAATTACTGATGACCAAAGAGAAATAAACAGCCTTGCTAGAGAAAATATAAGAGTACTAGAAGAAATGATAGAAAAAGCAAGATATACTTATGCTAATCTAAAGAGACCATCGGATCCTTTTTGGTTTAATCAATATGAAAAAGACAGGAAATTTTTGATAGATGAGATTAATAGTATGA
>Ga0209480_10000913_pt1 | contig 22530 bp, 19 predicted proteins | sample JI61114C2DNA_FD_187501 | JGI IMG/M metagenome (GOLD analysis project Ga0209480, IMG submission 187501) | Wastewater effluent complex algal communities from Wisconsin, to seasonally profile nutrient transformation and Carbon sequestration -... | ecosystem: Engineered > WWTP > Effluent > Algae... | reverse complement strand
ATGTAACAATTTCTAAATTCATACTTCTAAATTCTAAATTTTAGAACTATCTTTGCGCCACAACAACAACACACTACATTCATGAGTTCTGATACGAGCAAACGCTACAATTTAAGAGGAGTTTCGGCTTCTAAAGAAGATGTGCATCAAGCTATCAAAAACATCGACAAAGGCTTATTTCCACAAGCATTTTGTAAAATCATCCCTGATTATTTAACAAACGATGACCAATATTGCATCATTATGCATGCTGATGGCGCAGGAACAAAATCTTCCTTAGCGTATATGTATTGGAAAGAAACAGGCGATATTTCGGTTTGGAAAGGAATTGCTCAAGATGCATTAATCATGAATATTGATGATTTATTATGTGTTGGAGCGACTGATAATATTTTACTTTCATCAACTATCGGAAGAAATAAAAATCTAATTTCAGGCGAAGTAATTTCTGCGATTATCAATGGAACTGAAGAATTGATTTCAGATTTAAAAAATCACGGAGTTACCATACATTCAACTGGTGGAGAAACTGCAGATGTAGGTGATTTAGTTCGTACAATCATAGTAGATTCAACAGTTACAGCCCGCATGAAACGTGCTGATGTTATCGATAATTCAAATATTCAAGCTGGTGATGTAATTGTAGGATTGGCTTCTTTTGGACAAGCTACTTACGAAAAGGAATACAATGGCGGAATGGGAAGCAACGGCTTAACTTCGGCTCGTCATGATGTTTTTGCGAAATATTTGGCTGAGAAATATCCAGAAAGTTTTGATGCATCAGTTCCAAATGAATTAGTGTATTCAGGTCAAACTAAATTGACGGATTCAGTTGAAAATAGTCCAATTGACGCTGGAAAATTAGTACTTTCTCCAACGAGAACGTATGCTCCTATTATCAAAAAGATATTATCAAAATACAATTCAAATCAAATTCACGGAATGGTTCATTGTAGCGGAGGAGCACAAACTAAAGTGCTTCACTTTGTTGATAACGTTCACGTGATTAAAGATAATTTATTTCCAGTGCCACCATTATTTAAACTGATTCAAGAAAATTCTAAAACGGATTGGAAAGAAATGTACCAAGTTTTCAATTGTGGTCACCGCATGGAATTATACGTTCCTGCAGAAGTAGCGGAAGACATTATCGAAATTTCAAAATCATTCAATATCGATGCACAAATCGTAGGAAGAGTAGAGAAATCAGATAGTAAGAAATTAACAATTACATCCGAATACGGAACATTTGAATATTAAAATATTTGTTTCAAGTTGAACAGAAATAACCTGAAACTTGGAACCTGAAACAAAAAACACACAACAACAATAAAATGCAACACAACGTATTAATTTTAGATTTCGGTTCGCAATACACCCAATTAATTGCCCGAAGAGTTAGAGAATTAAACATTTTCTGCGAGATTTTTCCATTCGATAAAATTCCTGCAGATTTATCATCATATAAAGCCGTAATCTTAGGAGGAAGTCCGTGTTCGGTTCGCTCAGAAGAAGCGCTTCACCCAGATTTATCTCAAATTAGAGGTAAAATGCCATTGTTGGCAGTTTGTTACGGAGCACAATATTTAGCCCATTTTTCAGGTGGAGAAGTAGCAGCATCGAATACAAGAGAATACGGAAGAGCAAATCTATCATACATCAAAGAAAACGAAGTGTTTTTAGAAGGTGTTTCTGAAAATAGTCAAGTTTGGATGTCGCATTCAGATTCAATCAAACAATTGCCAACAAACGGAGTTAAGATTGCCAGCACAAAAGACGTAGAAAACGCAGCATACAAAATTGAAGGTGAAACTACTTATGCCATTCAATTTCACCCAGAAGTATACCATTCAACAGATGGAAAACAAATGTTGGAAAACTTCTTAGTGAAAATTGCTCAAGTACCACAAAATTTCACGCCAAACGCTTTCGTAGAGGAAGTAGTTGCAGAAATGAAAGCTAAAATTGGAAACGATAAAGTAGTTTTAGGACTTTCTGGCGGTGTAGATTCAACTGTAGCAGCGGTTTTATTGAACAAAGCAATTGGAGAAAACTTATATTGTATTTTTGTAAATAATGGATTATTACGTAAAAACGAATTCCAAAATGTACTAAATCAGTACAAAGGAATGGGATTAAATGTAAAAGGAGTAGATGCTTCGGCACGCTTTTTGGATGCCTTAGCTGGGTTAGATGATCCAGAAGCAAAACGTAAAGCTATTGGAAAAGCATTTATTGAAGTTTTTGATGATGAAGCGCACCAATTAACCGATGTAAAATGGTTAGGTCAAGGTACAATTTATCCAGATGTTATCGAATCGGTTTCAGCAACGGGCGGACCTTCAGCAACAATTAAATCGCATCATAATGTAGGTGGATTGCCTGATTTTATGAAATTGCAAGTGGTAGAGCCTTTACGAATGTTATTTAAAGATGAGGTTCGAAGAGTAGGAAGAAGTTTAGGAATCGACGAAGAATTATTAGGACGTCATCCATTTCCAGGACCAGGATTGGCAATTCGTATTTTAGGTGATATTACGCCAGAAAAAGTAGCTATTTTGCAAGAAGTAGATGCAGTTTTCATCAACGGTTTAAAAGAACACGGATTATACGATAAAGTATGGCAAGCAGGAGCCATCTTGTTACCTGTAAACAGTGTAGGAGTAATGGGAGACGAGCGCACGTATGAAAAAGTTGTTGCATTGCGCGCAGTAGAATCAACCGATGGAATGACCGCAGATTGGGTACATTTGCCGTATGAGTTTTTAATGAAAATTTCTAACGAAATCATAAACAATGTTAGAGGTGTAAATAGAGTGGTGTATGACATCAGCTCAAAACCACCTGCTACTATTGAGTGGGAATAGTTAAGTTAATAACAATATAATGGCAATTACAAGTTTCAATTTAGATTTTTAGTACATTTGAGTTGAATTTTGAAATTGCCATTTTTTATATTTTATACTATGAAGAACGTATTTTTTATTTATATTTTTTTATTCGCATTTGCTGTACAAGCTCAAATTAAGCACACTGTAGCAAAAGGAGAAACTGTATATCAAATTGCTAAAAAATATCAAGTAACGCCTTTTGATATTTATCGGTTAAATCCGGATGCAAAAAATGGAGTACAAGAAAATACGACTTTATTAATTCCAAAAGCAGGTTCTAATGCATCAGGAATTACCCATAAAGTTGCACCAAAAGAAACGCTTTTTGGGATTGCTAAAAAGTATAATGTTTCTGTTTCTGATATTGAAAAATGGAATAAAGAAGCACTAAAAGAAGGATTAAAAATTGATCAAGAAATTTATGTTTCTAAGCCTTCTGCTTCAAGCAAACCCATTATTCAAAAGGAAGTCAAACCCGATGTAAAAGTTTTAGATGTTGTAGAAGAAGAAAAAGTTAAAACTACAATTTCAACTTTTTCGCATACAGTTGTTGCTCAAGAAACCAAATATGGAATTGCTACAAAATATGGACTTTCAGTTGAGGAATTAGAAAAATTAAATCCGCAAATTGCAGAAGGATTAAAAGTAGGCGAAATCTTAAAAATTAAAACTACTCAAGAAAAGAAAGTTTCAGTTGTAGGAAAAGGACAATATGAAGTACAACCAAAAGAAACAATATTTAGTTTGTCTAAAAAGCTAAATGTTTCTCAAGAGGATTTATTGGATTTGAATCCTGAATTGAAAAATGGTTTAAAGGAAGGAATGGTTTTAAATGTGCCATCTCGAAGAATCACAAGAGATACCATTCTTTCTATAAAACCCAAAGTTGATTTATTGCAAACGATTGATAAAAACGAACAAAAAGAATTGGTTTTATTCCTTCCGTTTAGTATAGATAAAATTGAAAATGATTCATTAAAATCAAAAACAGAACATCTAAAAACCAATAAATTTTTAAACTTAACGTTAGATTTTTATGCTGGAGCTTTAAAAGCAGTTGATTCTGCTAAAGTATTAGGATTGCCAGTAAATGTTAAAATTTATGATGTTGAAAGTTCAAAATATTCCTCAAATATCGCTTCAATTATTGCAAAAAATGATTTTTCTAATGTAGATGCGGTTATTGGTCCGTTCCAAAGTTCTCATGTTGAAAGTGCTGCACAATTACTATCAAAATATAATATTCCAGTAATTTCGCCACTTTCAAAAGAAAAAGGATTGGCTTTGCCTAATTTATATTATGCGATTCCTTCGGAAGAAAAGTTGAAGGCTAATTTGTTTGCTTATTTCAAACAAAAAGAAGGTAATGTAGTGGCAATTATTAGTACCAAAAAGAATGCATCGAGAGATTATTTAAAGGCAAATTATCCAGAAACTAAGCATGCTATTTTTAATGATAAAGGCGCTTTGGATATGGTTCATTTTAAATCACAATTGGTTAAAGGAAAACCAAATTTTGTAATTTTAGAAATAGAAAAGGCAGGAACAATTTTGAGTATTACAAATGCATTAAAGAGTTTGCAAAAAGAATATGACATTCAATTGGTTGTTTTTGAAGTGTATGATGCACTTAATTTTGAAGAAATTCCGATTAAGAATTTAACCGCTTTAAAAATGATGTATCCTTCTGCAAATAAAATTATCGAAACACCTGAAGAGTTTATCTTTGCAAAAGAATTTAAAAAAGACAATAACATTGCGCCAAATGCAGCTGCTGTAAAAGGGTTTGATATTACTTTTGATACTATTTTGCGCATTTGTCAAGAAGAAGGTTTTGTAGATTCTGTTTCAAAACACAAAACGGAATATGTTGGAAATAGTTTCGATTATTCGAATGAAAATGGCGCAAACAATAATAATGGTTGTTATTTATTATATTATGACAACGATCTAACAATTAAACAAGCACAATAATGGCAACTTCAAAAGTGACTTACTTAGGTGATTTACGCACCTCTTCGATACATTTACAATCGGGTTCAGAAATTATTTCGGATGCTCCACTTGATAACAACGGAAAAGGAGAAGCATTCTCACCAACCGACACTGTTGCCAACGGATTAGCAAGTTGCATGTTCACCGTTATGGGAATCAAAGCTCGTGATTTAGAAGTAGATTTTTCAGGTTCTACCGCAGAAGTAACCAAAATTATGGGAACCGAACCAAGAAGAATCACTGAAATTCACGTAACTTTCCATTTCTCTATCCATCCCGACGAAAAAACAAAAACTATCCTAGAAAGAACGGCTATGACTTGCCCAGTTTTTTATAGTTTACATCCAGATATTAAAAAGGAAATTGTTTTTAATTGGAAGTAGTTTAATAGAATTTTATCCACAATCTTGTCATTCCGAAGGAATCTCTTTTAATTCAACCTTATTTCAATGAAGTTTTTGATTATTTCGTTTTTTTTCTTGCTTTTCTCATGTAAAAATGTAATTAGTAATGAAAATGATATTGATTCAAAAAAAATGATGAAAATTTAAAAACTCAATTAAAAGAAATTAAAAGTGATACTCTTATAGTGAATAACTTAAAATTTGTTATAAAGCAGTTTAAAGAGGAAAATTTTGATTTTTCTTTGATTATTTTAAATGGTAAGTTTGATACTATATATAAGCACAATGATTTTATTAATGAATATAAAATTTCTGACTTTAACAATGATGGATTTCAAGATATTGTATTAGATTATATTACCAATGTGCCAGGTATTGTTGATGTTTTACTTTTTGATTTGCCTAATGGAAAATTTCAAATAATTGAAGAATTGGGAAATTATGCTAGTCCAATAAAAATTAAGAATTCAGAATGTTATTATTCATATGAAAGAGCTGGATGCGCTGATTATAATTGGGAAAGCGATTTGTTTTACTTATCAGATTATAAATGTGTTAAAGTTGGAAATATATCTGGGAAAGGTTGTGGTTATGAAAAAAGAAATGGAATTTTTATAAGTAAAATAGTAAATAATGAAGAAGTCGAAATCAATTGGATAAAACGTGATTCAGGTTATTACGAAGATAAATGGGAATTCATTGAAAATTATTGGACTAAAAATCATTTGAAATTCACGAAGTAATGACCAACCAAGAACTTCTCGTAAAACTCGCTCATACCAAAATGCCATTTGGTAAATACGAAGGCTATTACTTAATCGACCTTCCGGAGTATTATGTGGTTTGGTATGCAAATAAAGGTTTTCCAAAGGGACAATTAGGCGAACAATTAAAATTGGTCCACGAACTCAAGCTAAACGGCTTAGAAGAACTCGTTCGAAACATCCGCAGAAACTTTCCAAAACAAAAATAAATTGTTTACAATTTAATTACAAAATTGATACATCGACTAATTGGCACATTGACTAATTAGTGTTATCTTTGCACGATTTTATTACAGATAAAAGATATTTATCGCAACAACAACACAACAACAATACAATGAACCAAACTAAGTACATTTTTGTTACCGGAGGTGTGACTTCTTCTTTAGGAAAAGGAATTATCGCAGCTTCGTTAGCCAAATTATTGCAAGCCAGAGGATATCGAACGACCATTCAAAAGTTTGATCCATACATCAACGTGGATCCAGGAACATTAAATCCTTACGAACACGGAGAATGTTATGTAACAGACGATGGAGCAGAAACGGATTTGGATTTAGGTCACTATGAGCGTTTTTTAAACGTTCCAACTTCTCAAGCGAACAACGTAACTACAGGAAGAGTCTATCTTTCAGTTATTGAAAAAGAGCGTAGAGGAGAATTTTTAGGAAAAACGGTTCAGGTAGTACCTCATATCACAAACGAAATCAAGGAACGAATGCAGTTGCTTGGAAAATCGGGTGATTTTGATATTGTAATTACTGAGATTGGTGGAACTGTTGGAGATATTGAATCATTACCTTATATCGAGTCAGTACGTCAATTGATTTGGGAATTAGGTGAAAATAATGGAATCGTAATTCATTTAACGCTAGTGCCTTATTTGGCTGCTGCCGGAGAATTAAAAACGAAACCAACACAACATTCGGTGAAAACTTTAATGGAAAGCGGAATCAAAGCTGATATTTTAGTTTGTAGAACGGAACATGAAATTTCGCAAGATTTACGTCAAAAATTAGCGTTGTTTTGTAATGTGAAAAAAGAAGCGGTAATTCAATCTATCGATGCATCAACTATTTATGAAGTTCCAAATTTAATGTTGGAAGAAGGATTGGATAGAGTAGCTTTGAAAAAATTAGATTTACCAGAAAAAAATACACCAGATTTAACCAACTGGAACGAGTTTTTATTTAGATTGAAAAATCCAAAGCACGAAGTAAACATTGGTTTGGTTGGAAAATATGTGGAATTGCAAGATTCGTACAAATCGATTTTAGAAGCGTTTATTCATGCTGGAGCAGCAAATGAGACAAAAGTAAATGTTATTTCTATTCATTCTGAGTATTTAGATGCCAATTCGGCAGAAAGTCAGTTGAAAGATTTAGATGGTATACTTGTTGCACCAGGTTTTGGCGGTCGTGGAATTGAAGGTAAAATAGATACCGTTCGTTATGCAAGAGAAAATAATATTCCGTTTTTCGGAATTTGTTTGGGAATGCAAATGGCTGTAATTGAATATTCGCGCAATGTTTTAGGTTACGCTGATGCGAATTCAACTGAAATGAATGAAAATACTACTCATCCAGTAATTAACTTAATGGAAGAGCAAAAAAATATTGAAAACAAAGGAGGAACTATGCGTTTAGGCGCATGGAAATGTAGCATAAAAGAAAATACGTTGGCACAAAAAATCTATGGTAAAACTGAGATTATGGAGCGCCACCGTCATCGTTACGAATTCAATGGTGCGTATTTAAACGAATTAGAGAAAGCAGGGTTAGTAGCTTCGGGAGTAAATCCAGATACGAAGTTGGTAGAAATTGTTGAAATTCCTACACATCCTTTCTTTATCGGCGTTCAATACCATCCTGAATATAAAAGTACAGTCGCAAATCCACACCCACTTTTTGTGAGTTTTGTAGCCGCAGCTGTACAACACAAGAATAAATAAACTGTTCAATTAAGAACACTGAACACTAATAAGTAGATGGAAGAAAAAAAATTAGACCTTAATTCGATTATCGGATTTGTATTGATTTCTGGAATTTTGATTTGGATGTTATATTCAAATGCTCCAACACCAGAAGAACAAAAGGAAAAAGAGAAAAAAGAGCAATTAGACAAACAAGCCAAAGAAGTTAAAACTGAAACTTCTACCGTTGCCGCAACTCCAGTAGCAGATTCTACTAAAAATGCTGCAGCTCAAGCACAATTAGGTTCGTTTGGATATTCTGCAACACTTCCATCGGCTACAGATGCTGTCACCGAAATCAAAAATGAAGTTTTATCGCTGAAAATTTCTAATAAAGGTGGATATATCGTTGATGCAACTGTTTTAGGATTTGATCAATTTGAGAAAAATTCAGAAAAAGCGGTTCAAATCATCAAAGATAAAAACGCTTCTTTAGATATTGCTTTAAATACAACAGATAACAGAACGTTGCATACAAAAGACATGTATTTTGAACCTAAGTTAACTACTGAAGGTAAAAATAAAGTTTTAACGTTGCAATTAAAAGCGGGTCCAGATCAGTTTTTAGAATACCGTTATGTGTTGAAACCTAACGAATATATGTTAGATTTTGCTATCCGTTCTCAAGGTTTGGAAAAAGTAGTAAATACTTCAAAACCATTAGATTTAGAATGGCAATTAAAATCATACAGAAACGAGAAAAGTGTTTCTTATGAAAACAGATATACAGAGCTAGTTTTCGAATATGAAGATGGAAAAGACGATTATTTAAACGCTGCTAAAGATTCTGAAGACGAAGCTAATGACGTTTCTTACATCGCTTTCAAACAACATTTGTTTACCTCTATTTTATTGACAGATACGAAATTCAAAACGGCTAAATTTAAATCAGATAATTTAGTGGATGATGAAAAAGTTGACACCGTTTTTACTAAAAATTTCACAGCTCAAGTTCCTTTAGAATTTAAAAATGGCGCTTTAAACTATAATATGAATTGGTATTATGGTCCAGCGAAATATGAAATTTTAAATGATTACGATAGAAATCTAGACGAAATCATGCCATTAGGTTGGGGAATTTTCGGATGGATCAACCGTTACATTTTTATTCCAGTTTTCGGATTTATTTCAGCATTAGGAATTGGTTACGGAATTGCGATTGTTTTATTCACGATTTTAGTTCGTATTGTAATGTCGCCAGTAACATACAAGTCTTATTTGTCACAAGCAAAAATGAAGGTTTTACGTCCTGAAATTACAGAATTGAATGAAAAATTCAAGGACAATCCGATGAAAAAGCAACAAGAAACAATGAAATTGTATTCTAAAGCAGGTGTAAATCCTATGGCAGGATGTTTACCAGCCTTGATGCAAATGCCAATTTTCTATGCGTTGTTTCAGTTCTTCCCATCGATGTTCGATTTAAGACAAAAATCTTTCCTTTGGGCAGACGATTTATCTTCATACGATAGCATTTATCAATTACCTTTCCACATTCCATTTTATGGAAGTCACGTGAGTTTATTCCCAATTTTGGCGTCTATTGCTATTTTCTTCTATATGAAAATGACAACTGGAGACCAAGCGATGAGTACACCACCACAAGAGGGTATGCCAGATATGGGTAAAATCATGAAAATCATGATTTACATTTCTCCTATAATGATGTTATTCTTCTTTAATAATTATGCATCAGGATTGAGTTTGTATTACTTCATTTCTAACTTAATTACTATCGGAATTATGTTGGTGATTAAAAATTACATCGTGAAAGAAGATAAAATTCACGCTCAAATTCAAGAGAATAAAACGAAAGAGAAAAAGGAAAGTAAATTCCAGAAAAAAATGCGCGAAATGATGGAGCAAGCAGAAGCTCAAAAAGCCGCACAAAAGAAAAAATAATTTTATCTTAATACAAACCCTGTCTTCTATCGACAGGGTTTCTTTTTATAATTTAATAATGAAAATAGCGATTATTGGTTTTGGTAATATGGGACAAACCTATGCCAACAGTTTTATGAGTTCTGGCTTTGTAGGAGCTTCAGATATTTTAGTTTTGAATAAAACCAAAATTGAAGAAAAGGATAGTTTTGGAATTGATTCAACAAATTTTTACACAGAACCAAATCCCAAAATCTTCGAGTCAGATATTTTAATTTTAGCGGTGAAACCTCAGGATTTTAAACAATTAGCATCTGAAATTAAACCATTTTTAAATCCAGAACACGTTGTATTGTCGGTAATGGCTGGAATTTCAATTGAAATGATGCAAAATGAATTAAACGTTACTAAAATTGTTCGCTCTATGCCAAATATCCCAACACAAATAGGTGAGGGTATGACGGTTTTTTGTGCCTCAACCGTAGTAGATAGAAAAGAACTTTTCATTGTTCAGAATTTAATCAATACTACAGGAAAATCCATTTATATAGAAAGAGAAGAAATGCTAAATGCTGCAACAGCGGTTTCAGGTAGTGGACCAGCTTATGTGTTTTATTTCATGCAAGCTATGATTGAATCGGCTGTAAAATTAGGTTTTTCACCTTCTGAAGCAGAGTTTTTGGTAAGTCAAACTTTCTCTGGTTCGGTACAATTGCAAAACAGAAGTAAATTGTCAAATGAAGCTTGGATTCAACGCGTGGCTTCAAAAGGCGGAACTACAGAGGCTGCCTTGTCTGTTTTTAATTTTTTAGGAATGTCAGACATTGTTATTAAAGCTATCGATTCAGCAAATTTAAGAGCTGTTGAACTCGGGAAATAAAAAAAACGTCCACTTTTACAGCAGACGTTTTTAACCAAAAACAATATTAATAGAAACTATTATTAATCTAAATCTGGTAAAATTATATTATCCAAAACATGAATAACACCGTTTGATGCTTGTACATCAACGGCAACAATATTAGTTTGTCTTGCCGCTTCATCTGTAATCACAGTTCCAGAAACTGTAAAAGTTCCCGTTTCATAAGTTGTTATTGGTCCTGACGGAATAGCATTTGATAAAACATTTGCTCCAGCTACAACATGATAACTTAAAACTGATGTCAACTGTGCCGGTGTTAAACTTGCTAAAGTTCCTGGGTTTTCAGTTTCAAATGCTGTAAAAGCAGCATTAGATGGGGCAAAAACGGTAAAAGGAGAACTTGCAGTCCCAGATAAAATCCCAACAAAATCAGGTTGTCCTTCACTTGTCAAAGCATCAACTAAATTTGTGAAGTTTGGATTTGCTAGAGCGTGAGTAACAACTGTTGGTAATCCTATCACTGCATCAACAATGTGTACCACACCATTTGAAGCAACTACATCAGCTGAAGTGACACTAGAAACACCATTTAAACGTACACCTGATGATGTATTAACAAACATACTTAATGTATTTGTTGATGATGCACTTCCTTTGGCAAGCGTTTTGATGTAACCAGTAGATAGGCTGGTAGATAAATTAGTTCCGCTTACAACGTGATTAAGTAATATTTCTTTTAATGCAGCAGTAGGAACTGCATCAAGATTAGCATAACCATTAGCAGATAGAAAAGTTGTAAAAGCAGCATTTGTTGGTGCAAAAACAGTGTAAGGTCCTGTTTGGTCTAATGTTTCTACTAAGTCTGTTCTTTCAAGTGCATCAACAAGAATAGACAAGTTTGAAGTTCCTGAAGCAATTGCTACAATTGAATTGTTGTTGTAAGTTGTTCCATCATCATCAGAACATGAAAACATAATAGTAGTTGTAACCACTATTAAAGTTAATTTGATTAATTTTGCGTAGTTTTTCATAGTAAATAAATTTTTTGTTTAAGCAAATTTAAAAAACATTAAACAAATAAAAAACTATTGTTGAGCGTTTTAAAGTACATTTAACGCATATTTATTTTTTGTTTAAGATGAAAAATAAATAATGTATTGATTTTGTTAAGTATCTGGTAATTAAGTGATAATAAAAATTAAACAATATATAAAATGAAACAAGTTGTTGTCCTTTTTTTAATTTTGAGTTCTTTTTCTGGTTTTTGTCAAGACAAAATAAATCAGTTAGATGAACAAGGAAATCGTCATGGTTTATGGAAGGGTTTACATAAAGATACCAATCGTCCAAGATATGAAGGCACTTTTGATCACGGAAAAGAAACAGGTGTTTTTAAATATTTTGACGATACCAAAGCAGGAACTGTAATTGCTACTCGAGATTTTTCCAAAGGAGATGGTTCTTGCTATGCAATTTTTTATGATCAAAAAGGAAATAAAGTAAGTGAAGGAAAATTAGTCAATAAAATTACTGATGGAACTTGGAAATATTATCATTTTCAATCTTCGCAATTAATGACGATTGAAAATTATAAAGAAGGTAAACTTGACGGAAATCGAAAAGTGTATTACAAAGATGGTACTATTGCTGAAGATACTAATTACAAGGCAGGTATTAAAGATGGAATCGCTAAAACTTATTCTGAAAAAGGAAAATTAATTGATGAACACATATATAAAAATGGACAATTTGAAGGCTTAGCCTCTTATTATGATGGCAATGGTAATAAAATGTATGAAGGAAAATATGTGAATGGTAAACGAGTTGGAAATTGGAAATTTTTTGAAGATAACAAAGTTATTAAAGAAGTGAAAGCTATTAAATTCAGTAAAGAATTAATCAAATACGAACAACGCTACACTGAAAAAGTCTCAAAAACATTTGAGCAAGTAAAAAAAGAACAAGAGAAAGGAAAATAATTATGAAGAGAGTTGTTGTTGGGCTTTCAGGAGGAGTTGACTCTAGTGTAGCAGCTTATTTATTAAAAGAACAGGGTTATGAAGTTATTGGTCTTTTTATGAAAAATTGGCACGATGATTCAGTTACCATTTCAAACGAATGTCCATGGTTAGAAGATAGTAATGATGCACTTTTAGTTGCCGAAAAATTAGGGATTCCTTTTCAAACAGTTGATTTATCAGAGCAATACAAAGAAAAAATTGTCGATTATATGTTCAATGAATACGAAAAGGGAAGAACACCAAATCCAGACGTATTGTGCAACCGTGAAATCAAGTTTGATGTTTTCATGAAAATTGCGCTTTCGCTTGGTGCTGATTATGTAGCAACTGGACACTATTGTCGTAAAGGAACCATCGAAAAAGACGGAAAAGAAATTTTTCAATTATTAGCAGGAAAAGACGATAACAAAGATCAATCGTATTTTTTATGTCAATTATCGCAAGAACAATTGGCAAAAGCTTTATTTCCAATTGGCGAATTAACAAAACCCGAAGTTCGTGAAATTGCTACAAAATTAGATTTAATCACAGCCGAAAAAAAAGATTCTCAAGGACTTTGTTTCATCGGAAAAGTGCGTTTACCTGAATTCTTACAACAAAAATTACAACCAAAAGAAGGAATTATTATTGAAATTCCTTCAGAGGCAACAATATTTACACAAGAAAAACCGCAATTTGATTCAGAAGAAGATACTTTTGCTTTTGAAGCCAAACGAATTGATTATTTGAAAGTACCAGGTAAAGTGGTTGGAAAGCACCAAGGAGCTCACTATTTTACAAAAGGACAACGAAAAGGATTAAACGTTGGCGGTACAAAAGAGCCATTATTCATTATTGAAACCGATGTAGATAAAAATATTATTTACACCGGTCAAGGTAACAATCATCCTGGATTATTTAAAAAAGCATTGTTCATTGCAAACGAAGAAATTCACTGGATTCGAAAAGATTTAGCTTTAAAAATGGGTGAAAAAATGGATGTTATGGCTAGAATTCGTTATCGTCAACCCTTACAAAAAGCAACTTTACACCAATTTGAAGACGGAATGTATGTTGTGTTTGAAAAACCGCAATCTGCAATTACCGAAGGACAATTTGTTGCATGGCATCATAACGATGAAATTTTAGGAAGTGGAGTAATTGCTTAAAAAGTTGTAATTTCTTCATTAAAAATGATTATTTTTGATAAAATTCTTAAGCTATGAAGAAAACGTTACTTTTATTATTGCTTACTTTTAATCTTGGCTTTTCGCAAGAAGATGCTTGGGTTTATTTTACCGACAAACCTGATGCAGAGACTTATTTAGCAAATCCACTATCAATGCTTACACAACGGTCTTTAGATAGAAGAACTGCTCAAGGAATAACATTAAGCACTACCGATGTGCCTATTGCACAAACCTATATTGATCAAGTAACTGCTTCAACAGGAATTACAGTAATGGCAAAATCTAAATGGCTAAATGCGCTTCACGTTAGAGGTTCACAAACCAGCATTCAGGCTTTAGCAAGTTTGTCTTTTGTGAGTTCGATTGAATTTGCAAATCAGACATTAAATGATAGATTTAGCTCAACCTCAGTGAGTAATCCTATCAATAAAAATATGAATGTAGAAGTTACATTTAATTACGGAACTTCGGCAAATCAAATTCAAATGTTAAATGGACATTTGTTGCACCAACAAGATTTTACAGGAGATGGGAAAATTATCGCCGTTTTAGATTCAGGTTTTTTAAATGTCAATACAGCAACTCCTTTTCAACGATTATTTACAAACAATTTAATTTTAGGCGGATACAACTACGTAAATCAAAGCACAAATGTTTACGCTCTTCATGATCACGGAACCATGGTACTTTCTTGCATGGGAGGTTATGTCGATGGACAATTAGTAGGAACTGCTCCTGATGCTCAATATTATTTATTTGTTACCGAAGATGTTGCTTCTGAAAATCCAGTTGAAGAAAGCTATTGGGTAGAAGCAGCAGAAGAAGCAGATAGGTTAGGAGTAGATGTAATTACTTCATCTTTAGGTTATTTTGGTTACGATAATCCAAATTATAGTCACACTTATAGTCAAATGACTGGAAATCAAGCTTTTGCTTCAAGGGGTGCAAATATTGCATTTTCTAAAGGAATTATTGTAATTGCAAGCGCTGGAAATTCTGGATCAACAGCAGATCCATATGTTGGTGTTCCAGCAGAAGCTACAAATGTTTTAGCAGTTGGAGCTGTTAGAAGTGATGAAGTTTATGCAACATTTAGTTCTATTGGACCTTCTTTTGATGGACGAGTAAAACCTGATGTTATGGCTCAAGGTCAAGCTTCAGTTTTGTCAAACGCTAGCGGAAATATTGTTACAGCAAACGGAACTTCATTTTCTGGTCCAATTATGGCAGGAATGGTTACAAGTTTTTGGTCAGCAGTTCCTAATTTAACAGCTGTTGATGTTGTGCAGTTTGTAAAAGAATCTTCCGATAGATTTACATTGCCTACAAATCAATATGGTTATGGAATTCCAGATTTTCAATTGGCTTTAACAAATGCATTAAATTCAGAATCATTTGAAAACGAAGTGTTTTTAATTTATCCAAATCCAGTTAACAGTACAATTTTTGTAAAAGTGCCAGATGAATCTGTAAATTCAGTTTTTTATTTATATAATAATTTGGGTCAAAAAGTGCAAGAATCTACAATTATCAATACAAATCAAACTATCAATGTTGAAAATTTAGCTTCTGGAATGTATTTCTACGAACTTTCATCTCAAAATAAAACACTTCAAGGAAAATTATTGAAATTATAAATGAATAAAATTACCCAACTTTTCAACATAAAATATCCAATTATTCAAGGTGGAATGATATGGAATAGTGGTTACAAATTAGCAAGTGCAGTTAGTAATGCAGGAGGTTTAGGATTAATTGGTGCAGGATCAATGTATCCTGAAGTTTTAAGAGAACACATTCAAAAATGTAAAAAAGCTACCGACAAACCTTTTGGAATAAATGTACCAATGTTGTATCCAAACATTGAAGAAATTATGCAAATTCTGAAAGAAGAAGGCGTAAAAATTGTTTTTACTTCGGCAGGAAATCCAAAAACTTGGACACCTTTTTTAAAAGAAAATGGCATAATAGTTGTTCATGTTGTAAGTAGTTCAAAATTTGCATTAAAAGCACAAGAAGCAGGAGTAGATGCAGTGGTTGCCGAAGGTTTTGAAGCTGGTGGGCACAATGGAAGAGAAGAAACCACAACATTGACATTAATTCCAATGGTGCGCGAGCAAATTTCAATTCCATTAATAGCTGCAGGTGGAATTGCAACGGGTAGAGGAATGCTTGCAGCCATTACATTAGGGGCAGATGGCGTTCAAATGGGAAGTCGTTTTGCTGCTTCAACCGAAAGTTCTGCACATGATGAATTTAAAAGAACAATCGTTGAAACGGGTGAAGGCGATACACAATTGACTTTGAAAGAATTAGCTCCTGTTCGATTAATCAAAAATAAATTTTACAACGATGTTCAGGAACTTTATGCAAAATGCCCATCAAAAGAAGATTTAGTTGAATTATTAGGTAAACGAAGAGCAAAACGGGGTATGTTTGAAGGGGATTTAATCGAAGGCGAATTAGAAATTGGTCAAATTGCAGGTTTAATTCACGATATTTTGCCTGTTGAAACTATTGTTGATAATATAATAACTGAATTTAACGTTGCTAAAAAAGAGGTTGCTACCTTTGAATTTTAAAATATAAATCAAATGAAATTTTTTAAATACTTATTATTTTTTCTTTTTATAACTTCGTTTTCGAGTTTTGCACAGCAATTTCGTTTTAAAACTACTCAAATGACGGTTTTAGAAAAAGACAACAAAAACAATTGGGGAAAATGGTCAATTCCTGAGAAAACAGAAATGTATGTTACTTTAGACTATGATAAAGATAAAATTGTAATTTATTCAAGAGAAATTCAGCACTATACAATTGTTGAATATTTGGATAAAGAAGTTACAAAAACAGATGAAATCAATTCGTATTTATGTAAAAATCAATTGGGAACACCTGTGAAAATTTCGTTTATGACAAGAATCGATCAAGGAAATAAACCACAATTGTATGTGTATTTTAAAGATTTTGTGTTTTGTTATGATATTGTAGAAGAAGTAACAAAATAAAAATTCAGCTATACTGTAAAAAAGACTCTCAGTTGTATTCGCAATTTAGAGTCTTTTTATTTTCTTAACATAGTTATTCTATCAAAAATGTACTTTTGTATAAATTTATTCAAAAAATGAAAAAAGCCTTACTTATAATCGTGTCGTTAATTGCAACAGCAAACTTTGCACAAGACAAACCAAAATTAGTTGTTGGAATCGTCGTTGACCAAATGAAAATGGAATACTTATATCGTTTTTCAAACGATTTTTCAGAAAATGGTTTTAAGCGATTAATGAATCAAGGCTACACGTTTCATAACACGCATTACAATTACATGCCAACATACACGGCGCCCGGACACGCTTCAGTTTACACCGGAACTACTCCAGCGGTTCATGGTATTGTAGGAAATGAATGGTTTAATAAAGCTACTGGAAAAGAAATGTATTGTACCGATGACGAAACGGTTTCAACTATTGGAGACGATTCGGATAAAGAAGGAAAAATGTCACCAAGAAACTTGCAAAGTTCTACCATTACTGACGAATTAAAGCTTTCAACCAATTTCAAAGGAAAAGTAATCGGAATGAGTATTAAAGATAGAGGTGCAATTCTTCCTGCTGGACATTTTGCAGATTGGGCTTTTTGGTACAGTAAAACTGGAGCGTTTATATCAAGTACGTACTACGGAGAAAAACTTCCAGATTGGGCAACGCAATTCAATGCTGAGAAAAATTATTTGAAATACGTAACCAAAGGTTGGGATTTACTAAAACCAAAAGAAACCTACAACGAAAGTTTAACCGATAACAACCCATACGAAGGAAAATTGTATAAAAAAGCACCATTCATGCCTTACAATTTACAAGATATGTATGATGCAAATGACGCTGGAGTACTGCGCTCAACACCTTTCGGAAATAATTTATTAGCCGATTTTGCAAAAAAAGCAATTGAGAGCGAAAATTTAGGAAAAGACAATATCACCGATTTTCTTTCAGTAAGTTTCTCTTCAACCGATTATATCGGACACGTTTTAGGTCCTCGTTCTATCGAATTACAAGACACTTATTTACGTTTAGACGAAACTATTGCTGATTTCTTAGCTTACTTAGATAAAACCGTTGGAAAAGGAAATTACTTAGTTTTCTTAACAGCAGATCACGCTGGAGCGGAAAATGTGACGTATTTGAAAGACAATAAATACAAAGTAGATAATATCAATTACAAAAACATTCAAAAAGAGTTGAAAGAATTTTCAGAAACTACTTTTGGAGATAATTTAGTGTTAGATTATTCGAATTATAACGTGTTTTTCGATAAAGCAAAAGTAAAATCAAAAGGCTTGAATTTACAAGAAGTAAAACAAATCTTCAAAGATTATTTGCAAAAACAAGACTACATCAAGCGTGTTTACAATGAAGAAGAAGTGGCAAATGCTAACGCAAGTGATTATTATTTAAACTTTGTTTCCAAAGGGTATGACCCAACACAAAATGGAGAATTAGTCATGATTTTCAAACCAGGTTATGTTGAATATTCTTCAACCGGAACAACCCATGGTTCGCCTTATTCTTATGACACACATGTTCCGTTGATTTTCTTTGGTTGGAACATCAAAAAAGGACAAACACACGATAGAAAAGAAATCACACAAATAGCACCAACGGTTACTCAAATGCTGAAAATTACTATGCCAAATAGTTCAGATGGTAAGGTTTTGTTGGAGGTTTTAAACACGAAATAAATCAAAAATCCCGAATTAAAACTAATTCGGGATTTTCTTTTAACAAAAAAACTAAATTTCAAGCATTACTTGATTTTTTAAAATATCATCAAACGTTTCGCGTTCTCTGATTAAGTGTACTTTTCCGTCTTTCCATAGCACTTCGGCTGGTTTTAGTCGTGAGTTGTAGTTAGATGCCATTGAAAAGCAATAAGCACCCGCATTTCGGAAGCATAAAATATCACCTTCGTGAATTTCAGTTAGTCTGATGTTGCTAGCAAAAGTATCCGTTTCGCAGATGTAACCAACAACCGAATAATAACGTTCTTTTCCTTTCGAATTGGAAATATTTTCAATATGATGTTGCGCTCCATATAACATCGGACGAATCAAATGATTGAATCCCGAATCAATTCCAGCAAAAACGGTTGAAGTTGTTTGTTTTACCACGTTTACTTTCGCTAAGAAATAACCCGCTTCACTTACCAAGAATTTCCCAGGTTCAAAAGCTAAAGTTAACGGGCGACCATATTCTTTTTCGAAAGCTAAAAAACGTTTCGTTAATTTTCTTCCAAATTCTTCTACATTCGTCTCAATATCGCCTTTTTTGTATGGTACTTTGAATCCGCTTCCAAAATCGATAAAATCTAATGCTGGAAAATTTTTAGCCGTTTCGAATAGGATTTCAGCTGCATATAAAAACACTTCCACATCTAAAATATCAGAACCTGTATGCATGTGGATTCCATTGATATGCATTTTTGTATTTTCAATAATTCTCAAAATATGAGGCAATTGATGAATTGAAATTCCAAATTTACTATCAATATGACCAACTGAAATATTCGCATTTCCGCCTGCCATTACATGTGGATTAATTCGAATGCAAACAGGAACATTCGGATGTTTCGTACCAAATTGCTCTAATATCGATAAATTATCAATGTTGATTTGAACCCCTAAAGCCGCCACTTCTTCAATTTCTTCCATCGAAACACCATTTGGTGTGTAAATGATATCTTTTGGGTCAACACCTGCATGTAAACCTAATTGCACTTCTTGTAAAGAAACCGTATCTAGTCCAGAACCTAAACTTTTTAAGTATTTCAAAACAGAAACATTCGATAATGCTTTAACGGCATAATGCACCTTAAAACGTTCTACTTTGCTAAATGCATTTTGTAATCGGTTGTATTGAAAGGCAATTTTTTCCACATCATACACATATAACGGACTTCCAAATTCTGTTGCTAATTGTTGTAATACTTCTGGTTTCATTGTTATTTAATTTGATGCAAAAGTAAATCAATATTAATTCAATGCAATTTTTAAAACAATTATTAACAAAATATAACAAAATGTTTTATTTGTAACATTTGTATTTTTTTGAAGTTACAGTTTTAATAGGATTATGTATATCAAATTCCCAAATTAAACGAAAAAAAGTTAGTCCATTAAAAATTACTTTGCTATTTTTGTGGCACTTTTTTAAACAAGATAAACGCATAACAATTATGAACATACACGAATATCAGGGTAAAGAAATCCTAGCTAGTTATGGAGTACGTGTTCAACGTGGTATTGTTGCAAACAATCCAGTTGAGGCGGTAGCTGCAGCAAAACAATTAACTACAGAAACAGGTACAAGTTGGTACGTAGTAAAAGCACAAATCCATGCTGGAGGTAGAGGAAAAGGTGGAGGAGTTAAGTTAGCTAAAAACTTAGACCAAGTAACTGAAATTTCTGAGCAAATCATCGGAATGCAGTTAATTACACCACAAACTCCACCAGAAGGAAAAACAGTTCACAAAGTTTTAATTGCTGAAGACGTTTATTATCCTGGTGAAAGCGAAACTTCTGAATTCTATGTTTCTGTTTTATTAAACAGAGCTACTGGACGTAATATGATTATGTATTCTACAGAAGGTGGAATGGATATTGAAGAAGTTGCTGAGCATACTCCACATTTAATTTTCACAGAAGAAATTGATCCTTCTGTAGGATTACAAGGTTTCCAAGCTAGAAAAATTGCTTTCAATTTAGGTTTATCTGGTGAGGCTTTCAAAGAAATGGTGAAATTTATCGATGCTTTATACAAAGCGTATATCGGTTCTGATTCATCTATGTTTGAAATCAACCCTGTATTAAAAACATCTGACAATAAAATCTTAGCAGTTGATGCTAAAGTAAATATCGACGATAACGCTTTATTCAGACAAGCAAAATATGCTGAAATGAGAGACGTTAGAGAAGAAAACCCAATCGAAGTGGAAGCTAAAGAAGTAGGATTAAACTACGTTGACTTAGATGGAACTGTAGGTTGTATGGTAAACGGAGCTGGTTTAGCAATGGCTACTATGGACTTAATTAAGTATGCAGGTTTTGAACCAGCTAACTTCTTAGACGTAGGTGGAACTGCTGATGCAAAACGTGTTGAAACGGCTTTCCGTATTATCTTAAAAGATCCTAACGTAAAAGCTATTTTAATTAACATTTTTGGTGGAATCGTTCGTTGTGACCGTGTTGCTCAAGGTGTTGTTGATGCTTACAAAAACATGGGTGACGCTATTAAAGTGCCAATCATCGTTCGTTTACAAGGAACAAATGCAGAAATTGCTAAAGAATTAATCGATAATTCTGGTATGCCAATTTTATCTGCAGTTCAATTCCAAGAAGCAGCTGACCAAGTAAAAGCAGCTTTATCTTAATCGAATTTAAAATTCAATCATAAAGAAACTCTCAGATTTATCTGGGAGTTTTTTGTTTTTTACAGGCTCAATATTTTTTAAACTTCAAAGGATTTCTTACATTAGCCATTCAATTTACAAACCATGATTTCAGAAGCGCAATTTCAAAAAGAATTAGAGTTAATTATTAGCAATGCTATTCGTGAAGATGTTGGAGATGGCGATCATAGTTCACTCGCATGTATTCCAGCTTCAGCTCAAGGAAAAGCGAAGTTATTAGTTAAAGATGAGGGAATTATTGCTGGAGTAGAATTTGCCAAAATGATTTTTCATTATGTAGATAAAGACATGAAAGTGGAAACTTTTATCAATGATGGTGAAAGAGTAAAATATGGTGATGTTGTTTTTCATGTTTCAGGAAGTTCACAATCAATTTTGAAAGCAGAGCGTTTGGTTTTGAATTCGATGCAACGAATGAGCGCCATCGCAACTAAAACTAAAATGTTTGTTGATTTGTTAGAAGGAACCCAAACTAAAATATTAGATACTCGAAAAACTACACCAGGAATTCGTGCAATTGAAAAATGGGCAGTAAAAATTGGAGGTGGTGAAAATCATCGTTTTGCTTTGTATGATATGATTATGTTGAAAGACAATCACAACGATTTTGCTGGTGGAATTCCACAAGCGATTGCTAAGACAAAGCAATATTTGATTGATAATAACAAAGATTTAAAAATCATTGTTGAAGCTAGAAATTTAGACGAAGTACAACAAATTTTAGATGCTGGTGGCGTTTACCGAATTCTATTAGACAATTTCGATTACGAAACGACTAAGAAAGCGGTAGCTATGATTGGAAATCAATGTTTGACTGAATCTTCTGGGAATATCAATGAAAAAACCATTCGCAATTATGCAGAATGTGGTGTAAATTATATTTCTTCTGGCGCATTAACGCATTCAGTTTATAATATGGATTTAAGCTTAAAAGCACTATAATTAATGTCTGAAGAAATAGAAAATAAACTTAATAAAATTCCTATTGTAAAACAATTGGTTGTGCTTACTAAAGCAATAAAATTAAAAACTTTAGAAGGCTTATCGTTGTATGATATTTTGGAAATGTATGTTTTAGGAATTTTCAAAGGCGCTTTTTCATACAGA
>Ga0209480_10000912_pt1 | contig 22542 bp, 26 predicted proteins | sample JI61114C2DNA_FD_187501 | JGI IMG/M metagenome (GOLD analysis project Ga0209480, IMG submission 187501) | Wastewater effluent complex algal communities from Wisconsin, to seasonally profile nutrient transformation and Carbon sequestration -... | ecosystem: Engineered > WWTP > Effluent > Algae... | reverse complement strand
GTGGTAACCAAAAGAAAAAATTATTAATTTTAATTTTTCTAAAATATCGAAAAAAAAGAAAGAAACAAATCAAAACAATTTTTTTTGGGTTATTTTTTATTTTTTTGTTATTTTAATCTTTAAAGGCAAGGTTTAAGGTCAATTTATATTGTTTATTTTATAAAAATCGTTAAATAAACTCATAAAAAATAATAAAAATTCTTAAATTGATAAAAAACTTTTTTTTAAAAAATAAAATGGGATATAGCCAAATCGGCAAGGCCACCGTTTTTGGTACGGTCATTTAAAGGTTCGAATCCTTTTATCCCAAATTATATGGTATTTACTCCTTTAGAACAATTTCAAATTATAGCTTTAATTCCGTTAAAATTTCTTTTCTTAGATTTTTCTTTTACTAATTTACTTTTAATAAGTATATGCACTTGTTTATTTTTTTTTGGGATTGTAATTTTTTCCATGAAAAACAGTAGTTTTTTTTTCATACCTCATACATGGCAGTACCTTATAGAAATTACTTCTGACATTGTTTCATCATTGTTGTACGATAATATTAATGAAAAAGGTGAAAAATATTTTCCTTTAATTTCTGTGATTTTCTTTTTTGTTGTTTTAGTAAATTTAATTGGTTTAGCTCCTTACAGTTTTACTGTTACTAGCCATTTAATAGTAACCGTAACCATGTCATTTTCAATTTTTATTGGAATTAATATTATTTGTATTAAAAATTATAAAATGCACATGTTATCTTTATTTTTGCCTTCAAATACTTCTTTTGGTCTGGCTTTGTTACTTGTGCCTATTGAGTTTGTGTCTTATATCTTCAAACCTATCAGTTTAGGTGTGCGATTGTTTGCGAATTTAATGGCGGGACATACATTACTTAAAGTAATTATTGGTTTTTCGTGGTCAATGTTAATGCTAGAAAATGTTGTTTCTATTTTTCATTTCATACCATTTTTGGTTGTTGTTATTTTGTATGGTTTGGAGTTAGGAGTAGCTCTTATTCAAGCTTATGTTTTTACAATATTGACTTGTATTTATTTAAATGATGGTATTAATTTGCATTAAAGCCCATTAGGCTTCAATTTTAAAAACTTTACTCGTTTATATAGTTATGCTTTTTAATATAATACTAATGTCCAAAAATAAATTCTCTTTGTTAAAATTGTGTACTTATTTTAATAAAAAAATTGTAAAAACAACTTTGTTAAACTCTTATTTAATTTCGCAAAAAAATTGCTTAAATAAAAAAGTTAAAATTACAGTGTTAAAATCTCCACATGTAAATAAAAAAGCTAAAGAAAAATTTCAGTTGGTTTATTACAAAATTAATTTAATGTTTTTCAGTGTAAATTTAAATAAAGATTTGTTATGGTTAAAAAAATTAAATGATTTTTTATTTTCAGATGTTAAAGTTAAAGTAATCAATCAAATTAACAAAAAATTGTTAGTTAAAATGTTAAGACTAAACCCAAATAGTTTTAAAAACTTAAAAAAAAAAAACGTTTCCACACTAAAAGTGTTTGATTGCTTTGGAGAAAATTGTTTTGTTGATAATAAATTTTAAGTTTTGTTTAAATAGCTCAGTAGGTAGAGCAAAAGACTGAAAATCTTTGGGTCGGCAGTTCGAATCTGTCTTTAAATAAGAAAATATGAGTCTTATGTCTTTGCAAAATCTTGTAAGTTTAAAAAATGCGCAAATAAGCAAAAAATCGTTTGTTGTTCAAAAAATTACAAAAAATATTGGTAAAGTTTTAGATCTTTTGTGGTATGAAGGCTTGATATTAGGTTATGTTTGGATAAATGATTCTTATAATACTAATACTGTAAAAATTTTTTTAAAATATGTTAACAACAAACCTGTGTTAAACACTTTAAAAATTGTTTCTAAATCTAGCAAAACATTTAATCTTTCGGTCAAGCATTTAAGTAAATTAAAGTTAACGGGCACTGTTATTTTAACGACTAACAAAGGTTTTTTAACTTTTGAAGAGTGTAAAAAACAAAAATTAGGTGGAAAGTGTTTTGTAATTGTTAAATAAAATAAAAAAGAAAAAAAATATGAATTGTTCTAAATTTATTGCTGTAAAAATTCCAGAAATTATTAAAGTTTATTTATTAAAAAAAGACAACGTTTTAGTTTTTTTTTGTAATAATAAAACAATCGGGTTAAAAATAAATACATTCGTTTTTTTGTCGAAACAAAACAATTTTGTATGTTTAATGTTAAATAAAAACTTGAATTTTAAAAATTTTTCTAAGGTTATATTAACTAAAACGTTGATTTTAAGCATATTAAAAAGTTTGGTTCAAAAATACACCAAAAAATTAAATTTGACAGGTGTAGGGTTTAAAGTAGTTTCTGCGGGTCAAAAAAATTTTTCTATTTTAACGCTAAAATTAGGTTATAGTCATTTGTTTTTTGTTAAAATACCTAAAGATATTGATATAGTTATACCTAAACTAAATAAACTTTTTATTATAGGTAATAGTTTTAGAAAAGTTCTTTTATTAGCTTCGTTTTTAAAATCTTTAAAACTTCCTGATTCGTACAAAGGTAAAGGATTTTCTTTTGATACTGATTCTGTAATTTTAAAACCAGGCAAAAAAGTATAAATTAATATGAAATTAAAAAAAATAAACACAAAAAATTATTCTTTGTTAACTTTAAAATTAATAGACTTTAAAACCTTTTTAGGGTTAAAAAAATTGGCATTTTATTATTTAAATTTTAAATATGTTAAAGGTTTTAGAAACAACTTTTCAATTTTTGAGTTGTATTTTACTAAAATATTTTTGAAAAAATCGTTAAAAATTATTTATAAATATCATAATTTAAATAAAAAAATTTTGTTTGTTGGTTTTAATGATATTAAAAACTATACTAATTTTAAATTTTTATTAAAACAAACAAAACATTTCTATTACAATTTAAACTTTTGGATTTACAGTTTTTTAACGACACGTAATCAAGTTTTTCAACACTTAAAAAAAAAATTATTGAATTATAATAAAAAAAACTTTTCTGCAAATTATTTTATATTGCAATCGTTGTTTCACGTACAAAAAACACCGGATTTAATTGTATTTTTAGATTCATCACAAATTAGTAACGCACAAAAAGAAATTGAAAGTTCAAATATACCATTAATACTTTTTTGTAATAACGATTTTCGTATAAATTATCCAGTTTACAAAATACCTGGGCGATTTAATATTACAGTGTCTAAATTATTTCTGTTTTTATTGTTTAAATCTGTTTTAACGTTTTCAATTTACAATGGAAAGAAAGCATTCTTATTATAAACCTAAATATAAAAAATTATTAAGATTAAAAGAAAACGTTTATAATACAGATAAATTTTTTAAATTAAAAAAAAAAAAATGGCAAATATTAGTTAGCGTTTTAGCAAAAAAAAAAAAAAAAAAATTTTGGGATCAAGTCATTTATTATAAACCTAGATTTGGTCGTTTTTTTAACAAAAAATATAAGTTTAATTTAATTTTAAAACAAAAAATAAATTGTTATTATGGTAACTTGCTAAAAAAAACTTTAAAAAAAATTAACAAAATTGTTTATAAACGTTTTTTGCAAAATTCAAACAAATATTCAAATTTTGTAAAATTAGACCAATTTTTTTTAGAGTATTTCGAAAGTAGATTGGATGTAATTCTTTTTAGATCGTTTTTTGTAAACTCTTTGCGCGAAAGTAAAAAACTTATTAAAAATGGACATGTATTGGTTAATCGCATCAAAATTACTGTGAATTCTTTTTTAATAAAAAAAAGTGACATTATAGCGTTTAGCGATCATTGTTTACCTTTATTAAAACAAAATATTAACAAAATTTTTTCAACCAATGTTTCATCATTTAGTCCTAAATATTTAGAAATTAATTATATTACGTTTCAAATTGTATTAGTTTCAAGTGTAAAAGCATATAATTTTTTTGATATATCTTTTTTTAAATTAAATTTTAAAAAATTAAATAAATATTTATTGCACATTTAACCTTTTTTTTTTAAATTCTTTTTTATTTAGTTCAAATAGGTGTGTAATTAATAAAATAGTTTTTAACGAAAAATATGCTGTTACTGTTTTTCTTTAATAGCTCAGTGGTAGAGCAACTGGCTGTTAACCATTTGGTCGTTGGTTCAAATCCAACTTAAAGATAAAAATCTTTTAAAAAGGGGGTTATAACTCAATTGGTAGAGTGTTTGTTTTGCATATAAAAAGTTATCGGTTCAACTCCGATTATCTCCATTTTTATACAAAAAATTAAAGTTTGTTTGGTGGAATTGGTAGACACGTCAGACTTAAAATCTGATTTTTCATTAAGTATTGGTTCAAGTCCAATAACAAATATAAGTATATAATTTTTTATTACATTAAAATAAGACCAAAATGATGGAATTGGTAGACATGTCAGGTTTAGGTTCTGATTCTAACTATTTAGAATAAGGGTTCAAATCCCTTTTTTGGTAATATTTTATAATGATAACATTAAATCAATTATGCAAGCTTGGTAGAAAAAAAAAAACAAAAATAAAAAAAACGCCAGCTTTGCAAAATTCTCCGCAAAAAAAAGGAGTTTGTTTAAAAGTTTTTACTAGAACGCCAAAAAAACCTAATTCGGCAATACGAAAACTGGTTCGGTTGAGATTGACCAATAATTGTAAAATTGTGGCTTATATTCCCGGGGAAGGTCATAATTTGCAAGAGTACTCTACAGTTTTAATACGTGGCGGTCGAGTTAAAGATTTACCAGGCATTAAGTACCATTTAGTTAGGGGAAAATTAGATTTTTCAGGGTTAAAAACTAGAAAAACGTCAAGGTCAAAATATGGAACAAAAAAAATTTAAAAATAAACAGTTTTTAAAAAAAAATATCACTTTTTATTCCCCGTTGAATAAGCAACATTTTTTGCGTAAAATGTTAAATAAATGGATTAATTTGTTTATGGTGGATGGCAAGAAAAAATTATTAGAAAAAAACTTTCAATTGTTTTTGAAAATTGCTTATAAAAACGTTTTCAAAAATATAAAAGCATATTTAAAATACACATTAAAGAATAGCTCAATAATTTTTAATATAAAAAAAGTATACAGTAAAAAAAAAAAAATTGTAAAAGAAATACCTTTTTTTTTAAAAAAACCGTTACGTTTAATTCGTGCGATTAAAACTTTAAAATTGCATCTACAAAAAGATAAAAAACAAAAGTTTGCTAAAAAATTGTTTGATTGTACTTTAGATGTTTTAAAAAATTCTGGAAATATTGTTTCACAGAAACAAGAAATTTTACAAGAGTCTTTAAAAAAAAAAATTTATGCCCATTTTCGATGGTTTTAAAAAGTTGTTTTTTTACATTTAATAGGATTTGAACCTATAACTTTCGGGTTCGAAATCCGACACTCTATCCAATTGAGTTATAAATGCTTAAATATAATGTTATGATTCAACAACAAACTATATTGCAAGTTGCAGACAATTCTGGTGCAAAAAAAGTAAAATGTATTAAAGTTATTGGAGGTTTAAAAAAAAAAATCTCGTTTTTGGGGGACGTTATTCGAGTTTCTGTGAAAGAATTAAGAAATAAATCTAAAATAACATCAAAAGTTCGTAAAGGAGAAGTTTTAAAAGGAATTATAGTAAGAACAAAAAAAAATATAAACAAAAAAGATGGTGTATTTTTTTCTTTTTTTGAAAATGCTGTTGTTCTTTTAAATACTCAGAACAAATTATTAGGTACAAGAATATTAGGTCCTTTGCCTAAGCAGCTTAGAAAAAACAAAATTTTAAAGTTAGCTTCAATTTCCACTGGATTTTTTTAAACAAATTTGTATATGAAATTTATATCTTATTTTAATTTTAAAATTGTAAAATACGACTTATTAAATAAATTTAACTATAAAAATGTAAGCCAAGTACCAAAAATAAATAAAATAATTATAACACTTGTACACAATAGAGCTACTTTAAAAAAAAGCATTTCTAGTCTTTTAGTATTAGAGCTTTTTTTGTGTAAAAAAGTGTTTTTTCTAAAATCTAAAAAGCCTCAAATATCCTTAAAAATACAAAAAGGAGACCCTATTGGGTGCTTTATTGAGTTAAATAAAGAGTCGTTAAATTTTTTTGTTTTTTTACTTTTTAGTGACATTTTAATTTCGAATAAAAACCTTTTGTCACAACCCTCTCGTAAAAATTTTTACACATTAAAAGTAAACAAACCCTTTTTCGCTAGTAAATTGAACAATTTTTATATTTATTTTAAAGATTTGCCTAAATTAAATATTACGTTTGTTACAAGTACAAAAGAAACGAAAGAATTAGAGTTTTTATTAAAATCTTTTAAGTTGTTAAATTGTACTTTTAAGTAAATATAACTCAATTGGTAGAGTATAATCTTGCCAAGATTAAAGTTGAGGGTTCGAATCCCTTTTTTTACTTTTTAGGATAAGTGGTTGAGAGGTTTAAAACGTTAGTTTTGAAAGCTAAAGTATTTTTTTAATAAATACCGTGGGTTCAAATCCCACCTTATCTTTTAAATGTTTTTCCATTAAAAGGCTAAATAACATAATTTAGGTAATGTGTAAGATTGCAAATCTTATAATGATGGTTCAAATCCGTCTTTAGCTTATAAAATTCAAAACTAATACTATTATGATTTTAAATATAATAACAGTTTCATTAAAAATTCTTATAATAATTATACCTTTATTAATTTCGGTTGCATATTTTACTTTAGCTGAAAGAAAAATTATGGGGTCTATTCAAAGAAGACGTGGACCTAACGTTATTGGTTATTTAGGTTTACTTCAACCTTTAGCGGATGGTTTAAAACTTTTTGTTAAAGAAACTATTTTACCTAGTAACGCAAATATAGTTGTTTTTTTGTTTGCACCTTTGATTACTTTTTTTTTAAGTTTAATTGGCTGGGCCGTAATACCGTTTACTGAAAATGCTGTTTTAGTAGATATTAACGTAGGTATTATTTACATATTTGCAATTTCATCTTTGAATGTTTTTGGTATTATTATGGCAGGTTGGTCTAGTAACTCTAAGTATCCTTTTCTAGGATCATTAAGATCAGCGGCGCAAATCATTTCTTATGAAGTTTCTATTGGGTTTATTATTGCGAATGTTGCTTTATGCTCAGGGTCTTTCAATTTAAGTGCAATAGTGCAATCGCAAGAAAAAATATGGTATTTTATACCGCTTTTTCCAATGTTTATTGTTTTTTTAGTTTCTATTTTAGCGGAAACTAATCGTCACCCTTTTGATTTACCCGAAGCGGAAGCTGAACTAGTATCCGGTTATAACGTTGAATATTCAGCTATGACTTTCGCTTTGTTTTTTTTAGCTGAATATGCAAACATGTTATTAATGAGTTCCTTTACTGCAATATTGTTTTTAGGAGGTTGGCTTCCTTTATTTAACGTATTGCCTTTTACTTTGTTACCTTCAATTTTTTGGTTCTGCTTAAAAGTTTCATTAGGTGTTTTTTATTTTATACTTATGCGAGCTATTTTACCTCGTTTTAGATACGATCAATTAATGTTTATTGGTTGGAAATGCTTTTTACCTTTATCTTTAGGGTATTTGCTTTTCACATCTTCAATATTAATTAGTTTTAACTGGCTGTCGAATTAAAAAAATTTCTCTAGTTAAAAAAAAAAAACTTACAATCTCAAAAAAAAAAAAAAGAAGAAAAGTTAAAATGATTTGACTTAAAATGTCAGGAGGCGTTAAACATGTAGACAAAAACAAAAAAAATATAAAATTTTTTTTTTTTAATAATTTCAATTTTACAAGCATTTTTTTTCTTGTTGTTATGTATAAAAACATCAACAAAAAAAGTTGAAAAATTATTTGTAACAAAAAAAAAATAAAAAAAAAAGTGTTTAAATATTCAATTAATTTAGGCTCAAAAAAAACAGTCAGTTTTAAATGAGAATTTTTTGGCAAATAGTTTATAAAAAATATCCAACTTAATGGCAAAACTAAATTGTAAAAAATAAAAGTTGAAATTAACACAAGTAAAAAAATTGAAAAAAAAAACCAAACTAAATTTTTTCTTTCGTTGTAATACAATCCTGGAATTAAAAATGCAATTATTTGAAAAATTAAAAATAAAAAAATTAAAAAATTGCATATATAACTTATTATTAAAAAATATGAAGATAAAACTTCTGCTACGTTTGTTGTTATAAAATAAAAATTGTTCAAATCGTGTGTGTTTGCTACGCTAGGTTTTATACAGAGATATAACAAAAGTTCTTTGTACAAAAAAAATAAAAAAAAATAAGTGAGCCAAACTGTAAACAATAAAAATACCCTATTTTTAATTTCTATTAGATAATAATTTAAAAACATTTTTAATTTAAGAAAATAGTTCAGCGGTAGAACGTTGGTTTCCAAAACCAAAAGTCATAGGTTCAAATCCTTTTTTTCTTGATTTTTTTTTTATAATTTGTAAACAGTTTTTTTAACTTTTCTAAATCACCAAAAAATAAAAAAAGTAAAAATAAAAAGAGTAGTAATTGGCTTAAACTAAAATTCATATATTTATTTTTTAAAAAGCTTATAGTTTAGTGGTAGAACGTACCGCTCATAACGGTTTTGTCGTAGGTTCAAATCCTGCTAAGCTTATCTATTAGTGAAATTTTTGTTTAAAAGTTATAAACTGCACTCTTTAAAAAAACTTATAAAAAATAAAAAAGTATTGTGCTTGGTATCTGTTGATCACTTAACTCCTTTTGTTTTTACAAAATTACAGCTTTTCTTTTTTAAATTTTTTAAACCAGACACAAAACAATTAAAGCATGTTTTAAAAAAATCAATTTTTAAGAGGTTTATAAATCTTTTAAACGGAAATGTTTTGTTTGTGTATAATAATTTATTTTTTTCAAATATTTTTTATACTATTAGTGATACTAAACGTTTAAATTTAATTTTTTTAAAAATTAAACGTAACATGTATAGTATTCATCAAATAAAACGAATACAAGGTGTAACTTTTTTTAAAAATATTCAGCATTTTAAAAATATTTTAAAGTTAAGTTTAAAAAAATTTTTTTTTTTTTTTTTTTTTAATTTAAAAAAATAAATACTCGAAATAATGTGATTTGAACACATGCCTTCCTGTTCCCAAAACAGGCACGCTACCAGTCTGCGTTATATTTCGAAATATGAAGAAAGCAAGATTCGAACTTGCGATAGCTTTTAGCTAAATAGATTTACAATCTACCACTTTAAACCAACTCAGTCATTTCTTCAAATTTAATTTAATCTTAAAATTCTTTTAATTTTTTTTCTTTTTCTTTTTTTTGTTTTACACCCATTAAATGGTGTTAAATTAAAGTTTTTTACAGTTTTAATTGTAAGAAAATTTTTTAAATTTGACAATGTAAATTTTTTATGTTTTCTATTACCTAAAATATGCAAAGCTAAATTGTTTTTTTTAAATATTCGCATTTCAAATTTAATTTTTTTTAATAAAGTATTTATTGCTATTTTTTTAGTTTTATACGCGTTTTTAAATTTTAAGAAACCTGCAGAATATTTAAAAATGGTTTTCCCAAAAGTGTTTGTTAAATTTATCATTATATTCGAATTTAAAAAATTAATTTTTAAAATTAAAAAAAGTAACTTGTTGAAATTTTGCTCTAAAATTATGTGATTTTTTGTCGTTGTAATTTGAATAAAATGTGATTTGTTTTTATCTAAAAAATTACTATAACAATTTTTTAAAATAAAAATGTTTTTTTTTAAAGAATTTTTGTAAATTTTGTATTTCAAATATTTCAGCATTATTGAATTTTTAGTTAATAAAGTATTAAGAAAAATTTTAGTGGTATTGTTGTGAATTGAATTATTTGTATTCGTAAGATACATCTTTTTTTTGTTAAAAGATTGAAAACAAAAAAAATTGTAAAAAAACGCTTAAAATTTTTTTTCTTGTCGTTTTATTTTTTATTTTTCTTTTCAAAATTTAAAGTTATTCTTTTACCGTTCAAGTCTTTTCTTGAAAAATTATTTTAATTAAAATGAGTTTAAAATTTTATAAACCGGTAACCCCCTCTTTAAGACATTCTATAACTTCTAATTTTAAAATTTTAAACAAAAATCCTTTGCTAAAATCAAAAATAGTAGGGTTTAAAAATTCTTCTGGTCGTAATAATCAAGGTAAAATTACAGTTTATGGAAAAGGTTGTGGCCATAAAAAAAAGTATAGAAAATTAGAATTTGTTAATCATTTTACAAAAGGTATTGTTACTAGTATAGAATATGATCCTTGCAGAACAGCTTACATTGCTTCAGTATACAGTATGAGCCAGCAACTTTTTTTTTATACATTGGCCCCATTAAATTTAAAAGTAGGAAATTTAATTGAGTGCGGTATTAATGCAAAAATAAAATTAGGCAACCGTTTACCTCTTGAAAATATTCCTGTAGGAAGTTTTGTACACAACATTGATGTAAATTCAAATTATCAAATAGCTAAAGCAGCGGGTGCGTTTGCGATTTTGTTAGAAAAAACATCTAAATTTTGCAAAATAAAGTTAAGATCAGGTGAGCAAAGATTGATTCTGCCTAAATCTTATGCTACGTTAGGTATCGTTTCTAATGAATTTAAGTTTTTAACTTCATTAGGAAAAGCTGGAAGAGCTCGATGGAAAAATCAAAAGCCTACAGTTCGAGGTGTTGCAATGAATCCTATAGATCATCCTCATGGTGGTGGAGAAGGTAAAAAATCGGGTAAAGCTGCGTCTTTAAGTCCGTGGGGTAAATCTTATAAAAATAAATCTACAAGTAATTCTGTTTGCAGATTTGTTATTCAAAAAAGAAAATAAATGGTTAGAAGCTGTTGGAAAGGTCCTTTTATATTAAAACTTTTTTTTAAAAAAAACTCTTACTCAATAAAAACTTTATCCAGAAATTCGTTAATAATGCCTAAATATTTAAATTTAAATTTTGAAGTACATAATGGTAAAAAATTTACAAAAATTTCCGTGACTAAAAATATGATAGGGCATAAATTTGGAGAGTTTGTGCCTACTAGAATTGCTTTTTCTTTTAAAAAAAAAAAACATGGGACAAAAAATAAATTCTAAATTGTTTAGATTAGGTTACAAAAAAAATCAGTGGGATACTCATTCGTATGAAAGTAGTATTTTAAAATTAAGTCATCACTTTTTTCAAGAAATAGAAATAAAAAAATATTTAAATAGAATTTTTAATTTTTACAAAATCATAATTCAAAAATATAAATTTTTTAATACAGGTGATACTATTATTATTGTTTTAAATTATTATATAAGCGTTGAATGTTTAAAGTTTATAAAAAATTTAATGAAAAAAAAAGAAATTGCTCTAAAATCTGAAGAAAACTACTCAAAAAAAAATAAAAGAAAACGTTTATGGATATTAAAATATCTAAAAAAAAAGTTTTTTATAAATAGCAATCTTTTTAACGTAAATTTTTTTGATATAATTATTTTAACGTTAAAAACGTTTATACCAAATGCGCGAAAATTTAACTGTATTCTTCAAAACGTTAATAAAGGGTTTTCTGTTTCCATAAAAACAGTCTCTGATGAAGAAAAATCCTTTAAACGACTAATTTTACAACTGCGAAAATATAATCGTTCTTTTTTTTATAAGGAATTTGTTAATGCTTTAACTATTTTAAATAAATTTCATAATTCTTCAAAATTATTAGCTGTGTTAATTTCAAAATTGTTTGAAAAAATAAAACGTCACAATTTTTTTTTAAACTTTTTAAAACGATTTTTGATCTTAATTGTTTATTCGTCCGTTTCTAAAATTAAAGGAATTAAAATATTAATAAAAGGTAGGTTCAATAGAAGACCTAGATCTAAACAAAGACTTGTACAAATAGGAAAAGTAGCGTTGCAAACTTTGGACTCAAATATAAGTTATAGCTGTTCTACTGCTTTTTCTATTTTCGGTACTTTTGGCATAAAAGTTTGGGTGTTAGAAAAATAAAAGTATGTAGCTTAGTTAGGTAGAGCATTGGACTTTTAATCCACAGGTCTTGGGTTCAAATCCCAATATACTTAACAAAGCTTGTAACTCAGTTGGTTAGAGTATACGCCTGATAAGCGTAAAGTCGGTAGTTCGAGTCTACTTAGGCTTAAAAAATGTTTTTACAACCAAAAAAAAAAAAATTTAAAAAAGAGCAAAAAGGACGTTTAAAAATTTTAGCCTACAAAGCTAATAAAATAGTTTTTGGAAATTTTGGACTGCAAGCTAAAGAGTCTGGTACAATATCTGCAAGACAGTTGGAGGCTGCGAGACAAGCTATTAATAGAAAAATTAAAAGAAAAGGTAAAGTTTGGATTCGTGTTTTCCCGGATAAACCTGTAACAAAAAAACCCACAGAAGTTAGAATGGGTAAAGGTAAAGGTTCTGTTGCATATTGGGTAACTAAAGTTAGAGCAGGTACTATTATTTTTGAGTTATGCGGGACTACTTTACAAAAAAGTGTTTTAGCTTTTAAAACAGGCGGCGCAAAATTACCCGTTAAAACACAAATAATAAAGCATTAAAAAAGCATTTTTAGCTCAGTTGGATAGAGCAACAGTCTTCTAAGCTGATGGCCATAGGTTCAAATCCTGTAAAATGCAAAAATAAATTTATGACTGTATTTACTTTACAAATTTTAATGTGTTTTATTTTAATTTTACCCGTTGTCGGTATTTTAAGCTTACTTATTACATCAAGAACAAACGTTTTACTTTTAAAACAACTGAGTTTATTTAATTCAGGATTAACATTTCTTTTTTCTTTATTGCTGTGGCTATTTTTTAACAAATCTGTAGGCAGTTTTCAATTCTACGTTCCGTTAATTTGGCTTCCTTTTATTAATATAAATTTAAATTTAGGTGTTGACGGTATCTCCTTATTTTTTATTATATTGACTACACTTTTAATTTTTTTATGCATTTTAGTGAGTTGGAACACAATAGTGTTACATTTAAAAGAATATTTGATTAGTTTTTTGTGTTTAGAGTTTTTTTTGATTGGTGTTTTTTGCTCTTTAGATTTGTTACTTTTTTACATTTTGTTTGAAAGTGTTTTGATACCTATGTATTTAATTATAGGCATTTGGGGTTCTAGAGAACGAAAAATTAGAGCAGCTTTTTTTTTCTTTCTGTACACGTTGTTTGGATCTGTATTAATGTTGCTTTCAATTTTATATATTCATTATCAAGTAGGTACCACTAATTTTGAAACTTTAGTTTCGTTTTCGTTTACGCTAAAGGAGCAAAAATTGCTGTGGCTAACTTTTTTTCTTTCATTTGCAACAAAAATGCCTATGGTACCTGCTCATATTTGGTTGCCGGAAGCTCATGTAGAAGCCCCTACATCAGGTTCAGTTATATTAGCTGGTATTTTATTAAAGTTGGGTACTTACGGTTTTTTAAGGTTTTGTTTTCCTTTGTTTCCTGAAGCATGTTTTTTTTACACACCTTTAGTATACGCAATTGCGTCGTTAGGCATTGTTTACACTTCATTCACTGCTATTAGGCAAACAGATTTTAAAAAAATTATTGCTTACACTTCTGTTGCACACATGAACTTAGTTATGTTAGGATTGTTTAGTTTCAATGTTATTGGTTTAGAAGGTGCTATTTTACAAAGTTTAAGCCATGGGTTTGTTGCAAGCGCTCTTTTTGCTATTATTGGGGTTGTTTATGAAAGATACCATACTAGAACTGTAAAATATTATGGTGGATTAGTTCATGTAATGCCGTTGTATACTATTGTTTTTTTAATTTTTACTCTGTCTAATATAGGTTTGCCAGGAACAGGCAGTTTCGTAGGTGAGTTTCTTATATTGACAGGATCCTATTTAACTAACAGCATTATTACTTTTATAGGTGCTACTGGGATGGTTTTAGGTGGATGCTATTCGTTATGGTTGTTCAATAGAATTTCTTATGGAAATTTGAAAACACAATATATTTTATATTTTGTTGATTTGAATAAACGTGAGTTTTATATTTTTTTGCCTTTTATTTTAGGAACTTTTGTTATGGGAGTTTATCCTAATATTTTTTTAGATTCTATACATTTAAGTGTTAATGTATTAATTGAGCAAATGTATTTTTAAAAAAAAAAAATTGTTCTTATCGTCTAAGGGTTAGGACTTTACTCTTTCAAGGTAAAAATACGGGTTCAAATCCCGTTAAGGATATTTTTATAAAAGATTACATGATTTTAAAAAAAAAAGAAATAAAAAAAAAAATAAAAAATTTTACGCTAAATTTTGGGCCTCAACACCCTGCCGCGCATGGTGTTTTAAGATTAGTTTTAGAGTTAAAAGGTGAGGTTGTAGAAAGAGCACACCCACATATAGGTTTACTACATCGAGGTACTGAAAAGCTTATTGAGTATAAAACTTACTTACAAGCCTTGCCGTATTTTGATCGATTAGATTATGTGTCGATGATGTCTCAAGAACACACTTATTGTTTAGCGATAGAAAAACTGTCAAATTGTGATGTACCTTTAAGAGCTCAATTTATTAGAGTAATTTTTGCAGAACTTACTCGAATTTTAAATCATTTATTAGCTGTCGGGTGTCACGCTATGGATGTTGGTGCAATGACCCCCTTTTTATGGTCTTTTGAAGAACGAGAAAAACTGATGGAATTTTATGAGCGAGTTTCTGGGGCTAGAATGCATGCAGCTTATTTTAGACCTGGGGGTGTGAGCCTAGATTTGCCAGTAGGCTTGTTAGATGATGTTTTTATTTTTTTAGAACAATTTAACGTTAGATTAAATGAAATAGAAGATATGCTGTCAGAAAACAATATATGGAAACAAAGATTAGTAGATATAGGTGTTGTTGATTATAAAAATGCGTTAGATTGGGGGTTTAGCGGAGTAATGTTACGTGGTTCAGGTTATAATTGGGATTTAAGAAAAAGTCAGCCTTATGAAATTTATGATAAACTTTCGTTTAGTATTCCTACAGGTCAAACAGGAGATTGCTATGATAGATACATTATTCGAATTTTTGAAATGAAAGAGTCTTTGAACATTATTAAGCAATGTTTAAATAAGATTAAATCAGGTAATATTAGAAGCAGTAATACAAAAATATCTTTTCCTTTTAGACATGAAATGAAAAAATCTATGGAGTCCCTTATTCATCATTTTAAATTAAGTACTGAAGGTATTACTATTAAGCCAAACGAAACTTACACAGCAAGTGAAGCTCCAAAAGGAGAGTTTGGTGTGTTTTTAATTTCAAACGGTTCAAATAGACCTTATAGATGTAAAATAAAAGCTCCAGGATTCAGTCATTTACAGGCTTTAGAGTTTATGTCAAAAGGCCATCTAATAGCTGATGTTGTTACTATTATAGGTACTCAAGACATTGTTTTTGGAGAAGTTGATCGATAAAAAAAGTTACTACAAGTATAGAATAAGCTTATGTCATTTCAATTAAAAAAAAATAAAAAAATTATTATTTTTTCAAATGGAAGTTGTTTAAAAATACAATCTTTTTTTGATAAAACGTTAAAAATTAACAAAAAAGATTTTGTGTATTTTGCAAATCTTTTAAAAACAATTACGCCAAAACTTATAGTAGGTTTAGATTTAAAATACAAAAACAAATTTTTATCTAAAAATAATTTAAATTAAAATGAATTGCAAAGTCTTATTAAATCAAATTAAATTAATAAAAAATTTGTTATATGTTGAAAGAATTCAGTTTTATCAAAAGGAAATTGTAATTTATATATCATCATCTTATTTGTTGCGAACCCTGTCTTTTTTAAAAAATCATGTATTATTTCAATACAATATGTTAGTTCAAATAACCGCAGTTGATTATTTAAAAAAAAAAACTCGATTCGAAATTGTTTATGAATTATTAAGTATAAGATACAACAGTAGAATAAAACTAAAAGTTTGTCTAAACGAATTTCAAAGTATCGAATCATGTGAATCTTTATTTTTGTCCGCTAATTGGTTTGAGTGTGAAGTTTTTGATATGTACGGTGTTTTTTTTTTTAATCACAGCAATTTAAAAAGAATTTTAACAGACTACGGTTTTGAAGGTTACCCTTTGAGAAAAGATTTTCCGTTAAGTGGGTATATTGAAGTTAAATATGATGAAAAAAACAAAAGAATAGTAAACGAATTTTTAGAACTTGCACAAGAATACAGATCTTTTGATTTTATAAGTCCTTGGAACACTTTAAAAAATTAATCTAAATTATAATTTATGAAGTATTTGATTAAAAAAGACAAAAAAAAAAGATTTTTTTTTTATAAAAAGGAACTTTATGTTTTTATCTTAAAAAATATTATTAGGAATCTTTATATATTTTCAAGTGTAAGGTGGAATACAGGGTTTAAACTGTTTTGTATAAATAAAAAAGAATCTAAAACTCAATACAATAACAGATGTGTATTTACTGGTCGACAAAAAGGAATTTTAACTAAATTTAAAATTTCGAGATTAACTTTTTTAAAATTAAGTCGATTGGGAAATTTTTCTGGCGTTAAAAAATTTTTTGTATAATTTTTTTACATGTTAACTAATTTATTTTATTTTAGCTGTAGATGGCTCTTTTCTACAAATCACAAAGATATTGGTACTTTATATTTAATTTTTGGTGCATTTTCTGGTGCAGCTGGTACTGCGTTATCTTTATTTATAAGATTAACATTAGAATCTCCCGCAAATGCCTTTTTAAATGGAAATTATCAATTATATAATGTAATAGTAACAGGCCACGCTTTTCTTATGATTTTTTTTATGGTTATGCCTACACTTATTGGTGGATTTGGTAACTGGTTTGTACCTATTATGATAGGAGCTCCTGATATGGCATTTCCTAGAATGAACAATATCAGTTTTTGGCTTTTGCCTCCTTCTCTTTTGTTGTTAATTTCATCTGTTTTAGCTGAAGCTGGCGTAGGTACAGGTTGGACAGTTTATCCACCACTTTCAAGTGGAAATTCTCATTCAGGCCCTGCTGTAGACTTGGCTATTTTCAGTTTACATTTGTCTGGAGCAGCGTCTATTTTAGGTGCGATTAATTTTATATGCACTATTTTAAACATGAGAACTAAAGGTTTGTATATGCATAAATTGCCATTATTCGTTTGGTCTATTTTAATTACTGCAGTATTATTGTTGTTATCTTTACCTGTTCTTGCTGGAGCAATTACTATGTTGTTGACGGATAGAAATTTTAACACTTCATTTTTTGATCCTGCTGGAGGAGGTGACCCTGTACTTTATCAACATTTATTTTGGTTTTTCGGACACCCTGAAGTTTATATTTTAATTTTACCAGGTTTTGGCATAATAAGTCATATCATAGTTAGTGCCTCAAGAAAACCTATTTTTGGTTATTTAGGTATGGTTTATGCAATGTTTTCTATTGGTGTTTTAGGGTTTATTGTATGGGCACATCATATGTATACTGTAGGGTTAGATATTGATACTAGAGCTTATTTTACAGCAGCTACTATGATTATAGCTGTGCCTACAGGAATTAAAGTGTTTAGCTGGTTAGCTACTTTATGGGGTGGGTCTATTGATTTAAAAGTTCCTACTTTTTTTGCTTTAGGTTTTATTTTTTTGTTTACTGTAGGCGGTGTTACAGGAGTAGTGCTTGCAAATTCAGGTTTAGACATCGCGCTTCACGATACCTATTATGTAGTTGCACATTTTCATTATGTATTGTCTATGGGAGCAGTTTTTTCTATGATTGGAGGTTTATATTATTGGTTTGACAAAATATTTAAAGTAAAATATTCTGAAATTTTAGGAAAAATTCATTTTTGGCTTTTTTTTATAGGAGTGAATCTTACATTTTTTCCTATGCATTTTTTAGGCGTTGCTGGTATGCCTAGAAGAATTCCTGATTATCCTGATGCGTTTGCGGTTTTTAATAAAATTGCATCCTATGGATCATATATTTCTGTTTTTTCTTCCGTTTTTTTTGTTTTTGTTGTTTTAGAAGCTTTTGGTATTTTTAAAAAAAATACTTTTGAAAAAAAAAATGATGAAAATGACCGTAATTAATCTATCAATAAAACTTAATGTTTTAGATTTACACCGAACCGCAACGGAACTCAATCTTTATGACGACGATCCTTGCCTTCCTATTATTAGGCACGAAACTCACCCTATATGTTGTGACGTTTCTCTTATAAAACGGCTTAATGAGGATGAAAGTCTAAAAGATATACGGTTGCAGTTAATGCATAACGTTGTTGCAGATAAACACGATCCAACTTTAATGTATAATGTTCTTAAAAATGCTAGTCCTGAATTAACAGAAATGATTAATGAAGCTTGTTCACATACAGCCATGGCAATAAGGCCATCGGCACACTTCACGGTGCTTGATTACTCACCACTTTACGAGTACACAAATTATCGTAACATAATTAATATTATTGCTTTATGTGCGCCCGGACTTTCAGAACTTCCTCTAACTGTATCTTTTCTTCATGATACTATGCTGTCAATCCAACAAAATGAAATTTCAGCACCAGAGTTGCGTAGTTTTTTATCTTGGAATATTTCTTTTAAACAAGCACTAAAAAGTGGTATAATGGTGGGACTTACGGTAGGTGGAGTAGCTTATCTTATACCAGTATCAAACGTTTTGTTGTCAATCACAAGCAATTATGTTGGAAATAGTGATGGAGAAACTGTTCCATATTCTATTACAGATGGTACAGATGCAATGAAATGTTTGAACCATGACACTCATAATATTAGTTGGGACTTTGTTAAAACAATGTTTACTTCTGCAAGTAAAATGTTAGCTAAATATAAATATTTTAAAAGTGATGATTAAGTTAAATTATTATCTTCTCGGTAACTTTTATTCCAATGCATTAATAAAATAAAAACTTGCATTAGATTTTAATTCTTATTAAAGTCTGACTTTTTCTAATAAATTATAAATTATTGTGCTTGTAAAAGATTTTTTTTTTCAGATTTGTATCTTGTTTGTTTAATCAAATTTCAGAAAAAATTAAGTTTTGGCGTTTTTTTTAAGTGAATTTTACATTTTTTCTTATGCATTTTTAAAAATGTTAGTGTCTTTTAAAAAATAACTAAATATTTTCTGAGAAGAGGTACGTTTGCTGTTTTTAATAAAATTTTATCCTACGAATTCCATCTTTTTGTATTTCATTACATTGTTTTTTATTTTTATTGTTTTAAAAATTTTTGGTATTTTTTAAAAAAATACTTTTGAAAAAAAAATATGACTATACCAATAGCAACAAACGAAAATATTTTCCAGTACCACCAAGTCAAAACGAAACTTAATATTTGTAAAGGCAATTTTCAGTTTCCTATTATCGAACACGAAAGAAGACCCGCTGCTGACGTGGATTTTATAAAACAATTAAATGAAGATGACGGTTTGAAAGAGACACGAATACAATTAATGTATAACGTTGTTAAAGGTAAACACGACCCGGCTTTAATGCATAATGTTCTTTTAAGGTCGGGACCTGAGTTGAGAAAAATAATTAAAGCTGCTTTTACTCTACCTACAGGAATACCATCTGCATATATACGAATTGCGAAAGCACTACCTTACGAAGTATCTGTGTATTGTGACGTAATTAATATTCTTCTTTTAAGTGCGGCCGGACTTCCAGGTCTTAATCAAACAATATGTTTTATTCAAACTACCATGTTGTTCGTTCACCAAATTAAATTTTCACTATTTGATATGTATAGTTTTAAGTATCAAATTCCAGTGTTAGAGTTGCCTGATATTCAAAATGAAATTCCATTGTTAGAATTGCCTAATATTCAAAATGAAATTCCTGCACCAGAGTTGCCTAATATTCAAAATGAAATTCCTGCACCAGAGTTAAATAGTTTTTTATCTCAAATTAATTGGAATGTTGTTTTTAAACGAACATTAAGCGCAGGTGTAATATTGCTTCTTGCGTCAAGTGGAGTAGCTTTGTCGTCAATATATTCATAACAAAAAATTCTTTTGGAAATATTGTTGAGGGGCTGTTTAAAATTCTATTATAAAAAGTACTGTGCAATAAGAAGTTTGAATAAATGACACTCATAATATTGGTTGGAACTTCGTTAAAATAATTTTTAACTCTGCAATTAAAATTTTATCTAAATCTTTTAAAAGTGGTTAGTAAATTTAAAATATTATTTTCTTGGTAATTTTATTTAATGTATTAATAAAATAAAAAGTTGTGGTAGATTTTAATGTCAATTCTCATTAAAGTCTGGTTTTTTTCTAATAAATCATATAAATTATCGTGTTTATAAAGATATTTTTTTATTTTTGCAGATTTATTCTGTTTATTAAATAAAATTTCAGAAATTTTTTTTAATTGACGATTTTTGTTGTTGTCAAAATTTCGCGTTTTATAAACTTTTTAAATATTGCAAGTTATTTTGAGAAATTGTTTTGTTTAAAATAAAATTGTATCTTTATAGAGATTACGTTTCTGTTTTTTTGTCGTTAAAAAACAAATTAACATCTTTAAATTAATTATATGTATTTAATTATAGTCTTTTTACCGTTTTTTAGTTTTGTATCCGCAGGATTATTTGGCCGATTTTTGGGGCCAATTGGTTCTTCTTTAATTACCGTTGGTTGTTTGTTTTTAACGTTATTATGTTCTTTATTTAGTTTTTACGAAGTTGGTTTTTGTAAAAGTCAAGTGTATATCAAATTAATGCCTTGGATTGATAGTGAGTATTTAAACATTGATTGGGGGTTTTTGTTCGATTCTTTAACTGTAATTATGTGTTGCGTTGTTACGTTTATTTCTTTTTTAGTGCATGTATATTCTACCGAGTATATGTCTCACGATCCGCATTTACCAAGATTTTTATCTTATTTATCTTTATTCACGTTTTTTATGCTCATTTTAGTAACTGCTGATAATTACGTGCAAATGTTTGTAGGATGGGAAGGCGTAGGGTTGTGTTCTTATTTGTTAATAAATTTTTGGTTTACTAGAATTCAAGCCAACAAAGCCGCTATAAAAGCGATGATTATTAATAGAATAGGTGACTTTGGACTTGCTCTTGGTATTTTAACTATTTTTAAGTTATATAAAGCCGTAGATTATTGCACAGTTTTTTCAGTATCACCTTTTTTTGTCCATGAAACTTTTTTTTTTTTTACAGAAATTAACTGTTTAACAATAATAGGTATTTTACTTTTTATAGGCGCTGTAGGTAAATCCGCACAATTGGGTTTACATTCTTGGCTTCCTGATGCAATGGAAGGCCCAACACCTGTTTCGGCATTAATTCATGCAGCCACTATGGTTACTGCAGGAGTTTTTTTGATTACAAGAAGTTCGCCTGTATTTGAATACAGTCCTGTATCTTTAAATATTGTAGCTATTCTTGGAGCATGTACTGCGTTTTTTGCTGCGACAACAGGTTTGCTGCAAAACGATTTAAAAAGAGTAATCGCATACTCAACTTGTAGTCAATTAGGATACATGATATTTGCCTGTGGTTTGTCCAATTACTCCGTTGGAATATTTCATTTAGCTAATCACGCTTTTTTTAAAGCTTTATTGTTTTTAAGTGCAGGGGCAGTTATACATGCAGTGTCTGATGAACAAGATATGAGAAAAATGGGAGGTTTAAAATTGCTGATACCTTTTACTTATTCAGTAATGTTAATAGGTTCTTTAGCTTTAATAGGATTCCCCTTTTTAACAGGATTTTATTCAAAAGACGTTATTTTAGAAATTGCTTACGGAAAATATAACGTTACGGGGCACTTTTGTTATTTTTTAGGCACTTTGAGTGCACTTTTTACAGCCTTTTATTCTACAAGGCTTCTTTATTTAACGTTTTTATCTAAACCTAATATTTACAAACCTGTTATATTTTTTGCCAAAGAATCTTCTTACCCAATAAGTTTTACATTGTTTATTTTAACTTTGCCTAGTATTTTTATAGGATTTTATTGTAAAGACATGTTTATAGGACTGGGCTCGAATTTTTGGGGAAATGCTATTTTTGTATTACCGGAAAATATGAATCGATTAGATTCAGAATTTATTCCACAAACATTTAAAACATTACCAGTGTTTTTTAGTTTAACAGGTGCTGTATTAGCCTTTTTACTTTATACTTTTTTTAACAATTTTTTATTTAAATTGAAAATATCTGTTTTAGGAAAAAAACTTTACAATTTTTTAAATAGAAAATGGTTTTTTGACAAATTTTACAATGAATACATAGCTCAAAACCTGTTAAAGTTTAGTTATCGAATTTGTTATAAAATTATTGATAGAGGTATCGTTGAAGTTTTAGGGCCTATGGGGTTATCTAAAATAATAACTAAAAAATCAAAATATTTATATAGTTTTCAATCAAATCACGTGTATCATTACACATTGATGTTTTTAATTTCAAGCACAATTTTGTTGGGAGCAAGGCAATTTTGCATCTTTTTTAATTTTGATTTTAAAATTTTCTTTCTTTTTTTTTTTTTTACCTTTATAATGT